>JAESGE010000059.1_pt1 | contig 161858 bp, 151 predicted proteins | sample 9269601 | NCBI WGS metagenome assembly JAESGE01 (sample SAMN14515569, study PRJNA621662) | algae metagenome | isolation source: Tolypothrix brevis GSE-NOS-MK-07-07A and co-occurring heterotrophs from wet... | place: USA: Grand Staircase Escalante National Monument, Utah | collected 2006-04-16
CGGCTCAATGATCGACCACTCGAAGTCGCTCAGCTCATATCGGCGCAAGGTCATGTCCAATCTCCTTCCGGAACTTGAATCAGACCTCATGCCAAATGGGAATCCCATTTATGAGTTTATGACCTAGGGTCAGGACCTATTAACCGCGCCTTCGAGGTTTGAGTCAAATGGGCCCAGCGCGAGGAAGTGAGGTGCAGGAATATGTCGATATTTCAAATCGAACTGACGCGGCGATGGGCCCCTTTTGGCCAAATCCCTGCGGGACGGCGGAATGGCTTCCAGCTCGGCCCGCCCCGCGCTTCGAAAGGCAACCAGCCTTCCCGGCGCGCGAAACGGACCGATCTATTCGCCATTCCGCCGCCTCGAAGGTGCGGTTAATGGGTCCTGACCCTAGGCTTGCAGCCTTTTTTGCGGATTTCAGGCGCACCTATCCCGTGGATGCGCACCGTTCGTGCACGATCAGGCGGTCGAAGTTGCAAGCCATTGGTGATTGTGAGTTTTGCCTGCGCGCGGGCGATGCCGATGGTGCGGATGAAGAGGCCACAGCGGTTCTTCTGATGCGCGAAGACATGCTCGACCCTGACGCGGATCGCTGACTTTGCTGCATTCGCGCGCACCATGTTCTCGGGCATGGGCTTGCCCTTGGGCTTCCGCCGATGGATGCGGCTTTTGAACATGTTTGCCTTCAGCAATGCAGGTTCTTGGCGCTGCGATAGGCGCTGTCGGCCCGGACATCTCCGGCGGTATTGCTCGTGTCGATTAGGTGTTTCTTTTTGCCTCGTCAGTTTTCGTGTTGTAAGGCTCTTTCTTCGGCTTTTAGGGCAAGCGTCACTGTCTGGCCACTCAATTCATGATGTACGATAAACCGGGGGGGTGCATTGGTAGATAAAGATATAGGACCCTCGCCGATTTGGTTCCGGGGTGGAAAGTGCGTATAGGCTATTTGGTAAATCGATATCCGGTGGCAAGCCACAGCTTCATACGCCGAGAAATTCACGCCGTCGAAGCAACAGGTACCGAGGTTGTTCGCTTTTCGATTCGTGCTGTCGGTGCTTCCGAAGTTCCTGACCGGCGAGATCGCGCAGAGCAGTTGCAAACAGAAGCGCTACTCCAGATGGGCGTTGCGCGCCTTATGGTTGAAGCGGTCAGGATTTTTGTAACGCGCCCGCTCCGCAGCACGCGGGCTCTTGCGATTGCTTTCGCAGGCAACGACAGGCGTTTGACAAGTTTGATCAGGCGCACGGCATACTTTGCTCAAGGGGCTGCATTGGCGAAGCGAGTTAAGTCGCATTCAATCGATCATTTGCACGCGCATTTCGGCACCAATCCAGCGATGGTCGCCCGGCTGGCCAGTATCTTGTCTGGCATTCCTTACAGTTTCACGGTCCATGGTCCCGATGAGTTTGATACGCCCATCCAACTGGACCTGAAAGGCAAGGTTGCCGATTGTGCATTTTGTGTGGTGATAAGCAGCTTTGGTCGAAGCCAACTGATGCGCTGGAGTGACTACTCAGACTGGTCAAAAATCGGAGTCGTGCGCTGTGGAGTGGATGACAGTTTTCTTCGCGTTCCTCGGCCCAGAGGGGTGCCGCAGGTGCCACACATCTGCACGGTTGCGCGTCTAAGCGCCCAAAAAGGCATACCGCTTCTTCTGGAAGCGGTCGCAATTCTCAAGCGGGCTGGTGAACCCTGCACTCTCACAATCGTCGGCGATGGAGAAATGCGGAAGGAGGTGGAAGATCTGATCAACGGTCTCGAGCTTAGCGATGACGTCAAACTCGTTGGGGTGGCGTCGTCGGACGATGTAATCGAGCATCTCCTCGAAGCGCGCGCCATGGTCCTGCCGAGTTTCGCTGAGGGGCTGCCAGTTGTGATCATGGAAGCACTAGCTCTTTCTAGGCCCGTTATTGCGTCAGCGATTGCGGGTACGCCTGAACTCGTAAACAAGGATTGCGGTTGGTTAGTTTCTGCTGGATCTGTCGGCGAGCTCGTTGAAGCGATCCGTGCGGTTCTCAGATCCTCGCCTGAGAAGCTTGATCTTATGGGTGAGGTCGGCCGTGCACGGGTCTCGGCGCTGCACGACTCACTGGTCAATGGGGGGCAATTAAACGAGCTTTTCCGTAATGCAGTCAAAACTCGTCAATGAAGCTGTAATTGGTTTTATGTGGCTGCTCGCCAAGGCAGCTGCCCTGCCATTACTCGTTTTAGCGTTAGAGGTTTAGGTCGGCATCGGGAGGACGAAGACGATCCAATTCATTGGGCAGGTGCCCAAAAATTGTATTCTTATTCCGGCTCATGCCGAGGCGAAGATCATAGCCCAATCCCTGACGTGTCTTGGCACCACGACCCTTGCCCTTCGAGGAGAGTAGTGGTCGTGGCGGATGAGCGAGTCGGCTGGGTAAGTACTGATAGCGACTAAGCGTGTGTAGAAAGTGCGAGGACTGGGCCGATATGCTTCGAGTGAAGGTCAAATCGAAATGCACACTTGCTCGCGTGATGGGCAGAGTGACGGGCGCATGAGTACGGATAGGATCGGTATCGTCGTCATTGGCCGTAACGAGGGGGAGCGTCTCAAGCGGTGCTTGCTATCAATGCCTGTGGGATACCAGGTGGTCTATGTGGATTCTGGATCCACTGACGGCAGCGTGGAGTTTGCGCGATCGACTGGGGTAATCGTGGTCGAGCTTGAAGATCAAGGAGGCTTCGCAGCCGCAAGAGCGCGGAACGCTGGCTGGCGACGGTTGCTCGAACACGATCCTGAGGCAACTTTCATTCAATTCATTGACGGTGATTGCGAGGTCGAAGCCGGGTGGTTCAGCAAGTCTTCGAGCGCGATCATGGCCGATGATCGCCTCGCAATCGTGTTCGGACGACGACGCGAGCGATTTCCCGAAAGGAGCATTTACAATAGACTGTGTGACGATGAATGGAATGTACCCATCGGCATCGTCACGGCTTGTGGCGGTGATGCCCTCATTCGGGTAACAGCGTTGCGCGAAGCGGGTGGCTACAGTGATGATCTGATTGCCGGGGAGGAGCCGGACCTATGCCTTCGGCTAGGCAGGGCAGGCTGGCAAGTGCGGCGGATTGACGCCGCGATGACGCTGCATGATGCGAATATACTTCGCTTTTCCAATTGGTGGAAAAGGGCAAGGCGGGCAGGATACGCCTATGCCATGCATGTCTGGCGCCATGGTAGGCATTCACTTCTCAGTTGGCGTCGTGCTCTATTGAGTATCCTGTTCTGGGGCTTGAGCTTACCAGCGACCCTTTTCCTCATCGCAGCAGGGGCTGTTGCCTTTAGTCCAGTTATAGCCGGGCTAGCGTTTGTAGCGATATTTTTGATCTATCTTTTGCAGTTCTTTCGTATTTCCTGGCGAAAGCAACGGTCCGGCCACCCATGGCGATTTGCAGCGGCTTACGCAGGATTGGTACTGGTGGGGAAATTTGCTGAAATCTCAGGGGTTCTTCAGTGTTGTTCAGCGATGCTACGCGGGCGTAAATCGGGATTAATCGAATACAAATAGTGGATCGTGCCCCAACAAATTTTCCGAATGTACTGTCTGTCGTCGGAGCAAGTGGCACATCTTGCGGCGTGGGGTCGCGGAGTGTGAGCCTTTGACGTGACCCCCTGTTCGGCGGGGCCCTTGCCGTCGATGGCGCGCTCGATGGCGAACAGGGCATCGAGGCGCTGCACCGCTTCGAGCGCGATCGGATACGGCTTGACCCGGCGGAATTGCGCCTCGCTCAACAGCCAAAGGTCCGACACCAGCAGCACCTCCTTGAGGCTACCATTGAATTAACCGAACACCATCGGCGCAAGCGATTTAGAGCACTTTCCGACCAATCTGGGTGACCCGGAATGGTCGGAAAGTGCACTAATGGGTCCTGAGCCTAATGATCGTTCTCAAGGGTGCACGTAGACTTGAGGCTGATAAGCACAGCATATTGCGCAAACCGTCCATGCGCTGTGCCAAGCACAAAGAACAGACGTCTCGCCGCTTCCGGGCGGCGATCTTACTGCATCGAATCGATTCGTTAGGACAAATACGATGCACCACTGTTTGCCCCTATTGTCGCTCTTGGTTAAGCTTCGTACCAGACTGTCCCAAAATGGTACGCGAATGCCGCATTTTGGGACGTGTTGGCTTCCCAAAATGGGACGCTGCCAAGCTCAAACTAACTTCTTCTGATCCCGCATTTGGATGCGGTGGCGATTTCGAGGTCGCAAGATCCGGCTAAGGTATTGAAATTTAAACTACAATACAACCTTCCATAGGCCTGCATTTGGACGGCGGGCGTTTGTAACGATTTGTTGACTCGGCCTAACGCTATGCTAACCCACGCGCTAGGCAGGGTACGATAATTGGCGAGCGCCACAGAATCGAATCTGCCGAGAGGTCATAGGGGCGTTAGATCCTGCGGGTGCTGACCGGGCTGTGAACTTAAGTTTTGGGGGTAATTGACAATGAACGGTGTTTGGATTCCGTCCCTTCGGGCGGTGATGCTTTTTGCCATGGCGATTATTGCATTGCTGGGATTTGCGACGGCCAATATCACCACTGGTAGTGGTATTGCCAACGGCGACGATCTGGGTTTGACTGTGTCTGCGAATGCCAATCCAGACACGCCGGGATTTGCTGTCGCCACTTCCGATCAGCAGGCAATGGAGATGCGGCAAATTCCTGCATCGGATGACCGTGAGCCGGGGACGTGGTTGCTTATGATTTTTGGCCTTGGCGCAGTCGCCTTCGCACTCCGTTGCCGGCGCTCTGAACGCGCCCGTTACCAGTTTGTTTAGATGGGCGACAGTTTGACTTGCATGTGGGCGCGCCTGGTGCACGTAGGTTCAGGGGGATTAAGGGGGGAGTAGATCGATGCGAAAGCATGCTTCAGTAATCGCTGCTCTCACCGCCGGGTTGCTTTTAACGACCCCGCGACAGCTGTAACTACGATTGATCCGCCGACGGAGAGTTTATGATCCAGTCGGGCGACGCTGTAAACGGCTTGCCGGAAGATCGGCTATCTCAGGATAATGATGGTCGACAACGGCAGTGAGTTTATCTCTCGGGACATGAATCTGTGGGCTTACCAGCGCAGTGGGATCCTTGACTTTTCCCGCCCTGGCAAACTCAGCCCGTGAAACCAGCCCACCGGATCTGGCAACGGCGGAATACTCCAGAACCGAGCGATCCAAAGTTGGGTAGCAGTGCAAACAACCGCCCGGCTCCAGGCACAGCTGGGGAAAAGCTGGGGGTCACGTCGCTTACGGTAGCCAAGCCGATCCTATTACGATTTGTTCCGACGCCTTTTGAACACACGCGCGAAGTAAGGTTGTGTTGGAGCCGTCGCAAACTATTGAGCACGGACGATTTTGCTCTATCCCGACCTTCGAGGCAGGGCGCTTCGTCCCAAAGTATCCCAACGTGAAACGCGCGAAAATTTATTGCGCTGCAACATTTGACTGTAAATCGATTTGTTGAATTTTTCGAATGCGATCAAGGGTTTAACTGGCTCCACCAAAGGGGAAGAGTTGCTATGCCAGAGACAAACCCAACAGTCGCTATCTCGACCAGATCCTCTCGATATGTCGACACGCGTGGGCACACCGCGCTCATCTGGGCTCTGACCGCTGCCTTTATACTGGTGGCGGGGCCGTCAGCTTCAGCGCAGTGGGACGTAAGCCTTCGAAGTGCGTTCAATCCGATTACGCGGTTGAGCTACATCGATGAACTCAAGGCAACACCTGCCCAAAAGTGGCAAATAGAAGCGATCAATGCAGTGCTTCCGGCCCGTCCCGAACTTGCAATCGCCGCGCCAGAATTTTCCCTGTCGGCCGTTGGGGCCGATTCGCTCACGCGCGCCTCCGCCATAGATTGCATGACCGCCGCGATCTACTACGAGGCAGCAAATGAGCCCGTCACGGGGCAGCGCGCTGTCGCCCAAGTCATCCTCAACAGAGTCAGGCACCCGGCATTCCCCGATACAGTGTGCGGCGTCGTGTTCCAAGGCTCGGAGCGTGCCACCGGCTGCCAGTTCACGTTCTCCTGTGACAGTTCCTTGGCACGAAACCCGTCGAAGGGGCTTTGGCTCCGCGCCCAATCGGTCGCCGCCGCTGCCCTTAGCGGACTGGTCGAGACAAGTGTCGGGCATGCCACGCACTACCACGCATCCTATGTGCTGCCATACTGGGCACCCAAACTGACCAAGCTGACGACGATCGGGTCGCACATCTTTTATCAGTGGAACGGGAATTGGTCTCGTCCGTCGGCTTTCACCGACCACTATGCGTTCAACGAAGTCATGCCGCTTAATGCCCGGACCGCTCTGGTAGGCTACCTGTTCGCAACGGCGCCCATCGCTCCCGATCCCCTTCTCGGCCCCGAGACACGCTCGTCGCCTGAATCAGTCAACCTCGCCGACGTTAGACCTGCCGGACAATTTTTGTCAGCACCGGAAGCTCCACTTTCAAAAATGGCGGCGCTGCCGGTAACCAACCTGACCGTGCGCAGATCACAGATGATCGAAAGCAGACCGCGGTTGAAGGAAACATCCGGACAAGCGCTCGTCGTTGCGCAGGGAACTCTGTCAGACTGACAATCGCATGGGGATGCGGCAACACAAGGAAGCCAAAGCCATCGTTCGACACGGTGTGGACCAATTCCCACCAGCCGGTGTGCTGCTCAATCCAATCTCAATCTGGTTGCCCCTGCAAGGGTCGCGACGAAGCCAGCGGGCTTCCTGTCGCGACCCCTCTTCGACTGCCTGCCAAGGCAGGCGCTCAGGGTAAACACGCCTACGGCGTGGGGCGGGCCGCTTTGGCCCAGCGCCGCGGAGCCAAAGCATTTTGGCGTCGGTCACTATGCTTCAGCATGGCTCCCTCCTCGCTCCTCACGCTGGGCCAAAATCGGCTCCGTCAGGGTGACCCGGAATGGTCGGAAAGTGCTCTAATGTGTCGGACAGAGTCAGAACCAGCAAGGTCGTGAAGCAATAGCCCGGTATGGCGCAGGTTGAAGGAAAACAGCAGCCTGAGGGACTATCGTCAAACCCCAACTCTTCTGGAGAACAAAAAGGATCAGCGTCTCTACGGCCCAGATCCGCCCATCATCAAGGCCTGGACCTTGCATTGCGCAGATGCGAGCGCAGGCTTGACTATCAACGGTCCTGGGGGCGAATAAGAGCTATGGCTGATCGACAAAAGGCGAGGCATGGTATCATCCTTGCCGGTGGGCTTGGGACGCGCCTTTACCGCCATCGCCGAGCCGCTGCGCAAATCGGGCTACGGCGAATATAGGTCCAGTCGCCGGCCAGCGTGAGATTGGCATAGCCGCTCTCCCAGGCCGCGAGCCGGAAGGCGGTGCTGCCCTTGTGACTGGGCACATAGCGTTTGCTGGGATCAATGTTGGCCCGCCAGAACTGGCTGGCGAACCGATCCTCGCCGATGCCGGGGCCCGGCCGGGTGTCGACCAGCAGGCAGTAATCGAGCGCCCCGGCAGGGCCGGCGCCTTTGCCCGCGCTGTTGACGGCGCCGGGCATCAGAGGTCCGATCGCGAAATCGAGGTAGTCGACCGATTGCCGGGCCACATAGGCCGCCATGCGCGCGGGATAATCGTGATCGGTGAACGGCGGCGGCTGGTTCTCGACCTCGGGCATCTCGTCGCAGAAAAACCACAAGGACCGGGGCTGGCTGTCCTTAGGCCAGGTCTCCCACCTCAGGAGGTGATGCATCTCGCAGTGGCCGGTGAATGGCCGGAAATAAGTGTCGCCGAGTGCGGTGTTGGGCGGGGTGTGCGGGATCGACCTGCGCGTTCCGCATCGCCTCGCCCTCGACCAGTTGCTCGTAATTGGGCTCGTGGGGCCACGACGGCAGCCCCATGGGCGGCTGCGCCGTACAATGTGATGGTGCGGCAGCCGATTTGAAGAGTGAGGATTTGGGCTTCATCTTCGTCCCCCCGGTACGACCACGAAGCCCAAATCCCCATTAAGTCACAATCTCAAACCTGTTCCATTGGCGCTGATTGGGCACAGATTTTACCGACGTGAGAGTGTGAACCACCGCGCGCGTCCTGCCCCCATCAGGAGCGCTGCGGCAGCCCATGAGGTAGCTTCTATGGCAGAAAGGTTGAAACTGACATGGCAGGCGCCCGATCTAGTGCCGATGAAAAGCCGATGAAAAGCCGATGATCGCCCCCAAGGCCCTCACTTGCCCGCAGGATATCCCGGAATGGCAGTCAGCGCAGGTGATCCGGTGATGCCCCAAGACGCGAGACGGCCGCTCATGACCGCACATTCAACGCTGCCAACATTCAATCCGGTATAGGTCCAGTCGCCTGCAATGATCAGATTGGCGAATCCCGATTGCCAAGGGCGCAGCCGCGCAGCAGTGCTGCCCGGCGGCGATTGGACATAGGTTTCGGTGGGATCAATATTCGCACGCCAGAACTGGCGATCAAACGCTTGCACGCCCATTCCGGGCTGGGCGGGAACCAGCAGATCAAAGTCCAGAGCGGTTGCGCTGCCGTGGCCGTGCCGCGCCTCCTCTGTCGCCTTGGGCATCAACCCGCCTATCGCAGATTGGAGATAGGCAACCGCGTTCGCCTTCACCAGATCGGCCATCCGCTTGGGATAGTCATGATCCGAAAAGGGCGGCTGATCGGGATCGTCCGGCAGCTCATCACAGAAATACCACAGCGACTGGGGTGCTTCACCGGCGGGCCAGCTTTCCCATTTGAGCACGTGGCGCATTTCGCAATGGCCATCAAACGGCCGCTGATAGGTGTCAGCCAGCGCCGTGTCGTGGCCGGTCAGGGGCAGGCTCCAGCCCAGATCGGTATAGGTCACACTCAGCCAGATCTGGAACGCTTGGGTGCGCACCGTGGGGATGGCCTTGATCATCTGCTGCCACGCCGGATTTGCATCGATCAATTGCCCGCACACGTAAGGCACTGCGCCGATCGAGAGCGCGAAGACCAGTATGTCGAAATCGTCTCCGGCTTTCAGGTGGCGGAACGTGTCTGGCTGCCACGGACACCACCAGCTTTCCAGATCATACCCTTGGCCCTTCATCTGATCGCCTTCTTTCAGCTGATCATAATGCGGTTCATGCGGCCAGGAAGGTAGCGGCGGCCCGGGGGGCGTGAACAGCGGCTCGTAGCCATAGAGGCCTGCCTTGGGCGCGGCCTGCACGCGGATGGTCACGCTTTCCACTCTGGCTGAATCGGCAGAAAGGACCAGATCTTCCACCTTGCTGAAAAAGGCGAACTTCACGCCGCGCGCCTTCAGCACTTCGTACATCGGCGCAATCACCGTCTCGCCGGTTCCGGCGGCAAAGGCGTAAACCGCATGGCCGCAATAGGCGAGCGAGCGCAGCGACCAGTGCACATAGGCGCCAGCGCCCATCTGCGCTGGCAGACGATTGGTATCCCCGTGGGGGTATTGATAGGCGAGGTTGACCGTGTTGAGCGAAATCGGTGCCGTAACGGTTTGCGGACGCGCGCCGTGGCGCAGCAGCCATGCGTCCCAGTTTTCCGTATCAAGGTAATCGAAGCCCTTCAGCGCAACCTCGTCAGCCAGCGCGCCCTTGATCAGGGTGTAGGCCCAATCAATGATCGCAATGATGTCTTTCAGGTGCGGATCAAGCAGCTCCAGCCCGGCGATTATCGCAGGCAGAATGCCGCGCATGTCGGCAAGGGCGTGTTCGATCACTGCCAGCAGCGGATGGCTTTGGCCCAGCGGAATGTTCTGGTCTTTCGCCTCGGACAGGGCGGCCGCCACCTTGGGCCACAGGGCATCAAGATGGTCGGCAAAGGCATGGCCGGGGAAGTGATTGTGGATCCGCTCCAGCGTTGCCAACACGAATTGCAACAGCCGTTCGCAATCGACAATTCCGCCCGGATCGGTCGGGTCCGGGAACAATGTATTGGGCGGAAACACGGCGTTGAACCGCGTCGCCGGGTCACCATTGTTGGAATACATCTGCAACGAATTCATGCCGACCATGGCTTCTTCAAAGGTCGCCAGCGGTGCGCCGGGTGGGCGGGCGAGTTCGCGGTAGACTGCGGCCAGCAAGCCGTTGGCGTTGTAATAGCTGCCAAGGAAACCGTGGATGCCGTGCTCCTCGATCCGTTCGTGATCCCCGCGCGAAGAGGCGCATTTGCCGCCCAAGCGCCAGCCCAGCGTATGGACCGTGACCTCGACATTCTTGGTGTTGGTGATTTCGTAGGCTGCCGTCAGCGCCGCCATGCCGCCGCCGAGAATGGCCACGTGCTTTGGCAGTGGGGAAGCTTCTGTCATGCTTGGTCCTTTCCTGGAGCGGCTTGATCCCAACCCGCAAGTGTCAATGCCGCCATGAAGCGCTGCAAGTGCCGATCATGGCGGAAGGGATGGCCCAGTTTCAACCCGCGGGCGTTGTAACCCGGGCTCATGCTGCGGGCCTGTTCGCATGCGGTGCGGGCCGTGGCATCTTCGCCCACAACGGCCGCGCAGGCTGCGACCAGGATGTGGAGGAAGAAGTAGTCCGGCCGCCGGGTGCAGGCTGTTCTTGCCATTTCCAGCGCCTCGCTGTGACGCTCGTGCAGAAACAGCGCGATCGCCTTGGACCGCAGCCACAGCCAGTCGTGCGGATCGGTCGGGCTTAGTAGCAAGGCGGCGTCGGCCAGCGCGATAACCTCTTCCGCGTCCCCGCCGCCAAACGCCATCAGCCGCGCCAATTCGCCCTTGGCCTGTGCGTTGTTGGGGTTCAATTGCAAGGACCGGCGCTGCGCGGCTTCGGCCAGATCATGTTCGCCAAGCTGCGCCAGCACGATCCCCATCACATGATGCGCGACCGGGCAGCGATTGTCCGACGCGATGGCTCTGCGGGCGTTCTCGTCCGCCTTCTGCAACAGCGCGGCGGGATTGGGATCGCGGCCGCTCCACAGCTTGCTGAGATACACCATGGCGAGCAGCGACAGGGCGACGGGATCCTCTGGCTTCAGGCCGAGGGCCTTGTCCAGCAAGACAATCGCCTCGTCAAAATCCTGCATCGTTCCCTTCCAGAAATGGAAGCGCGCGCGGATGAAAACCTCCCAGAAATCGACGCCGCTTTTCTGGCTGCGCGTCTGCGATTGTTCGTGGCTGAGGATCGCTGGGCCGATGGCGCCCACAATCCCGGCTGCGACCTCGGCCTGCACGTCAAACAGATCGCTGATCGGCCGCGCAAAGCGGGCGCTCCAGATGGTTTCATCAGTGCGGCCATCGGTCAAGGTCACCAGCAGGCGCAGCTGATCGTCCAGACGCCGGATCTGCCCCTGCAACAGGTAGCGCACGCCCAGATCCTCGCACACCTGCCGCGCGCCCTTGTCGCCGGGGCGGTAGTTGAGCGAAGACAGCGGGGAGATCACCCGCAGATGCGGGGTCAGGGTAAGATCGGCAATGATTTCTTCGGCCATGCCTTCGGCAAAATAGGCCTGCGTGATGTCGTTTTCCGGATGCTTGAAAGGAAGGACTGCGATCGAAGGGATGCCGCTCGCCGTCGCAGCGCTTTGCGCAGCCGGACTGGCAACCGGCGCGTCTGTGGCATTGTCTTCTTCCGGCAGCGAGAACGCAATTGTACCCAGCAGGCGATACCCGACCTTGGGCAGGGTTTCGATGCGGAAATGCTCGATACCGTCGGTCTGAGCCAGCTTGCGCAGGCGACCCACCACCCGGTTGATGGCATCTTCGCCTACGATCCTGCCATCCCAGCAGCGCTGCACCAGAGTGTCACGGCTGACCACATTGGGCGATTCCTCAACTAGCGCGACCAGCACCTGCATCACCCGCGGTTCAATCTGCTGCAAGGTGGCAGACGAGACGCAGCACAGAGGGGGTTCAACCCGCAGCCTGCCTAGCTGAAACGGGCGCTGCCGCGCCAGATCGATCTGTCGGCGGATGGGCGAATTGGACAAGGAATTCATCGGGACAAAAACCCTGTTATGCCGTCGCACGCGGCTTAGACTACCATGGGGCACTTGCGGCTGATCCCGACCTGCGCCCGACTTGCGGTTGTCCGACCCGATCACCGCATTTTCATCATGGTATAAAGTGCGTTAATAGGCCAGCACAAAGCCGAGAAAATCGCGTTATGCGATTGATCCTTTTGCTAAGGCTGCAAGCCTGCCCCATCGTCTGGCATAAGGACGATCTGGCGACCTCGGAGGGATTGACCGACGGCGGCTGATCAGGTGCGCAGGATTCCGCTTAGCGGCACTGCATTGCGCCCCGGGAACAGGCGGGCAAGCGCGCGCGCCGGGTCGAGGCTCAGGTGCTCGGCCACCGCGCCTGTCAACACGCTTTCCAGCGCGGTGGTTGGGGCGAGATCGCGAGCTTGGTAGAGCTTGCCGTCAGCAAGCCCCGGCCAGTCGGCGATCACCCGTCCGCCGCGCACGGCTCCGCCCATGATCAGCGCTGCCCCGGCGGTGCCGTGGTCGGTGCCGCCGGTGCCATTCATCCGCGCGGTGCGGCCAAACTCGGTCGCCACTAGCACCAGCGTATCGCCCCAAGCTTCGCCCATTGCGGTGCGATAGGCGGCAATCAGCGCGTCGAGCCCGCGTGCTTGCCGAGCAAAAGCGCCGCGCTGATTGGCGTGGGTGTCCCACCCACCAAGCTCGATCATCGCAATTCGCGCGCCACCCGACCCGCGCATAAGCGACGCTGCCAGCTCTCCCGCCGCGCTGGCATTGCGCAGGTTGCTGAGCCCATCGTCTGCCGCCATCGCGCGGGTTTCCAGCGCGCGCGCCCACAGGCTGCCAAGCTCGGCATCATCGCCGTAAAGCTGGCTGACCCGCGCGATCAGATCCTCGCTCGCTTCGGGCAGAGCCGATGGCGCATAGTTCGATACCGGCGCATCGCCGCGCAGGATCAGCGGCACCGACGGCGCAATTGCCAAAGCGCGCACCGGCGGCCCGCCCGCGCTGTCGTTCATCAGCCCGGCGAGCCGGTTGAGCCAGCCATCGCGCGCGGCGTAAGGCGCAGCGCCGCCCGTTTCCAGCAGGTTCTGCGCATCAAAATGCGACCGCTCACGATATGCGGTGGCGGCGGCGTGGACGAATAGCGCCTCGCCTGCGGTGGCCGCCTTGCCGATCTCGGCGAGCGCCGGGTGGACGGCAAAGAAGCTGCCGAGCTGCACCGCGCCTTCGTAATCGGGTAGGGTTGCCCCGCGCAGGGCTTCAAAGCCGGGATCGCCGACAGGAGCGAGCATCGCCATCCCGTCCGCCGCGCCGCGCAGCAGCACAAACAGCAGATTGCGCGTGCCAGCGCCTTGCGCAAAGGCCATGCGCGGCAGGGCAAGCCCGCTTGCACCTATGGCCAGCGATCCAGCGAGCATTGTGCGGCGGTTGAGCAGGGTCATCATGGCGCGTTACCTCCGCAGCATTTCAGGGGACACCAGCAGCAGCGCGAGCGCCTGCTTGCCGCTTTCGGCACGGGCGAGCTGTGTGCGGGTTGGTTCGCTCAGCGCGCTCGGGAAGGCGGCTTCGGCGCGGGCAGCGACGTCCTCGAGCGTGGCATCGCGGGCGATTTGTCCGGCGAGTTCGACCCGCTTCAGCAAGGCATCCGGCCCAGCCCAGCTTGCCGCAATATCATCATAGCCCGCAGGCGAGGGCGCGCGCCATGGCACATGGCCCAGCTGCGTCAGGGCGGCGACGATCCGGCGCGGGGGCAGGTCTTGCGTCCCGGTCAGCCGCAGAGACGCGACCAGCCATTCAAACGGCGTGCGAAACTTGACCGACCCCGGTTGCCACACTTCTGGCGCCTCGATCAGCGTGCGGGTGAGGCTGGCGAGATCGCCGCCGGTGCGGTTGAAATCGGCCTCAAGCCGGGCGACCAGCGCGGGCGGCGGGGTGTCTCCGGCGAAATGGCGCGCGAGCTTGGTGGCGATGAATGTCGCGGTCGAAGGATGCGCCGCCAGATCGCGCAAAATCGCGCGCGCCTGATCCGCCGCGCCCGCCGGATAGCTGCGACCCAGCACTTGGCGTTGGCCCGGTTCATGCGCGACCGCCACGAACTTTGCGCCGCTGGGCTGATCTTCGCCAAAGCGGTCAACCCGGGCGATGCCCGGCACCGTCCACCCTGTCAGCGCGCGGGCGAATTCAGTCACATCGGCCTGAGAATAACCCCCGCCAACGCCCAGCGTGTGCAGCTCCAGAATTTCGCGGGCGAGGTTTTCGTTCAGCCCGCGCGGGCCTTGTCCACCCAGTTGGTCGCCGCGCTGCGCACGCCGCTTTTGCGCAGGCGAATTGGGACCGACCGACTGGAACTGATCGAGGTAGAGCAGCATCGCCGGGTGCAGCGTGGCCGCTTCCAGCATGTCACTGAACGGCCCTAGCAAATGCGGGCGGATCGCGGTGAATTCATGATCGCCCACCGCCACCTGCGTGCCGAGCTTGCCGACCGAGACGCTGAAATGGTTGCTCCAGAAATGCACCAGCCGCTCCATCATCGGTGCCTTGCTGCTGACGGCAAGATTGACCCTCAGGCCAATATCCTGCGCCAGCATTCCGCGCGCTTCGACATATTTCTCGCGCAGTTCGGGCGGCAGATTGGCGAGCGCAGCATCGCGCATCTCGCCGCGCGAGGCATCGGCCATCATCGAATCCTTGGCAGTCATTTCTGCCATTTCGCGCGTGTCGCGGCGCAGGTTGCGCAGCAATCCCAGCATCTCGCCAATATCGCCCCCCGCGCGGGTGCGCTTGGCGATGACGGCGGGGGAGGGATCATAGGCGTCGAGCTGATTGAGCAGCCAGCCGCGCGGGTCTTTGGGCGCGTCACCGCGGGCACCGATTCCGTAGCCGAAGCGGCTCAAGGCAATGCTCGCAGGCGTCATGGTTCACCCTTCATAGTCTGGCGCAGCAGCATAGAATGCGTGCGTCTGATCAACGGGTGAACCGGGTTCACCCTTCGCGCAAGGCGAGCAACTCTGCGCTGGACTGTGCCATGCTTACGCTGAAGCGTGAGTGACGATCAAAGCAAGTGCCTCGGCCTCGCTGATCACTTCGGCATATTTGGCATGAAGGTCGAACAGGTTGGCCTCGTGCGGGGCAGGGTGGCGATCGGCGCAGGCTTCGCGCACCACCAACGGAATAAATCCGTGTTGCATCGCATCCAGCGCGCTCGCGCGGACGCAGCCGGAGGTGGAATAGCCACCGATGAGCAGCGTATCGATGCCGTCTGTGTGCAGCGCCTCGGCCAGCCCTGTGCCGAAGAAGGCGCTGGGGTATTGCTTGGTGAACACCCGGTCGCCCGGTTGCGGGGTGAGGTCTTCGGGGAATGCGCCCAGCGGCGAGCCTTCAACGAAGGCCTTCAGCACCGGTGCCTTGCGGTAAAACACCCCGCCGTCTGAGCCATCGGGCTTGTAGGTTACGCCGGTGAACACCACCGGCACACCCGCCGCCCGCGCCGCCTCGGCGAGCCGGACATTGCTGTCACGCGCGGCAGCGGCGGTGTCCATGAACAGCGCTGAACCCTCGGTCAGATAGGCCATCACGACATCGACGATCAGCAGGGCAGGGCGGCTGCCGGGCTGGAGCCGACCCTCGTACACCCCCGCATAATTGTCCGATGCCGAAGAGCCCGTCATCAGATGATCCCTGCTTCGGCCAGCCGCGCCAGTTCCTCCGCGCCCATGCCCAACCGCTCGGCGAACACCTCGGCATTGTCCTGTCCCGGCGCGGCGGGCGCGGGGCGGCGGATGGTGCTGGGGGTCTTCGATAGCTTGGGGAAGGCGTTCTGCATCTTTATACGCCCACGCTTCTGCGTCTCGACCTCGATGATCGCCTCGCGTGCCTGAAAGTGCGGATCGGCTAGCATTTCGGGTGCACGATACACGCGCCCGGCGGGGATGGAATATTCGGTCATCAGCGCGTCCACCTCATCGACCGTCAGCGTGCCCGTCCACGCATTGACCCGCGCGTCCAGCTCATCCTGATGGATGCCGCGCGCGATGTGGGTGGCATAGCGTTCGTCACTGGCCAGTTCTGGCTGCCCCATCGCCTGACACAGCCGCGCGAAGATCGCATCGCCGTTGCCGCCGATCATGTAGCTTCCGTCCTTGCAGGTATAGACGTTGGAGGGTGCGATGCCCTTGAGCACCGAGCCGGAGCGCTCGCGGATGACGCCGTTGCGGTCATATTCGGGCACGAGGCCCTCCATCACCTGCAACACGGCTTCATAGAGCGCGGAGTCCACCACCTGCCCCTCACCCGTCTTCTCGCGGTGATGCAGCGCGGCGAGAACGCCCATGCAGCCATAAGTCGCGCACAGGGTATCGCCGATTGAAATGCCCATGCGGCTGGGCGGCCGGTCGGGTTCGCCGACGATGTAGCGCCAGCCGCCCATCGCCTCGCCAATTCCGCCAAAGCCCGCCCGGTCCGAATACGGCCCGTCCTGCCCATAGCCCGACATGCGGGCGATTATCAGGCCGGGGTTGACCGCGTGGAGTTCGGCCGGGCTTAGGCCCCAGCGTTCCAGCGTGCCGGGCTTGAAATTCTCGATCAACACGTCCGCCTCGGCAATCAATCGCTTGGCGAGCGCCTGACCTTCGGGCACGCGCAGGTTGCAGGTGACCGAGCGCTTGTTGCGGGCGATCACTTCCCACTGCACCTTCTCGTCGCCCTGACCCCAGTTGCGCATCGGATCGCCCCCGACACCATTGACCACCGGCGGTTCGATCTTGACCACATCCGCGCCCATATCGCCAAGCAATTGCCCGCAGAACGGCCCGGCGAGAAGCTGGCCCATTTCGACGACTTTGATCCCTGCCAGCGCGCTCACTCGGCAGCCTCCCGCAAGGCTGTCCATACCGGCCGGATCGGGGCGGGGAGGCCGGTTTCGGCAAGGCAATTGGCGCGCAGGTCGTCGATGCTCGGGCCGTAATCGAACAGTGGCAATTCGCCGCGCGAGGCAGTGATCTCGGCGCGCAATGCAGCGGTGGCAGCGGCATCAACCGCGCCGCTTTCATCGGCTACTACGCCATAAGCGCGTGCGCCGTTTGCCGTCACCAGACCCTGCCGGATTTCCAGCCCCACCAGATCAGCATCACGCGCCAACGGGTCGCCCCAGCCGCCGCCGCCCCAGGTGATGAAGTGGAGCAGATCGCCCGCCTTCACAGGGACGCTTTCGACCTTGTTGCCGACGATTTCGGTCGTGCCATCGGCGCGTTCGAGCACCTTTTTGGCGCGCTTGCCCGGGTGGCCGCCATTGACGCCCCACGGCGGCACGAACCAGCGGTCGTCATGGATCGCGATCTCGCCATCCGCCAGAAAGCGGTAGGTCATGTGGATGCCATTGCCGCCCCGGTGCAGCCCCGCGCCGCCGCTGTCGGGCGCGGTGGCATAGCGCTCGATCCGCAGCGGGAAGTAGCGTTCAAGGAACTCGTTGGGGACATTGGTGAAGCCCGGCCACAGCGAGTGCCCATCCGGCCCATCGCCCAATGGGCGGCCCGGAATGCCGCCAAAGCCGATCTGGAACAGCTGAAACCAGTCGCGCGTCCCATCCTCGCGGCTGTCCCACCCCGAATAGAACAGGTGCGGCGAAGATGAAAATCCTGCCGCGTTCAGGAATTCCGGCGTCTTCTGCCCGAGCAGGCCGCCGAGAATGTCGAAGATGCGGCCCAGCGCATGGGTCCGACCCGAAAGCGCGGCGGGGAAGTGCGGTTTGAGCAGCGAGCCTTCCGGGATGCGCACCTCGATCAGATCGTAGAACCCGTCATTGAACAGGATCTGCGGATCGAAGACCATGATCATGTAGATGCCGAAGAACATCTTGAACATGTTTTCATTGAGGAAAAAGTTGATCGAGGCGGCGGACTGCGGGTCGGTACCTTCGAAATCGAGGATCACCTTGTCCCCGTCGCGCCACATGGTGCAGCGGATCTTGTAGGGGCCGTAGCCCTTGCCGTCGTCGCAGATATAGTCCTCGAAGCTCACCGGCTCCTCGGCCACCGCCATTGCCAGCAGCGACTTCATCGCGCGGTGATTCCGGGCGAGCAGTTCCTGCGTGGCCGAGACATAGACATCATCGCCGAAACGTTCGGCCATTTCGACCACGCGGCGCGCGGCGACGCGGCAGGAGGCGATCAGCGCGTTCAAGTCCGCCTGGCACCAGTCGGGCTTGCGGGTCTGGTGCATCACCAGCTTCATTAGGTCTTCGTTATACTCCCCGCGCTTCCAGATCTTCACCGGAGGGATGCGCACGCCTTCCTCGAAGATCGAGGAAGCGCCGATCGGCATCGATCCGGGGACGCTCCCGCCGATGTCGCTCTGGTGGCCGAACATGGCGGTATAGGCGAGCAGCCGCCCGTCCTTGAACACCGGCAGCATCACCAGCCAGTCGTTCGAGTGGCTGACCGCTCCGCCGCAGGAATAAGGATCGGACAGGAAAATCATGTCCCCGTCCTCAATCGTGCCATCAAACTGTTTGAGGAAGCCGTCGATAAAGCTGCCGAACTGGCCGACGATCATCTTGCCGGCGGGATCGGAGATTAGCGGGAAGGCGTCGCCCTGTTCGCGGATGCCGGGCGACATGGCGGTGCGCACCAGCGTCGCGTCCATTTCGATGCGGGCGTTGCGCAGCGCGTTCTCGATGATGTCGAGCGTCACCGGGTCGATCGCGACCTTCTGGAACGGGGTGGTGTTGGGTTCGATGATGCGAGCCGGCATATTCTTAGCCCTTCGCCTTGAGAGTAATGAGGATGTTGCCCACGGCGTCGACGGCGGCGCGGCAATCATGTTCGACCAGCGTGGTCGAATCCATTTCGGTGATGATCGCCGGGCCTTCGATCACGTCGCCCTGCCGCAGCTTGGCGCGGTCGTAGATCACGGCCGCACGCTCCTCGCTGTCGATCCACACCGTGTGGTCGCGGATTTTCGCCGCTGAGGGATCACCGTCGCCCTGGGGCAGCTCGGTTGCGGGCAGGGCGGGGGCCTGCCCTTGCGCCACCGCGCGCAGGTTCACAATCTCGTGCGGGGTGTCCATGTTGAAGGTGAACAGCCGCAGGTGCTCCTCGTCGAAGCGAGCGAGGATGCCTGCGATGCCGTCCGCCTCAAGGATACCTTGCGTGATGGTGAGCGGCACTTCGAAAGCTTGGCCCGCATAGCGCACGTCGATCTCGAACAGCGAAGTGATCTGCTCCTCAGGAATACCGTCGGCGACGAGTTCGCTGCGGGTCTGCTCGGCCATGTCATCCAGCACCGCGACAAGATCGGCGATGCTGGTATCCTTGGCGAGGCGCGAGAAGCTGCGCGCCGTCTCGGTCCGCATCCGGGTGGTGGCATCGCCTAATGCGCACAGCACGCCGGGGGAGACCGGCGAGATCGCAGGCCAGCTGCCCATCAACCGCGCCACCGCGTTTACGTGCAGCGGCCCCGCGCCGCCAAACCCCATCAGCGCAAATTCGCGCGGGTCGTAGCCCTGCTGGACAGAGATCATCCGCAGCGCGCCGAACATGTTCTCGTTCACGATATCGATGATCCCGCGCGCCGCTTCCATCAGACCGATCCCGAGCGCATCGGCGATAGTCTGCACCGCCACCTTTGCGCCTTCCCGATCGAGCTTGAAGGCACCGCCCAACAGGTCTTCGGGCAGATAGCCGAGCACCACATTGGCATCGGTCACGGTCGGCTGCGTGCCGCCCTTGTTATAGGCGACTGGCCCCGGCACTGCGCCCGCGCTTTCCGGCCCGACGCGCAGCGCGCCGGTCAATTGCGGGACGTGGGCAATCGAGCCACCGCCTGCGCCGACCGTCTTCACATCCAGCGCGGAGGCGCGCACGGACAGGTGCCCGACCTCGGTGGTGCGCTGGCGGCGCGGCTCCAGGCCCTGGATCAGCGCCACGTCGGTCGAGGTTCCGCCCACATCCAGCGTCAGGATGTTTTCAAACCCGGCATACTTCGCCACCCACAGCGAGCCGGTCACCCCGCCGGCGGGGCCGGACATGAGGATGTTGACCGGGTGTTCCTCGGCCTTCTGGCTGCTCATCAACCCGCCATCGGAACGCAGTAGCGAGAGGCGGCCCTTGAACCCCTCGGCCTCCAGACGGTCGCGCAGGTTTGAGATATATTTGCTCACCACCGGACGCACCGCCGCGTTGGCGACAGTCGAAAGCGTGCGCTCGTATTCCTGCATCTCGGGCAGGACTTCGTGGCTGAGCGAGACGGGGATGCCGGGCAGTTCCTCGGCCGCGATTGCGCCGATCCGCGCCTCGTGCGCGCCGTTGAGGTAGGCGTTCATCAGGCTGACGGTCAGCGCCTCGATCCCGTCGCCCTTCAGTTTGGCGAGCGCGGCGCGCACCGCGGCTTCATCCAGCGGGGCAACCTCGCGGCCCTGCGCATCCATCCGCCCCGGCACTTCAACCGTGTGCTCCAAACGCGCCAATGGCTGCGGCTTGGGCCACACGATCCACGCGGCCAGCCCGCCGGGGACGAAGCTGCGTGCGATCTGCATGATGTCGCGGTAACCCTGCGTGGTTACGAGGCCGACCTTCGCGCCCTTGCCTTCGAGCACGGCATTGGTGGCGACTGTGGTGCCATGCAGGAAATAGGCAATATCCGCTGCGGTGATCCCCGCATCGGCCATGATCGCCTTGACCCCGTTCAGGATCCCTTCGGAGCTGTCATGCGGGGTGGACGGCGTCTTGTGCCGCCAGAATGCGCCGCTCGCCTCGTCAAACAGCAGCAGGTCGGTAAACGTCCCGCCCACATCCACACCCAACCTGTACGTCATGCCGTGTCCTTCAATTATACCGCGCGGGCGACGGCTGAGGGCAATTCGCGCCCCAGCACGCCCGCAAACCATTTATTGGCGGCGATGGCCGCGTCGAGATTGATGCCGGTGTCCACACCCGAACGCGCCATCATGTAGACGAGATCCTCGGTGGCGATATTGCCGGTCGCGCGCGGGGCGAAGGGGCAACCGCCGAGCCCGCCGAGCGACGCGTCAAAGATGCGCACCCCCGCCTTGTAGGCCTCCCACGCATTGGCGATGCCGGTGCCGCGCGTGTTGTGGAAATGCGCGCGCATCGGGATTGTGCTGCCCAGCAGCGCGCCGAGCTTGCCGAACAATTCGCCCGCCTCGGATGGCGTCCCGACCCCAATGGTATCGGCCAGCGCGATTTCCTCGGGGCCTTCGATGGCGAGTTCCTCGGCGATGGCGAGCACGGTTGCGTGTTTCACCTCGCCCTCGAACGGACAGCCGAAGGCGGCGCTGATGGTGACCTGCGCGCGCATCCCTTCGGCGCGGGCAAAGCGCAGCATGGCGCGGGTTTCGGCGATCCCCTCGGCAATGGTCTGGCCCTGGTTCTTCTGGCCGAAGGTGTCGCTGGCCACGATTACGCAGCCGACCTGATCGACCCCGCGCGCGCCATTCTCGCGGCTGGCGAGCGCGCGCATCACGCCGCGCTTGTTGAGCACCAGGCCGACATAGGTGCAGGCCGGATCATCGGGCAGGCCTGCAATCACCGCCTCGGCATCGGCCATCTGCGGCACGCGCTGCGGGTGGACAAAGCTCGCAACTTCCAACCGCCGCGCGCCATAGCCGATCATGCGATCGATCAGCTCCAGCTTTGTTGCGGTGGCGATGATGTCAGGTTCGTTCTGGAGCCCGTCGCGCGGGCCGACTTCGACCAGTTCGATTGATGCGGGGCCCATGGGAATCGCCTGCCTTTGCAATGTGCGCGCTGAGTGAATTACCCAGTTTGTATACAATTGCAATCGCGCTCACGCGGGTTCGGGTGTCTGGAACCACGCTGGGGTTGCGACGCTGTCACGCCTTCTGCGCCTCCGCTGGGCCAACCGCGCGCGCAAATGTGTGGAACGCGCGGCGCAGATGGCTCCCCATGACCGCGCGCGCCCAATCGGGATCGCTGGCGGCGAAGGCGGCGATCAACTCGTCATGATCGCGCGCGGATTGGCGCAGGTCGTCGAGCGAATAGTTGCGCGCGGTGCGCAGCACCACCGGTGCCTCCACCAGCTTGGCCAGCATCTGCGCGAGCCGGGGCGAATCCGCTGCGTCGATGATCACGTCATGAAACGCGCGGTTGGCCTCAAGGAAGCGCGCGACATCCGGGGCGGGCTGCTCAATCGCCTCTTTCAGCGCCCGGTTGACTGTCTCCAAATCGGCAATCTGCGCCCGGGAAAGGCGCTGCGCCGCACGCTCAGCCGCATGGCATTCGAGCATCTGGCGCAAGGCAAACATTTCTTCGATATCGTCGCGGCTCCAATCGGCCACGAACAATCGCTTGGTGTCGCTGCGCACCAGCAGCAGCTCGTCCTCCAACCGCCGCACCGCTTCGCGCACCGGGGTGCGGCTGACCCCGGCGATCTGGGCCAATTGGTCTTCGGTCAGCTGTTCATTGGGGCTGACAGCGCCGCTCACCAGATGGGCGCGGATCGTGGCATAGGCCTGTTCAGACGCGCGGCTCATGCGGGAACGGCCGGGGCTGAAAAGGAAAACTGGGGGATGATCATACGCTTCCTTGGTAGCGCCGGGTTCGCCCCCGCTGCAAGCCCTGCGGCGGCGAAGACACACCTTCAATGCCGCCATCGTCACATTTGTGCAAAATGCTTGACGAGCGCGTTTTGTATACAATAACTTTCAGCTCACACGCAACAGGGGTGTGTGCTGTGAGTGGCATCAAGGTGATTGTTGAGATTGCCGGAAGCAAAGCGGGCCGTGCCAGCCATGGCCGCGTGCGCCCATTCTTGCGCCTTCCCGTCCCAAGCTTACCGAACGAGGCTGTGATCCTCGCCTGACCCATCCATCTCAATTCCTTCAGGAGTGCCGTCCCATGAATGTCCGTTTGGTTCTTGCCTCTGGTGCGGCGCTTGGTGCCATTGCCGTGTCTGTGCCCGCCACCGCGCAAGATGTGCCCGCGACGGACCAGGCGGCTGAAGAAGAAACCGGCATCATCGTGACCGCCCGCCGCCAGTCCGAAAGCTTGGCTGATGTGCCCGCCTCGGTCACCGTGTTCGGCGCGGAAACCCTCGCCAAGACCGGCGTGCAGCGCGCGGATGATTTCATCCAGCTGACCCCCGGCGTCACCATCGTCACCGGCACGGCAGAGGCGGGCGATACCCAGATCAACATTCGCGGCATCAACGGCGCGCGCGATGCGGAAAGCTCGGTTGCGCTGGTGGTCGACGGGATCCTCAAGACCAACACCGCGCAGCTGAACCAGAACCAGGGCACGCTGCGGCAGGTCGAAATCCTGAAAGGCCCGCAAGGCGCGCTCTATGGCCGCAACGCGGCGGCGGGCGCGATTGTGCTGCAAACGCTGAAGCCGGGCGACGTGCTGGAGGGCGGGGTGCTGGTGCGCGCGGCGCAGGACAACACCTACCTCGCCAACGCCTATATCGCGACCCCGATTGGCGAGACCGCCGGGCTTGTGTTGTCAGGCAATTATTCGACCACCGATGGGTTCTTCCGCAACCGTTTCCTGAATTCCAACACGGTCGATGATCAGGAAGTCTTCGGGCTGGATGCGCGGTTCGTGGCCGACATCGGGCCGAACACCGAGCTCGACGTCAAGGCGCGCTATGCCGATTTGCGCGGGGCATCGATCAATTTCAACGCGAGCTTCCACCTGCCCAATTTTGCCGCTGTCGATCCGGCGTTCTTCGAGGATGTGAACCGCCACCCGTTCGATTTCTATTCGAACATCCGCCCGACCAATGATCAGACCACTTTCGAGACATCGGCCAAGCTGGAGCATGATTTCGACAGCGTCACGCTGACCGCATGGGTGCTTTACAGCGAAGTCGATCAGTCGCTGACCGCCGATGGCACCTCGGCCGATTTTGCGCGCTTTACCTTCCCCGGCGCGACGCCCACTTCGGTGGCGGCTGCCAATAGCTGCGCGGCGACCACGGCTGCGCTCACCGGCTTTCCGCTCAATGCGCCGACCTTCATCGGTGCCAGCCCGATCCCGTTCATCTTCAACCCGGCGAGCGGATCGACCTTCGGCGCCTACAGCCCGACGACCTGTGACGGCACGCAGTTTCAGGTCCGCAACCAAGAGGATATCAGCGGCGAAATCCGCCTCGCATCCAACGGCGATGGCGCGGTGAATTGGCAGGTCGGCGCCTATTACCTGCACATCGACCGCGAGGTTGGGGTGAGCCTTGGGGCCGATCTTGGCCGCGGCGTCACCCGCCAGCTTTACAACGCGCCGGGAACGGACAACCCGACCACCCAGCTTTATCACGATGCCTTCACCACCGATGTCTACGCGCTGTTTGCGGCGGTCGATGCCGACCTGTCGGACCGCTTCAACGTCAGCGTGGCAGGCCGCTACGACATCGAGGACCGCGCCGTGGCCAGCCTTGTGCCGGCCGTGTTCGATCCGATCACCGGCGGACCGATCAACCCTGGCCAGCAAGTGGTGGGCGGCGTGGTGCAGCCGATCGCGCCGCAATCCGAAACCTTCAAGCAGTTCCAGCCCAAGATCTCGCTGCGGTATGAACTGAGCGACGATATCAACCTTTACGGCAACTGGGGCATCGGGTTCAAATCGGGCGGGTTCAACAATCAGGGTTCAGCCGCGATTGTGGACACGGCGCTGAACGATTTCATCGGCACCAATGTGCTGATCGATGATCAATACCGCAAGGAAGTATCGAGCGCGTTCGAAGCCGGGATCAAGGGCGATGTGCTGGATGGCGCGGTGACCTTCGATCTGGCGGGTTACTACACCAATATCGAAGACATGCAGTTCTTCGAATTCTTCGTCGGCGCCTTCGGCCTGCTGCGCGTGGTGTCCAACATTGATGAGGTCGAGGTTTACGGCGCGGAGCTGAACCTCACCGCCGAACTGATGCGGGGCTGGACGGTGTTCGGTTCCGCCAACGTCACCGAAAGCGAGATCAAGGAAAACGCCTCGCGGCCTGTAACCGTGGGCAATAACTCCCCCTATACGGCTGATTATACGCTCAACTTTGGCACGCAGCTAGACCTGCCGGTTTCGAACAGCGTCGATTTCGTCACCCGCGCCGATTACCGCATCACCGGGCCGACGTGGTTCCACACCTTGCAGGACGATCCCAATCCGACGCTGTTCAGCGGGCTGTTGCCGATTTCGGCGCTGGCCCTGCCGGCCTTTGTGGGCGATGCCGATTACACCGTGGCGCGGCGCGAGGCGTTCGGCGTGATGGACCTGCGGGTTGGCGTGGAGGGCGAGCAGTGGTCGATCACCGCCTATGCCGAAAACCTGTTCAACGAGAAATATCTCAACGAGGTCATCACCGCAGTGGAGTTTGGCGGGTCGTTCATCTCGCCCGGCGCACGTCAGCGGTTTGGGGTGGAGTTGGGATACAAGTTTTAACTTGGCTCGTGCCCACCCCTAACCCCTCCCGCAAGCGGGAGGGGGACTGGTTGGCGCTGATACTCCCCTCCCGCTTGCGGGAGGGGCCGGGGGTCGGCCTGCTACTTCGCCGCAGGCGCGCTCCACCATGACAACGTCTGATTATCGTGGGCCGATGTCCACACCCCCTTGGGCGTCCAGCGCAGCGCGCCGCTGCCCACCGCCGCGCCCATCCGCGCCCGGATTTCGAGCGTGGCGGGATCGATCACCACCAGCGTCTGATCATCAGTGGTGCGCAGCCACACCATCCCGCCGCCGGTGTCGATATCGCCCCACTTGAGATTGTCGCCCACCTTGGTGCGGCCGGACACGGTCAGCGCCGCCGGATCGACCTTGGCCACGGTGCCATCGCCCTGTTCCTGCACCCACACCGCGCCTTCGCCGGCGGCGAGGAAGCCCGGCGTATCGCCCAGCGGGGTGGTGCCGACCACGGTGTTGGTGGCGGGATCGATCTTTTGCAGCACCTTGCCCTCGCTGCTGACCGCCCAGATCGCATCGAACCCGAAGGCGAGATACCACGTCTCCGGCGCGACCGGGATCGTGGCGATCACCGCGTTGGTGGCAGGATCAATCCGCGCGACCTTGCCCGCCGGATCGCTCGCCACCCAGATCGATCCGGCCCCGGCGACCACATTCGTCTCGCCCTTGGGATTGGCGAGGCCGGTGGCGACCTTGGCTTCGAGCGTGGCAGTTTTCAGGTTCAAGCGCCACACCTCGCCGCCCTTGCAATTGGCGACCCACAGCGAACCTTCGGCAATCGCCATCGTCCCGCACGGGCGCGGCACGGCGAGGCTGGCGAGCTTTTCGCTGGTGCTCCACTGCTCCACCCGCCCATCATTGGTGACCCACGCCGTGTCGCCATCAATCGCGATGAAATCGGCAAAGCCGGGCACCTTGAGCGCCTTTTCAGTGAGGTTCGGCGCCTCGCCCGTGGCGGGCGGCGGCGGAGCATCGGGCGCACAGGAGGCGAGCATTGCGGTCGCCATGATCAGCGAGAGCGGGCGGGTTGCGGCACGAGAGGTCATCGCAGTCCTTTCCATATCATGCTGGGCGCGGGAGCAGCGCAAATGCGCGCAGCTTCGGCCAGAATAGCAGGAGCGTCGCGCATATTACATTTCTTCGCAATCGTAATAATTCCCCATAGACAAACCGAGACGATGGGGTGATGCTGCGCTTGCGAAAGGAATCTCGAATCATGCTCCAACAGCTTCGCCGCGCAGCCCGCTTTTGCCTCATCGCCTGCGCGCTCGCGGTGGCTGCCTGCACCCCGGCAGCGGAAGAAGCCGCCAAGCCCAAGACCGAATTCAATGTCGGCTGGTCGATCTATGCCGGATGGATGCCCTGGCCCTATGCCGAGCAGGCCGGGATCGTGAAGAAGTGGGGCGACAAGTACGGGATCACGATCAAGTTCGTGCAGGTGAACGACTACATCGAGAGCGTGAACCAATACACCGCAGGCAAGCTGGATGGGGTGACGGTCGCCAATATGGACGCGCTGACCATCCCGGCGGCGGGCGGCAAGGACACCAGCGCTATCATCCTCGGCGACTATTCCAACGGCAATGACGCGGTGCTGCTGAAAGGCGCTGACGGCGTCGCCGGGATCAAGGGGCGGCAGGTCTATCTGGCCGAGCTGTCCGTCTCGCACTACCTGCTGGCGCGCGCGCTCGAAAAGAACGGGATGAAGCTGACCGATATGAAAACGGTCAACACCTCGGATGCCGACATCGCCGCCGCCTTTGCCTCACCCGATGTCACCGCAGCGGTGGCATGGAACCCGCAGGTCACCACCATGAAGGCCGTGGCGGGGACGAAGGCCGTGTTCACCTCGGCCGATATTCCGGGCGAGATTCTCGACCTGATGGTGGTCGATACCGTGACGCTCAAGGCCAACCCCAACCTTGGCAAGGCGCTCGCCGGGATCTGGTACGAAACAATGACGCTGATGGCGAAGCAGGATGCCGAAGGCGCCGCCGCCCGCGCGGCGATGGCGAAGCTGGCGGGCACGACGCCAGAGGAATTCGAGGGGCAGCTTGCCACCACCTTCCTCTATGCCGATCCCAAGGCGGCGGTGGCGGCAATGTCTGAAGGCAGTCTGGTCACCACCATGACCCGCGTGCGCGATTTCAGCTTTGCCCAGGGGTTGTTCGGGCAGGGCGCACGCTCCGCTGATGCGGTGGGGATGGAATTTCCGGCCGGCAAGACGCTGGGGGACAAGGCCAACATCATGCTGCGCTTCGATCCCACCTTCATGCAGATGGCAGCAGACGGGGCGCTTTAGCGCGATGCGCTGGGTGAACCGCACACCGGGGCGCGGCGCGGCATTTCTGCTGGGTGCCCTACCGCTGGTGGTGCTGGCGATCACCTACATCATTGCTGCCGCCGCGCGCCATGCGGCCAACCCCGCCGACAAGATCCTGCCGCTGCCCGGCGCGATGGCCGAAGCGATGGCGCTGCTGCTGTTTCAGGCCGATCCGCTTTCGGGCGAATACCTGTTCTGGGCTGACACTGCCGCGAGCCTGTGGCGGCTGAGTGTTGGATTGGGGATTGCCACAACATCGACTTTGTTGGTTGGGCTGGTTCTGGGCAGTTTACCGCCGGTTAAAGCCACTTTTGGCCCGCTTGTGACCGCGATTGCCGTGGTTCCGCCCATCGCTTTGCTGCCGATCCTGTTCATCGTGTTTGGATTGGGAGAGACGGCCAAAGTCGCGCTGATTGTGGTTGGGGTGACCCCCTTCATGATCCGCGACGTCGCCGGGCACGTCGCTGCCCTGCCGCGCGAACAGGTGATCAAGGCGCTGACTTTGGGCGCGAATTCGTGGGGCGTGATGCTGCGCGTGGCGCTGCCCCAAGCCATGCCGCGGCTGATCACGGCGCTGCGGCTGTCGCTCGGCCCGGCATGGGTTTTCCTGATTTCGGCTGAAGCGATCGCCGCTGATGTAGGGCTGGGATTTCGCATCTTTCTGGTGCGCCGTTACCTCGCGATGGACGTGATCCTGCCTTACGTGGCGTGGATCGCGGTGGTGGCGGTGGTGATGGATTTCGTGCTCGCGCAATCCAGCCGCCGCCTGTTTGGCTGGGCCCATGCGGGCGGGCATTGAGCTGCATGCTGAGCCTCAAAAACCTCTGGGTTGAATATGGCGACAAGGTCGTTCTGGAGCGGATTTCGCTCGATATTCTTGAGGGTTCCTTCGTTTCGATTGTCGGCCCTTCGGGGGCGGGCAAGTCAAGCCTGTTGCGGGTGATCCTCGGGCAGGAGCGGCCGACGCGGGGGAGCATTACCCTCGATGGCTCGCCGCTGCCGACCGAATGCGGGCCGGATCGCGGGGTGGTGTTTCAGCGCTATTCTGTGTTCCCGCATTTAACTGTGCTGGGCAACACATTGCTGGGACTGGAATTTTCCGCCTCGCCTTTTACCGCGCGCCTGTTCGGCAGCAAACGCGGCGCCGCCATTGCCGAGGCTGAGGCGATGCTGGAGTCGGTCGGGTTAGCTGACAGCCGCAACCTCTACCCCGCGCAGATGTCAGGCGGGATGCAGCAGCGGCTGGCGATTGCACAGGCGCTGATCAAACGCCCGCGCATCCTGCTTTTGGACGAGCCTTTCGGGGCGCTCGATCCCGGTATCCGGGCGGACATGCACGGCCTGATCACCCGGCTGTGGCGAGAGCACGGCCTCACGATCATCATGGTAACCCACGATATCAAAGAGGCTTTTTCGCTCGGCACCCGCGTGCTGACACTCGACAAACGCCGCCATGATCCGCACGCGCCGCACCGCTACGGCGCGGGTGTGGTCTACGATCTCGCCTTGACCCGCAAGGCCGCGGCTTCCGCAGTCGAGGCTGGTATTACGATTGACGCGAATCATAATAACGGACACGATTGACCCATGAGTTCCCCCGAGCCATCCCGCCCCGAACCCGCAAGACTCGCTCGCTTGAGCATGAGCCTTCCGGCCGAGCTGTTCCGTCAGCTCGACGTGATGGTCGAAGAGCGCGGGTTGCCGTCGCGCTCGCAACTGATCGCCGAACTGATCCGCCACGCGCTGGCCGAGCATGAGGCGCTGACCCGGCCGGACGATATGCTCGCGGGCACGATCACCATTGTTTACGCAGGTGGGGGTGGGAGAGTGCGCCAGCAACTGGCGGAAACGCAGTCTGATTACCTCAAGGAGGTAATCTCCTCGCAGCACGTGTTCCTCGAACAGGATCAATCGCTCGAGGTGTTGCTGGTGCAAGGCCCGGCGGTGCGGCTGAAGCAATTGTGCGACGCTTTGCGAGCCATAAGGGGCGTGCAGCAATTGCAGTTGGTGAGCACTACGGCGCTGCTGCCGCCGCTGCACGAGCAGGAGGGCTATGAACACGCGGCCGGCAGAGAGGCAGCGGAATGAGCGGAACCGCCGATCCGAAAGCCGCGCGCGATCACGCCCGCGCGCAAGGCGACACGCGGGTTGAGGCGATGCCGATCCTGCCGCCGGTTGCCGATGATTTGCCCGAAGGTGTGGCGGCGGGCGATCTGCTGTGGGAAGAAACCATCGCGCCCGGCGGATATGCGACCCGTAGGATGGCACGCGGCACGCGGCTGCGGTTGATCGACACGGGCGGGGATGCCTGCGCCAGCCTCAACATTTTCAACGCCGAACTTCCGACCGAGCGCCTGAATGTCGCTGACACGGTCAAGGTCCAGTGGAACGCCTATCTGGGTGCGGGAAAGCTGCTGCTCAGCGATATGGGCCGGGTGCTGGTGAGCATTCTGGAGGACGATGCGGGCACGCATGACACCTTCTGCGGCGCCTCAAATGCCGCCAGTAACGCACGGAAATATGGCGAGGGGCGCAATTCGGGTGTTTATCCGAATGCGCGCGACCGGCTGATCCTGGGCGCGGCCAAGCATGGACTGACCCGGCACGACGTCCATCCTTGCGTCAACCTGTTCAAGGGCACGCGGATCGAAGCCGACGGGGCGATCACGCCGATCATCGGGCCATTTGCGCCTGGCCGCACAGTGCTGCTGCGCGCTGAGATGGACGTGATCGTGGTGATCGCCAATTGTCCCCATGTGCTCGACCCGCGCGAGGGGTGGCATTCGACCCCGCTGCGCGCCACCGCTTGGCGCGGGCCGGTCACCCCGGAACAAGACACCCTGCGCAATGCCTCGCCAGAGGGCCTGCGCGCCTTCCTCAATACCGAGGACTACTACCGCCGCTAACCCGCTCTAAAACCAAGGTATAGCATGACCAGCGATCCGGCCCTCTCCGGCCTTTCCGGCTCCATCATCCACGACGAGATCGTGCCTGCCCGCGCGCCGTGGTTGCGCCATGTCGCCGCGGGCGAGGTGCTGCGGATTGTCGATCTGGAAGGCAATCAGGCGGTTGATTTCCTGATCTATTCCGCCGCCGATGATGCCGAGCGCTATTCGGCGCAGGACACCGTCGCCGCGCAGGGCAACCTGTTCCTGCGCACCGGCACCGTGTTGCTGTCGAACGAAGGCCGCCCGCTGATGACCATCGTCGATAGTGCCGTGGAGTATCACGACACCATCGGCGGGGCATGTTCGCGCGAATCCAATACGCTGCGCTATGGTCATCACACCAAGTCGCAACATGCCTGCGTCGATAACTTCCTTGAAGCCAACGTCACGCAAGGGCGCGGCAAGCGTGACATCGTTTCCAACATCAACTTCTTCATGAACGTGCCGGTCGAGGAAGACGGAACGCTCGGCATCGTTGACGGCATTTCCGCGCCGGGGCTGACCGTCGATCTGCGCGCCGAGATGGACGTGATCGTGGTCGTCTCCAACTGCCCGCAGATCAACAACCCCTGCAACGGCTTCAACCCGACGCCGGTGCGGATGATCGTGGCCGCGTGACGTTTGATACCGTCCTCATCGCCAACCGGGGCGCGATTGCCACGCGGATCATCCGCACGTGCAAGCGCATGGGGCTGCGGTCGGTGGCGGTCTATTCCGAGGCCGATGCAGGCTCGCTCCATGTGAGTGCAGCCGATGCGGCGGTGTGCATCGGGCCGGGCCCGGCGGCGCAATCTTACCTCAATGTTGAGGCGATCCTCGCAGCGGCCAAGGCGACCGGGGCGGGGGCGATCCATCCCGGCTACGGCTTCCTTGCCGAGAACGCCGCGTTCGCCGAGGCCTGCGCGGCGGCGGGCATCGCTTTCATCGGGCCAACGCCGGACAATATCCGCACCTTCGGCCTCAAGCACTCCGCCCGCGCTTTGGCGGCGGCGCAGGGCCTGCCGCTGGCACCCGGAACCGGGCTGCTGAAGGGCGAAGACGAGGCGGCGGAGGCGGCGGCGCAGATCGGCTACCCCGTCATGCTCAAGGCGACCGCCGGGGGCGGGGGCATCGGCATGCGCATCTGCGACAGCGAAGCCGCGCTGCGCGAGGGCTTTGCGGCGGTGGTGCGGCAGGGCGAGGCGAGCTTTGGCGACGCGGGCGTGTTTCTCGAACGCTACATCGCCCGCGCGCGCCATATTGAAGTGCAGATCTTCGGCGATGGGCAGGGTCGGGTGATGGCCCTGGGCGAGCGCGACTGCTCACTCCAGCGCCGCAACCAGAAGGTGGTCGAAGAAGCCCCCGCACCCAACCTGTCGGACGGCAAGCGCGGCGAGTTGATCGCGGCCGCCGTGCGGCTGGGCGAGGCGGCGGACTATCTCTCAGCCGGCACGGTCGAGTTCCTGTATGATGCCGCGCGCGACGATTTCTTCTTCCTTGAGATGAACACCCGGCTGCAGGTTGAACACGGCGTCACCGAAGAGGTGATGAGAATCGATCTGGTCGAATGGATGATCCGCAGCGCGGCGGGCGACTTTGCGATGCTGGCCGCGCCCGCGCCGAACCCCAAGGGCCACTCGGTGCAAGTGCGGCTCTATGCCGAGGACCCGGCGATGGATTATCGCCCGACCACCGGCACGCTCGTCAACGTTGCCTTCCCGGAAGGCATGCGCGCCGAGACCTGGGTGATGGCGGGGAGCGAGGTCAGCGCCTTCTACGATCCGATGCTGGCGAAGCTGATCACCAAGGGCGAAACGCGCGAGGCAGCGATTGCAGCGATGCAGACGGCGCTCGATGACAGCCGTATCGACGGGATCGAAACCAACCTGCGCTGGCTGCGCGATGTGGTGCGGCACGCGGGCTTCGTTAGCGGTGAAGTGTCCACGCGGCTGCTGGAAGGTGTCACCCATGCGCCGCGCAGCGTTCGGGTGATTGCGGGCGGCACGGCGACATCGGTGCAGGACTGGCCCGGCAGGCTGGGGCTGTGGGACGTCGGCGTCCCGCCTTCGGGGCCGATGGATGATTTGAGTTTTCGGCTGGGCAACCTCATCCTCGGCAATCCGGAAGGGACGGCGGGGCTAGAGGTCACCGCCAGCGGCCCCACGCTCGTGTTCGATGCACCAACGACCATTTGCCTGACCGGCGCGGATTTTGGCGCGACGGTGGATGGGGTCGCGGCGAAACGCGGCGGGCCGCTGGCGATCACGGCCGGGCAGACACTGACCATGGGCCGGGCAGTGGGTGGCGGTGTGCGCGGCTACATCCTGTTTGCGGGCGGGCTCGACGTCGTGCCCTACCTCGGCAGCGCGGCGACTTTTGCGCTTGGCCAGTTCGGCGGGCACGCGGCGCGCGGGTTGCTGGCGGGTGATGTGCTGCATCTGAGCAGCGGCGCGACGAGGGAGGGAGTCACGGCGACACTGCCTGATTTGCCGCGGCAATGGGACGTGCGCGTTCTCTACGGCCCCCATGGTGCGCCCGATTTCTTCACGCCCGATGATATTGCCCGCTTCCTCGGAGCCGAATGGCAAGTGCATTACAATTCCAACCGCACCGGAGTGCGACTTGTCGGCCCCAAGCCCGAATGGGCACGGCGTGACGGGGGGGAGGCAGGGCTGCATCCATCGAACATCCACGACAATCCCTATGCCATCGGCGCGGTCGATTTTACTGGCGATATGCCGATCATCCTCGGGCCGGACGGGCCGTCGCTGGGCGGGTTCGTCTGCCCCTTCACGGTGATCGCGGCAGACCGCTGGAAGATCGGTCAGCTTAGCCCCGATGACCGAGTCCGGTTTGTGCCGGTGAGCATCGCTGATGCCATGGCAGCCAACGCCGCGCCGCTGGCAACGCTGTCAGCTCCAGCGCGTGCGATTGCCGAGCTTTCCCCGATCCTCGCCGAGCTGCCCGCCCAAGGCGCGCGGCCCAAGACGACCTATCGCCAACAAGGCGACCGCAACATCCTCGTCGAGTACGGCGACATTGTGCTCGATATCGAGCTGCGGATCCGCGTCCATGCGCTGATGCGCTGGCTTGAGGATGCGGCGATCCCCGGCGTGATTGACATCACCCCCGGCATCCGCTCGCTGCAACTGCATTTCGATGGCCGGGTGCTCGATCAACCCGGCGCGCTCGCGGCCCTGCTGGCGGCAGAGGAAGCGCTCGGCGATCTGGATGAATTCTCCATCCCTTCGCGCATCGTCCACCTGCCGCTGAGCTGGCGCGATCCGGCGATCACCGAGACGATAGAGAAATACATCGGCACAGTCCGCGATGATGCCCCGTGGTGCCCGGACAACATCGAGTTCATCCGCCGCATCAACGGCCTCGCCGATGCCAAAGCGGTCGAAGACCTGATCTTCGATGCGAGCTATCTCGTGCTCGGGCTGGGCGATGTCTATTTGGGCGCGCCGGTCGCCACTCCGGTTGACCCGCGCCACCGGCTGGTCACCACCAAATACAACCCCGCACGCACCTGGACCCCGCCCAATGTGGTCGGGATCGGGGGGGCCTATATGTGCATCTACGGGATGGAGGGGCCGGGCGGTTACCAGCTGTTCGGGCGCACCATTCAGGTTTGGAATACGCACCGGCAGGAGGGCGCCTTTGTCGATGGCAAGCCGTGGCTGCTGCGATTCTTCGACCAGATCCGCTTCTTCCCCGTCAGCGCCGAGGAACTGGCCGAGTGGCGGCGCGATTTTCCCCACGGCCGCCGCGCGATCCGGGTTGAGGAAAGCACCTTCCGGCTGGCGGATTATCGGGCCTTCCTCAGCCAGAACGCCGACAGCATTGCGGCCTTCGAAAGCTCCCGCCAAGCCGCCTTCGAAACCGAACGCGCCGCTTGGCAGGCCTCAGGCGAGTTTGACCGCGTGAGCGACCTGCTCGCGGCCGATAGCGGCGCAGGCGAACCGGCGGCGGTGGACGTCCCCGACGGGACAGACCTGGTCGAAGCCCCCTTTGGCGGTTCGGTGTGGAAGCTGCTCGTCGCCTCCGGCGATGTCGTGGCTGAGGGCGATGTGATCGCGGTGATCGAGGCGATGAAGATGGAATGTCCGTTCGAGGCCCCTGCCAGCGGGACGGTGGAGGCGCTCTACATCACCGAACATCAGGCGCTCCAGCCCGGTGCGCCGATGCTGGCGTTGCGGAGGCACTGATGGCGATGCGGCGCAACCTCGCTTCCCACCGTTCGTGTCGAGCGAAGTCGAGACACCTTGCCTTGGCCTCACGAGTTCTGCCTTCGGCAGTGCTTCGCAACCGCTCGAGGCGAACGGGTCTTGGGGATATCTTGCCATGAGCAAATATTCCCGCCTCAGCCCCACCACCATCGCTGCCTCGGTGAACGCAGGCGCGACCACTGCGCTTGCCGTGATGGAGGAGACGCTCGCGCGCCTCATCGCCTATGATGCGTATCAGCCGCAGATATGGATCAGCCGCGCCTCGCCCGATGCCCTGCGCGCTGCCGCCCGCGCCATTGATGCGCGGGTGGCTGCCGGTGAACATTTGCCGCTCGCAGGCGTGCCCTATGCGGCCAAGGACAATATCGACGTTGCGGGGATGGAGACCACCGCCGCTTGCCCGGCCTTCGCCTACCTGCCGGTTCGCTCAGCGACTGTGATCGAACGGTTGGAAGCGGCAGGGGCGATTTGCGTGGGCAAGACCAATCTTGACCAATTTGCGACCGGCCTTGTCGGCACGCGCAGCCCCTATGGCATCCCGTGCAACGCCTATAACCGCGATTATGTGAGCGGGGGATCCAGTTCCGGCTCCGCCGTTGCGACTGCGGCGGGCTTGGTTGCGTTTGCGCTTGGCACCGACACGGCGGGATCAGGGCGGGTGCCTGCCGCCTTCAATCACCTGATCGGAATGAAGCCCAGCAAGGGCCGGTGGAGCACGCGCGGGCTGGTGCCGGCTTGCCGCACGCTCGATTGCATCACGGTGTTCACTGACCGGCTGGAGGATGTGGCGCTGGTTGATGCTGTGCTGGCGGGCTTTGACGCCGAGGACGCTTTCTCGCGCCGGCCCGCCGATGTCCCGCTTGGCGGCAAGCGCATCGGCGTGCCGCGTGTCGATCAACGCCAGTTCTTTGGCGATACGCAAGCGGAGTATCTTTACGCGCGCGCGCTGGAGGCGCTGGCGCGGGATCATTCGCTGGTCGAAATCGACATTGCGCCGCTGCTCGAAGCCGCGCAGTTGCTCTATGGCGGGCCATGGGTGGCTGAGCGCACCGCTGCCGTGGCCGCGCTGTTGGAAAGCAATCCGCTGGCGATCGATCCCGTGGTGCGCGAGGTGATCGCGCCGGGTGGGACGATGCTGGCGACCGACCTGTGGAACGGCATCTATCGCCTCGCCGAGCTGGCGCGGGTGGCCGAGGCGATGTGGGCGGATGTCGATGCGCTCGCCTTCCCGACCACCGGCACCACCTACCGCGTGGCCGAGCTGCTTGAAGCTCCGGTGGCGCTGAACAGCAATCTCGGGCGCTACACCAATTTCGTGAACCTGTTGGATATGGCCGCGATTGCCGTCCCGGCGGGCGCGAAGTCCAACAGCACCGGCTTCGGCATCACGCTGATCGGCCCGGCCCATAGCGACAAGGCCCTGATCGCCCTCGCGCAGGCCTATCTGGCCTTAGCCGCCCTGCCGCCACCCCCACCGCTTGACTTTGGAGACCATATGGACACGATCAAACTCGCCGTTGTCGGAGCGCATCTTGAAGGCATGCCGCTGCACTGGCAGCTGACCTCGCGCGGGGCGACCTTTGTCGGCGCTTTCACCACCGCGCCCAATTACCGGCTCTATGCCATGGCCGACAGCGTGCCGCCCAAGCCCGCATTGGTGCATTCCGAAGAAGGGGCGGGAATCGCGCTGGAAGTCTACGAGCTCGACCTTGCAAGCTTTGGCAGCTTTGTTGCCGAAGTGCCCCCGCCGCTCGCGATCGGCACCGTGACGCTGGCCGATGGCAGCAGCGTCAAGGGCTTCGTCGCTGAGCCGCGCGCGCTCAATGGCGCGGCGGACATCACCCACTTGGGCGGTTGGCGCGCCTACATCGCGGGCCTGTAACGCGTGATCCTGCACCGTACCTTGATTGATGGAGCCGGGCGTTGACCGCCGCTGCGTTCGACCGCTTGCTTGCACTGGTGCAGGCCTCGGGCGAACGCGCTGACGCGCAGGCGCTGGCCGAGGTGCAGTCGGCTTGCACTGCATTGGAAGGCGCGCGCGCCGCGGCCGAGGCGGCGAATGAGGCCAAGACCCGGTTCCTCGCGAGTGTCAGCCACGAAATCCGCTCACCGCTCAATGCGATTTATGGCTACGCCCAATTGTTGGAGCGCAATAATGGGCAGGATCCCTTGCGCGCGGCAAAGGTGATCCGCCGCAGCAGTGAACACCTGTCGCACCTGATTGAAGGCCTGCTCGATATCGCGCAGGTCGAAAGCGGATCGCTCAGATTGAGCCGCGATACCATCCGCCTGCGCGCGTTCCTTGAACAACTGGTCGACATGCTTGAGATGCAAGCGCAGGCAAAGGGCATCGCGCTGGTACTCGATTGCCCGCCGGGCCTGCCGGAATTTGTGCGCACCGATCAGAAGCGGCTGCGGCAGCTGCTGATCAATGTGCTGTCGAATGCGATCAAATTTACCGATGCCGGTTCGGTAACGCTAAAGGTGCACTACCGCAACGAATTGGCGACCTTTGCTGTGATCGATACCGGAATCGGAATCGCCCAAGAGGACGCCGCCCGGATATTTGCCCCGTTTGAGCGGGTGGAAGTACATGGTGACGGGCGCCCGGGTGTCGGGCTTGGTCTGGCTATAACCCAGGCCCTGGTGCGGATCATGGGCGGTGATATTCAGGTCGAAAGCAAACCGGGGGCCGGTTCATGCTTCACGCTGCGACTGATGCTGTCGCAGCCGCTTTCGCCGCCGGTCGAGGTTGCTGGTCAGGGTGCAGTGACAGGCTTCGTGGGACGCAAGCGCACGCTGCTTTTGATCGATGATGAGCCTGCACACCTCGCCATGCTGACCGGGCTGCTTGAGCCGCTGGGCTTCGCGATTGAAACGGCGGGCGACAGCATGGCGGGGTTGGCCCTTGCGGCAAGGGTTCAGCCCGATTTGGTCCTGCTTGATGTGTCATTGCCAGGCATGGATGGCTGGACGATCGCAAATACTTTGCGGCAGCGCCATGGACAGGGCTTGCGGATTGTCATGCTGTCGGGAGAGCTCGAAATATCGGGCGGGCATCGCAATGATGGGCCGGCCAATGATACGTTCGTGATGAAGCCGTTCGCCTTTGATGACCTTATTGACGTTATCGGCCATCAATTGCAGCTTGAATGGCTGCATTCTGAGCCGAGAGGCGACGGTCTGCGCCCGCGTCAGGTGGCTTTGCCGTCATCAGTCAATGGCCCGGCTCGCGCCCATTTCAGCACAATCGAAAAACTTGTCAGGATTGGCCATGTTCGTGCCATCGAGACCGAGATCGACGCGATTGCCCGTCTTGGCCCGGATACTGCCGCTGTTGTCGAACGGCTTCGCGGATGGCTTGATTCCTTTGATCTGAGAGCATTGGCAAGCTTTGCAAGGGCGGCTCAGTCTGATGAGCGGGACGAACAATGAGCACGAGGGATTGCATCCTTGTCGTTGATGACAATCCGGAATCTCTCCGGTTTCTGGTCGATACGCTCGAGGCCGAGGGGATGACTGTGCTGATCGCGCGAAGCGGGGAGGCAACGCTTGATCTCCTAGCGGAGGCTGCGCCCGATCTGATCCTGATGGACGCGATCATGCGCGGCATCAGCGGGCTGGAGACCACCCGCGAGATCAAGCGCAACCCCGCGATCGCGCATATCCCGGTGATTTTCCTGACCGGCCTCAATGAACCTGAACATGTTGTTGCTGCGCTAGGAACCGGCGGGGTGGATTATGTCCGCAAGCCGATTGTGATCGATGAACTGCTGGCCCGCATCCGGGTGCATCTCGCCAATGCGCGCACCTCTTATCGGTCGCGCCTTGCGCTCGGGCTGGCAGGTCGCAGTCTGGTTGCGCTGGATGCGACCTGTGCGTTGATCTGGTGCACGCCTCAGGCTGAGGCGCTGTTTGTCCAGATTGAGCCGGAATGGAACCCGGACCGCGGCACCTTGCCAAACGCGCTGCTTGCGCAGGTGCGCCACCTGATCGCTGATTACACTCAGGCGCAAGGGGCCAGCCGGATCGATGTGAACGGCATGGAAATCGAACTGGCGGTGCTGGAGTCGGACCGGCCGGGCGAAATCCTGATCAGGGCCACCGAAGTTTGCGAGAACGAGAAGATCGCACTGTTGCAAAAACAAAATGGCCTGACCCACCGCGAGGCCGAGGTGTTGTTGTGGGTCAGCTATGGCAAGACCAACCGGACGATCAGCGAGATCCTCGGAATCAGCCCCAGAACGGTGAACAAACATCTGGAGCAGGTGTTCAGAAAGCTTGGCGTTGAAACCCGCGCCGCTGCAACAGCGATTGCCGTTCGTTACCTTTCCAATTGATTTGACGTAGCCTTTCAGCGCGGGCGCCGATGCCTACGTCATTTGGCCACTTCCTGCGAGGGGAGAGGTTGTCATGGCTGGCGTTAAGTGATCAAATGCTGTGCGCGCGTTAACGCTCTGCATGGCTGACAGTCGATCAATTGGGCATGCCAAGCAGCAGTTTGAACGGAGTTCTCCATGGCCGGAACACAAGTTGGCAAGCGGATCATAGGGGCGGATGCGCCCGTGACCGTCGGCTGGGAGAATATTGGCAGGGTCGAAGGTGGTCGGTTCAAGCAGCTGTTCTTCATCTATTTCCAGCCTGCTGTGCTGTTTGGCCTGTTGGCCTTCTGGTACTACGCGCCCAATGAATGGGCGTTGGCTTCGATCGGGATTGCGATCGGTCTAGGGTTCAAGGTGTTTTTGCTTGGGCTTGAATGGGTCAATCCGCGGTATCGCAGCTGGCAGTTGACCTGGAAAGAGTTTGCCACCGACGTATTCTATGTGGGGCTGGGCTACACCATCCTGCGCTTGGTCGATTCTTACATCGGTGACGGTGTAATAATCGAAGCCGTGCAAGGTGCATTCGACTGGAGCAAATTTGCGTGGTTCACAGGGCTGCCGCTGCTCGTGCAGGCGCTGCTGATTTCGATGATCTTCGATTTCGGGCAGTATTGGATGCACCGGGGAATGCACAATTGGTACCCGCTGTGGCTGACCCATGCGCCGCACCACTACATCACGCAGCTCAACATCAACAAGGGTGCGGTCGGCAACCCTGTCGAGCTGTTCCTGATCGGATTGGGTATCGGTGGCTTCTTCGACTTCCTGCCGCGCGCCTTCCTGCTGGCAGGTGCCATCGGCATGGCGGTAGGAACCTATCAGCACATCAACGTGCGGTTCAACACCCCCGCCTGGTGGCGCTTTATCTTCAACACCACCGAGCATCACAGCGTCCATCACTCGCAGGATTATGAAGGTACGCGCAGCAATTATTCGGGGACATGGATTATATGGGACCGCATTTTCGGCACCTGCGTTGATGGCGAGGCGGAGTTGCTGGGCATGGAAGGCGGTCGCCGGATGGACATTGGCGAGACGATGATCTTTCCCTTCGCTGAAGGCTACAAGTCAGCGAAGGCCGCCTTGGCCCGGCGGTTCGGCGGTGGGGTTGCCGCTCCGCAGCTGGAACCTGCAGAGTGAGCGATCAAAGCGGTGGGCTTGCTGACGGACATTCCGGACCTTGGGGATCCCTGCAAGATGCAGCCGCGTCGGAAACGAGGCGATTTCGCTTTCCACTAATCGATCGGATCTGGCGTGTACGAGGCGAATTGCCGCTGGATGAACCATTGGCTACGGAAGAGGCGTTCGCACGGCTTGATCCCATGTTTCAGACCTCTGGCACAGTTTATGCCGTGGATGGTGACACGCTGACCTATACCAAGCGCAACCCTGCGGCGCAGGATCCGCTGGCGACTTTTACAGGCGGACGTCTGCAACTGGCATCGCAAGGGCGCAGCAGCGTGCTGCGGTACGATTTGTCGAGCACCGCCTTGCTGCTGTGCTTACTCGCCCCCCTCCTGTTCCTTGGCTTTGCGCAAATCGCGGTGGGCCTGAACGCTTGGGAAGCTGCGAGCATTGAGGCCTCCAAGAAGGCCGAGAAGGACGATGAAAAGTCCAAACCGGCCAAGCAGCTCAACCCCATTGACGCGTTCCTAGGCGCACCCGCTCCTGAAGACCCGGCCAAGAAGAAAGACAAAGAGAAAGAGAAGGACAAGGACAAGGACAAGGGCCGCCATTCGCCCACGCCCGCCTACGTGCTGGCAGGGTTGTTCTTCGCGATCTATCTGGTTGGGCGTTTCCTGGAACCGTGGTTGGTCCGACGCCGACTACGCAAGGCGCTGAGCCCGGCCTAATCGGCCACCGGTTAGTCGCTTCGGCGCCGACATGACTGATAGCGCCATGTCAACCGCGACAAATAGCGTTGCAATTCAACAATATTGCGCGATTTTGGCATCTTCCATTGTAAAAATGTCGCATAAGTCAATCGCCCCATAGCGATCATTGCGCGGAGTCCGCATTACGTTCTTCATAGTGCATCCGGTGGGGATGGTTTGCACTATCCGGGGAGACTGGTGCGCTGAACGACGCTGGGCCGCGGAAAGATCGGGGAGGATCAACTTTACCCAACTTTTCGGGAGCAAGAATGATCATTGCACACATCACTGCACACCGCGTTTCGGACCGTCAGGCGCGGCTTTCGACCACACTGCTTTCAGGCATCGCGTTGCTCGCCATTCCGGCAGCCGCATCGGCACAAGTCACCGACGATACATCCGCTGCGGAGCCCGAAGAACAAATTCTGGTGACCGGTTCGCGCCTGAAGCGTGATTCCAATCTCGAATCCCCATCCCCTGTGGTCAGCATCACCGCCGAAGAGTTTCGCGGCGAACAGGACGTGGTTGATGCGCTGCGATCCATCCCGGCTTTGACGGGCTCCATTTCGTCAGCACAGTCGGTCGCCCCGGGCGAGCTTGACACGGGCGGTGCGGTTGGCACAGCCACGCTTAACCTGCGCGGGTTGGGCGCGAACCGCACGCTGGTGCTGGTCAATGGTCGGCGACATGTCGCAGGCGTAGCGGAAACTTCGGTGGTCGACATCAATTCGATCCCGGCCTCTCTCATCAAGGAGGTCGAAGTGCTGACCGGCGGGGCATCAGCCATTTACGGCGCTGATGCGGTGACCGGCGTGGTCAACTTCGTGCTCGACCGCGAATTTGACGGTATCGAGTTGGGGCTTAACGGCGGCATATCGGAACAGGGCGACGGCGAGAATTTCGATGGCTTTGTAAAGTTCGGCAAGAACTTTGGCGACGGCCGCGGCAATGTGACGCTGGTGGGCGAATACAATTACGATGACGGCCTGCGCTTTGGTGACCGCGCGCAGTTTCGCAACGGCAATATCGCCGATGATGGGCCCAACCCGGCGCTGCGTTTCCAGCGCGGTGACCTTGGTATAGGCACACCCAACTTCGACAACTTCTTCAGCCTCGGAAATGGCCGCTTCCCGTATGGTTTCGGAATTCCGACGCCTGGCGATGAGGAGTACGATGCGATCTTTACGGGCGGCATTGCGCCCACCGCCGCTGAACAGGCGTTGATCGACCGCGCATTGTCATCACCAACCCGCGCCATCGGATCGCAATATGGATTCCAGATCACCTCGGCAGGAGGGGTGGTCATTCCGGGCGATTTTGCTGATCCCTTCTCCGATATCGACAATGATGGCCGCAGCGACTGCACCGAGAGCTTCACCGGCTTCAACGGGCTGCTCGACTATGACGGGTTCGGTGCTGTTGGTGGGTGCTACATCGTCACCGAAAATGGCGTCAGCGTGATTGAACAGGATGGCCAGATTGCCAGCAACTTCAATTCGTTCGGCGGTGAGGGCACCATTTTTGATAACACCGGGTTCCTGATCCCGCAGACCGAGCGGTTCGGTTTCAATCTGCTGTCCGATTACGACATCAGCGATACCGTCAACCTGTTCTTCGAAGGCAAGTATTACCGGCAGGAAACGTCGTTCGGAACGCGCAGCAATTCGTTCTACGACTTGTTGACGATTGCCCCGGACAACCCCTTTATCCCCGATGTGCTGCAACCCATCGCCGATGCCGCAGGTGGGCTGTTTGTGACCCGCGATCCCACCGATCTTGGGCCCAATATTGATACTAATATCTCTGAAACCTGGCGGTTTGTCGCCGGTGCGAAGGGCGACATTTCTGACGACATCGAGTTTGAGGTTTCTGCCAATTGGGGCCGGTATGATCTGGAGGCGATCAATCGCAACAATGTGCTGTATGATCGCTTCCTGGCAGCGATTGATGTCACCACTGATGCGCAAGGCAACCCGGTGTGCCGTAGCGAGCTTGACCCGACCGTTCGCTCGCCCGGCACGGTGTTCGGCATTCCCACCGGTGAATTCGGCTACCTGACCTTTGTCCCCGGGCAAGGCGATTGCCGGCCCGCCAACATCCTCGGCGGTTTGCCATCCATCAGCCAAGAGGCGGTTGATTTCATCACCACCACCACAACCAACCGCTTCCGGACCGAGCAACTTCAGCTCTTTGCCAGCATCTCGGGCGAAACAAATATCCTCGGCCTGCCATATGATGCGATCCAGTTCGCGATCGGAGCGGAATATCGTGACGAGCGCAGCCGTTCCGAATTCGATCCCTTGGTCCGCGGTATCCTGCCAGTGACCACGGTCGATGGCAATGCTGGTGACTTTGTCGGCCTCGGTGGTCTTGGCTTCCCACAAAGTTCGCTCGCTACGCCGCCCGATGAACTCGCACAGAATTCCGGGGGCAGCTACGATGTGTTCGAGCTGTTTGGAGAAGTCGGCACGACGCTGATCGAGGACGTGCCCTTTATCGATGAGCTCCGGTTGGAGCTGGCTGGACGCTTCTCGAAATACAGCAACATCGGATCGGTCTACACCTATGCCATCAACGGCTTCTGGTCGCCGATCGAAGATGTGCGGTTCCGCGGCACATATTCGCGCGCGGTGCGGGCGCCGAATATCTCGGAGTTGTTCGCCCCTCCACAGGCGGAGTTCTTCCGCCCGTTCGATCCGTGCGACCAGGACGAGATTGATGCGCTAGTCGCCGATGGTAACCCCAATGTGCAAAACCGCATCACCAATTGCCGCGCTGACGGTATTCCCGAGGGATTCTCTGACCCGTTGAGCGCGCGCTTTGCCGGCACGATTTCGGGCAATGCGGATCTGGATGAGGAAACCGCCGATACCTATACCGCCGGGGTTGTGTTGCAACCGCGGTTCATCCCCGGCCTGTCGATCACAGCCGATTACTATAACATCGCTATCGAGGATGCGATCAGCACGGTTGCGGCGCAGGATGTGGTCGATAATTGCTATGACAGCACCACCTTCCCGAACGATTTCTGCAATTCCTTCACCCGGAACCGCGATCCGTCTTCGGCTCAGTTTCTGGGGTTCAACTCGCTGACGCTGCAGACGATCAATTTCGTCGGGATTGAAACCGCTGGGGTCGATGCCTCGGTGGCGTACCGCACATCGATCGGTGCCCACCGATTGGGGCTGAGCGCGACGGGGTCGTGGGTCGACAAGCTGGATTTCTTCTTCGATCCAACCGACCTCACCGCGATCGATCCTGAGCTTGGCGAGTTGCAGCGTCCCGAATGGTCCGGCCGTGCGACTGCGACCTACGGCTTTGGCGACTTCAACCTCAACTACACCTTGACCTATCTGGGTCAGCAAGCGCTGCGCAGCGTGGAGATTGAGACGATCGACGCGCAGTTCGGTCCGGCCGGTCTGGCGGGCGAAACCTGGACCCATTCGATCGGGGCGAATTACACATTTGCCGATCTTGGGCTTGAGGTGTTCGGCGGGATCAACAACCTGTCGGATGTCAAACCCTTCATTACCGAGCGCGCCTATCCGGTCAGCCCGATTGGCCGCTCATTCTTCCTCGGCGCGCGCTGGACGTTGTAACGCAGGAGGGGCGGGGCCAATGGCAGAAAGCCGGCCCCGCCTTTGTCCGTAGCTAGCGCCAATCAGGAAACGCGCGCAAAGTGCGCCGCGCCAGGGGACAGATTTGGTCGTGCGGCGGGCTCTGCGTCATAACGAACGTCGACCGGGCAAAGCACTGCCATCGCCACGCACAGGTCGGCCATCGCCTCTTGCGAGAGCGAATAGAACACCAGTTTGGCTTTTTTGCGTGTAAGAACCAACCCGGCCTTGCGCAGCACGCCCAGCTGTTGCGACAGGCCCGGCTGAGCGATCGCCGTTACCTGCTCGATCTCTCCGACATTGCGCTCGCCCGAGGCGAGCGTGGCAAGAATTCGCCAGCGCAATGGGTGCGCCAAGGCTTTCAGCGCTGGGATGGGAGCAACCTGCGCCATCAATTCTGCCCGCCCATGTCGCGCAGGAACCAGCCTGTGGCTTCGTTGGCCGCAAAAACCTCATCAAGATCGTGGGCCGGAGGCTCAAGCAGGGGATCTGCCTGCTGCCAATTGGCCGGGGCCAAGGCACCTTGCGCATCGACCGCTTGCAGCCCTGCCAAAATGCGCAAAATCTCCGGAACCGACCGACCGAGATTGGCGGGATAGCAGGTCATCGCCCTGATCACTCCGGCAGGGTCGATGAAAAAGGTCGTGCGGACGGCTGCGCTATCATTGTCATGCGCTGACACCATTCCATAGGCGCGCCCAATCACCAGCGTCGGATCTTCGACAATCGGGAATCGCACCTCGATCCCAAATCGATCACGGATCATACGCAGCCAGGCAAAGTGCGAGAACAGGCTATCGACCGACATCGCCATCACAGCGCAATCGCGTGCCTCAAAGGCTGCCGCTTCGCGGGCAAGAGCGACAAATTCGGTCGTGCACACCGGCGTGAAATCGGCCGGGTGCGAAAACAAGACCAGCCATCGACCGCGAAAGCTCGAAAGTCGCACCGGACCGACCGTGCTGCGCGCTTCGAAATCGGGAGCGAGGTCGCCGATCCTAAGGCCGACGCTTGCGGCCGGGGCTGGGGTGGAAGGGTTCATTACCGCCTCATATCACTTGACAGTTACAGTGCAATACAAATACATGATTTATGAAACTGTATCGGAAACCTGCCATGGCCAGCCTTGATCCAGTCCTGCAGGTGGCGACGGAGCAGGTCCTGCGCGTGGACGCCGATCCGGCGCTGCAGCCTGAAATTGCGGGCTTCTTTGACCCGGCGACCTTCACCGTCACTTACGTCGTGCACGATCCTGCCTCGGGCGAGGCGGCGATCATCGATTCGGTGCTCGATTTCGATCCGAATTCCGGACGTACCGCCACGGCCTCGGCTGATGCCGTTATTCAGTATGTCATTTCGCATAATCTGAAAGTGAAATGGCTGCTGGAGACCCATGCCCATGCCGATCACTTTTCAGCGGCGCCTTATCTCCAGGAAAAACTGGGCGGAAAAATCGCCATCGGCGAACACATCGCCACTGTGCAGAAAGTGTTCGGCAAGCTGTTCAACGCGGGCACCACCTTTGCAAGTGATGGCTCGCAATTCGATGTGCTGTTTGCCGATGGCGACACCTTCACGATTGGTAGTTTGCCGGTCACCGTGATGCATGTCCCCGGCCATACGCCCGCTTGCGTTGCCTATGTGGTCGGCAATGTGGTGTTTGTCGGCGATACGATGTTCATGCCCGACTATGGCACCGCCCGCGCCGATTTTCCCGGAGGGAATGCGGCCACGTTGTTCCGTTCCTTGCGGCGAATTCTTTCGCTGCCGCCCCAAACCCGGCTGTTCATGTGCCACGACTATCTGCCCAAGGGCCGCACCACCTATGTCTGGGAGACGACCGTCGCAGCCGAGCGCGAAGGCAATGTCCATGCGCATGACGGGGTGACTGAGGCGGAATTCGTGCGGATGCGCGAGGCGCGCGATGCCACGCTGGATATGCCGCGGCTGATCCTGCCTTCGGTGCAGGTCAACATGCGCGCCGGACACTTTCCGCCGCCGGATGACAATGGCATTGTTTACCTCAAGATACCGGTGAACGCGGTATGATCCTGCCCGGTTTTCCAGACGCGGCCCCGCTGACCGGGCTGCTTGGCGGTGTGCTGATAGGCATTGCGGCAGCTCTGATGCTGCTCGGGGCAGGACGGATTGCCGGGGTGTCGGGTATCGCCGCCCGCGCATTCGGGATCGCCAGCAGTTCGATGCCGCGGATCGGTGCCATGGCTTTTCTGCTCGGCCTGCCGCTCGGCGCTTTGATCGTGACAAGTCTTACCGGGACCTCCGCGCCGGAGTTCGCTGCGCCAGTGACCTTGGGCATCGCCGGATTGATCGTGGGCATCGGCACGCGGCTCGGATCGGGCTGCACCAGCGGGCACGGCGTCTGCGGGATGAGCCGCCTGTCGCAACGCTCCCTGGTGGCAACCGCGACCTTCATGGCGACCGGATTTGCCACGGTAGCGGTGATGAATGCTCTGAACATCGCGGTCGCGCCATGAAGCGGGAAATCTTCATTGCACTCGCCGCAGGCACGATTTTTGGCGCGGGGCTCGCATTGGGCGGGATGACCGATCCGGCGCGCGTGCGCGGGTTCCTCGATCTGTTTGGCGCATGGGATCCAACGCTGGCCTTTGTGATGGGCGGAGCGGTGCTGGTGATGGCTCTCGCGTGGGCGCTCCAGCGCCGCATGCTGCGGCCCTTCTTCACTGATAGCTTTGCGCTGCCTGACCTTAGCGATCTGACCCCGCGCCTGATCGGCGGTTCGGCCCTGTTCGGAATTGGCTGGGGGATCGCTGGCCTATGTCCCGGTCCCGGCTTTGCAGTGCTTGCGATCGAGCCGGTATCGGCAGCGATCTTCATCGCGGCGATGTTGTTTGGGATGTTGGTGGTTCGCATTGTGGAAGGAGCGGCCTGATTCAAGCTCACGGCGGCGACGTTGAGGGTGCGGGTTCCGCCCCCTCTGTCTATGGCAACCATAGGTTGACCTTATCTGGAGCAAATGTCCGGTGATAGATTGCCTGAAGCGGTCACGCTTTCTTGACGATCCCTCAGCTAACGTGCTTCCTTTGCATCGAAGCGTGTTGGCGCAACCGATTTTCCATACCGGCGAGGAACCCCCATCGCCGATGCCTGACGAAGCAACAGGGCTCATTTGAAGCCTTAGGCGACGTCCAACTGTGCACCGCCGGACTCCCCCCCCAAGTTTGTCCGGCGGTGCAACCCTTTCGGCTTCAAACCGTATCTCTGTTGCGCCAAAAGCAATTGATCGGCGCTGGCAAGGGATTAGCTGATCATCATGCTTGAGAACCTCGACGCCCTGCTGCTCGCGCGGATCCAGTTTGCCTTCACGGTGAGCTTCCACTTTTTCTTCCCGGCCTTCTCGATCGGGTTGGCGAGCTACCTTGCGGTGCTCGAAGGGCTGTGGCTGAAGACCGGCAAGTCGGTCTATCTTGATCTGTTCAAATACTGGTTGAAGATCTTCGCGATCGCCTTTGCGATGGGCGTTGTCTCGGGGATCGTGATGTCTTACCAGTTCGGCACCAACTGGTCGGTGTTTTCGGACAAGGCTGGGCCGGTGATTGGGCCGCTAATGGCCTATGAGGTGCTGACTGCGTTCTTCCTTGAAGCGGGCTTTCTGGGCGTGATGCTGTTCGGGATGGAGAAGGTCGGCAAGAAGCTGCATTTCGGGGCGACGCTGATGGTGGCGCTCGGCACCTTTGTCTCGGCCTTCTGGATCCTCAGCGTCAACAGCTGGATGCAAACGCCGACCGGCTATGAAATGGGCGCGAATGGGCAGTTCCTGCCGGGGCCAAGCTGGTGGGACATCGTCTTCAATCCGAGCTTTCCCTACCGCCTCGTCCACACGGTGATGGCGGCTTATCTGACGACCGCGTTCGTGGTTGGCGCGGTGGGTGCTTGGCACCTGCTGAAAGATCGTGCCAATCCGCATGCGAGAACAATGTTCTCGATGGCGATGTGGATGGCGGCGATTGTCACGCCCTTGCAGATTTTCGCGGGCGACATGCACGGCCTCAACACGCTCGAACATCAGCCTGCCAAAGTGATGGCGATGGAAGGGCATTATCAAAGCCACCCCGAAGGCGCGCCGCTGATCCTGTTTGGCATTCCCGATAGCGAGGCCAAGACGGTGCGCTATGCGATCGAGATTCCAAAGGCCTCGTCGCTGATCCTGAAGCATGATCTCAATGCGCCGTTGGCGGGCCTCGACACCATTCCTGATGACGAAGAGCCGCCGGTCGGAATGCTGTTCTGGAGCTTCCGCATCATGGTCGGCATTGGCTTTGCGATGCTGGGGATTGGGCTGTGGAGCCTCTGGGGCCGGGTGCGTGGGCGATTGTACGACATGTCCTGGCTGCACCGCGCCGCTGTGCTGATGGGGCCGAGCGGATTTGCCGCGGTGCTCGCCGGGTGGATTACCACTGAAGTCGGTCGCCAGCCTTACGTGATTTATGGCCTGTTGCGGACAGCCGACGCTGCCAGCCCGCTGGACGCGCCTGCGGTGGCGGCATCACTGCTCGCCTTCGTGTTGGTCTACTTCACAGTGTTCGGGATCGGCGTCTGGTACATCCTCAAGCTGATGGGCAAGGCGCCGCACGCGGGCGAATATGGCGTCAAGCGCGGCGATATCGGCCCGATCCGCACTGCCGGGATCACACCGGGGCCGACGCAAAACCCCGGCGGGGAGGAGACCCTGCCGACGGAAGCCCCCGGTGAAAAGGAGCCGGTGTGATGGATCTCACCGTCATCTGGGCCTTCATCATCGCCTTTGCCGTGTTCGCCTATGTGGTGATGGACGGGTTTGATCTGGGCATCGGTATCCTCTTCCCGACCTTCCGGGTGGGGCAGGGGCGCAACCGCGCGATGAACTCGATCGCGCCGGTCTGGGACGGGAACGAGACGTGGCTGGTGCTGGGCGGCGGAGGGCTGTTTGCAGCCTTCCCGCTGGCTTATGCGGTTATCCTGCCCGCGACCTACCCGCTGATCATCGCGATGTTGCTGGGTCTCGTTTTCCGGGGCGTCGCCTTCGAATACCGCTGGCGTGATCCGGCGCATCAGAAATTCTGGGACTCAGCGTTCTTCGGCGGCTCGCTTGTGGCCGCAATGTCGCAGGGCATGATCTTGGGCGCGCTGCTGCAAGGCATCGAGGTTGAGGGGCGCGCCTATGCCGGAAGCTGGTGGGATTGGTTGACGCCATACACCTTCCTGACTGGGCTGGGCACCGTGGCGGGCTATGCCCTGCTGGGCAGCACCTGGCTGATCTGGAAGCTCGATGGCGGAGTGCAGGCTCATGCCCGCTATGTCGCGTTTCGCGCGGCTCTTGCGACGATTGGGCTGATGGGAGCGGTGAGCCTCTACAATATCACGCTCAACGCCGAATATGCCGCGCATTGGCTGGCCGCTCCGCAGATATATTATGCCGCGCCGGTACCAGTCGTGACCACGCTGGTGGCGCTGGCCTTGATCCGGTCAATCCGGGGGACAGGCAATTCATCGCCGTTCTGGCTGGGGATCGCGCTGTTTTTCCTCGGGATGGCGGGGCTGGGCGTGACGATCTGGCCTAACGTCGTACCGCCCGGCATCACGATCTGGGATGCCGCCGCGCCCGAGCGCAGTCAGGAATTCATGCTGGTTGGCGTCGCGCTGACCTTGCCGCTGATCATCGCCTATACCGTGTGGGCCTATTGGGTGTTTCGCGGGAAAGTGGGCGAGGAGGGGTATCATTGATGCCCTCAAGCAGCGCAGCGTTAGGGCAGCGATAATGTTGGCCCCGCCCGAGCAACCGCCCGAAGGTCCCTTGTGGCAGCGCCTGCTGTGGATGGCGGGCATCTGGGCCGCTAGCGTCGCGGTGCTGGGCGCGGTTGCCTATGTCATCCGCCTGTGGATTGCCCCATGACAGTCAAGGTCTGGTTCGATGGTGCTTGCCCGCTCTGCCTCCGGGAAATCGCTGTCATGCGCCGTCTCGACAAGCGCGGGGCGATCACTTTCATTGATGTGACCACAGGCGCAGATACGTCCTGCCCGATTGACCGCACGCAGCTGCTCGCCCGCTTTCATGCCGAAGAGGCAGGCGTGGTGCATTCCGGCGCAGCGGCCTTTGCGGCGATGTGGCGCGCAATCCCGCTGCTGCGCCCACTGGGTCTGGCGGCGCGCAATGGCACCGTGCTGCGGGTGCTGGAGGCCGCCTATCTGCAATTCCTGAAAGTTCGCCCCCGGCTGCAACGCTTCTTCGCCTAGAAACCGCTTGCCCTGCGCGTCCTGATGGTCTGAATCTTGATCAAACGGCACGGGAGAGCCAATCAGATGACCTATTTCGGTGCGATGCAGAACGAAATTTACAATGCCGGGCTGCGCGGCATCCTGCCGACCTTCCCGGTCGATTTCGCCACGCTCGAAAGGCGCGCCCACGAAGCTCTCGGTCCGAGCCTCACCAACTATGTCGCGGGCGGGTGCGGGGACGAACATACGCAGGATCAGAATGCCGCCGCCTTTCACCATTGGGGTATGGTCCCGCGCATGATGGTCGATTGTTCGGTGCGAGACCTTTCGATCAAACTGTTCGGCCATACCTATCCTACGCCGCTGTTCATGGCACCTATCGGGTTGAACGGCGAAGCCTCGCAAGATCGGCACGGCGACTTGGCCGCTGCCCGCGCCTCGGCGTTGACGGGCGTGCCTTTCTGCGCCTCAACCTTGGCGAATGATCCGCTGGAGGACGTCAAGGCAGCGTGTGGTGACACCCCCGCATGGTTCCAGCTCTACACGCCGAAGAACAAGGAACTAGCCACCAGCCTGATCCGCCGTGCCGAAGATGCCGGGTATAGCGCATTGGTGGTGACGCTGGATACTTGGGTGACCGGCTGGCGTCCGCGCGATCTCAACGCCTCGAACTTTCCGCAGCTGCGCGGCAAGGTGCTGCAGAACTACTTCACCGACCCGGTATTTCGTTCATTGCTGGCAAAGCCCCCTGAAGAAGACCCTGCGGCCGCGATCTTCACCTGGGCAGCGACCTTCGGTCAGGTGCTGACGTGGGACGACATGGCTTGGTTCAAATCGGTCACCAAGCTGCCGATCGTATTGAAGGGCATCTGCCATCCTGACGATGCGCGCCGCGCAGTGGATCATGGTGCAGATGCGGTCTATTGCTCCAACCATGGCGGGCGGCAGGCCAATGGTGGGATTGCCACCATCGATATGCTTGAAGGTGTGGTTGCAGCGTCGGGCGATACCCCGGTGCTGTTTGATAGCGGGGTCCGTTCCGGCAGCGATGCTGTCAAGGCGCTAGCGATGGGTGCGCGCGCTGTTGGGGTGGGGCGGCCCTATACCTACGGCTTGGCGCTGGGCGGAGCGGAGGGCGCCGCATGGGTGTTACGATCGATCCTGGCTGAGGCTGATTTGCTCATGGCCGTTAATGGTTATCCGACGCTGGCTGACGTCCGTTTTGCCGGGGTGCAGCGCGCGGATCGGTGATCTGCATCAGGGGCAAGGCCGTTAACCATATTCGCTATCGGTTTTCCACAGATTTGCTGTTAGCTTGAGGCATAACAAAACAGCGAATCGGGAAGCGATCAATGGCACGACCAACAATCTGGTCCAGCGGGCCAGACCCCATGCTCCGCACTGTCTGCATCCAGGACGAACATTCGCGACTCGCGCGCTACGGTCGGATTCGCCCGATGGAAACTCGCCCGTCGCTGCTGTCTCGGATCGCGCGGCTGATCGCTTGACTGCGCCGGCGGTTCACCCGCCCGCCTTGGCCAGCATCACCAGCTTGGTATCGGTGAAGGCCAGGTAGCCTTCCTCGCCCCCTTCCGATCCGAACCCGCTGTCGCCCACCCCGCCGAACGGGGTTTCGGGCGATGAAATGATCAGCTGGTTGATGCCCACCATCCCCGCCCGCAACGCCCGGCCAAGGTAGTGTGCCTCGTCAAGGTTGCCGGAAAAGGCATAGGCGGCAAGGCCATAGCGCAGGCTATTGGCGATCCGCACCGCATCTTCGATGGCGTCAAACGGGACAATTCCGGCGATCGGGCCAAAGGGTTCCTCGGTCATGAAGCGGCTATCGGGCGCAGGATTGGCGATCACGGTCGGCTCAAAGAAGAACCCGCTCCCGGCGATGGCCCTGCCGCCTGATACCACTTCGCCGCGATTGCCTCCGCTATCCGCAACAACGGCCTCCATCGCGGCGATCCGTCGACCATGGGCGAGCGGACCCATCTCGACGCTGTCATCCGCTCCCGGATCGCCGACCTTGATCTTGCTGGCCCGGTCGGCAAATTCGGCGATGAAGCGGTCGTAAATCTCGCGCGCCACCAGAAACCGGGTGGGCGAGACGCAGACCTGCCCGGCATTGCGGAACTTGGTCGCCGCGCACATTGCCACCGCACGGTCCAGATCGGCGTGCTTGCTGACGATGACCGGGGCATGGCCGCCGAGCTCTGGGGTGAAGCGCTTCATGTGGTGTGCGGCCAATGCTCCCAACTGCTTGCCCACCGCGGTTGATCCGGTGAAGCTGACCTTGCGGGTGACAGGCGAGGTGATGAGGTGTTCGGACACCGCGCCGGGATCGCCATAGACGAGGTTCAGCACGCCCGCAGGCAACCCGGCATCAACGAAGCATTCGACCAGCAATTGCGCCGAGGCCGGAGTGTTTTCGGCGGGCTTAAGGATCGCGCTGCACCCGGCGGCGAGCGCGCCTGCGATCTTCTTGGCGGGCAGATTGATGGGGAAGTTCCACGGGGTCAGCAGCACGCTTGGCCCCACGGGTTCGTGGGTCACCATCTGCGCGATCATCTGCGGACCGCGCGCCGGAATTATCCTGCCGCCCCGCCGCTTGGCCTCTTCGCCAAGGAAGTCGATCAGGTCGGTTGAGCCGGTGATCTCGCCAATCGCTTGCGCGCGCGGCTTGCCCATTTCGGCGGTGACGATGGTGGCGATATCGGGCGCGCGCTGGCGCAGCAGTTCGGCCGCGCGGCGCAGCACGGCATAGCGTTCCGCGCCAGGCGTGCGGCTCCACCGGGCAAAGCCATCCTCTGCCGCGGCGAGCGCTGCGTCGAGCTGCGCGGGGGAGGCCTTGGGGCATTGGCCGATCACCTGCCCGGTGGCGGGGTTGATCACGTCCATCGACCCGGCCTCGCCCTCGGCTATCCAAGCGCCATTGATGAACATCTTCACAGTGGGATATTCGGGGGGATGGGCGATCATGGGGCTGCTCCTGGGTTCAATCGCGCGATGAATCGACCTTGCGCGATCTTGTAATTTTGTTGCGCCTCCTTTAGCGATGTTTCCACGTCATCGCGAGGAGAGAATCATGCTGGTCGGCGTTCCCAAGGAAATCAAGCCGAGCGAATTTCGTGTCGGCCTCACCCCCGAAGCGGCGCGCGAATATGCCTCTGCCGGGCACCGCGTGATCGTGGAAACCGGGGCAGGGCTCGGCATCGACAAAGCCGATGACGTCTATCGCAAGGCCGGGGCCGAGGTGGTTGATACCGCGGCTGAAGTCTTCGCACGGGCGGACATGATCGTGAAGGTCAAGGAACCGCAGCCGTCCGAATGGGTGCAGCTGCGTGAGGGGCAAATCCTGTTCACTTACCTGCACTTGGCCCCCGATCCCGATCAGGCCAAGGGGCTGATGGCCTCGGGCGTTTCGGCTGTCGCCTATGAGACCGTCACTGCCCCCGGCGGCGCGCTGCCCTTGCTCGCGCCGATGAGCGAGGTTGCGGGCAGGCTGGCGATTGAGGCGGGCGCGCTGGCGCTTAGGGCGAACACCGGTGGGCGCGGCACTCTGATGGGCGGGGTTCCGGGTGTGATCCCGGCGCGGGTGGTGATCCTTGGCGGCGGCGTGGTTGGCACGCAGGCGGCGCGCATGGCGGTGGGTCTTGGCGCGACGGTGGAGATTTTTGATCGCTCGTTGCCGCGCCTGCGCCTGCTCGACGAGATGTTCCAAGGCCGTGCAATCACACGCTTTTCCACCGCTGGAACGATCGAACAGGCGGTGTCCCAAGCCGATGTCGTGATCGGCGCGGTGCTGATCCCCGGGGCGAGCGCGCCGCATCTGGTGACCCGCGCGATGCTGCCCGAGATGAAGCGCCGCGCGGTGCTGGTCGATGTCGCGATTGATCAGGGCGGATGCTTTGAAACCTCGCACCCCACCACCCACGAAAACCCGACCTACGAAGTCGACGGGATCATCCACTACTGCGTCGCCAACATGCCCGGTGCGGTGCCTTTGACGAGCTCCTATGCGCTCAACAATGCCACCCTGCCATTCGGTCTGGCGCTAGCGAACAAGGGGCTGAAGGCCTGCGAGGATGATCCGCATCTCGCCCCCGGCCTGAATGTCCATCAGGGCAAGATTGTGAACGCGGCGGTGGCGGAGAGTCTGGGCTTTGCTGCCTGAATGTTTCACGTGAAACATCGGCTAAAGGCACCTTGGAGCGGCATAAGCCGGGCCAATACCCCGCCAATACCCCGCCAATACCGGCCTAAACCGCGACTACCGTTTGCTCGATTGCGCCAAAGATCGAATGGTTGGACGCGTCGCGCATGTCGATCCGCACCGTGTCGCCGGGCTGCATGAACGGGGTAACAGGCGCGCCGCCCGCAATGGTTTCGATCATGCGGATTTCGGCGATGCAGGAATAACCCGCGCCGCCCTCTGCCACTGGCTTGCCCGCGCCGCCATCCGCGCCCTTGTTCGATACTGTCCCGCTGCCGATCACGGTGCCTGCGCACAGGTTCCGCGTCTTGGCAGCATGGGCGACCAGTTGCGCCAGATTGAAGGTTGCATCCTTGCCCGCATTCGCCCGTCCGAATGGCGCGCCATTGAGATCGACCATCAGCGGCAGGTGGATCAGGCAATCCGCCCAGGCCGCTCCCAATTCATCCGGCGTCACCGCCACAGGCGAAAAGGCGCTGGCAGGCTTGGACTGGAAGAAGCCGAAGCCCTTTTCCAGTTCCGCCGGGATCAGCCCGCGCAGGGAAACATCGTTCACCAGCATCAGCAGCTTGATATGCGCCGCAGCATCTTCAACGCTGACCCCCATCGGCACATCATCGGTAATGCAGGCAATCTCGCCCTCCATGTCGCAGCCCCACGCGGGATCGCCCAGCGGTATAGCCGCGCGCGGCGGTAGGAAAGCGTCAGAGCCGCCCTGATACATCAGCGGATCGGTGTAAAAGCTCGCCGGAACCGTGCTGCCGCGCGCTTTCCGCACCAGTTCAACGTGGTTGATATAGGCGCTGCCATCAGCCCATTGGTAGGCGCGCGGCAGCGGCGAATGGGCCTGACGTTCGTGGAACCGTTCACATGGCACCGCCTCATGCTCGACATCGCGGGCGAGCAGTTCGAGCTCGGGCGCGACCCGTTCCCAATTGTCGAGCGCAGCTTGCAAGGTCGGCGCGATATAGCCCGCCGCGCTGCACCGGGTCAGGTCTTTCGATACGACCACCAGCATGCCATCGCGCGTGCCGTTGTTGAGGGTGGCTAGCTTCATGAATTGGGTATCCTTTTTGGCTTGTTAGAACCTTATGTCCGTTCGGGCTGAGCTTGTCGAAGCCCTGTCCTTCCTTCTTACCCAAGGCACCTGAAAGAAGTGCGGCCCTTCGACAAGCTCAGGGCGAACGGGAGTGGGTTTATGATTGAGTCGGGGCATCAATCTGGTTGTCAGGATGGGCGGAGGCGAAAGCAGGCAAAGCGCAGCATGCAGCCTCGATCCGGGTCATGTGCGGGGACTGCGACAGATCGTAATTGAACCGCCGCGCATTGGCGAGCTGCGGGATCAGCACCACCTCGAACAAGCCGGGCGCATCGCCGTGCAGAAAGTCGCCGGACTTTAGCTGCGCCAGCCGCGCTTCAACCGGGTTCAGCGTGCGCGCCAGCCAGTGGCGATACCACACGTCGATTTCATCCTGCGTGTGGCCGAGCGGGTCTTTGAGATATTTGAGCACCGGCAGATTGTTGACCGCATGAATTTCGGTCGCAATGCCATAGGCTAATTCGCGAACCGTATAGCGCGCCTCGATATCCTTGGGCAGGAACGCCGGGTCCGGGTAGGCTTCGTCGAGCCATTCGAGCAGCGCCATGGATTGCGCCCGGTCGCGGCCGTCGGCTTCCAGCATTGGCAGCGAACCGAAGGGATTGCGCTGCGTGAAGGCCGGGTCAGCGTTGGCCCCGGTGCGCAGGTCCACGGGAATGTTTTCAAAGGCCAGGTGCTTCAGATTCAACGCAATTCTGAGGCGGTAAGAGGTGGAGCTGCGGAAGTAGCCGTAGAGTTTCATGGTGCTCATGCTGTAACCATCGCAGGCATTGGCCGGCCCGGCAAGATGGCGCGGGGCAAGTCAGCCAAGCAGCAGGCAACCGGCCAGCGCGCAATCACGCAGGGGCCAGCACCCGGTTGACAGCATGCAACAGATCGGCGGGCGGGCAGGGGCGCGGCACGGTCAGCGCGCCGGGCAGGCGCGCGGCCAGTTCATCGACCTGCACGGTCGCCGCATGGACGATCACCGGCACATTATCGTCGAGCAGCTTCTGCGCCAATTCGTAGGACAATCCGTCCACCAGCTCGAGATCGAGGATGGCGAGATCGGGCTTGGTCATCTGACAGGCGAGCATCACCGATGATATTCCGGCGTGCGGCCCAACCACTTCGTATCCGGCTTCCTCACAGGTGTCGCACAGGTCGAAACCGGAGACGAATTCGTGATCGGCAATCAAAATGCGCAGGCTCATCCACCATCTCCCCCTCGTCTTCGAATCCCATCCGACAAGGTGTAACACGGTTTGGACGTCAAGCTTGTGGGAAAATTATCCGTTTTTGCCAAATTTATCGGTAAAGGCGGTCTCGTCGCCTGCGCTGAGCAACTTGGCCTGTTCGATCCACTGATCGCGGGTGATGCGGCCCGCGAAGCGGCCAAGCTGCGCGTCGATCCGTTCGATGTCGGCATCGGACCAGGCGGCAATCTGGGCGTAGGTGGTAACGCCAAGCTCACCCAGCAGGGCGACCAGTTTGGGGCCGACGCCCTTGATCCGGGCAAGATCATCGGCCGTGGTGGGCGCGGGGGCGGAGATCGGGGCAGGCGCAGGGGCCGGGACAGGCATTTCCGCAGGGGCTGTTGCAGGCACTGCGACCACCGGCTCCGGCGTGGGTGCAGGCGCAGGAACGGGCTTGGTCACCGCCGGGGCGGCATCGATCAGCGCCTGATTGCGCTGGGCGGGCGCGGCCCCTTCATCCAGCACATCGCGCGCCAGCGGGGCGGCGCTGCCATCTTCGATCACCTTGGCTTTTCGCCCGGCGCGGGTCAGCGCCCAGATGGCAAGCACAAGCAGCACCAGCCCCAGCAGGATCAGCGGCAGAAGCGCGGACATATCGGCGGACATTACAGGGCATCTCCCTTGGGAATCACGGTCAACGCCCGCGCTCTAGCGTGAGCCCGTGCTTTGCCCAAGCCCTCTGAATAATCCGGAGAACTCAGCCGCCTTTCATGCTTGCGGCCAACGCGTTCAACTGGAGGAATTCCTGCCGCCAGAAGTTGTCCTGATTTCCCGCCAGTGTGCCGATATCGTCATAGCCGAAGCCCATCATCAGCTCATCCCCGCGCAGCACCTGACCGTAAGCCGCGACTGCAGCGGCGAAGGCGAAATCGCCCTTCGGCGCGGCGGCGGATTTGAGCGCGGCGGCGGGCACCACTTGCTCGATCAGCCTTGAGGTATCGCCGTCGGGCAGCTTGTAGCGCAGCTTGACGTTGGCGGCCTCGGCCAGCCGTGCGGCAGCAGCTTCAGCGGGCTTGTCTTCGTAGCGGCGCGGCGCAATCCAGCCCTTGCCGCCGACAGGCACGACTTCGTAGATCGCAGTCACCTGATGGCCCGCGCCGATATCGCCCGCATCGACCAGATCATTGTCGAAGTCTTCTTCGCGCAACGCGCGGTTCTCGTAGCCGACAAGGCGGTATTGCGCGATCACGGCAGGGTTAAATTCGACCTGGATCTTCACGTCCTTGGCGATGGTGAACAAGGTCGACTGCATCTCCTCGCCCAGCACCTTTTTCGCTTCGAGCGCGGTGTCAATATAGGCGTAGTTGCCGTTGCCCTTGTTGGCGACCTGCTCCATCAGCGCTTCGTTGTAATTGCCTTGGCCAAAGCCCAGCGTGGTGAGCGTGATGCCACTTTCGCGCTTTTTCTCGATCAGTTCGATCAGCGCCTTGGTGTCCGACACGCCGACATTGAAATCGCCATCGGTGGCGAGGATCACGCGGTTGACGCCGCCCTTGATGAAATTGTCCTCGGCGATGCGGTAAGCGAGTTCGATCCCGGCTCCCCCCGCAGTCGATCCGCCAGCGTTGAGACTGTCGAGCGCGCGTTTGATCTTTGCGGTGTCGTTGGTGGGTTCGAGCACGAGGCCCGCTGCGCCCGCGTAGACTACGATCGAGACTGTGTCCTTGGGGCTCAGTTCGCTCGCAAGGCCCGCCAGCGCGGTCTTGACCAGCGGCAGCTTGTCCTGCGCATTCATCGAGCCTGATACGTCCATCAGGAACACGAGGTTGGCGGGCGGGCGTTCGTCGGTGTCGATGTCGTAACCGCGCAGGCCGATCCGCATCAGATAGCTGCCCGGGTTCCATGGCGATTTCGCCACATCCGTGGTCACGGTGAAGGGCTGGCTGCGATCCTTGGGCCGGGCGTAGTCATAGCGGAAATAGTTGATCATCTCCTCGGTCCGCACAGCGTCTTGCGGGGGCATCTGCCCTTGCGTGAGGAACCGCCGGGCATTGGCATAGGCCCCGGTATCGACATCAACCGCGAAGGTTGAGACCGGCTCGGCGGCGGTCAGCTTGATCGAGGAGACGTCCTTGCCGTCATACTTCTCCCGGCCCGGATCAGTGGCGACCACCACGGGAGCCACCGCGATCCGGTCACGCGGGCTGACGTTGGCCACACTCTGGCCGTTAACGACCGTGAGGGGGGACGCCATTTCGAGGCTTTGTCTGGCGACGCGGTTGCCTGTGACGACGATCGATTCGCCGCCAACCTTTGCAGGAGCAGGAGCAGGTGGAGGTGGCGGTGGTGGTGGTGGTGGAGCGACGACAAGGGGTGGTGGTGCGGGGGCTTGAGCAATGTCGCCCGGCGCATCCTTCGCGCATCCTGCAATCAGCGCGCACAGCGCCACCATTCCCAAGAAACGAGTCCCGCGCATCACCTTTTCTCCCCGCATTATCAACGGATCGAAAAATCATGCTCGGGCCGTGAATGGCGACTGAACGTGTTGGGCTTAGGACAAATCACTAACCGGATCGGGCACCACCTGCTTGCGGAACAGGACCTTGTCGCCCTCATCAAACCCGCGCCGCCAGATCACATAGCAATAGGTGGCAAGGATCGCGGGGACGCCGAACACCAGCTCCATCCATTCGGGCAGCCACGTGAAGATATAGCCCACCACCACAGCAGGCGCAGCGGCATAGACCAGCGCCCAGCGCCAATTGCTGACCGGGGCCTTCAGCAGATGCTTGAGCAGCAGCGCCTTGATCAGGCTGGAAATCGCCAACGCGATCAGCAATGCGCCCGCCGCGCCCGCCGCCTGATAGCCGCGCCCCAATCCATAACGTGCCGCCGCTTCGATCAGCACGATCGTCAGCACCGCCTGCAAGGCGATGATCACGACCGAAATCGCCAGATTGCGCTTGCGGGCGATGTAGACCAGCACGCTTTCAGACACGACCGCCATCGACGCCGCCACTTCCGCCGCCAGCAGCAGAGCCAGCGCGGCGGTGCCTGCAACATAGTCCGGCCCCCACAATCCCATGACCGCCTCGCCCGGCACACCCAGAACCAGAGCGATCCCCAGTTGCAAGGCGATGATCCAGAACCCCACCTGCCGCACCTGCGCCGCAATCGCGTCCATATTGCCGATCCGAAGGTTCTTGGTGATGACCGGCGACAGGATCGGTTCGAACGAGGTCTTCAGCTTCTGCGGCAGTGATGCGATCTGCTGCGCGGCGTAATAGATGCCGACCGCTTGCGGCGGGGCAAACAGGCCGAGGATGAAGACATCGAGCAGCCGCGTGCCGCGCTCAATCGCGTCGGCGCCAATGATCGGGAAGGCGCGCGCCGACAATGCCAGCAGCGCGCGATCGCGGGGGTGCCACGCCTTGGGCAGGCCATAAGATCGCAGGAAGGGCCACAGCGCCGTCAGCAGCCCGGCATAGATCGAGGCGATGAAGGCCAGCGCCAGTCCCCCATCGCGGGTGGCGGGGATAAAGAAGAACACGCCCGCGCCAACCGAGATCGTCCAGGGTTCAACAATCGCCCGCGCGCGGACCGTGGTGGCAATATCAAAGCGGTAGGCTTGTGCGGCGAGCAGGATCTCGGTCACCGCAAAGGCGGGGATGGTGGCGACGAGCCAGATATCCCAATCGCTGTTGGTGCCATTGGGAAACATCGGTTCGGGGAACAACAGCAGCAACACCGCCGCGATGGCGGAATAGACCAGCGCCAGCAGGATACCATCATAGACAAGGTTGGTTTGTGCGCCGAGATCTTCGTCCGCACCCTCGGACAGGCGCTGCGCCAGCCCGCGCTTTTCCCCGAGCGAACAGATCAGCGCGATAATTTCGATCAGCACCAGCGCCGAGGCAAAACGTCCCAGAGCCTCGGCCCCATACAGGCGGGTGGCGATGATCAGGAAGGGGATGCGCGCAATCAGCCGGATCGCAAAGCCCAACGTGTTGGTGCGCCCGCCCTTGGCGAGTTGGGCCAGATCTTCGGCATCATGCGCGGTGTGATCGGTCGCGGATGCGTTCACGCTTCGGCTTCCCGTTCGGCTTTCAGCGGACGGGCGAGCAGATCGGCCACCGCCGCGCGGGCGCTTTCGCCTTTGAGGATCGCGTCCACGGCAGCGACAATCGGCATGGCAATCCCGCGCTTGGCGGCAAGCTCGGCCAGCACCGGCGCGGTGTGCGCGCCTTCTGCCACGGTGCGGCGGTCGGCCATCAGATCGGCGGCGGATGCGCCTTCTCCCAGCGCTTTGCCGAGCGAGAAATTGCGGCTGGCGGTGGAGGAGCAGGTCAGCACCAGATCGCCCAAGCCGCACAATCCGCTGAGCGTTTCGGCGCGCGCGCCCAAAGCCTCGCCAAACCGCAGCATTTCGGCATAGCCGCGCGCGATCAGCGCCGCGCGGGCGTTCTGGCCGAGCGCGAGCCCGTCGACCACGCCGCAGGCGATGGCGAGCACGTTCTTGACCGCGCCGCCAATCTCCGCGCCGGTGACGTCGTCGCTGTAATAGGGCCGGAAAGCGGGCCGCGCGATGGCGGGGGCAAGGCGCTCCCACTGCTCAACCCCGCCGCCGCAAGCCAGCGTAACGGCGGTAGGCAGGCCAGCGGCAACCTCATGCGCAAAGGTCGGGCCGGACAGGACAGCGATGGCACTGCCGGGCGAGGCATCGCGCGCGACGTGGTTCATCAGACGCCCGGAGCCAGCCTCGATCCCCTTGGAGCACAGCACCAGATCGCGCGGCGGTGTGGGCAGGCCTGCGAGCACCTTGCCCAGCACCTGCGCCGGGGTGACCACCAGCGCGGTGTCGATACTGGCAAAGTTATTGAGATCGCCCGTCGCGCGGATGGACGGTGCGAGGGTGGCGGAGGGCAGGTAGAGCGGGTTGCGGGCTTGCGCGTTGATCGCTTCCACCACTTCGGGTTCATAGGCCCACAGCAGCACGTTGCGTCCGTCCGAGGCGAGCATCTGCGCCAGCGCCGTGCCCCATGCGCCTGCGCCGATGACGCCCAGGGTTTCGCTGCCGCTCATGCCTTGGCTCCCGCGCCGCGCACGGCCTCGGCATTGGCGTCGAGCGGCCAGCGCGGGCGGGCGACGAAATCGAGCGGGTCGCCGGTGAAGTCCGGGCCTGCCAGTGCCAATCGTTCACACCCGGCCCAGGCGATCATCGCGGCATTATCGGTGCAGAGCGCCAGCGGCGGGGCGGTGAAGCGCATGGCGTGACGGGCAGCGAAGGCTTCAAGCGCGGCGCGAATGGTCTGGTTGGCCGCGACCCCGCCCGCCACCACCAGTGCGGGGAAGGGGCCAGCGCGGGTGAGCGCGAGGTCAAGCCGGTCGATCAGGCACTCGACGGCGGCTTGCTGGAAACTCGCGGCGATATCGGCATCGGAATATCTAAACTCCGCTCGCCCTGAGCCACCCACCACCGCTCGCCCTGAGCTTGTCGAAGGGTTGCCTTTCTTTGAGGTGGCCGCTTGGATCAAAGAGAAAGACAGGCCTTCGACAAGCTCAGGCTGAGCGGGAAAGGTTAGCTCAGAACGAGCGGGTTTGGATTGTTGTTCCTTCGCCCGCAACACCGCGCTTTTCAGCCCGGCAAAGGAAAAATGCGGCTCGCTCGATCCCTTCAACGGCCGGGGCAGCGGCACTGCCTTGGGATCGCCTGCCCGCGCCAACCGCTCCACCGCCGGGCCGCCGGGGTAGCCGAGGCCGAGCAGCTTGGCGGTCTTGTCAAACGCTTCGCCCAACGCATCGTCAATCGTGGTTGCCAACCGCCGATATTGCCCAACGCCATCGACGGCGAGGATCTGGCAATGCCCGCCCGACACCAGCAGCAACAGATAGGGAAACGCCAGCCCCGCGTCCGCCAGCCGGGGGGAGAGCGCGTGGCCTTCAAGGTGGTTCATCGCCAGCAGCGGCTTGCCTGCCGCCATTGCCAGCGCTTTCGCGCTCACCAGCCCTACCATCACCCCGCCGATCAGCCCCGGCCCGGCGGTGGCAGCGATAGCGTCGACCTCATCAAGCGTCAGCCCGGCATCGTCCATCACCGCCGCAATCATCGGCGCGAGCCGTTCGGCATGGGCACGGGCGGCGATTTCGGGGACGACGCCGCCATAGGGCGCGTGTTCGGCTTCCTGGCTGGCAATGCGTTGGGCGATGATCGTGCGATCCGCGCGCACCAGTGCCACTGCGGTTTCATCGCAGCTCGATTCGATGCCCAGAACTATGGCCGCTTCAGAGGTGTTGGTGACCGATCCCATCCGCCTTCCATCTAGTCGCTATGGCCGCTAGGGCAAGACCAGCCATGATTGAAGCACCCGCACACGCACCGAGATTACGCCTCGGCACCCGCAATTCCCCCCTCGCGATGGCGCAAGCGGTGGAGACCCGCGCCCGGCTGTGCGCGGCCCACGGATGGGATGAGGACGCGGTCGAACTCGTCCCCGTGCTGGCCAGCGGGGATAAGGTGTTGGACCGCCCGCTGTCCGAAATCGGCGGCAAGGCGCTGTGGACCAAGGAATTGGACCAGTGGCTTGGCGAAGGGCGGATCGACCTGTCGGTGCATTCGGCCAAGGATGTCGAGACGATCCGGCCGGATGCATTCCACTTTGCCGCCTTCCTGCCGCGCGCGGATCGGCGTGATTGTCTGGTCGGCGCGGCCAGCATTGCTGCGATCCCGTATGGCGCGGTGGTCGGCACCAGCGCCCCGCGCCGAGCTTCGCAGCTCTTGAACCTGCGACCCGATTGCAAGGTCGTGACCTTTCGCGGCAATGTCGCCACCCGGCTCGCCAAGTTGCAGGCGGGGGAGGCGGACGTGACCTTTCTTGCCGCAGCTGGGCTTGAGCGGCTGGGGCAAAGCGATGTTGGCGCTGCGCTCGACAGTGGCGAGTGGATCCCCGCCGCAGCCCAAGGCGTGATCGCAATCGAATGCCGGGCCGATGATGCAGCCACCACAGCGCTGCTTGCCGCGATCGACCACGCGCCCACCCGCGCCGAGCTGGAGGCGGAACGCGCGCTGCTCGCCGAACTCGGCGGCACCTGCCATTCGCCAGTTGCGGTGCTGTGCGAGACTTCGGACAGTGGGCTCGCCATGCGCGCCGCGCTGTTCAGCCCCGATGGGGCAGAGCGGATTGAGGGCAGCGCCAGCTTCGCCCCCGGCGATCATGCCCCGGTGCGCGCGCTCGCCGCCGACCTGCTCGCCCGCGCCACGCCGGGGATTGCGCCGCATTTCCGGGGCGCGGATTAAACATGCACTGCCTCGCGCTCAGGCCCGAACCGGGGCTGTCCGCGACGCTGGAGAAAGCCCGCGCGATGGGCCTCGCCATCACCGGGCTGGCGCTGTCCGAGATCCAACCCGTGGCATGGGACTGCCCTGATCCCGCAGCATTCGATGGTCTGCTGATCGGCAGCGCCAATGCTTTTCTGCACGGCGGGCCGAATCTCGCCCTGCTGAAAGACAAGCCCGCTTATGTGGTCGGCGCGGCCACCGCCGATGCCGCCCGCGCGGCAGGGTTCAGCGTCGCGATGACGGGCAGCGGCGGCTTGCAGGGCGTGCTTGATGCCATTCCGGCCCCATGCAACCTACTGCGCATCGCCGGGGAAGAACACATTCCCCTCACCGGGCCCCAAGGCGTGCAGTTCACCGAAGTGATCGCCTATCGCAGTCACGTTCTGCCGCTTGATCCTGCCGTGCCTATGCTGACGAGGGGAGGGTCGCTGGTGCTGCTCTATTCGGCAGCCACTGCACGCCATTTTGCGCAGGAATGCGACCGACTGGGCCTGCCCCGAAAAACCATCGCGCTCGCTGCACTCGGCCCTCGGATTGCGGCGGCAGCGGGCGAGGGATGGGCCGCCGTCCACACCGCCCCTCGGCCTGACGAAACCGCCTTGTTGGCATTGGCGCGGGAACTGTGCCAATAGTTGACCAAGAAGGGTCGCATCAAAGCGGATGAGCATGGCATCAGAATCCGGAACATCACCTTACGGCAGCCGTCGCCAAGCGTCCTCCGGGCGCGGGATCATCATGGCCGCTGTGCTCGCCTTCGTGCTGGGCGGGGGGCTGGTTGGCTGGGTGGTATGGTACAACCTTCAGCCTGATCGCCTCGCCGGATCGCGCACCATTGCTCCAGTCGCGGCTCAGGCCGGGGCGACTCCCGGCGCAACCCTCACCACTGCGCCCACCCCACTTGCCGCCGCGATCAAGGCTGAGCAGGCCGAACAGGCGGTCGAACGGGTGGAGGAACAGCAAGGTGGGCTCGATCAACGCCTCGCCGCCGCCGAACAGCGCCTCACCCAACTTGATCTGCAAGCGCAGGCGGCGGCAGGCAATGCCGCGCGCGCCGAAAGCCTGCTGATCGCCTTCGCGACCCGCCGCGCGGTCGAACGCGGGGCAGAGCTGGGCTTTCTGTCCGATCAACTGCGCCTGCGGTTCGGCGATCAATGGCCCAATGCGGTCAGCACCATCGTCGAATTTTCGCGCAATCCGATCAGGCTCGATAGTCTCGCCGCACGGCTCGAAGGCTTGGGGCCGCAGCTCAACAACAGCAACGAAGGGCCGTCATTGGGAGCGTTCCAGCGCGAGATTGGCCAGCTGTTCGTGGTGCGCCGCGAAAGCACCCCGTCGCCGCAGCCGCAACGCCGGTTGGAACGCGCACGCTGGGCGCTGGAACAGGGCCGTTACCAAGCCGCGATTGACGAGGTGAAGGGCATGCCCGGCGCCAGCAAGGCGGAAAGCTGGATCAAGGATGCGGAACGCTATCGCAAGGCGATGGACGCGCTGGAAGTGATCGAAACCGCCGCCGTGCTCGACCAGCGCGGACTACGCGACGGGGCGGGCAATCCGATGCGGCAGGTGAACAGCCCGCTGGTGTTGCCTTAGGTTTGATTCGTCAAACCGTTCGTCCTGAGCTTGTCGAAGGACTGTCTTTCTTTTCGCAACAATCGCTTGGCTCGAAGAAGGACGACCCTTCGACAAGCTCAGGGCGAACGGGATATGATTACCCCCGCAAAATCGCAGGCAAATCTCCCGAAACCCCGCGCGCTTCGTTCATGAAGAAATCCTTGAGCATCGGCGTGCGCTGCACCGCCGCCATACCCAGCCGCCGCACCGCCGAGGCCGCGCCGCCGGGCACGCCGAACAGCCGGGTCAGCCCATCGGTTGCAAGCGCGACCATGAAGCTGTCGAGCCCGCGCCAGTTTTCATACCGCTTGAGCAGTTCCGGATCGCCCGGATCAAGGCCCAACCGCGCGCCATCGGCCAGCACCTCAACCAGCGCGCCAACATCGCGCAGGCCGAGGTTCAAGCCCTGCCCCGCAATCGGGTGAATACCGTGGCCCGCATCGCCGATCAATGCGAGCCGCTCCGCGGTAATCTTGGCGGTGTGGTGGAAGCCCAAGGGATAGGACGACCGCGCACCGACGCTCAGCACCTTGCCCAACACCCCGCCCATACGCTTTTCGATTTCGGCCAGAAACGCCCGGTCACCCAGCTTGGTGACGCCTGCCGCGTCGCTTTCCGATACGGTCCACACCAGCGAGGAACGGTGCGTACCGTCCGCATCATCATTGAGCGGTAACAGCGCAAAGGGCCCAGCGGGGTAGAAGATTTCCCACGCGACATTGCCGTGCGGCTTTTCGTGGGTGAGGCCCGCAATGATCGCGCGGTGCTTGTAATCCCACTTGGCGAGCGTGATGCCCGCCGCATCGCGGGTTGGCGATTGACGGCCTTCAGCGGCGATCATCAGGCGGCCTTTCAGCTTGGTGCCGTCCGCCAGCACCGCTGCGACGCCATATTCGCTGCGCTGACGCTGCGTTACATGAGCCTTGGCGATCCAGTTGATGAGCGGTTCCTTGGCCGCTGCTTCGAACAGCGCGAGCCGCAGGCGTCGGTTAGGGAACATCCGCCCCAAGGTGCCGCCCTCAGGGCCGGGCTGGAAATCGAGCCTGCCGGGCTTGTTCTGATCGGTTACCGCAATGCTGGCGATATCGCAGGCGAATTGATCGAGCCCTGCCGCGATCCCGATATTTTCGAACAGATGCCAGCTCGCGGTGGAAATGGCAGTGGCGCGATCGTCAAACCCCTCGGCGGTCAGTTCGGCCGGATCAGCGCGGTCGATCACATGGCTCGACATGCCCTTCTTCGCCGCCGCCAACGCCAGAGTCATCCCGACAAGCCCGCCCCCCAGGATCACGAGGTCGCAGGTTTTGTCTGATGTCGCTGTCACTTTGTCCGCTCCGATTGCGAATGGCCTTTCGCCAGCCTAGAGGTTGGGGAGTGTCCGAGGCAAGAATGATCCACGCATCCATTCGACAATTCGCTGCATGGGTGCTTGCAATGCTCGCAAGCGTCCTGTTGGCGAGCACGGCCCATGCGCAACCCGCGCCGCCTGCGGCTGGATTTATCGGATCCGACAATATCCCGGTCACGCTCCACGCTGATGGCGCGCCGGTAGCGGGCAAGGAATGGCTGCTGGCGCTGCGCTTTGTGCCCAAGGGGCTGGAATGGCACGGGTACTGGTCGAACCCCGGTGATGCGGGCGCAGGGATGATCCTCGCGCTCAACTTGCCGCCCGACTGGGAAGTGGGGGAGGCGCGCTATCCGGTGCCGCATCGGCTGGTAATCGCCGGGCTGATGAATCACATTTATGAAGGCCCTTACACCGTGCTGGTGCCGGTGATCCCGGGGCCAAGTGCGGCCTCGTTCGGCCCCGGCCCGGTCACCGGCGTCGTCGATTACCTCGCCTGCACTGACGAGATTTGCGTGCCGCAATCGGCGGCGCTGACCGCGCAAGCTGGCGGCGATTTCGCGCGCTGGCGGGCCGAGGTCGCGCCGCTGATCGATGCCCGGGCTAGCTTCGCGATTACCGGCAAGACGCTGCGTATCGGCATTCCCTTGCCGGCGAGCGTCGGCCTGTCCGATCCACATGTGTTTGTCGCCAACAAGCGGCTGGTCGCCTATTCCGCCGCGCAGACCTTCCGCCGGGTGGGCGACATGCTGGTGGCGGAGATTCCGCTCGATGAGTTCGGGGATGGCAAGGCCGATGCACTGACTGGCATCCTCGCCTTTGGGGACGGGGCCGGGGTACGCTTTGCCGCCGCGTTCGGCCCGGTGCCGACCGGGGGCGAGGTGATCGCCGGAGCGAAGCCTCCCATCACCCCGCCGCTGTGGACGCTGATCCTTGGCGCTCTGGCGGGCGGATTGCTGCTCAACATCATGCCCTGCGTCTTTCCGATCCTGAGCCTCAAGGCATTGAGCCTCGCCCGGGCCAGCGAGAGCGAGGCCAAGGCGCGCGCGGAAGGGCTGGCCTATACCGCGGGCGTGGTGCTGGCCTGCGTTGGCCTTGGTGCGCTGTTGCTGGCCCTGCGCGCGGCGGGGGAGCAGGTGGGTTGGGCGTTCCAATTGCAAGAACCGGGCGTGGTCGTCGCGCTGCTGGTGCTGGCGGCGGCGATCACGGCGAACTTTGCCGGATTGTTCGAACTGCCATCGCTCAGCGTCAGCGGCGAAGGCAAGCCTGCTGGGGCCTTTGCCACCGGGCTGCTCGCCGCCTTTGTCGCCACCCCCTGCACCGGACCGTTCATGGCGGCGGCGCTGGGTGCGGCGCTGCTGCTGCCAGTGCCTCAGGCGCTGTTGCTGTTTGCGCTGCTGGGGCTGGGGCTGGCGCTGCCATTCCTGTTGCTCGGCTTTATCCCCGCGCTGCGGCGCATGCTGCCCAAGCCGGGCGCGTGGATGGAGAGGTTCCGGCGGATCATGGCGATTCCGATGGGGCTGACCGCGCTCGCGCTGGTGTGGTTGACGGTGCAGCTCGGCGGGCGGCCGTTCGGGCTGATTGCGCTGATGTTGGTGTTTGGCGTTATTGTCGCGCTGGCGGCGGTCGGGCGACTGCAGCGCAAGGGCAAGATGGCCTGGCCCGCCTTTGGCCTGATTGCCGCGCCGTTCCTTGTCGTTGCCGCGATTGCGCTGCCCTCGGTCTATGAGGCGAAGGGGGCCGCTCCGACGGAAAGCATCCACAACCCCCAGACCTTCAGCCGCGATGCTCTGGCCAAAGCGCGCGCGAGCGGGAAACCGGTGTTCTTGTGGTTCACCGCCGACTGGTGTGTCACCTGCAAGGTCAACGAAAGCACCTCGATTGAGCGTGACGCCGTGCGCGCGGCGTTTGAGGAGGCCGGCGTGGTGGTGATGGTGGGCGATTGGACCGTGCGCGATCCCGAGATCACCGCCTTCCTGACCGAGCAGGGCGCGGCGGGCGTGCCGCTGTATCTGTGGTATGCGCCGGGGGCTACAGCGCCGGAGCAATTGCCGCAGGTGTTGACGCCGGATCTGCTGGAGGCGCGAGCGGCACAATCCCCCGACACGCCGTAACCAGCTCCACCGGCAGCAGGCTGGGATTGAGCCGCACCAGACCTGCACCGGGCACGGTGATAGTGGAATCCACCGGATCGGCGAAAGCATCCCAGCTGGGATGAGCGGCGGCTTCTTCGCCCTGCCAGATCATGTTGCTGCCTTGCTCCGTCGCATCAACCGCGATCCGTGCCACCATGCGATTGCCGATCAGCGCCAACAGCGCCCCCGCGCCCTGATCCGCCGGAGCGTGGCGCGCAATCCGGAGTCGCGCCGCCGGAGTGGCGGCATCAAGACATTCGAGCGACACCAGAACCTGCTGGCCCGGCACACCGTAAACCAACCGCTGGGGCTGCGCACTTTGGGCCCAGACCGCGCCGGTGGTGTCAGGCGAAGCGAGCGGCTGTGACGGCCCGGCAGCCGAAGGGCTAAGCATCGCCCGCGCTGCCACCGCATCGCTCGGCGGCGGCTTGCACGCGGTGAGGGTGAGGGGAAGCGCCGAAGCGGCGAGGAATCGGAGGGTCATGCGACAGGTGGGTGACAGGGTTGCACCGGCGGTTCAAGCCCGAGGGCCGGTCAGGCGGCGCGGGGCGTGATGCGGTCAAGCTCGCCATTGAGCGCGCGCTTGGCGGTGCGCAGTTCGGCGCTGGTCTGGAGGCGCAAAAAGAAGCCCTCGGACATGCGGAAATAGCGCGACAGGCGCAGATCGAGTTCACCATCGATCCGGGTGTCGCCATCAATCATCGCTTGCAGACGCGCAGGCTCGACCGCGATAGCTTGGGCCAAGGCGGGGGTATCGAGCTTCAGAGGCTCCATGAATTCGGTAACCAGCATTTCGCCCGCGTGCGGGATGTGCAGCCAGTCCGATGTGTCAGTGGTAGTCGACGATTTCGACATCGTAAGCATTTCCGTTGTTCCAGCGGAAACATATACGCCATTTCATGTTAATTGAAATGGAATGCTGACCGGCGCGGTCGTCCTTGAGTTCATGCAGTCGGTTGCTGGGCGGCAGCTTGAGATCGTCAAGCGTTTCGGCTGCGTCGATCATACTGAGCTTCGCCAGCGCGCGCTGCTGGATATCGGCAGGCAACTTGCGACTGAGCTTACCGCTCCAGATGCGTTCGGTTTCGGTGCAGGCGATGGTCTGGATCATTCGATCAGATCAATCGCGCTTTTTCGATTGCTTCCCGAGAGCTCGGCGGAAGACGATAGAAATAACAATTTTCTTCATCATTCCAATTGTAGTCAAAAAACGAAGAGCCGCGAACGTAACCTGGGGTGTTTGCGACGCGCCGCCCAAATGCGCCCATAAGACCAGCGAACTGGGCCGGCTCGTAGCCTACAAGCGATTGCAACGTTTTGGCGCTCGTCCATTCTTCGCCCTTCTTATGGAGGTCGACCAAAATTGCCGTCATCTTCGGAGCAAGTTTAATCCGCGTAAGCAACCTAAAGCCTACGTCAGCACCCACAAACTCCCAATCAACGGCCGTTGGGCTATGCTTAACCTTGTCCCCGCCAGAAGGAGCCATATGAAAGCGGACCAAAGCCTCATACTGTGCAATTTCATCGGGATGACCCTCGATTACCGAGCCGTCGGGCAAAGTCTTTTTCATGGCGATTCTCCGCTGCGCGAGATCGCGTTAAAGGAATGCGAAAGACATTTCAAGCAGCGTTTAGGTCGAAAGGCAGACGAAGCACCATTTGGCGGATTTTACGCCTTCCCCCCCATCCGCTTCGCCCGCATCTTCCCGAACCGCGTCTTGCGCGTCCCCGGCTTGCCCTCGTTGCTCCGCCCCACAATCGGCGCGCGCTTTTCGCCGTCCGGGATGCCCAGCTCGTCCGCCTCCAGCCGCCGGATTTCGTCGCGCAACCGCCCGGCCTCTTCGAACTCAAGGTTCGCCGCCGCATCGCGCATGCGCTTTTCGAGATCTTCGATGTAGCCGCGCAGATTGTGCCCAACCAGATTGTTGCGCTCCGGATCGCCAGTATCCACCAGCACGCTATCCTGCGCCGCCGAATGCGCGACAATGTCGTGGATGTTGCGCTTGATCGAGAGCGGCGTGATGCCGTGTTCCTCGTTATACGCCTCTTGCTTCGACCGGCGGCGGTCGGTTTCGGCGAGCGCGCGTTCCATGCTGCCGGTCACTCGGTCAGCATAGAGGATCACCCGGCCATCGACATTGCGCGCCGCCCGCCCAATCGTCTGGATCAGCGAGGTTTCGCTGCGCAAAAACCCTTCCTTGTCCGCGTCCAGAATGGCCACCAACCCGCATTCCGGAATGTCGAGCCCTTCGCGCAGCAGGTTGATCCCGATCAGCACATCATAGACGCCGAGCCGCAGGTCGCGGATCAGCTCGATGCGCTCCAGCGTCTCGACGTCGGAGTGCATGTATCGCACGCGCACGCCGGCCTCGTGCATGAATTCGGTGAGGTCCTCCGCCATCCGCTTGGTGAGCGTGGTCACCAGCGTGCGGTAGCCGAGCGCCGCGGTCGCCTTGCATTCGACGATGCAGTCCTGCACCTGATCCTCGACCGGGCGGATTTCCACGGGGGGATCGATGAGGCCCGTGGGACGGATCACCTGTTCGGCAAAGACGCCGCCGGTCTGGTCCATCTCCCAATGCCCCGGCGTGGCCGAGACCGCGAAGGTCTGCGGGCGCATCGCGTCCCACTCGTTGAAGCGCAAGGGCCGGTTGTCGATGCAGGACGGCAAGCGGAAGCCATATTCGGCGAGCGTGAGCTTGCGGCGGTGATCCCCCTTCGCCATCGCGCCGATCTGCGGCACGGTCTGGTGGCTCTCGTCGACGAACAGCAGCGCGTTTTCGGGCAGGTATTCGAACAAAGTCGGCGGCGGTTCGCCCGGCAGGCGACCCGTGAGAAAGCGCGAGTAGTTCTCGATCCCCGCGCAGCTTCCGGTCGCCGCGATCATCTCCAGATCGAAATGGGTGCGCTGTTCGAGCCGCTGGCGTTCGAGCAGCTTGCCTTCGATCTCCAGCTCCTTGAGCCGTTCCTCCAGCTCGAATTTGATGGCCGCCGCCGCCTGCTTCATCGTCGGACCCGGCGTGACATAGTGCGAATTGGCATAGACCCGCACCTTCTCCAGTTTCGCGCCCTTGGTGCCGGTCAAGGGATCGAACTCGGCGATCTCCTCGATCTCGTCGCCGAAGAAGCTCACCCGCCACGCCATGTCCTCGTAATGCGACGGGAAGATTTCCAAGCTATCCCCCCGCACCCGGAAATTGCCGCGGGTGAAGGCGGCATCGTTGCGCTTGTATTGCAGGGCGACGAGCTTGCGGATCAGTTCGCGCTGGTCGACCGTCTCGCCCACCTTGATGTCGAAAATCATCGCCGAGTAGGTCTCGACCGAGCCGATCCCGTAAAGGCACGAGACCGAGGCGACGATGATCACGTCGTCGCGTTCGAGCAGAGACCGCGTGGCCGAATGGCGCATCCGGTCGATCGCCTCGTTAACGCTCGATTCCTTCTCGATATAGGTATCGGAGCGCGGCACGTAGGCTTCGGGCTGGTAATAATCGTAGTAGCTGACGAAATATTCGACCGCGTTTTCAGGGAAGAAGCTCTTGAATTCGCCATAAAGCTGCGCGGCGAGGATCTTGTTGGGGGCGAGGATCAGGGCCGGGCGTTGCAGCGTATCGATCACCTTGGCCATGGTGAAGGTCTTGCCTGAGCCGGTGACGCCCAGCAGCACCTGCGTCTTCTCGCCCGCCAGCGCGCTTTCCGTCAGTTCCGCGATGGCCGTGGGCTGATCGCCCGCCGGTTCGTATTCCGAGACGAGCTTGAACGGGATGCCGCCCATCGACTTGTCGGGGCGGGCTGGGCGGTGCGGGGTAAAGTCCGCGCCCGTTTCGGGCTCGTCCAGTCCGCGGCGGATTACGAGTTGGGCCATGGTCTGATTATGGGGAACAAAGCGAGCACGTGCAAGGCCACACGCGAGGGGCTGCGCAGTCTGGCGATAATGCGCTATGCATGGGCAAACAGGGGCAAGCCCGCAGCAGGAGCACAGATTATGAAGCGGATCATTATGGCAGCGGCGGGTGCGGCACTGATTGCGGGCTGTTCAGGCGGCGGCGCAGCGGATGCCGATGCCAACGCTGACGGCAAGGTCAGCATGAAGGAAGCCGCCACGCAGGCCAAGGCCGAAGGCATGACCCCTGAACCCGGCCAATACAAGGCGGTCATCACCATGACCGGGATCGACATCCCCGGCATGCCCCCTGAAATGGCCGGGCACGGTGCCGGGATGACCACCACCACCGAATATTGCCTGACCCCGGAGCAGGTCGAATCAGGCTTCGAAGACATGATGAAGCGCGGTCAGAACGGCGAATGCTCCTATGAAAAATTCACTATGAAGGACGGTGCGTTTGATGGGGTGATGGTGTGCAAGACCCCGCAAGGCAATGCGCGCATGACCATGGCTGGCACCGCCACCCCCACCACATCGGATTTCACCGCGACCATGGCGATGAATTTCGATGGTGCGGGTGAGGGCACGATGAAATTCGCCGCAAAGCATGAACGGGTTGGCGACTGCCCGAAGAAGTAATCCCCGACAGGGATTCTCCGAAATGTAATATTTCATGGAACATTCATAAAACTTATGGCTTAGAGAAGCCTATGGCTTCACTCCGCTTCGTTCCTGAGATGCCCCGCCTGCCAGCCCCGCTTGTCGCGGCGGCTGCGTCTGCCGGTGCGCAGGCGCAGCAGGCCTATGTGTCGAGCGAGTTTGGCCGCCGGGTTGCGCTTGCCCGCGAAGTCATCCCGCAGGAGCACGAGGCGGGTAAGCCTGCGCTGGTGCGACTGCTGAGCGAAGCGCAGATCCTGATCGAACCGCTGCGCCGATCGCGCCGCCCCAAGCTGGCGATTGCCGCGACCGCCAATCCTCAGACGGTCATGATCCTGCCCGGTTTCGGCACGCGCCCCGGCCGGATGCGCTATCTGGCCGAGCAGATGGAAGCGGCGGGCCATATCGCCAAGCGTTGGGGGCAGGGCCGCAATTGGGGGCCAAACCCCGATACCTTCGATCAGGTCGAAGCGCGGATGCTTGACCTGTATGCCCGCCACGGGCGCCCGGTCGTGCTGATCGGCTGGAGCCTTGGCGGATTGTTCGCGCGCGAACTCGCCAAGCGGCAGCCGCAGGCGGTGGCCAAGGTGATCACCATGGGATCGCCGTTTTCCGGCTCTCCGCGCGCCAATAATGTCTGGCGCGCCTATCAGTTTATCACCGGCCATTCGGTCGATGCCCCGCCGGTCGAAGCGGTGCTGTCGGTCAAGCCGCCGGTCGAAACCGTGGCGCTGTGGAGCGCCAATGACGGGGTGATCGCGCCGCGCTGTGCGGCGGGCCGGCCGGACGAACGCGACCGTGCGATCGCGGTGCGCTGCACCCATATGGGCTTCACTTATGATCCGCAGGTGGTCGCCACCCTGCTGGCAGAGCTTGAAACCACTCGATAAGCCGCGAAGTTGCAGCATTGTTGCGCAAATTCTCGCAGGCGCTTTCCTTTTGCAAAACCACGGTTACATTGTGCGCTGCACCTAAGGGGTTATGCGGGGGCGAATGCACGGCAGCGGCAGCAATTTTGATGAGATGTTCGACGGCGGCGGTCAGACCCGGCCTGCCTATGACGAATATTGCCGCTGGTATAATGAACAACCGGGCGAGTTCCTGCGGCGCAAGAACCGTGAGGCGGATGACAGCTTCCGTCGCACCGGGATCACCTTCAACGTCTATGGCGAAGATGCGGCGGAAGAACGCCTGATCCCGTTCGACATGGTGCCGCGGATCATCACCGCGAGCGAATGGCGCAAGGTGTCACGCGGGATCGAGCAACGGGTGCGGGCGCTCAATTCCTTCCTCTATGACCTGTATCACCGGCAGGAAATCGTGCGCGCGGGCCGCTTGCCTGAACGGCTGCTGCGCAAGAATGACGCATGGCTCGCCAATATGGTCGGCTTCACCCCGCCGGGTGGGATCTACACCCATATCGTCGGGATCGATCTGGTGCGCACCGGGCCGGATGAATTCTTCGTGCTGGAGGATAACGCCCGCACGCCATCGGGCGTGTCCTACATGCTGGAAAACCGTGAGACGATGATGGGGATGTTCCCCGATCTGTTCAGCCAGATCGCGGTGGAGAGCGTCTCCAACTATCCGCGTCGCCTCGCCCGCAGCCTTGCCGCCTGCGTGCCGCCCGCGTTCACCGGGGGCAAGCCGACGGTCGCAGTGCTCACCCCCGGCATCTACAACTCGGCCTATTTCGAGCACGCCTTTCTTGCCGATCAGATGGGCGCGGAACTGGTTGAGGGCAGCGACCTGCGCGTCGTGGGCGGGCGGGTGCAGATGCGCACCACGCTTGGCTACAAGCCGATCGACGTGCTCTATCGCCGGGTTGATGATGATTACCTCGATCCGCTGACCTTCAATCCCGATAGCGCACTGGGCGTGCCGGGGATCATGGATGTGTACCGTTCGGGCGGGATCACCATCGCCAATGCGCCCGGCACCGGGGTGGCGGACGACAAGGCGATCTACAGCTTCATGCCTGAGATCGTCGAATTCTACACCGGCGAAAAGCCGCTGTTGCCCAATGTCCAGACCTGGCGCTGCGCCGACAAGGACAGTCTTGCCTATGTGCTCGACAACCTTGCCGAGCTGGTGGTTAAGGAAGTCCACGGCTCGGGCGGCTACGGGATGCTGATCGGGCCGACATCATCCAAGCGCGAGATTGCCGCCTTCCGCGAAAAGCTGATGGCGCGGCCAAGCAACTACATTGCGCAACCCACGCTCGCGCTGTCGACCTGCCCGATTTACACCGCCAAAGGCCTGGCCCCACGCCATGTCGACCTCAGGCCCTTCGTGCTCGTCAGCCCCGAGGGGATCGACATCACGCCGGGCGGGCTGACGCGGGTGGCGCTCAAGAAAGGCTCGCTGGTGGTCAACTCGTCGCAGGGCGGGGGCACCAAGGATACTTGGGTGCTGAAGGACTGATGGGCTCATGCTAGGCCGCACCGCCAACAGCCTGTTCTGGATGTTCCGCTATCTTGAGCGGGCTGAGAACACCGCGCGCCTGCTTGAAGCCGCGCTGCGGATGGCGCTCACCCGCGATGTGGTGACAGCAGAGGCGGAGTGGCGATCGGTGATCGCGACGCTGGGCCTCAGCCGCGCCTATGAGGCCTTGCACGAAAGCTATGATGGCTTGCAGGTCTGGAATTTCGTGCTGCGCGGGCCATCTAACCCCGGCAATGTCCGGCACATGTTTGGCGCCGTGCGCAGCAACGCGCGGATGGCGCGGATCAACATTTCGTCCGACGTGTGGGAAGCGGTCAATGATAACTGGATGAAGATCGATGCGCTGCTCGCCCGCCCGGTGGGGCAGATGGCCGTGGGCGAGGCGCTTGGCGCGATCCGCCGTGCCGGCACGCAGGTCCACGGCGCTTTTGACGGATCGATGCTGCGCGATGAAGGCTACCACTTTGCGCGCGCGGGCACCTTTATCGAACGGGCGGATAGCACCGCGCGCATTCTCGACATGAAGTATTTCCTGCTGCTGCCATCGCTCTCCTATGTCGGGTCAAGCCTGGATACCGGGCAGTGGGAACAGGTGCTGCGATCGGTCGCCGGGGCGCGGGTCTATAGCTGGCTCAATGCCGGGCAGATCGAAGCGCGCGGGATCGTGGAGTTTCTGGTGCTGGATGACCGTTTCCCGCGCAGCCTTGCCTTCTGCCGCAATATGCTGCGCGAAAAGCTCGCGGCGCTGGCGCGGGTGCATGGGCTTGAAGGACGCGCCGCCGCCCTGATGAGTGATGCCGATGCCCGCACCCGGCACTTGACCGTGGACCAGATTTTCGAGGCGGGGCTGCACGAATTTCTCGTCGATTTCCTTGCCTGCAACGCGGCCATCGCCCACGCGATTGCTGAGGATTACCGGTTCCACGCATGAGCAAGCTGACCCTCTCGATCCGGCACACCACCCATTATGCCTTCACCCAGCCCGTGGTGCATGCGCTGCAACGGCTGCGGCTGACCCCCAAAGCGACGCAAGGTCAGCGGATTCTTGCGTGGCAGATGACCTTCGACAATGCCCATGCGGAACTCCAGTACGACGATCAGCATTTCAACCATGTCACGCTGATCGGGATTACGCCGGGCGCACGTGAGCTGACCGTGACCTGCAACGGGGTGGTCGAGACTGAGGATAATGCCGGGGTAATCGGCCGCCATTCGGGTCACCTGCCTTTGTGGAGCTTTCTGCGCCAGACGCCGCTTACGCGTCCGGGCACCAAGCTGCGCGGACTGCTGCGCGAGGTGCGGGCACCAGCCGGGGCGGAGCGTGATGGGGCCGCGCCGCTCGATTTCCTGCATGCACTGTCCGACCTGATCCGGGACAAGATCGCCTACGAAACCGGCCGCACCCATTCGGCCACCACCGCTGAAGAGGCGGTCGGCCACGGGGCAGGGGTGTGTCAGGATCATGCCCACATCTTCATCGGCGCCGCGCGGGCGAACAGGATTCCGGCGCGCTATGTCAGCGGCTATCTGATGATGGATGACCGGATCGAGCAAGAGGCGACCCACGCCTGGGCCGAAGCCCATGTCGAGGGGCTCGGCTGGGTCGGCTTCGATGTCTCCAACGGCATCAGCCCCGATCCGCGCTATGTGCGGGTCGCGACGGGGAGCGACTACCGCGATGCCGCGCCAATCACCGGCATCAGTGTCGGTTCGGCGGGAGAGGTGCTGACGGTGGGGGTTGCGGTGGAAGCCCATACGGCCGGCCAATCGCAAGGGCAAAAGCAGGGCCAATCGCAGGGTCAGGGGCAAGGGCAGGGACAGGGCCAAAATCAGACGTCGCAGTAATCCGCTGTCGGCAATGCGGGCTTTGCGCCGCGCCGCCATTCAAGCTAGGGCGCGGTTGATAACCGGATCGGAGGCAAAAACCGCATGACCTATTGCGTTGGCATGGTGCTCGATAAAGGCCTCGTGCTGATGAGCGATACCCGCACCAATTCGGGCGTCGACAACATCTCCACCTTCCGCAAACTGTTCCACTGGAGCGTGCCGGGCGAACGCATGATTGCGGTGATGACAGCGGGCAACCTTGCCACCACGCAGGCGGTTATCAGCCAATTGGAAGAACGCACCAAGGCACCGGGCGAGCGTGACACGGCCCTTTTGAAAGGCGCGACGATGTTTCAGGTCGCGACCGAGATCGGGCGGCTGCTGCGCACCACGATCGAAAGCGCGCAGACTGTAAATGGAGACAGCGGCAAGGGCCGGTTTACCGCGACGATGATCGTCGCCGGGCAGATCGCCGGGATGCAGCCGCGCCTGTTCATGATTTATCCCGAAGGCAATTTCATCGAAGCCAGCTGGGACACCCCGTTCTTCCAGATCGGTGAGACCAAATATGGCCGCCCGATCCTGATCCGCGGTTATGATCGCGATATGAGCTTCGAAGATGCGGTCAAGCTGTTGATGGTCAGCTTCGATTCCACCTTGAAGGCGAACCTTTCGGTCGGCTTGCCGCTGGATTTGCTGGTGATTGCCAAGGATGGCTTTACCGCCAGCCACGAACACCGGGTCACGGCCGAAGATTCCTATTTCGATACAATTTCATCAGGATGGGGCAACGCCTTGCGATCAGCCTTCCAATCGCTCCCGGCTTACAGTTTTGCTGACAAGGACTAACCCTAAGGCACAATCCATATCCGATCTGGATGAAAATACTTAAGTAATTTCATTGATGTAACCTTGTCCGGTGATAGTGAATCCTCCGGATCGGCGGCGCTCTTGCGTGAAAGGTTTGGCGGAGCGGGGCAGTGATACTGCCATGACACGCAAAGCATCGCTCCATTTCATTGATTCCTGCAGCCGCCAGCGTGCCGAATTGGCACGGGTGGGCTTCGCCCTCGGCCACCACAGCGAAGTCTATGGTGACCTGTCGGAACTCGCCGTGCACCCGCCGCGCGAAGGCATCATCATTGCGCGTGATACGGCGGAAGAAGGCGGAGTCGGTATGATCCTTGATCGGCTCGGCCGGCTGGGCATCTGGCTGCCGATGATCGCGGTGGAGGTGCAGCCGCGCCCCAACCGGATCGTTGAGGCGATCAAGGCAGGCGCGCTCGATTATCTCGCGCTGCCGCTGGACCCTGAACGTTTCACTCGCTGTCTCACCCGGATCGCCAAGGAAGCCGAGCAATTCGGCGTCGCCCGCCGCCGGATGATTGAAGCGCGCGACCGGATCTCGACGCTGTCAGCGCGGGAACGGGAGGTGCTCGATTGGCTGGCCGAGGGTAGCAGCAACAAGGCCATCGCGCGAGAACTCGACATCAGCCCGCGCACGGTGGAAATCCACCGCGCCAACATGATGACCAAGCTGGGTGCGCGCCACGCGGCAGAGGCCGTGCGGCTTAAGCTTGAAGCGAAGCTGGAACCCAAAGTGCATGCCCGATAGCTTGCACCAATGTTACCCCTTGGCGGCCTCGGCGCGTCGGTCTCCTCGCGTCGGGGCTTCCGTCTTCAGCGAGCTAGCGTTCTAGCGGCAGAACTTGCCGCCGGTGCCTTCAAGGTGGAAGTGATCCTCGTGCGCGGCGTTGTATTGCGGGCCGAGCACCGTGGCGAAGCGTTTGCAGGCGCTTTTGTGCACCACCCGCAGGAATTCGCGGGTCGCCGCATCACCGCCTTGCCAATCGCGCTTGAGCACGATCCGCCGGCCATCGGCCAGCACGAAAGCGGACACATCAATCGCCTCTGCGCGGGCGTGGGCCGAACGCACTTCGGTGCCTGCGACATTGCGGCAGGCGTAGGACCCCATGGTCTCGATCCGCGCCACCGGGCTGCCGAGCAGCTCCCGCGCGGCGCGATCAACCCCGAAGCGGGCCCAATCGTTGAAGGCCTTGGCAGTGCCGCAGCGCACCGGGCCAAGATTGCTGACGCTGAGCGGTGCGCGGTCGCCTGCCAGCGCCATCAGTTGCACCGTGCCCAGCTTGTTGCACCCGGGTGCGGCATAGGTATCGGGCAGGGGATCGAACCGCGCGCCACTGGCGCCAAGATCGGTCAGGCAGCTCTGGTCTTCCGGGCGCGGGGCAATGCTGCGCGGGGCCGATGCGATGCTGGTGGCCGGACGGGCCGGGGCGCGGGCGGTGCTGCTGGCGGTGCCAGGCGCCGCGCCGCCGCTGCCGCCGGGGATCAAGGCGCCGCAGCCTGTCAAAGCCAGCGCGCCGATGAGCGCGAATCCTGCCCGGAGAGTTGAGCTGCGTTCCATAACTAGGGGTTATGCCGCAGCGTTGGTTAAGAAATCCGAAACGGATTGGGTTAAGCGATGGTTTCGCGGTTACTCAGTATGGTTACTGAATCAACGCCGCCGCGTTCACGGCAACGCGTCGTCGACCTGTTCCCACAATTCGATCTTCACCCCATCCGGGTCGAGCAGCCAGGCGAATTTGCCGTAACCCTCGTCAGCCTCGCCCAGAATGTCCACGCCCTTGCCTTTAAGCATTGCCACAAAGCCATCGAGTTGATCGACGCGCAGGTTAACCATGAAGCCGCCGCGGCCGGGCTTGATGTATTCATCATCGGCGAAGTGGCTGATCAGCGAATAGGGCTGCGCGCGCGGCTCGTCCGCCCAGGCGAGCTGTGGCCCATAGGGGCCATCAATGCCCAAGGTATCGCGATACCAGGCGCGGGTCGCCGCTGGATCTGCGACCACATAGAATACGCCCCCAAGCCCGGTGACGCGCGGAGCCATTGTGTCGTTCAAGCCGCATCTCCCTTTAAGCGGCGATTATGCGCCGCAGCGCCAGCAGCGCCAAGCTCAATTTGCGGTCCCTTGCGGCCGGGTGGCATAACTGACCACAATGATGGCGATAAGCGCAGCGGCAAAGCCGGGGACGATTTCGTAGAGGCCGGGGCCGCCGAGAAACGCTGTGTTCCAGCCCAGCAAGATCCAAGCCGCAACCACGCCTGCGCCGGTCACCAGCCCGGCCACCGCGCCCGCGCCGGTCATGCCTTTCCACGTCAGCGCCAGAAGGATCAGCGGGCCGAACGCGGCCCCGAAACCCGCCCATGCGTTGGCGACGAGGCCAAGCACCTCGCTGTCAGGATCAGCCGCAATCACCATCGCCGCAGCCGCCACCAGCGCGACCGACAGCCGCCCGATATTCACCGCCTCACGCTCTGAGGCGCTGCGGCGAAGGAACAGGCGGTAGAAATCCTCGGTCAGCGACGAGGAGCTGACCAGCAGCTGCGAGGATATCGTGCTCATGATCGCAGCCAGCAGCGCGGCGTAAAGGAACCCGGTCACAGCCGGGTGAAACAGCAATTGCGCCAGCACGATGAAGATCGTCTCGGGATCGTCCACCACTATGCCATTGGCCTCAGTATAGGCGCGCCCCGCCAGCCCGACCGCGACTGCGCCCAGCAGCGAGATCACCATCCAGCCCATGCCAATCATCCCGGCACGCGGCACGTTCTCGACCCGGTCGATTGCCATAAAGCGCACGATGATATGCGGCTGCCCGAAATAGCCGAGGCCCCAGGTCACCGCGCTGATCACGCCCACCAGCGTCGCGCCATGCGTGAGGCTCATGAACCCGTCTTGCGGCACCACACCAAGGTTGAGCGGCGCGGTGCTGCCATGGCCTGAGAGGATCACCAGCGGCATCACTACCAACGCCGCCATCATGATCATGCCTTGCACAAAATCGGTGAGGCTGACAGCGAGGAACCCGCCGATCATGGTATAGGCGATTACGATCCCGGCAGTGATGACGATGCCGAGCATGTAGTCGCTCAGCCCCGTCACGGGCAGCGCGCCGCCGAACGCGGTGGCGAACAACTTGCCCCCGCCAACCATGCCGCTCGCAGTGTAGACGGTGAAGAAGGCGACAATGATCACCGCCGATGTCACTCGCAGCAACGTGCCGCTGTCAGGAAATCGATTGGCGAGGAATTGGGGAATGGTCAGCGCATCGCCCAGCCGCTCGGTCTGTTCACGCAGACGCGGGGCGACGATGATCCAGTTGAGCGCCGCTCCCACCGTTAGCCCGATGGCGATCCACGCTTCTACCAACCCGCCAGCGTATAGCGCCCCCGGCAGCCCCAGCAGCAACCACCCCGACATATCCGAAGCGCCCGCGCTGAGCGCTGCCACAGAAGGCGACAGACTGCGCCCGGCGAGGAGGTATCCGGCGCTGTCCCCGGTTGACTTGCGCCAGGCGTAGACGCCGATCGCAAGCATCAGGACGAAATAGGCGGCGAGGCTGGCGAGGGTGAAGGTGTTCATGAGGCTGAGGGGTAACAAGCGCGTCTGCGCTTGGCCAGCGCCAGCCGCCCCGGCGCGCCGGTTGTTCCCACTTTCGCACGCTGGCTGGCCCGAATCGCGCTCATGGCATGGGCCGCTCCTGCGCTGCGGCAGCCGCGTGCCCGTTCAGCCTTGCTGGCCCCAAGCTGTCTGTTGGAGACACAGGTTACACTGTCCAGAACTGAAAAACCTCTCCCCAAACTACGCCCGCACGCAAGCCCACGGCAGGCAGGGAAGCAGGCAGACAGGGGATGGGCGCGCGGCAGATCATGCCGCGCAATGTGTCAGGTCATGAGCCCGTAGGAAACAGGACAGGCTCTGGCCTCAGCTATCCTTCTTGCGCCGCATCTTCTTGCGCTCGTTCGGATCAAGCTCAGCTTTGCGCAGGCGGATCGATTGCGGGGTCACTTCGACCATTTCATCGTCATCGATATAGGCAATCGACTGTTCCAGCGTCATCCGGCGCGGGGGGGTCAGGCGGATGGCATCATCCTTGCCCGACGAGCGGACGTTGCTGAGCTGCTTGGCCTTCATCGGGTTCACTTCGAGATCGTCGGGCTTGGCGTTCTCGCCGATGATCATGCCTTCATACAGCCGCATCCCGGCGCCCACGAACAATTCGCCGCGCTCTTCGAGCATGTTGAGCGCATAGGCATTGGCATCGCCATCGCCGTTGGAAATCAGCACGCCGTTGATGCGGCCTTCGATCGGGCCCTTGTAGACGTCGTACTTCTCGAACAAGCGGTTCATGATCCCGGTGCCGCGCGTGTCGGACAGGAATTCGCCGTGATAGCCGATCAGCCCGCGTGAGGGGGCGGAGAAGGTGATGCGGGTCTTGCCGATGCCAGAAGGGCGCATTTCGGTGAGGTCAGCCTTGCGGCGCTGCATCTTCTCGACAACCGTGCCCGAGTGTTCGTCATCCACGTCGATCACGACGGTTTCATACGGCTCCATGCGCTTGCCGCCTTCCTCGCGGAACAGCACGCGCGGGCGGCTGATGCCGAGCTCGAAGCCTTCGCGGCGCATCGTTTCGATCAGCACGCCCAGCTGCAATTCGCCGCGCCCGGCGACTTCAAAGGCGTCCTTGTCCGCGCTTTCGGTGACGCGGATGGCGACGTTGGTTTCGGCCTCACGCAGCAGGCGATCACGGATGATGCGGCTGGTGACCTTGGTGCCTTCGCGCCCGGCCAGCGGGCTGTCGTTCACCGAAAAGCGCATCGCCAGTGTCGGCGGGTCAATCGGCTGGGCGGCAATCGGATCGCTCACGCTGGGATCGCAGATGGTGTTGGCGACGGTCGCCTTTTCAAGGCCGGCGAGCGCGATAATGTCGCCCGCCTGCGCGCGCTCCACCGGCACGCGTTCCAGCCCGTCAAAGCTCATCAGCTTGGTCGCGCGGCCCACTTCGATCACCTTGCCGTCCATATCGATGGCGTGGATCGGATCATTGACCTTGATCGTGCCCGATTGGACGCGGCCGGTGATGACGCGGCCCATGAAGTTGTCGCGATCCAGCAGGGTCGCAAGGAAGCTGAACTTGGCGTTGGGATCAAGGCCGGGGGCGCGGACGTGTTCGATGATCTTTTCGAACAGCGGGGCAAGGCTGCCTTCGCGCCGCTCCTGATCTTCGCCGGCATAACCATCACGGCCCGAGGCGTAGAGCACCGGGAATTCGAGCTGATCGTCCGCCGCATCGAGGCTGACGAACAGATCGAACACTTCGTCGAGCACCTCCTGTGGGCGGCCATCGGGACGGTCGATCTTGTTGACCACGACGATCGGGCGCAGGCCCAGCGCCAGCGCCTTGCCGGTCACGAACTTGGTTTGCGGCATCGCGCCTTCGGCACTGTCAACCAGCAGGATCACCCCGTCGACCATCGAGAGGATGCGTTCCACCTCGGCGCCGAAGTCAGCGTGGCCGGGGGTGTCGACGATATTGATGCGCGTGGTGTCGCCATTCTCCGAGTGCCATTCGACGCTGGTGCACTTGGCGAGAATGGTAATCCCGCGTTCCTTTTCGAGATCGCCCGAATCCATCGCGCGTTCTTCCACCCGCTGGTTTTCTCGGAAGGTGCCCGATTGGCGGAACAATTGGTCCACCAGCGTGGTCTTGCCGTGGTCAACGTGGGCAATAATCGCGATATTTCTGAGTGCAGACGACATTCGCAGAAGGCTTCCGATGAAAGAGCCGGATGAAGCATCCGGGGTATGAGATAGGGGCAGCGCGCGCTGGGCGCGGAGCGTTAGGTGGTGTTTATGGCGGGTTAGCGACAGGCCGTGACGCTACGGCATGGACCGGGGCACGCGGCATGCTGCGTTGCAACATCGCCGCGGCGCGTAGCGCAAGCCTGCGCGCGGGGCAAGTAAAGAGGCACCAAGGTACGCTTTTCCGGGGCCAAACCAGTGTGACTCTTGCGCAACATACAAGTCGGTAGGGCCGCCAATGCGCCGCACTTCCGCTTGTGGCTGGCACCGCTCTGCCCTATCAATAACGCCAACGGCCACGGGAGAGAGCGGACTTGAAACGGTCCGATCCCGAAATGGGAACCGCGGCTGCGGGTTTAATTGGAGAGGAACTTCCATGCGTTCAACCACCACCGGCACTGCCGGATCATATCGATTCACCTTGCTTGCCGGGGCAGCGGCCTTTGCTTTGGCCGCGCCGGGCGTCGCTTTCGCGCAGGATCAAGCGCCTGACGCTGAAGAGCCTGAGAGCGAAAACGTCATCATCGTGACCGCTTCGAAGCGTGAACAGACCCTGCAGGAAACCCCGATTTCGGTTTCGGTGACCAGCGGTGAAACGATTGAGCGCGCACAGATCCGCGACGTGCTTGACCTTCAGACCGTGGTGCCTTCGCTGCGGGTGAGCCAGCTCCAGACTTCGTCCGCCACCACCTTCATCATTCGCGGCTTCGGCAACGGCGATAACAATTTCGGTGTTGAGCCGTCGGTCGGCGTCTTCATTGACGGCGTGTTCCGCTCGCGTTCGGCCTCGGCGCTGTCCGATCTCAATTTGATTCAGCGCATCGAAGTGCTCAACGGTCCCCAATCGACGTTGTTTGGCAAGAACGCCAGCGCGGGTGTGATCTCAGTAGTGACCAAGGAACCGCAATACGAATTCGGCGGTCAGGTCGAAGCGGTCTACGGTAACTTCAACCAAGTGTTTCTGCGCGGTGAAGTAACCGGGCCGATCAGCGATAGCATTGCCTGGTCGCTCGACGGCACTTACCAGCAACGCGACGGGTTCGGTCGGATCGTTAATCTCGACGAGGAAATCAACAATCGCGACCGTTGGTCGGTGCGCGGAAATTTGCTGATTGAGCCGAGCGCCGACATCAAAATCCGCCTGATCGGGGATTACGGCAAAATCGATGAAATCTGCTGTCAGACTAGCAACCTTGTTGTCGGCCCCAGCACCCGCGATGCCATCACGGCGGTTGGCGGGCAGTTTCCGTCGGACTTCTTCTCCTTCGATAATTTCCTGAACGTCGCGCCAGTCAACGAAAACGAGAACTACGGTTTCTCCGGTCAGGTCGACTGGTCAATCGGGGCTCTCACTTTGACCTCGATCACGGCTTACCGCGAACTGAGGAACTTCTTCAATCAGGATATCGACTTCACAAGCGCGGACTTGTCGACTGAGACGCGTCATCAGGCGGTTGACACCTTCACGCAGGAATTGCGGCTGACTACGGATTTCGACGGCCCGATCAACTTCTTGCTGGGCGGCTACTATTTCGACGAGTCGATCACACAAAACAGTTCACTGACCATCGGTGAAGATTTCCGCGACTTCGCCGCCTTTTCGGCAGCCAGCGGTGCGGCTTTTGCGTCCACCCCTCTGCTGATCGGATCGCAGATCCCCGGGATCACTCCTGCTCAACAGATCGCTGCTGGCGAAGCTGCGCTCCGGACGGCCGAGGCTACCCTCTCAGGGTTCGGCTTCGCCTTTCCCCCGGGCAGCATTCTTGGCGGAGACACGCTCAGTGAGGAATTGTTTGCGCTCGACAACGAAGCTTGGTCGGTGTTTGGCACGGTCGACTTCGAACCGGTTGATGGCCTCGTTTTCACAGCCGGGTTCAACTACACCGACGACCGCAAGCAATTCGTAATCGAGACCGTCGCACCCGATCCGCTGGCCAGCATCAATGTCGTGGATGCTTTCATCACTGTCGCTACCGGCGGGGCGGTGACGACGCGCGATCAATTCCTGGCGCTCCCTGAAGCAAACCGCAATGCATTGCGGGCCGCCGCGCTCAACCCGGCGAGCAACCCGCTGCTTGGACTTAGTGCCCTGCAGTTCCAAACCGGCTTCCTCGACGTGCCGAACGCGGTTGAGCCTGGGCGTACCAATGATGACAAGTTCACCTATCTGCTGCGTGCAGCATACCAGGTGTCGAACGAGGTCAACATCTACGCCAGCTATGCGACCGGCTTCAAGGCCAGCTCGATCAACCTTTCGCGTGACAGCCGTCCTTCGGCGCTGGACTTCACCCCCGGACCAGGGCCGACGTCGGCCCGCGGATCGACGTTCCTTGCCCCGTCATCCCCCATCACCGACGCAGGGCTAGCTACCCCGAACCTGAGCACAGGCAGTCGGCTTGCAGCGCCCGAAAATGCGGAAGTCTATGAGATCGGCATGAAGGCGCAATGGGACGGCTTCGGTTTCAATCTCGCGCTCTTCGATCAGACGATTGAAAATTTTCAGGCGTTTATCTTCACTGGACTCGGGTTCACCCTGCTCAACGCGGGCCAACAATCGGTGCGCGGCTTCGAATTTGATGCAACGGTGCAGCCCGCAGACAGCCTGGTGTTCACTTTCGCTGCCACGCACCTCGATCCCGTGTTTGACAGCTTCCCCAACCCGGTGCTTGGCGATCTGAGCGGTGAGCGCCCGGGCGGTATCCCGGCATGGAGCTTGCGCACGTCGGCGACCCACACGCTTGAGTTTGGCGACAGCGGCACGACGTTGGTGAGCCGGGTGGATTACAGCCACGAGAGCAACACTGACGTCAACAATGGCCTTCCAACCTTCAACTTCCAGCGCGGCGATCCGCGCATCTTCCAGCGTGAAGTCAACCTCGTGAACGCCTCGATTACGCTTGGATTGGCCAACGGTCTCGAAGTTGGCGCTTTTGCGCGCAACCTCCTCGATGACCAACATATCCTTACGGTGTTTGACGGGGTCGCCCAGGGTGGCACAGTGTCGGGCTATCCCAATACGCCGCGCACCTATGGCGGTCTGGTGCGTTTCAGGTTCTGATCCGACGCTTCGACTGACCGATAAAATGGCCCCGCGCTGATGTAGCGCGGGGCCTTTTTTCATTTGCCTTAGCCAAGCGATTGTGGTGCCTTGCGAACGCGTTGAAAGCACGCAAGCATCAGGGGATCACTTGCATGGAATGGATGATTTTGCCGTATAAGCGGTATGCCGATTTCGAAGGTCGTTCGCGGCGCATGGAATATTGGATGTTCGCGCTGTTCTATATCATCGTGTCTGCGGTGTTGGTTGGGCCGTTTTTCTTCAGCTTCATGAGCGCAAGTCTGGCCAATGCGGGCGATGCGGCTGCGCAGGAAGCCGCCATGGCGGCCATGTTTGAAAGCGGGTTTGGCCTTACTGCGGTTGGCCTGATTATCTGGGGGATCTTTGCGCTGGGTTCGATCATTCCATCGATTGCCGTTACCGTGCGGCGGCTGCACGATCGTGACATGTCGGGCTGGTGGTATCTCGGCGGCGTTGTTGCCGGCTTGCTGCCGTTCATTGGCATTATTGCCAGCATAGCGATGTTCGTGATCACGGTCCTGCCCGGCACGCAGGGCAGCAATCGCTTTGGTCCGGATCCGAAAGACCCCTACGCCGAAGATGTCTTCGCCTAACACCAATGACCGCGCGGGCGGGCGGGAGGGTTAAAGCTCCCGCAGCGCCCGCGCCGGTTTGGCGCGGAGCAGTGGCAGCGATCCCGCCAGCGCAAAGATCAGCACCAGGCCCACGCCCAGCCCAAGCACGCCGAGCACCTGGCCCCAGTCAGGCAGCCAGTCAAATTCGAACACCTGCGTGATCACCACCCACGCCAGCCCGCCGCCCAGCGCCAGCGCGACCAGCGCCAACACCGCCGCCAGCAGGCCATACTCTGCCAGTTGCACCATCAGCACCTGCCGCCGGCTGGCGCCCAGCACGCGTAGCATCACCGTGTCATAGGTGCGCGAAGCCCGCGCAGCCGCAATCGCGCCCATCAGCACCGCCAGCCCAGCGAGCACGGTCACGGCGGCGGCGGCCAGCGTCGCAAGGCTGACCTGCTGCAAGATCGTGCGCGCCTCTTTCAGAATCCCGCCCACCTCGATCACGGAACTTGAGGGCATTTCCTTCACCATCGCCCGCAGCAACCGGCCCTTGGCGGCGCTGTCCGCCCCGTTGGGCAGATCGACGCTGGCGACCAGATTGTGCGGCGCGTCGGCGATGGCATTGCGGCTGAACACCAGGATGAAGTTGAAGCCCATGCTTTCCCAGTCGATCTCGCGCAGATTGGCGATTCGTGCCGTCCGCTCCACGCCGAGAATGCCGACAGTCAGGTAATCGCCCACCTCCAGCCCGGCGGCGCGCGCGAGTTCGGCATCAATCGACACCAGCGGTTCGCCCTTGTGGAACGGGCTCCACCATTCGCCCGCGACCACGCGATTGCCTTCGGGGATCGTGTCAGAATAGGTGAGCCCGCGTTCGCCGCGCAGGCCCCATGCGCCTTCGGGCAGTTCCTCAAGGTCAGCGACGCGGGTCATGTCGTCTTTCGGCCCATAGGCCAGCACTGCGCCGCGCATGGTGGGCACGGTGCGGATGCCCGCCTTGGGGAAATCGGCCTGAACCAGTTCGAAGAAGCGCGGCTCCTTGTCGCGCGGCACGTCGAGGACGAAGTAATCGGGGGCTTCTTGCGGCACGCGTTGCTGGATATTGCCGTCAATCGCAGTCTGCACCGCCGCTAGCAGCACGAAGGCGGCAAGGCCAAAGCCCAAAGCCGTGACCAGCGCTCCTGTGGGCGCGCCGGGGCGGTGGATGTTCGACAGCGCGCTGCGCAGCAAGGGATTGCGCGGGCGCGGCAGGCGGCGGGCGAGGGTCTGGATCGCCCAGCCAAGCCCGGCGAGCAGCGTCAGCGCAGCCCCTGCGCCCAGCAGGAACCCGCCCGACAGCATCGGCTGCGCGGTGGTGAGCAGCGCCAGCGCGCAGATGGCTGCAAGGCCCAGCGCGGTCGCGATCAGCGCGCGCCGATCACGCGCCAGCGGCACAATCCCCGAGCGCATCAGCGCCATCGCCGGATAAGTGCGCGCGCGCAGCAGCGGCGCTGCGGCAAAGGCAAAAGCGACCAGCAGGCCATAGGCAGCGGCCAGAGCGAGCGGGGCAGGGGCGATGATAAACCCGCTCTCCACCGGCAACAGCCCCTGCAAGGCCGCGCCAAGCAGCGGGGTGACGAGCACGCCCACGATCAGCCCCGCAATGCTGCCGACCAGTGCCGCCGCACCGATCTGCATTGCGTAGATCCGCACGATATCACCCGACGTCGCGCCCAGCACCTTCAGCGTCGCGATGCTGCCGCGCCGCTGATCGAGATAGGATGACACACCGCCCGCGATCCCGATCCCGGCAATCACCAGCGCGGCGAGGCCCACCAGAGTGAGAAAATCGCTCATCTGTCGCACAAAGCGGTCCGCGCCGGGCGAGGCGCGGTCGCGGGTGCGGATGTCGAACCCGGCATTGGGGAAGGCCTTGGTCAGCGCTTCTTCGGCAGCTTCGGGATCGCGTGCGGCATCGGCAAAGGCGATGCGGTGCTTGCTCTGATACAGCGCGCCCGGTTGCAGCAATCCGGCCTTGGCGGGGATATCCTGCGCGACGATCACCGTCGGGCCGAGCTGGAACCCTTCGGACAGGCGGTCAGGCTCGTCCTTGATCACGCCTGCGGCTGTCAGGGTGACGGTGCCCACCGTGAAGCTGTCGCCGGGTTTGATGCCGAGCCGCTCAATCGCGGTCTCGGCGATCCACGCATCCATGCCAGTGGGTGCGCTGACACTGCGACCATCGGCCAGCACCAGCGTGCCGAACATCGGCCACTTGGCGTCGACCGCCTTCAATTCGATCGGGGCCGCAGCGTCGGGCGTGCTCGCCATGGCTTGCAACCGGAAGCCGCTGGAAACCTCGCCATACTCCGCCAACGCCTCGCGTTCATCAGGCCGCAAATCGCGCTGCCACACCTCAACCTCGATATCGCCGCCGAGCAATTCTTGCCCCGACGATGCCAGTTCGCGCTCGATGGCGGCGGTCAGCGTGCCGATCGCAGCGAGCGCGGCGGTGCCAAGGAAGATGCACACCAGCAGCAGGCGCAGGCCCTTGAAGCGGGTGTTGAGGTCGCGCCGGGCAATCGCCCACGCGGTTGTGAGCGGCAGGCTCATGCTGTGCCTGTGGTGTCGGAGATGATAACCCCGTCCGCCATGGTCAGAACCCGCTCGCAGCGCGCGGCAAGGCTGGCATCGTGGGTGATGATCAGCAGCGTTGCCCCCGTTTCGGCGCGGCGCGCCAGCAGCAAGTTGATGATCTCTTCGCCGGTGGCGGCGTCGAGGTTGCCGGTCGGTTCGTCAGCAAAGATCAGATCAGGGCGCGGCGCGGTGGCGCGGGCGATGGCGACGCGTTGCTGTTCGCCGCCCGAAAGCTGGGTCGGGTAATGCCCGGTGCGATGGCCAAGCCCGACCGCTTCCAATTCGGCGAGCGCGCGCGGGGCGGCGTCCGGCATCCCGGCAAGTTCCATCGGCGTTGCGACATTCTCCGCCGCCGTCATGGTGGGCAGCAGATGGAAGGCCTGAAGCACAATCCCGATCCGTCCCCGGCGTGCAGCGGCGAGGCCATCTTCGGACAGGGCAGTGAAATCCGCCCCCGCAACCGTCAGGCTTCCCCCGCTGGCGCGTTCCAGCCCCGAAAGCACCGCCATCAGCGAGCTTTTGCCCGAACCCGATGGGCCGAGCAGCGCCACCACCTCGCCGCGCGCTATGTCAAGATCAATGCCGCGCAGGATCGTGACCGGCGCGGCATTGCTGCCGAGGGTAAGGGTAAGGTTACGGGCGCTTATTGCGAAAGAGGGGCTTGTCACGGGTTTCCGATGGCATAGGTGTGCGGTTGCAACAAGCTACAGCTAAGAAGGTCTCGCAGATGCACAAGCGGCGTTGGTCGAATTTCGGGAAGGTTGGCGCTACGGCGCTAGCGCTGGCGCTGGGCCTCACGCTGGCCGCGTGCAGCGACGATGCGACCAGCGACGCCGCCCCCGCGCCCGAAGTGGCCGAGGATGGTGCAGCTGCATTGCCCGCGATTCCGGTGATGGGGCCGGAACGCAAGATCATCGCCTTCGGTGACAGCCTGTTTGCCGGATACAATCTCGACCCGCGCGATTCCTACCCAGAAAAGCTCGAAAATGCGTTGCGGGCCAAGGGGATGAACGCCGATGTGATCAATGCCGGTGTGTCTGGCGATACCACGGCGGCGGGGCTCAACCGGCTGGAATTCACTCTGGCCGCGCAGGACACGCCGCCCGATCTGTTCATTCTGGAGCTCGGCGGCAATGATCTGCTGCGTGGTCTTTCGCCGGAGGAGACCAAGGCCAATCTCGGCAAGATGCTGACGATCCTGAAAAAGCAGGGCGTGCCGGTATTGCTGATGGGGATGCGCAGCCCGCCCAATTACGGGCCCGAGTATCAGGCGCAGTTCGATGCACTTTATGGCGAGCTAGCGCGCGAATATGGCGCGGCGCTGATCCCGTTCTGGCTGGAAGACATCTATCGCGAGCCCACGCTGTTCCAGGCTGACAAGATCCACCCGACCGCCGACGGGATCGAGCGGCTGGTGGGCGCAACGCTGGGCGATGTTGAGGCCGCGCTTCCCATCAAGGAGTAGCCAGCAGGATGCCGTTCGCCTCGAGCGAAGTCGAGAGGCCTTGGCGCAAAGGTGTCTCGACTACGCTCGACACGAACGGCGGAATGTGAACAGCTAAAGCCGCTCCACACTCCCGCCGCTGACGCGCCAGATCGCCGCTTCGCCCCGGATCGCATCGAAGGGGGCAAGCTCGGTGCCGGTCATCCACACTTGCGCCGCGCCTTCGCGCAGCCGCCGGAACAATTCGGTGCGGCGCACCGGATCAAGATGCGCGGCGACTTCATCGAGCAGCAGCACGCTGGGGCGGCCAGCCGAAGCGAGGATGCCGTGCGCCAGCGTGATCGCGATCAGCATCGCCTTTTGCTCGCCAGTGGAGCAGGACGCGGCAGGTTGCCGGGTGCTGGCCATCGCCACCTCCAACTCATCACGCTGCGGGCCGGTGAGCGCCCGGCCAGCTGCCCGATCACGCGGACGATTGCGCGCGAGCTCCGCGCGCAAGGCTGTCTCTTCATGCGGGCCGCCGGGGCGGTAGGTGAGCGAGGGCCGCGCGAAGGGTTCGGGCGGCAGAGCGGATAGCTCGTCCACCAACCGTGCCACTAGCATCGCGCGCGTGCCTGCGACCGCTGCGCCGTGATCGGCCACCTGCGCTTCAATCGCGTCAAGCCAGCGCGGATCGCCGCCATGTTCCAGCAGACGCCCGCGTTCACGCAGGCTCGCTTCGAGCGCGTTCACCCGGCGGGCATGATCGGGCGCGATGGCGAGCGCCATGCGGTCCATGAACTGCCGCCGTGCGCCCGCGCTGTCGGTGAACAGCCCGTCCATTGACGGGGTCAACCAGCTGAGCGCCAGCCATTCCGCCAGGCTCGCCGCGCTGGCAGGCGCGCTGTTGACGCGCACCAGCCGCCGCCCCGGCTGCCCGGCTTCGGTGTAAGTCCCGATCCGCGCTGAGACAGTGCCCGCTTCGGTCAGGCTGGCGCCGATGGCAAAGGGCAGTGGAGCATCGCCGGGCGCATCCTTGCGCGCCAGATCGCCAAGGTTGGCGCGTCGCAACCCGCGCCCCGGCCCGAGCAACGACAGCGCTTCGAGCAGGTTGGTCTTGCCCGCGCCGTTCTCGCCCACCAGCAGATTGAAATGCGCTGTCTCGCTCAGGCTGGTGGCCGCATGGTTGCGGAAGTTTTCAAGACTGATCTTGCTGAGCGCCATAGCCTTCGGGCGGTTAGCACAGGCCGCCAATTTGGCCAGAGCGCGACCGCGAAATTCCTCGATCCCAATGGTTGGCGAAAAATACCAAGCTTTCGTTTGGGTGAACAAGCTGTTTGCGCGGTGAAAGCATGCGAATGGCAGAAATCAGCCATTTTTCGAGTTTGGCACGGCCCGTGCAAAGTGTTCTGCGTCCCCGGGATGGTCCCGGAACATCGAAAAAAACACCACAGGAGACCTTACCATGTTTGTCCAAGAAGCCTCGAACCGCTTGTTCGCCGCCGTTTTCTCGCTCGCCGCTTCGGCCGCTGTTTTCGCCTACGCGATCATCCCCGCCAGCCCGAGCCTGATGGCCTGAGCCTGATAACTCAAGCCTGACCAGACCCACGATCACCTCTTCAAAGGACCACATCAATGTTCGGCCATGAAACCATCGCCCGCTTCGCTTCGGCTGCCTTTGCCATCACGCTGACTGTCGCAAGCTTTGCCTTTGCCATCGTTCCTGCCAGCCCCGGCATGACCGCCTGATTATCCGCCACCCATTCCATCTGGAGCGAAAGTGAAATGAACGACGTAACCCGCAATTCCGGTGGCAAACCGCCCCGCGTTGGCTTCCGTCTCGACAAGCCCAACGGCAAGATCTTTGGCGTCTGCGCCGGGATCGGTGACTATTTCGGCATCGACACGATGCTGGTGCGGATCGGCTTTGTCGCCGCAGCACTGTTCGGCTTCGGTGCGCCGGTGCTGATCTACCTCGCGATCGCGCTGATCGCGGATTGAGCGGGGCTTTGCGCCCCGCTCACATCACATCGCCGAAATGCCGCCGTCAAGTTTCAGCTCAGCCCCTGTCATAAAACGGCTTTCGTCGCTCGCAAGATAGAGCACCGCGTTGGCGATATCATTGGGCTCGCCCACGAATTTCAGCGGAATCTGCCGCGCCAGTTTTTCCAGCAGCACAGCCTTGTCGAGCGAAGCCGCCTTGGCTGTCCCGTCCAGGATCGGCGTATCGACGAAGGTCGGGTGCACCGAATTGCAGCGGATGTTCATGACCTTTTTGGCGCAGTGGAGCGCAATCGACTTCGACAGCATCCACACTGCCGCTTTCGAGGCATTATAGGCGGGCATGGTATCGCTCGCGATCAGGCCTGCAATGCTCGAGATGTTGATGATCGATCCCGGCGCGTGCTCGCGCATCAGCGGCAGGGCCTTCTGACAGCCGTGGAAGATCGAATTGACGTTGATGTCGAAACAGCGTTGCCAATCGCCGAAATCGCAGGCTTCGATATTGCCCGGCACGCCGATCCCGGCATTGTTGACCAGCACGCTGAGCCCGCCCAGATTTTCGCGCGCGGCGTCTACGGCGGCTTCCCATTGCGCCGGATCGGTCACATCATGCGCCATGCCGAACGCGGTGCCTGCGCCCATCTCGGCATTGATAATCGCCGCGGTTTCTTCTGCGCCCGCGCCGTTGATATCGGTCGCCAGCACCCGCGCGCCTTCTTGCGCCAGCCGGATGCAATGCGCCCGGCCAAGGCCTTGCGCCCCTCCGGTGACCAGTGCGAGTTTCCCAGCAACTCTGCCTTGCCCCAAAACTTTGGCCATCTCATTCCTCTCCCAAATATCCGGGTGTCAAAAGCATCGCGATCCGCACATCGACCGCATGGCCAGCGCGCCGCCATTCGGCAACAAAGCGCGCCAGATCGCGCAGTGCGATGCGGTGGACGGTGATGTTTTCATCCGGCAAACCGCCGCCTTCGCTCACGCGTTCAAGGCCAGTGGCTTTCAGCAGCGTGAAGCATTCGGACACCATGCCAGGCGATGAGTAGAATTCGCCCAGCACCTCCATTTGCGCGGCGCGGTAGCCGGTTTCCTCCTCCAGCTCGCGCGCGGCGGCGAGGCTAGCATCTTCGCCTTCGCTGCCTTCATCATCGCCGACCAGACCAGCAGGGATTTCAAGGCTGAAGCGCCCGAGCGGCACGCGATATTGGCTGACAAGGATCACATGACGCGTGCCATCTGCATCCTCATCCAGCGCGATAATCGCCGCCGCCTTGATCCCGCGCGCACGCCCGACATATTCCCACCGCCCGCGCTTCTTCGCGGTGATGAAGCGGCCTTCCCACATCACCTGTTCGGGCTGATCGGCGTCGCGGTCTCGTTCCAAAATGCAAAACCCCGTTCATCCTGAGCTTGTCGAAGGATCGTTCTTCTTGAGCGCGGGATCGGAAAGAAAGAGCGGCCCTTCGACAGGCTCAGGGCGAGCGGGTCAAGGCTCTTTCGCCCGTAAAAGCGATCAGACCTCGATCAGCCGATCCGGCAGCTCGTTCACGTCTTCATCGCCGCGCGGGAAATGCTCGGCCAGCACGAAGCCGACATCGCGGATACCCGCTGCCAGCCCTTCGGCGACCTGCCCCTTGCGGATGTGGCTGAGCATGTCGGCCATCGCCTCACCCCAGACCTCAGCCGAAACCTTGGCGGCGATGCTGTCATCGGCGACGATTTCCGCGCGGTGTTCGCGCATCGACAGGTAGATCATCACGCCGGTGCGTCCGGTAGTGCGGCGATCCGCGCCAACCTTGAATTGCCGCACGGCCTGATTGTGCACGCGGATGGTTTTGGTGGGGGCGGGGATCAGCCAGAACTTCAGCGGTTCCCATTGCTGCACCAGCATCACGCCGATGAATTTGAGGAGGCCCAGGCCGATTACCATGCTGGCGAGCTCGCCTGCGCTCCACTGATGGCCCCAGCCGCCAACAGCCCAATCCCATGCGTCGAGGAAGGGCTGAGGGACAGCAGCAAATAAGCTCATCGCGGTAAACGCTGCGCCCGCTGCCCAGAGCAGCGCGACATCGGTGTAACCGTCCGACCGATCGGTGAGCACGGTGACGATCTCGCCCGACGTCGCGCTTTCAGCCGCAGTCACCGCATCGCCCACGACCTTGCGCCCGGCATCATCAAGAAAGGCCATTGCTACCACCCCCCCGATGCGCCGCCGCCGCCGGAGCTGCCGCCGCCAAACCCGCCGAACCCGCCGCCGCCGCCAAAGCCGCCGCCGCCAAACCCTCCGCCGCCGCCCCAGCCGCCGCCATCATCATCCCCGCCGGAAAGAACGCCGCGCGCAATCGCGCTGCCCACTTCCCACAGGATGATGTCGCGCGCGGTATCGCCCAAGCCGCGCCCGCTATCGCCCCACGGGCCTTTGCCCTTGGCGCGGTATTTGCGCCGCCGTCCGCGCCCGGCCAAGAGCGGCAGGACAAAGAAGAAAAACATGAAGGCGAGCCAGATCAGCACGCCAATCGGAAAGCCCCCATCGCTGCGGCTGCTTTGCGCGGCGGCTGCCTGCGCGGCTTCTTCGATGGCGATCGCATCTTCGGGGCTTTTGGCGAGATGCGCGAGAATCGCGGCGACCCCATCGGTTACTCCGGCGTCGAAATTGCCTTCTTTGAAGCGCGGCGTGATCACATCATTGATCACGCGTCCGGCCATGATCCCGCCGAAATAGCCATGCAGGCCATAGCCGACTTCGATCCGCAGCTTGCGATCATCGCGCGCGATCAGCAGCAGCAGCCCGGTATCGCGCTTCGCCCCGCCAATGCCCCAGGTGCTGAACAATCCCGTGGCGTAAGTCTCAATGCTGACCCCGCCCAGATTGGGCACCGTGGCGACGATGATCGCCTGCCCGGTCTGGGCGTTGTAAGCGCGCAGTTCCGCGTCGAGCCGCGCCTCGGTTTCGGGCAAAAGCACGTCAGCCCCGTCATAAATCGGGCCATCGGGGACGGGCGGATAGTCCTGCGCGATGGCAGGCGCTGCCATGCCAAGCAGCATCGCAGCGAGCCACACGGAAACAACGGCAAGCAGCCGACTCATGCTGCGTCCTTCATGATCTGCTGGCACCGGTTGCTCACCGGGCCGGGGGCGACGTTTGCGGTATCGATCCGCTTGATCAGAGCTTCAACCCCGGCGCTCATCCCGGCGCCGTAATCGCCCGCCTGAAATTGCGGCTTGATGGCTTCACGGATGATGCCCGCCGCGACCTCGGTGCTAAGGACCGTCTCGAGACCGCAGCCGACCGTGATCCGCAGTTTCCGCTCGGTCGGGGCAATCAGCAACAGCACGCCGCGATTGGTTTGGGCAGAGCCGATGCCCAAGCCGTTATACATATCGAGCGCGGCGGCCTCGATCGGTTCGCCCTTCAGACTTGGCACTGTTGCGACCACGATTGCGGTCTCCTTCTGGTCCCAATAGCGGCGCAGTCTTTCACCGAGCGCCTGCTCCGCATCGGGCGACAAGATGTCCGCCTGATCAATCACCGGTTCGCTCGGCTTCGCCGGGCTTGCCGCCCGATCACAGGCACCCGCAAGCAGCGCAAGGGCAATAAGCGCGGCGCGCAGAGTCACCTCAGTTTGCGGCCGCCGGGGTCTTGTCGCCGGTGATCGCGCTCATATCCACATTCGGATTGGCCTTGGCCGCTTCGGCAGCTTCGAAATAGACGAGCGGCTCGGATCCATGGACGACATTCGCGCCGATGGTGCTGGGGAAGGTGCGGATCTCGGTGTTATAGTCGCGCGCCAGATCGTTGTAACGCACCCGCTCGGTGTTGATCTGGTTGTTGGCTTCATCAATCGCCACCATCAGATCGGCAAAGCGCGGCTGGCTCGACAATTGCGGGTAATTTTCGACCACGGTGCGCAGCTGTCCCATCGCCTGGGTCAGCTGGTTCTGCGCGTCGGAGAACTTCTTGAATTCTTCCGGGTTCGACAGATCATCGGTGGTGATGTTGATCGCCGTCGCGCGGGCGCGGGCGTCGATCACGCCTTGGAGGATGTCCTTTTCCGAAATGGCAGCAGCCTGCACCACGGCGACGAGATTGGGGATCTTGTCCGAACGGTTCTGCAACGCGCTCTCGACATTGCCCCACTGCGCCTTGGCGGCTTCTTCCTTCTCAGGGACGGTGTTGATCCCGCAGGCCGCGAGGCTGAATGCGACCATGGCGGCAAAGGCGCCGCGCAGTATGGTGGTGGTCTTCATGTGACAATCCCTCCTGATGGCACGGACGCACGGCGGCGTCCGGCTGGAAACTCCTGTATTGTGGATATAGCACACCCCCTTGCCCTTTCAAGCGGGGGTGTTCGCAACCGTTTACTTGGCAGACGTCGCTGAGAGTGCCAGAAGTGGCCTGTTAGGGTTAACCAGGGGATTACCATGCTGTCAGACTTCAAAGCTTTCATCCTTCGGGGCAACGTCATGGATCTCGCCGTTGGCGTGATCATCGGCGCGGCGTTCGGCGCGATCGTCAAATCGCTGACTGATGAAATCATCATGCCGTTCGTCGGGGCGATCTTCGGGAATATCGATTTTTCTGACCGCTACATTGTGCTGTCGGGCGAAGTTGCGGCCGGCACCCCGCTGGCCGCTGCGCGCGAAGCAGGGGCCAATGTGATCGGGCTTGGGGCGTTCGCGTCGGTGATCATCAACTTCGTGATCTTGGCTTTCATCATCTTCCTGATGGTGCGCTATGTCAGCAAGCTGACCGCCAAGATGTCCGCGCCGGAAGAAGCGGCACCCGCCGGTCCGACCGAGGTCGAACTGCTCACCGAGATCCGGGACGCGCTGAAGAAGTAGCTCGCTTGATGTGAGCCCCTGCGCAGGCGGGGGCCTCGCACCGCTTGGTTTTGGTTCGCCGGGAGGTTCCCGCCTTCGCGGGAACGCCCAATTGGGCAACTCACTTCACATTCAGAAATGCCGCGCTATATCAGCCGTGCCGGTTTCGACCGGATATGGCGATAAATGGCTGCGTACAATAGATGCAACGGACCCGGGGGCAGTACCCGGCGGCTCCACCAGAAGCGGCGGTAATGCCGCAACTCCTGATGGGGCCGAACTAGGATCGACGTGTGTTGAAAAGCGTAGTTTTTGCCCGGGCTGAGTAACCCGCATAAGGCTCAAAACCCATAAGTGCCAACGATAACGAAGCACTCGCAATCGCTGCGTAATTGATGGGCTAACGCCCTTCTTTTATTAGGCTAAAAAGCGCGGTTGGACCGAACCGGGCAACAGAATCGGAGACCGGGCGTCCGGGGGTACGTAGCAACAGAAACCCCCACCTTTACGGAGATTTTTTGATCACAATCACAATTGCGACCATTCGCTGACCTTCTGACCGGTCAGCCCAAGCACGAACCGGCGGCAGCGCACATGGTGGCGTTGGCGACCGTGTTCCTTTGATCATAATCAACCGAAAGAATTACCATGAAACAATCTGTTATTCGCCCGCTTGTGCGCGGCGATCTCGATCGCGTGGCTTGGCTTGTCGATGCCAACGCGATGTTTCCGTCCGACATGCTCGAAGCGATGACGGCACCCTTCTTCGATGGAGATACCGCGTCGCAGCGCTGGATCGTCGCCTCCGGGGACATCGTTGAGGGCGTGGCCTATTGCATCGCCGAACCGCTAACCGAAGGCACGTGGAACGTGTTGATGATCTGCGTTGATCCCGCGGCCCATGGGCAGGGAGTTGGCACGGCGCTGATGCAGCACATTGAAGCCGACCTGCATGCAGCAAAGGCCAGGGTGGTGCTGGTCGAGACCTCGGGAAAAACCGAGTTCGAACGTACTCGGCGGTTCTACGATATGCTGGGATATGAACGTGAAGCGCTGATCCGCGACTACTATGAGGCTGGTGACGACAAAGTCATCTTCCGCAAAACGTTGTGCTGATTGGGCGGGGGCGGGTTGGCGTCGCGGTGCCGGCTCGCCCTCACTCTGGTCGAACCGAGGCTTGCGCGCGCAGCGCAGCCAGTTCCTTTTCCAGCCGGATCGCATCGAGAATCTTCGCGCCGCCCAGGAACACCGCGCCGGTGGTGGCCAGAAACAGCAATTGTCCGCCAACACCGGGATATTGGTCAAGATAGACGCTGCCCCGCGCCGTAGCGCCGAGTGCCAGCGCGTAGATGATCAGAAACGCCTCAAACCGCGTCTTGATCACGAACAGCCTTCCGAACTTGCGCAGCATTGCAGCTCCCGGACCCTTGTGACCCTGTTTGCCCAGAGTCGTTTGTAACGTTCGGGAACCCTACGCCTGATCGCCAGCGACGCGCAAATGCGTTAACCAAGCTGTGCCAGATTGAGCGCATCCAGCAAGGCGAGCCGTGCCGCAATAACGGTGTTTGCCAGCGCCTCCGTGCCAAGATCGGACGGATCAATCTGTTGGGGCCAATGCGCCGCGATGGTGCGTTCGATCAGGTCAGCCTTGGCCTCGTCCAGCAGGAAGCGCGGATCGACTGTGGCGGGATCGCACACCACCCGCAGGCGCAAGCAGGCCGGGCCGCCGCCATTGGCCATCGACTGTTTTACATCGACCGGGATCACCTGTCGGATCGGGCCCCCAAGCCCATTATTGCTGGCGAGCATCGCCTCACACCAGGCCCACACGCTCGGGCTTTCGCGGCATTCCTCGGGCACGATCAGCGCCATGCTGCCATCGGGCAGAGTGAGGAGCTGCGCGTTGAACAGATAGGTGCGGATTGCCTCTTGCAAGGTCACTGCGTGCGACGGCACCTCGACCACTTCGAGCGCGGGAAAGGCGGCGCGGATCGTGTCGTAAGCGCCCTCTTGGTCGGCGAAAGCTTCGGCATGGGTGAACAGTACGCGGCCATTGGCGACTGAGACCACATCATTGTGAAATGCGCCTGCGGCGATGGCTTCGGGGTTCTGCTCGATAAAGATCGTGCGGGCCGGGTCCAGTCCGTGCGCGCGGGCGACGAGGCGGCTCGCCTGTTCGTGCTGGCGCGCCGGGAAGCGGCCACCCGGTTTACCATAGACGAACACCTCGACGCCGGGGGCATCATGGCTTTCGCACAGGCGCATGTGATTGGCCGCGCCTTCATCGCCGAAGGTGGGCGGCACGGCATCGTGGATGGCGAAGTGCCGGGTGTCGCCGAAAGCGATCTTCAGCTGCGCCTGCGTGTCAGGCCATTCCTGCGCCCGGTGCAGCATGGTGACCAAGTTGGCGGGCGTCAGATGGCAGCGCCCGTCGGCGGTATCGGGGGCGGGGGAGACGGTCGCGGCATTGGCGGTCCACATCGACGAGGCCGACCATGGCGCGGCGCGCAATTGCGGCGGCTCGCTGCCATCCAATGCCAGTGCTTGCGCCAGGGCATGGTTGGGGCGGGGGAGCGGGAGCAGAAACCCCTGCACGCCCAGCCGCGCGAGGTTTCCGCGCATCTTCGCCACGCCTTGCAGCGCCGCCGCGCGCGGAAAAGACGGATCGCCCGAATGGCTCGCGCTGGCGATATTGCCGAGGCTCAGCCCTGCGTAATTGTGCGAGGGGCCGACGATCCCGTCGAAGTTGATTTCGGTTAGCATGCCTGTGTCCGTTCGGTTCGAGCGAAGTCGAGAACCCCGTGCGGCACCGTGTCTCGACTTCGCTCGACACGAACGGGAGAGGGGTCAGATTAGCGCGCCACGCTCCACACCTTGTCACCCTCGCACATGTCGAGCAGATCGGCGCTGGCCGAATCGATCGCCACCCCGCCGTCTGCGTCCAGCACCCGCGCGCCAAAGCACGCCCGAAAGCTGCCGAGCCGCCCTGTGGCAAGGATCGCGCGTTCGCCTTCGCCGACCCGCAGGCCGGTGATCGTCGCTTCGCAGGCGTTCTTCACGCTGGTGACATTGTCGGTGCGCGCGACCATCGTCGGCCCGCCATCGAAAATATCGACATAGCCTTCAGCACGGAAGCCTTCGTCCTCCAGCATCCGCATCGCCGCGCGCCCGGTGGGGTGGGGGACGCCGATCACGCTGCGGGCATCCTCGCTCAGCATGGCGATGTAGACGGGGTGCTTGGGCATCAGATCGGCGATGAACTGGTTGCCGTTGATCGCGTTGAAATAGTCCGCGTCCTGAAAGCTCATCCCGAAAAAGCGGCCCGCGACCCCGTCCCAGAAGGGCGATCCGCCACGCTCGTCGATGATCCCGCGCAGCTCGGCCAGAATGCGGTCGGCAAAGCGTTTGCGGTGCATCGCCACGAACATGTAGCGCGACCGGGCGAGCAGCAGGCCGAGGCCGCCGGCGCGTTCATTGGGGTGGAGGAACAGCCCCCCGACTTCGCTCGATCCTTCCAGATCGGTGACGAGGCTGAGCAGTTCGGCGCGCACCGTGCGGTCCAATTCCTGCGAATATTGGGTGAGGGTGTTGAGGCGATAGGAATAGAACGGCCAACGCTGGCCGACCTTGGTCATCAACTGGCAGGTGCCGCGCACAGCGCCGGTGCGCGCGTCTTCGAGCACCAGCACGAACAGCTCATCCCCCAGAGCATCGCTGTCGCTGGCAAAGGCGGCTTCGGCTCGTTCGAGCTTGCTGCGCAGCGCCGCGCGATCGGGCGGAAGGTTGGTAAACCCGCCACCGGTCAGCTTCGCCATCTCGTAGAGGTGTTCAAGATCGGCAGGCCGGGCGGCGCGCAGGCGGAAGGTCACGATAGGGCTCCTAGAGAGAGGCGCTCGATGACGCGGGCAGACAAGGCGGCGCGGGTCACAAGGCTGGGGACGATCAGATATTCGTCCGGCGAATGGATCGCTCCGCCGCAAACGCCCATGGTATCGACCACCGGCACCCCGCAGGCGGCGATGTTGTTGCCATCGCATACGCCGCCGGTGGATTGCCAGCGGATGTCCTGGCCCAGTTCTGCGCCGCATTCGCGCACCAGATCGAACAGGCGCTGCGCGGCCGCGTCGACCTTTTTGGGTGGGCGGGTAACGCCGCCGTGGCGGTGGATGGCGACGTCGTGCTCGGCAGCGATGGTGGCAAGCAGGTGGGTAAGCGCATGGTCGAATGCTGCGCCCGCTTCAACGGTCTTGGGACGGACATTGAAGCGCAGCACCGCATGATCGGGCACCACGTTGTTGGCAGCCCCGCCTTCCAGCTTGGCGGGATTGATGGTGATCTCGGCGGTTTCGAGCGCCTTCAGCCGCAGGATCAGATCGGCGGCGGCAACAATGGCATTGCGCCCCTCATGCGGGTTGCGTCCGGCATGGGCGCTCCGGCCAGTGAAGGTGATCGAGTAGTTGCCGGTGCCGCCGCGCTCGTGGGCCAGCGTGCCATCGGGCAAGGCGGCGGGCTCATAGGTCAGCGCGGCGAGCTTTCCCTGTGCCAGTTCCGCGATTAGGCCTGCGCTGGCCAGCGAGCCGGTCTCCTCGTCGGAATTGATCAGCACGTCATAGCCGAGGCTGGCGGCGCTGGCAGTTTCCTCAAACGCCAGCAGCGCGTGCAGCATCACCGCAATCCCGCCCTTCATGTCGGCGACGCCGGGGCCGTTCAATGTCTCGCCATCGAGCCACGTCTGGCGCTGGAAGGCGTGATCGGCGGGGAAGACCGTGTCCATGTGCCCGGTGAGCAAAATGCGGCGGTTCGCCTGCGGGCGCACGCGCACAACCAGATGCTGGCCATGCGGCTTGTCGAAGGCCGAGCCATCGGCGGCGATGGCAGTCACAGACGCGGGGTCGAGCAGTTCGACCGTGCCGGGCAGCACCGCAAAGGCCTCGGCCAGCGCGGCGGCTTGTTGCGCCAGTCCAGCGAGATTGGCCGTGCCGGTGTTGATCGCGCTCCACGCCTGAACTTGCGCCAGCATGGCTGCGCCGTCGATCGCGCTCTGGGTCCCGTCCTCTCTCATGCTTCCCCTCTAGCGGGGCATTCGCGCCAGTCCAACCCGTTGCAATCGCCCGTCCCCTGCGCCATAGCGCCAGCCGTCCTCTCCTCCCCGGGCCCAAACAACCCACGAGGACACGAATGACTGACATGATCACCCGCGCCGGCCTCGCCATCGATGCTCGACTGGCGACCTTCCTCGAACGCGACGTGCTGACGCCGCTGGGCCGCGATGTGGGCGCGTTCTGGCATGGCTTCGCCGCGCTTTTGGCTGTGTTCGAGCCGCGCAATCGCGCACTGCTGGCCAAGCGTGAGGATTTGCAGGCGCAGATCGACGCATGGCATGTCGCGCGCGCGGGCAAGCCGCATGATGCGAAGGCCTACAAGGCCTTCCTGACTGAGATCGGCTACCTCGTCCCCGAACCGGATGAGTTCAGCATCGGTACGCAGAACGTCGATCCTGAGATTGCGACGATGGCCGGACCGCAGCTAGTGGTGCCGATCCTGAACGCCCGCTTCCTCCTGAACGCCGCGAACGCGCGGTGGGGGAGCCTGTACGATGCGTTCTATGGCACCGATGTGCTCGATGCGGCTCCGGCGCGACCCGGCGGTTACGACGAGGAGCGCGGCGCGGCGGTGATTGCGCGCGGGCGGCAGTTCCTCGATTCCGCATTCCCGTTGTCAGGCGGCAGTTGGTCCGATCTGACTGCGCGTGAAGCCGTCGCGCTGGCGGACCCTTCGCAGTTTATCGGCGAGACCGAGAAGGGCCTGCTGCTCAAGAACAACGGCTTGCACATCGAAGTGATCTTCGATGCCAGCACCCCGGTCGGGGCGACCGATAAAGCAGGCATCGCCGATATCATCGTCGAATCCGCGCTCACCACCATCGCCGACTGCGAAGACTCGGTCGCGGCGGTCGATGCCGAGGACAAGCTGCTCGCCTACACCAACTGGCTCGGCATCATCCAGGGCGATCTGTCGGAGAGCTTCGCCAAGGGCGGCAAGACCCTCACCCGCACGCTGGCGGGTGACAAGAGCTACACCGCCTCCGCTGGCACTACGCACACGCTCTCAGGCCGCAGTCTGATGTTCGTGCGCAATGTCGGCCACCTGATGACCAACCCCGCGATCCGCCTGCCCGATGGCAGCGAAATCCCCGAAGGCATCATGGACGCGGTCCTCACCTCGGCGATCAGCACGCTCGACGTCGAAGGCCACGGCACATTCGGCAACTCGCGCTGCGGCTCGATCTATATCGTGAAGCCCAAGATGCACGGGCCGGAAGAATGCGCCTTCACCAACGACCTGTTCGACGCGGTCGAAGACCTGCTCGGCCTGCCGCGCCACACGATCAAGGTCGGCGTGATGGATGAAGAGCGCCGCACCTCGGCCAACCTTGCCGCCTGCATCCACGCGGTGCGCGACCGCATCGTCTTCATCAACACCGGCTTCCTCGATCGCACCGGGGATGAAATCCACACCTCGATGCGCGCCGGGCCGATGCTGCGCAAGGGCGCGATGAAGGGCTCGGACTGGCTCAAGGCCTACGAGGCGCGCAATGTCGCCATCGGTCTCAAGCACGGTCTCTCGGGCAAGGCGCAGATCGGCAAGGGCATGTGGGCCGCGCCCGATCTGATGGGGCAGATGATGGTGGAGAAGATCGGCCACCTCAAAGCGGGGGCGAATACCGCATGGGTCCCGTCCCCCACCGCCGCCACGCTGCACGCGCTGCATTACCACCAGATCAACGTCTTCGTCTTGCAGAAGCACCTTCCCGCACCCGCCGGGCTCGACGACCTTTTGGCGATTCCGCTCGCGGAGGGCGCGAACTGGTCGGAGGAGGAGATCCGCAGCGAACTCGACAACAATTGTCAGGGCCTGCTCGGCTATGTGGTGCGCTGGGTGGATGCCGGGGTGGGCTGCTCCAAGGTACCCGACATCAATGATGTCGGCCTGATGGAAGACCGCGCGACTTTGCGCATCTCCTCGCAGCACATCGCCAACTGGCTGCTCCACGGGGTGATCACCGAGGCGCAGGTGATGGACTCGCTCACCCGCATGGCCGCCAAGGTCGACGCGCAGAACGCGGGCGATCCGCTCTATCTGCCGCTCACCGGCAACGAAGGTGGCGCAGCCTTCAGCGCGGCCAAGGACCTGATCTTCAAGGGGGTGGAGCAACCGAGCGGCTACACTGAGCCGCTGCTTCACGCTTGGAGGTTGCGCAAGAAGGCGGGGTGACGCTATTCTTGTGGCTATGCGCAAGGGCCTTGTTTTCCTGCTTCTTCTCGGCAGTTGGATGAGCCTCGGCTCGGCGGTGGAGGCCGGTCCCGATCCTTCTTCCCACGAGGCTTTCGACGTATGGCTGCGCGCAGATCCGGCACGGGCCAATACGTTTATCGACTTGCGCGGTTTCCTCGCCAAGCAGGGCGTTGCCGAGGTGGTTCCGGTTTGGCAGCTAGCACGGATCGATCATGACTACGCGGCGCGCTGCGGAGAGGCATTTTTCGCCCTGCCGCCGCGCGAAATGTGGCCGAATATCGTGCCTGCCCTTCGGCTGGTGCGTGACGAAGTGGTGGCGGTGACGGGCCGTGTCGAGGTCGCATCGAGTTGGCGCTCCCCGCGGAACAATGCCTGCATCGGCGGAGCTTCACGCAGCGCGCATATGGAATTCAGAGCGCTCGATCTGGTCGCGCCCGCGCGCACGGGGGATCGGCGCCGCTTGTTTGCCGATCTATGCGCGATGCAGCGCCGCTCCGGGCGGAAGTCGCGCATGGGCCTGGGAGCCTATTACGATCCGGCGAAGCTATTCGCCAATCTTGAAGGGCGCTTTCACATTGATGCGCATGGCTATCGCACTTGGGGCTTCGACTATACGGGCAAGTCCAATCCCTGTCCGGACCTTGGTTAAGACAGCACCTTCGCCACCGCGACAAACTCCGCCACGCTCACTGTCTCAGCCCGCCGGGTCTCATCGATCCCCAGAGCCGCAAGCGCCTCCAATGCCCCCGGCACGCCCTTCAGGCTCTGGCGCAGCATCTTGCGGCGTTGGCCGAAGGCGGCTTCGGTGAGGCGTTCGAGCATCCGGGCTGAGACGCCCTCGGGCATCGTGGTGGGGGTCACGTGGACCACCGCGCTCATGACCTTGGGCGGCGGGGTGAAGGCGCTGCGGTGAACCTTCATCGCCAGCCGCGCCTCGGCGCGCCATTGGGCCAGTACGGCGAGGCGGCCATAGGCGTCGTCTCCGGCAGAAGCGACAATCCGGGTCGCCACTTCGCGCTGGAACATCAGGGTTAGCGATTGCCATTGTCCAGACGCTTGGGGCGGCCAGGCCTCACCGCTCAGCCAGCGTACGAACAGCGCGGTGCCGACATTATAGGGCAGGTTCGACAATACGTGGAACGGCGCGCCGTGCATCAGCGCGTTGTGATCGAGCTTGAGTGCATCGCCTTCGATAACAGTCAGTTGGCCGGGGAAGCTCTCGCGCAGTTCAGCCAGTGCAGGCAGACAACGGCGGTCCATCTCGATGGCGGTGACCCGCGCACCGGCGCGCAACAGCGCCCGCGTCAGCCCCCCGGGGCCGGGGCCGACTTCGAGCACTTGCGTCCCCGTCAGATCACCCGGCAGCGCGGCAATGCGATCAAGAAGCTGTTCATCGAGCAGGAAATTCTGCCCCAGCGCCTTGGACGCGGCAAGGCCGTGGCGCTTAATAACATCACGGATCGGGGGGAGAAGGGGTGTGTTCACCGATCCTCCTTATCCGTTCGTGTCGAGCGAAGTCGAGACACCATTGCCCAGCCTCTCGACTACGCTCGAGGCGAACGGAATCAATGACTCGCCCGCGCCGCTGCCATCTCCGCCGCCATCACAATCGCCGCCGCCATCGCGCCGGGATCGGCCACACCCTTGCCCGCAATGTCAAAAGCCGTGCCGTGATCAGGCGACGTGCGGATGATTGGCAGGCCCAATGTGACATTCACCCCTTCGTCAACTTCCAAGGCTTTCAAGGGGATAAGCGCCTGATCGTGATACATGCACAGGGCCGCATCATAGCCCGCCCGTGCTCGCGGCGTGAACAGCGCGTCGCCGGGGACGGGGCCGAACGCATCGATCCCTTCAGCCTGCAAGATGGCGATGGCAGGCGCAATAATGCGCGCTTCTTCCTGCCCGAACTGCCCGCCTTCACCGGCGTGCGGGTTGAGCGCAGCAATCGCCAGGCGCGGAGCTAACACCCCGAAATCGCGCTGCAATCCAGCCGCGACAATGCGCGCCTTGTGGATGATCAACTCGGCAGAAAGCAACGCCGGAACCTCGGCCAGCGCCACATGCACCGTCAGCGGCACGGTGCGCAACGAAGGCCCTGCCAGCATCATCACTGCATCGCGGTAAGGCCGCCCGCAGGCATCGGCGAGGAATTCGGTCTGGCCGGGATAATCCCAGCCGATGGCGGCCAAGGCGCTCTTGGCGACTGGCGCGGTCACCAGCCCTACAGCCACCCCTGAAAGTGCGAATTTCGTGCCCCATTGCAGCGACGCAAGCGCCAAGTGGGCGCCTTCAACCGATGCAATACCGGGCGATAACCGGCCATCAAGCCCGGCAAGAACCGGCAATCCGGCGGCATGGGCGAACATCGCTTCAGCCGGATCGGCAATCGGCACGATCGGCACGTCCAATCGCAGCTGTTCAGCCAGCCCGCACAGCATTTCCGGCCCGCCGACCACGAACGCGGGCGGCGCGCGTCGTTCGGTCCGCAACCGCGCCCATGCGCCAAGGATCACCTCTGGCCCGATCCCGGCCGGATCGCCGAGCGTGATCGCCAGAGGGCCAGAACGTGGTGCGCCCGCGCCGGTCACGCAGTCGTCAGTTGTATTCGATATAGGCGTCGTTGCGCAGATCGCGCAGATAGCGCTGGGCGCGCTTGTTGACGCGTTCTTCCTCGATCTGGTCCATCACGGCTGCAAAGGTCGGTGCGCCGGCATCCTTGGGGTCGTCCCGGCCACACAGCATAAGCACTCGCACGCCTTCCTGCACCCCGCCAAACGGCGGTGTTGCCTGACCAACCTGAAGGCCAAGGATGATGTCGCGCAGCTGCGGAGGCAGGCCTGCCGCCTTGATTTGATCGTTGGCGACGACGTCTGCCCCAATCTTCGCCGCGCCTTCTTCAACCTCGCTGCAACTGCGCAGGCCATCAATATAGGCGGCAAACTCGTTCACGCGGGCTTCGGCCTGTTCCTGAGTGACACCGGGCGCAAAGCTGATCGAGATCTGCTTCAGGTTCAGCACAGCCTCGTTCGGATCGGCCATCAGCACCTGCCGCTTGTTGATCAGGTAGAGGATCGAAAAGCCACCGGGGATTTCAATCGGCCCTTGCAGCTGACCGGTCTGCATTGTCCGGGCGACTGCACCAAGTTGCGGCGGAAGTTGGCCCAGCCGTACCCAGCCCAGATCGCCGCCGACAACCGCAGTGGTCGCTTCGGAATATTGGCGCGCATAGGCGACAAAGCTGCCGCCCTGCTGCAATTGCTGCACAATCGCCTGCGCATTGGCGAGCACCGTCGCGCGGTTTTCGCTTGTCGCCGACAGGAAGATTTCGCCCAGCCGGTATTCATCCGTCCCGCGCGCTTCGTTCATGCGCTTGAGCACGTCGTTGACCTCTTCGGCCGAGACATTGATGAAGGGCATGATGTTGCGCCGCAGCAGGTTTTCCCACGCCGTCTCGCCTTCGATCTGGCGCTTCAGCGATGCGGGGGATGAACCGATGGAGATCAGATATTCATCCATCTTCTTCGGCTGACCCGCAAAATTCTGTTCGGCCAGCTGCTGATAGGTCTGTTCCACCTCTTCGCGCTTCACCTCAAGCTCGGCGGCGGCTGCGGCCTGAACCTTCAGCGTTTCGTCGATCAGGTTGCGCAGCACCTGCACCCGCAGGCGCAGCAATTCATCATCGGCAACCGGCGCTTCGGATGCGGCGGTGACCAATGCCACGCGCTGATCAATGTCGGTGCCGGTGATCACATAGCCATTGACTACCGCCGTGGCAGAGCGCTTGTCAGGGTCAGCCTTGGCAAACAGGGTGATGTCTTCGGGCAGACCGAAGGGATTTTCCGCCGTCGGCACCGCAACGGTCTGCGCCGAGCTTGCGACCGGAGCCATCGCCATGCCGATCATGCCGGCCGCGGCCAGCGCTGTCCCGGTCCGGGCCAATAATGTCTTGGTAAACAGCTTCACACTCACTCGTTCATTCCCGCCTTGTGGCCGACCTTATGGCCCGAATTCATGCGCGACCCTGTGCGCAAGGACTGCCGTTTAGCCTGCGCGGCTGAACGGAAGCTGAGCCTGCGCCGCCTCAGCCGGGGCCGCGCGCCGCCCGCCAGCATCGCGCTTTAGCCCGGAATGCGCTGCCTGCCAATTCACGCAGGCTAACGGAAGCCCAGATTCCTGAGGGCAAAGAACAGCTGGAACGCATTGCCGCGCCGCGCATCGCCCGCATCGATGAAATCGCGCCGCCATGTGGCCCCAAATTCCATCGTCTCATCCTGATAGGCCACGCCAAAGCGGGTGCGGATCGGTTCGAACCCGTCGGGCTGGAACACCGGGTCTTCATCGGCATCGGTCAGGTTGAACACGCCCGATCCGAAGATAGACCAGTTGCGCCCGATCGAAACACGCGCCGCAGCGCGCAGTTCCTCGCGGTCGCGCAGGTCTTCGACGGTGGCAATATCGCGATCCAGCCGCAGATAGCCGACTTCAAGATAGGTACGCCGCGAACCGATGGTTGCGTCGATCTCGTTCCGGCGGATGCCAAGACCGTCCTTGTCGAGCCGGAACCTGTGGGTGAAGCTGACAAGGTTGCGAAACCGCACTTCGGTGCGCCCGACAAAATCCGATACCTTTTCGGACAGGCCCGTGCCTTCAGGAAACAGGTCGGGCTCGGGCGCTTTCAGCCGGTAGGACTGGCCGATCGTTGATCGCACGCGCCATCCGGGGCGCTGCAATTCCCAATCCACGCCCCAGGTTACCCGGCTGCCATCCTCGACCCGGTCATAGCCGGGAAAGCGGTTGAGCGCGAAGAGGTTGGAATCCTCCAGATCGATCGCGCGGGCATCTTCATTGGGTACAGCGAGATTGCGGATATTGGGGCTGGCGACGAATTGCAGGCGCGGTTTGAACACCTGTGTGCCGCCAAACGCTTCGCCCACGAAGGGCCATTCGATATCGAGCGCGGCGGTCGCAACGCCGCGCGCGGTCCAGCCTTCGTTGCCCCGATAGATGGCGGTGGTGGTCGCTTCGACATTGTTGGTGTTGTAAACATCGCCGCGGGCCAGCGCGGTCAGAGTCACAACCTGCCCCAGGCCCGTCAACCGTTTCAGATCCCATTGCACCCCGGCAAAGGCGCGCTGGGTGTCCTGTCCGTCATTGCGCAGCAGGGCGAGGCTGTTGGCATGAAACTGCACTTCGCCGCCCAGCACCCGGTTGGCCAGCCGCTGGCGAAAATCGATCGCGGGCAGGGCGAGTGGCACCTGCCCCTGATCAGCGTTGAGCCGCAGGGTCTGCGTTGCCCAGCCAGCCAGCGAGAAATAGGATAGATCGGTGATGCGTTCGAGATTGATGGTCGAACGCAGCCGGTCATCGCGGCTGATATCGTAGCGGCGCAGGAAGGTGCGATCGCTCGCAAGGCGGATCGATCCTGTCAGGCTCCAATCGGGCGAAAACTGGAACCGGCCATTGGCGTCCAGATATCCGCGCGGATCGCTTTGAAAGCTGTCGGCCCCGGTGAAATCGGTCAGACGGTCGCTGAATGTGGCGTAGCCGCTGACCTGATAGGCGCCTTTTTCAGTGAGATGCCGCCATTTTGCGCTGGCGAGCGGGGCGACGTTGGAGAACACCGATGCCCCCACCGTCAGATCGGCGTTATCGGCGATGCGAAAGTAGTATTCGCCGCTGAGTTCCAGCCCGTTGACCTGTGTGATGCGGACATCGGGCACCAGCAGGCCGGATTCGCCCTTGCCATCGGTGCGCAGGCCAAGGCCGGGCAGCGGCAGGATCCGCGCCCCGAACAATTCGAGCACCGCGCCCGTAAAGCGGATCGTGTTGGCCTGCTGATCATAGACCACCCGGTCAGCGGTGATGCGCCAGCTGGGGTCTGCGGCGCAGCTTTCCGGATCGATCAGCGGGCAGGCGGTGTAGGCGGCATCGGTCAGGATCGCCTGGCCATCGGCCCCGCGCGTGGCTGAACGCGCCGCAAGGCGGCCCCCGGCGCGCAGGGCAATCAGCAATTCGCTCATCGCGCCGGTATCAAATTGCTCGGTCAGTTCGACCTGATCGGTAAACAGCTGATCGCCTGCCTCGGTCACCAGCCGGATATTGCCGGTGGCGATGATCTGGCCGGTGCGGCGGTCCCAGGTGACCTCGTCGGCCCGGACCGAGCGATCGTCTGACCGCAGGATCACATCGCCGCGCGCGATGACGGTCTCGGTCTCGTTGTTGTAGCTGAGTTCGCGCGCTTCGAAATCGATCTGGCGGGCGGGGGTGGGGGCGGTGACCTCAATTTCGGGTTGAGTCTGCTGCGCCGCCAGCGGCGCGGCGATTCCGAACAGCGCCAGCGCCTGAAGCGCGCGCGACACTGCGGCCTGCGCCGGGAAGCACAAGCTGGGGCACGCGGCCTTGCGCGATCCGTGTGGCGAGCCTCCCGACATGGCCTTGCCTATTGCACCGCTCGCGCTTAATCGCAATCGCGTTTGCGGCCCGGTGTGTGCGGCGTCTGATGTGTGCCGCAAGGCGCTCTCCAGACAGAGGATCACCGCGGCAGCCCGGCCCCTGCTCGCGGAGTAACCATGCAAATCCACTTTACCTCATCCCCGCCATCCGACCTGCGTCTGCACGCCCGTGTGATCAATCAGGGCGCGGCGCTCACCGGACTGGATGCCGCGCTGATCGAGGGTGCCGCCGCGTCGCGCTTCACCGGCCGGGCCGGGCAGGTGTTTGAAGGCTTTGCCAGCGTCGATGGCGCGGTGCGGCGGATTGCGGTTGCTGGCGCGGGAGAGCTGGGCGGGGCTGAACGGCGGCTCGATCTGGAACGTGCGGGCGCGGCACTGACGGCCAAGTACCTCGTTTCAACCGAACAGGCGATGGTGCTTGATCTGGGTCAGGCCGGGCTGGGCGCGGATGATGCTGCGGCGGTGCTGCTGGGTCTGCGCTTGCGCGGCTGGCGGCACGACGCCTATCGCACCAAGCTGGCGGCCGACAAGCGCCCGAGCCTTGAGACCGTCTATGTCATCAATGCCCCCACCGGCACCGAAGCCGCGTGGGAGCGGGAGGCGGCGCTGGCCAAGGGGGTGGAGTTCACCCGTGGCCTTGTCACCGAACCGGCCAATATCATCTACCCCGCCAGCTTCGTCACCGCGTGCGAGGCCGCGTTTGCGGGCACCGGGGCAGAGATCACCGTGCTCGGCGAGGCCGAGATGGAAGCGCTCGGCATGGGCGCACTGCTTGGCGTGGGCAAGGGTTCCGAACGGGAATCGAAGCTGCTTGCGATCCGCTGGAATGGCGGCGCGGCTGGGGACAAGCCAACAGTGTTTGTCGGCAAGGGCGTCACCTTCGATACCGGCGGCATCTCGCTGAAGCCGCCGCCGGGGATGGAGGACATGAAGTGGGACATGGGCGGGGCTGGCGCAGTCGCAGGCGCGATGCTGGCGCTGGTGTCGCGCAAGGCCAAGGCCAATGTCATTGGCGTCATGGGCCTTGTCGAGAACATGCCCGACGGCAAGGCGCAGCGCCCCGGCGATGTGGTTACCACGATGAGCGGCCAGACGGTTGAAGTGCTCAACACCGATGCCGAAGGGCGGCTGGTGCTGTGCGATGCGCTCCATTGGGCGCAGCAGCAATATGACGCGGCGCGGATCGTTGATCTCGCCACGTTGACCGGCGCGATGATCATTGCGCTCGGCAATGAACATGGCGGGATGTTCGCCAATGATGACACGCTCGCCGAACAACTGAGCGCAGCGGGCAAGGCCAGCGGCGACAAGCTGTGGCGCATGCCGCTCAGCCCGAATTACGACAAGCTGATCGACTCACCCATCGCCGACATTAAGAACGTCGGCCCGCGTGAGGCAGGGTCGATCACTGCAGCGCAGTTCATCCAGCGCTTCATCAAGGTGGGCACCCCCTGGGCGCATCTCGATATCGCGGGCATGGTGTGGTCGAACAAGCCGGGCCACACGTGGGAGAAAGGCGCAACCGGATATGGCGTGCGCCTGCTCGATCAGTTTGTGCGGAATGTGGTGGAAGGTTGATCGGAAAGGCGCATCTCGGCCCGCAGGGCCGCAAGGCCGACTGGCCGCCCGCAGCGATGCGACCTTCAGGTCGCGTGAGCGAGGAAGCCAAGGGCGCGGACGCGCCCGCCGACAAATAATGCCCAAGATGCGCAAGAAGTCCGACCTGCCGACCAAGACCTGCCTCGCGTGCGGGCTGCCCTTCACGTGGCGCAAGAAGTGGGAGCGCGATTGGGACAATGTGAAGTATTGTTCCGATCGCTGCCGGAGCGGTAAGGGTGCCGTCCTCAAGTAGCGCAGCGGTAGGACGACAAAGAGTCATGAAACTGGATTTCTGGCAGGTCACCCATGACCCGGTCGACAAGGTCGTCACGCTGATCGCCAAGCGGGTGTTGGCGGAGGGCGCGCGGGTGCTCGTCGTCTCCAACGATCCCGAGCAGCGCCAGGCCATATCGCGCGCGCTGTGGCAGGCCGGGCCGGACAGTTTTCTCGCCAATGGCATGGCCGACGCCCCCGGCGCGGACAAGCAGCCGATCCTGCTCTCCGATGATCTTGCCCCCGCCAATGGCGCCACGCACCTGATTCTTGCCGACGGCACGTTCCGCGAGACCGACGGTTTCGCGCGCGTGTTCCTGCTGTTCCCGCCCGATGCGGCCCCCGCCGCGCGGCAGGCGTGGCGTGCGCATGATGGCCGCGAGGATATCGAGCGCGCCTATTTCGCCCAAGAGGATGGTCGCTGGGTCAAGCGCGGTTGAAGGCTTGCACCCCGCCGACTGATCGGTGATGCTGGGTGCCTCTGTGATTGGGGGCAATTCGATGCGCGCCATGGCTTTGTTTCTGGCAGGTTCCGGGGTTCTGGGTGTGGCAGGCGTCGCCGCTCTGTTTCTGGTCAACTACCGTTCGGAATCTTCCGGCGAATTGACCACCGAAGCTGGTGAGAGCGCCGAATACACCATCGACAAAGTCACCGGCGAAACCAGCATGACGATCATGGGCGAAGATGGCATTGCCAGCTTGCGATCAGGTAGCGCAGTGCCGGTCAATCTGCCGAGCGGCTTCAGCCTGTTTCCCGGAACCAGAGTGGTGACCAACACCGTGGTCAATAAGCCTGATGGGCAGCGCACAATGGTGATGTTCCAAGCCGACGCCAAACCCGATGCGGTGATCGCGCATTACCGTGAACAGGCCAAGGCGGCCGGCTTTGCGATCGAGCTGGAAATGGACACCAATGGCACCACAATGATCGCGGGCAAGCGCGAGAGCGACAGATCAAACCTGTTGATCACCGCCACCAGCGGTGAGCCGACCACCGGCCAGATCACCATCAGCAACCAGACCAAGGGCTAACTGCACGCCTCGGCTTGCGTTGGCTCAAGGCGCGCATCACCTACGCTGCGCTGATGCTTGCCATTTTGCAGCGCAGCATCTACGGGGCGCGGCCAACACCCCGATCATAAAATAACGTTCACAGGAGCATATCATGGCGGTTACCCGCACCTTTTCGATCATCAAGCCCGACGCCACCCGTCGCAACCTGACCGGCGCGGTCACCAAGATGCTGGAAGACGCCGGCCTGCGCGTTGTCGCATCGAAGCGCATCCATATGACCCGCGAACAGGCCGAAGGCTTCTACGGCGTGCACCGTGAGCGTCCGTTCTTTGGCGAACTGGTCGATTTCATGATGAGCGAGCCGGTTGTGGTGCAGGTGCTCGAAGGCGAAGACGCCGTCACCCGCAACCGCGACATCATGGGTGCGACCAACCCCGAAAACGCCGAACCCGGCACGATCCGCAAGGAACTCGCGCTGTCGATTGGTGAGAACACCGTCCATGGTTCGGACAGCGAAGAGAACGCTGCGATCGAAATCGCGTTCTTCTTCAAGCCGGAAGAAATCGTCGGCTGATTTTCAGCCTAGCTGATTGCGAAAGGGCCGTCCCGCGAGGGGCGGCCCTTTCGTTTACTCCACGTCCGTTCCCCCTGAGCTTGTCGAAGGGCCGCACTTTTCTTGAAACGCGGTGCAAGGGCGCAAAGCAGGACAGTCCTTCGACAAGCTCAGGACGAACGGGTTTGGTTATCAGCCCGCCCCCGCAAACCGCGCCAATTGCGCTGAATGCGCGTGGTGGTGGCCGGTTTCGCTTGCCGTCATTTGCTTGCGCATCGCGGCGAGCGCCTGCGGGGTGAGGGTGAGGCCGAGGTCGGCGTAGCAGCCCGCGATGGCCGTTTCCCAATCGGCATTCAACGCATCGAAACTCAGCCGCGCAACCGGTCCCTGCCAATCCGCCAGCGCCTCCGCCATCCGTGCCTCGCGCAAGGCAATCTTGTGCTGCCAGCGCGCCGTGATTGCATCGAGGCAGCAAGTGTCGGACTGGATCGCCATCTGGTTCGCGGCAAGGCTGACGGCGCTGCGCAGCACCGCATCATGTTCGCGGTGGGCGACCACCAGCCGAGCATCTGGAAACTGTTGGAGCAGCGTGGCGAGGTCTTCGGCAAAGGCAGGCACCTTCAGCACGCGGGGCTTGTTCGCCACTCCGCGCGACGCAGCGTCGGTGCGCAGGATGCGGGCCATTTCGCGGTAGATTAGGGCGGGATCGCGCGCCTCGCTCCAGGCGCTGTAGGCCGGAATATGCCACTGCGATTCGTAGATCGAATGGTGCAGCGCGGCGCTGATCCACGCCAGTTCCTCTTCGACCCCGCCCGCGCTCATCGGGTGGATCGATTGCATCCACGGATTGAGCGCGCCCAGCATCGCCAGTTCCAGCGCGGCCTTCGCACGGTTCAGGCCCATGGGGGCGGGGACCGGGTGATAGGCATCGCAATAGCGGGTGTGCGAATGCGCCGGGTCAGCGGCCAGCAGCGTGTGGATGCGGGTCGTCCCGCTGCGCATATGGCCGATAATGATGATCGGCGGGGCGAGCGGCGTTGCGGTGAGTTCGGGCGCGTCCCGCCACAGCGCGCCAAAGGCCATCCGGTTCTTTACCACCCGCGAAAGCTGCCCCCACGCCATCGCACGGCCCAGCGGGTTGAGATCGGCCTCGGCCTTGACCGCCGCGATCAGCCGTTCGAGCCGTTCGCGGAAGTCGGCAACGTCCTCGTCCGAGCGCGCGCCATGCTCCACCGCTTCGGCGTCTGCGCCATAGGGCTTGGCCGCCAGCGTCCACAAAGCCTGCGGATCGAGATCGGGCGGAGGCAGCCAGCCGCGCTCCCACGCGCGTCCCAGAAAATCATTCGCCCGCTGCGCCAAAAGCCCGCGCGCCAGCAGATGATCGCGGACCGGCGCCATCAAAACTCGTCCGCGATGTCCATGAAGCGGGTCAGCCGCTTGGGCGCGACGCTGCGCCAGCTGCGTTGCAGCCACGCGGCAACTTCGTCCCAGTCCACGCCGGGGCGGTTGAGGATGATCCCCACCCACCCGCTCGCGCCGTAATAGGCGGGCTTGAAATAGACCTCGGGCTGGCTCTCGACCAAGTTGAGTAGCTCGTCCATCCCGCCGGTGCGCGCCAGCAGTGCGATGTGCGGCGTGCCGTGGTGCTGATCGGCGAAATAGGCGAAATACTTGCCCGACTTGTCGCCGCCGACGCGGAAGCCGGGGCTGCCGTGGCTTTCGCGCTCGTCAGTCTCCGGGAGGTTCAGGGCAAGCGCGCGCAATCGCGCCAGCAGCGCCGCCGGATCGCGCCAGCGCGACACATATTCGGCCACGGCACGGGGGAACAGCTGGTGTTCGGCGAGCCGCACCCGCTCGGCGAGGGTGGCGGGGATGTCATCGGCGGCGATGGCGACGCGCGCCTGCGCCAGCACTTCGCCCGAATCGAGGTCAGGGGTGACCAGATGCACGCTCGCGCCCGCGTGACTGTCACCCGCTGCGATGGCGCGGGCGTGGGTATCGAGCCCCTTGTAGATTGGCAGCAGCGAGGGATGGATGTTGAGCATCCGGCCCGCCCAGCGTTCGACAAACCCGTCTGACAGGATGCGCATATAGCCCGCCAGCACGATATACTCCGCCCCTGCCGCCAGCACCGCCGCCTCCATCGCGGCGTCATGCGCCTCGCGGGTCATGCCCTTGTGCGGATGGGCGAAGGTGGGAACGCCTTCAAGCGCGGCGAGAGTGAGCCCCGGTGCCTGCGTGTCATTGCTGGCGACCAGCACTACGTCGTAGGGCGCATCGGCAAACCGGCTGGCGTAGAGCAGCGCAGCCATATTGGTCCCCGCGCCAGAGATGAGGATGGCGATCTTGGACTTGTCTGTCACCACGCAGCTCCGTTCGCCTCGAGCGAAGTCGAGAGGCCCTGCGCCAGGTGTCTCGACTGCGCTCGACACGAACGGAGGGGGTGGAGTTCAGCCAAGGTGAGTGGCGCTCCAATCGCCCTTGGCCGCCCATGTCTCCACACTGCCGCGCACAGTGCAGCCCTTGTCGCCCGCGTCGATCCGGCCGACGGTGAATACCGTCTCGCCCGCCGTTACGAGCTGCGCGGTGACGTCTGCCGCCTTGTCCGCCGCTACGGCCAGCACCATGCCGACCCCGCAGTTGAAGGTGCGCGCCATTTCTTCCGGCTCGATATGTCCCTGTGCTTGCAGGAAGGCCATCAGCCGGGGCTGCTCCCACAGATCGGCGTCGACCACCGCATGCGCGCCATCGGGCAGAATGCGCGGGATATTCTCCAGCAATCCGCCGCCGGTGATATGGGCGAGGCCATTGATCAGCCCTGCACGGATCAGCGGCAGCAGGCTCGCCACATAAATGCGGGTCGGTGCCATCAGCGCGTCGATCAGCAGTTGGTCCTGATCGAACAGGGCGGGTCGGTTCAGTTTCCAGCCCTTGTCTGCCGCGAGCCTGCGGACGAGCGAATAGCCGTTGGAATGCACCCCGCTCGAAGCGAGGCCGATGAGAAAGTCGCCCGGCGCGACCTTGTCGCCCGTGAGCTGCTCCCCGCGCTCGACCGCGCCGACGCAGAAGCCGGCGAGGTCATAGTCGCCGGGAGCATACATCCCCGGCATCTCCGCCGTCTCGCCGCCGATCAGCGCGCAGCCAGCCATTTTGCACCCCGTCGCGATCCCCGCGATCACGCGTTCCGCGACGCCGCCTTCCAGCTTGCCCGTGGCGAAATAATCGAGGAAGAACAAAGGCTCAGCGCCCTGAACGATCAGATCATTGACGCACATGGCGACCAGATCAATGCCAACCGTGTCGTGCCGGTCATGCTCAATTGCCAGCTTCAGTTTGGTGCCCACGCCATCATTGGCGGCGACCAGCAGCGGGTCGGTATAGCCCGCCGCCTTGGGATCGAAAAACCCGCCAAATCCCCCCAATTCACTGGTGGCACCGGGACGGGCAGTGGCCTTGGCCAGCGGGGCGATGGCCTTGACCAGCGCATTGCCCGCAGCAATCGAAACACCGGCATCAGCATAGGTGTAAGGGGAGTTTGTGTCGCTCATGCCGAGGCTTTAGCCTTTCGCGCTTGGAATTCCACTCGCGTTTGGGCAAAGGACAGGCGATTTTCCCCATGAGCGCGTCGCTTTCCCTTCCTGGCCGAGGTGCCTTCCCCTCAAGCCTGCTGCCACGCGGGCTGGGCAGCGCGTTGCTGGCGCTGGCCTTGCTCGGCGGAGGCTACGCGCTGGTGGCGCAGGTTGCGGGCGAGCGCGGGATCGCGCCCACCGCCGCGAGTTCCGATATCGAAGTGCGCGGCATCAGCGTGGATGTGCAGGGCAAAAGCGCCGAAGATGCGCGCGCCAATGGCTGGCGGGAAGCGGTGCGGCAGGGCTGGGCCAAGCTCAAGGGGCCGAAACTGTCCGATGGCCAGCTGGACGGGCTGGTCTCCGCCGTGGTGATTGAACGCGAGCGGCTGGGCCCGCGCCGCTATATCGCCACGCTGGGGGTGATCTTTGATCGCCAGCGCGCCGGCAGTTACCTTGGCGGGAAGGCGCAGGTCAGCCGCTCGGCGCCCTTGCTGCTGATCCCGGTGATGGAAAGCGGCGGCGCCTTCGTCACCTTTGAACAGCGCAATCCGTGGCAACGCGCCTGGGCCGAGTTCAATCCTGGCGCCAGCCGGATCGATTATGTCCGCCTGAGCGGGGCCGGGGGCGATTCGCTGTTGGTCAATTTCGGGCAGGCCAATCGCCGCAGCCGGGCGTGGTGGCGTTCGACACTGGATCAATATGGCGCAACCGATGCGCTGATGGCCTTCGCCCGGATCGATCACCAATTCCCCGGCGGACCGGTCAGCGGCACCTTCACCGCGCGCTATGGGCCCGACAGCCGCCCGCTCGAATCCTTCACGCTGAAGGCGGACGGCCCCGAAGCTGTGCCAGCGATGCTGGCGCAGGCGGTGGCACGGATGGACGGCGTGTTTGCCGCTGCTCTGTCCGACGGCAAGCTGCGCCCCGATCCGACCTTGCGGCTGGGCGGAGGCGGAGAGGCCGATCCGGCGATCCAGCGGCTGATCGAGATTGGCAAAGCGATTCGCGCGCGGGATGCGGCGGCTGCACTACGGGCGGCAGCGCTGGCTGCGGGCACTGCCGCAGCGGGGGATGCTCAGCCAACCACAGGCACGGAGCCGGCCGAAGCGCCGGTGCGCGTTATCACCGTGCAATTCGCCACGCCTGATGCCGGCGCGTTTGATGGCGCCTTGGGCGCGGTGCGGGGCGCAGCAGGCGTACGCGCCGTGGGTGTCACCAGTACGGCGATTGGCGGCACATCGGTGATGGCGGTCAGCTTTGCCGGGTCGCTGGAGGAACTTGCCGCGGTGCTCGAAAGCCGCGGCTTTGCGGTGCGCCGCGGGGCCAATGCGCTCGCCATTAGCCGCTAAGGCGCGCGGGCGGCCATGAACGGACTGTCCCCGTCGCAGATCGCTTTGCCCCTGTCTGTCGGGGCAGGGGTGCAGCGGATCGTGGTCGGCAACGCCAACGCGGCGGTCATCGAGGCATTGCAGGCGCCCGAACGCTGGCCCTTCCACGTTGCTGTGCTCACCGGCCCGCAGCGATCGGGCAAGAGCCTGCTGGCGCGCTGGGCACAGGGGTTGGTGGGTGCAGAGCGGCTTGCGGTGATCGACGATGCCGAGACCCACGATGAGACTGACCTGTTCCACCGCTGGAATGCTGTGCAAAAGGGTGGAGTGAGTGCCAATGCGGATGGGGGCGCGGCGCTGCTGCTTGTCGCCAATGTTGACGACGACAGCGGCGGCTGGCGCATCACGCTGCCGGACCTCGCCTCGCGCATCGGCGGTTCCTTGCAGCTCGCGATCGGCGCGCCTGACGATGCGATGGCGGGCGAGCTGATCCACGCGCTCGCCGAGCAGCGCGGTTTGAGCTTGCCCGAAGGCGCGGCGGAATATCTTGTCCCGCGCACCACCCGCAGTTTTGCCGCGCTTGAGGCTCTGGTGGCGACGATTGACCGGATATCTCTTGAACGCCAGACGCCTGCCACCATGTCTGTGTGGCGCGCTGCGCTTGACGCTCTGCACGGGCCCGAGCAGCAGCAGCTGTTGTAGCCCGCGTGTTGCATCGCGCGCGGTTTGGTGGGAATGTGAATGCGATGTTTGAACCGCTTATCAGTTATCTGGACTCGGTCCGCGCGCGCGACCCTGCGCCGCGGTCTCGCTGGGAAATCCTGCTTTATCCGGGCGTTCTGGCGCTGGGCTTGCACCGCGTTGCGCATTGGCTGTTTGACGCGAAACTCTATTTCCTCGCGCGCTTCGTGAACCATTTTTCGCGATTGCTGACCGCGATCGATATTCACCCCGGCGCGACTATCGGCAAAAATCTGTTCATCGACCACGGCTTTACCGTGATTGGGGAGACGGCCGAGATTGGCGACAATGTCACGATCTACCAATGCGTAACGCTGGGCGGCACCAACCCCACTAATGGCAAGGGCGGCAAGCGCCACCCGACCTTATCCGACAATGTGATCATCGGATCGGGCGCGCAGATCATCGGGCCGATTGTGGTGGGTGAACGCGCCCGCGTGGGTGCCAATGCGGTGGTGACCGATGATGTGCCTGCGGGCGCGACCATGATCGGGTTGAAGGCGCGGTCAACGCTGGTCCCGGCGGAGGAGTGGATCAAGGAATTCATCCCCTATGGCACGCCGTGTGATGATCCGCCCTGCGACGACGAAGGCCGCCCGCGCCGTGACTGCGTGGAAAAGCTCGAAGCCGAAATAGCGACGCTGCGCGATGAGATGGCGGCAATGAAGGCAATGCTGGCTGATCAGGGCACGCCGGTTGCGGCTGAACTGCCGCTCAAAAGCGGGACAGCTGATTGAAGCCCGGATCGCAAACGCCCAGCATGGCGGGACAGGTGGTCGCCTTTCCGCAGCGCAGCGCCGAACAAGTCGGCTTTGAACGCGCCGAGTTGCAGCGCATCCTCGATCTCTATGGTCGGATGGTCGCTGCCGGGGAGTGGCGAGACTATGCGATGGATTTCGATCGCCACGCCGCCACCTTCGCCGCCTTCCGCCGCACGGCTGAGCGCCCGCAAGCGCGGCTGGAAAAGCGCCCGGCACTGCGATCAAAACAGGGCATGTGGACGCTGTTCGGCGAGCACGGTCAGGTGCTCAAGCGCGGGCATGATCTGGCGAACGTGCTCGCGCCAATGGAGCGGCGGTTGTTGAAGGCGGTGGATTGAAGGCTCCCCTTCCCTGAAGGGAAGGGGTTGGGGGATGGGTTTCCCACGCCCGCTAGTGTCGAACCCCCACCCCTGGCCCCTCCCCAAGGGGAGGGGAACGCGGGGATCAGGCGGGCATCGCGCCGTTGCCGGGCCCGAAGGCCGGTTCCTCAGTCGCTGGCAGCATCGCTTGCAGGCCGGGCGGCAGCAACGTCACCACCGCCCGCCGGATCGGCTGCCAGAAGGCTGAGAGGCTGAGCAGCGCCGAGCCAATGATCAGCGCGGTCAGCGCAAAATTGAGCTCCACCGCGCCGAATTCGCGGAACAGGAAGGTCAGGGCGAACAGCACGTAGACCAGCGCCGAAACCAGCAGCGCGCGTCTGTCAGTCGCCAGCGCGACGAGGCCGAACCCGATATAGACGCCGAGCACGCCCACCGCCGCGCCCACGCCGAGGTTCTCGCCCTCGGTGACGCCCAGCAGCGCGAAGATAGGGTGCGCGATCATTGGCGCAGCGGTGAGGTGGAGCCAGAAGGCGACATCCGAGCGGCGCGTGGTGCGCGCCCGGTCCGACATGTCCCAGCGCATCGCGAAGGCGAACACCGCAAGGCCCGCAATCAGCACCAGCGCAAGGACGCCTTCCTGCTCGATAGTGTCCGGCCCGATAGCGGCAACCGCAAGGGCGATAATTGTGCCAGCAATCGCAGCCGAACCCGCCGCCACCGTGATCGGCACCATGAAGCGCCGCCAGTGCAGCCATGCTGCGCCGGCTGCGAGCAGGGCTGCGCCGGCCAAGAGGACTGCACCCAGCGTTTCGTCGGTATTGCGCCCGACCGCCATCATCACCCCGCCAACGCCGATTGCAAACACGCCGCCAACGAAGGCCAGCAGCAGTAGGATCGAAGGCAGCGCCATGCGGCGCTTGGAGGTGAAGAATGTCGCCAGCGGCCAAGCAGCGGCTGCGACTAGCACGCCTGCCAAAGCCACTTCCAGCGCCTGCTTAAACGCGCTTGCCGCCTGCCAAGCGATCACCGCCGGATCATTATAGGGAATGGCCAGACCAAACGGGTTTGATTCTCCGGGAAAGGGAGGTAGCGGCGCAATCACCCCAGCCAGCGCCTGCCCGATCGCCCCCAGCGCCACCAGCAGGATCACGATCCCGATGCTGACAAAGATATCGTTGAAGGAGTTGAGCAGCCGGAAATCCTCTTCCGAGGCGTGCGGCAGGTGGCGCATCCGGCTCATGTGAGCCCGGAAATTCGCCGCCGCCTCTGCGCTCAGCGCGCCTGCGGTTACGGCGGAATTGAGGTCTTCGTCGCTATACACCGGCATCCCCTTCCGTTGTTTCTCAGAAGGATGACGCCGGTGTCTTAGTTTGTCAATACAGCTTGGGCCTTACCCCCGCGCGCTGGCAGGCCCCGTGCCGGTGACCTTCTGCATTGCCTTCAGGATATTGCCCGATTGCTCGCTGCCCGATTGCGGGGCAGTGAGGTTGGTGAAAGCGTTGATCTCTTCCCAATGCGCGGCGAAGCCTTCGACGGTGCGCTCGCCTTCCGGCAGCCACACGGCGTCGTTCATCACCGTCCACGAGGAGTGGAAGCCGCCTGCGCCCGCGCCAACGATGGCATTGGTCGGCGCGTCTTCGCTGACGAGGAACAGCGCGGCGGGGACTACGTTTTCCGGCGCGAACAGCTTGAAGGCTTCTTCGGGGAACAGGTCTTCGGTCATGCGCGTGCCCGCAACCGGCGACAGGGTGTTGCAGCGAATATTGTACTTCGCGCCTTCAAGCTGCAACGTCTTGGTGAGGCCCGCAAGGCCAAGCTTCGCCGCGCCATAATTCGCTTGGCCGAAGTTGCCGAACAGGCCCGTGGAGGACGCCGTCATCAGGATGCGGCCATAGCCCTGCTCGCGCATGGTTTCCCAAGCCGCCTTGGTGGCGAAGGCCGATCCGGTGAGGTGGACCTTCACGACGAATTCGAAGTCGGTCGGCTCCATCTTGATGAAGGTCTTGTCGCGCAGCACGCCCGCATTGTTGATCAGCACATGGACGCCGCCCCACTTTTGCTTGGCATCGGCGACCATCTTTTCCATCTGCTCAAATTCGGTGACCGATCCACCATTGGCGATCGCCTCGCCGCCCATCGCTTCGATTTCGGCGACGACCTGCGCGGCAGCATCAGACGTGCCGGTGCCGTCGCGCGAACCGCCGAGGTCATTGACGACGACCTTCGCGCCGCGCCGCGCGAGTTCGAGCGCGTAAGCCTTGCCGAGCCCGCCGCCTGCACCGGTGACGATGGCAACCTTGTCCTTGAAGCTGATGGTCATGCGTGTTCTCCTGTCCAAAGGGCGCGGCGCGGTTTACGCCTGCGTAAAGCAAATTGCGGGCGCTGCGTGGCACTTTCATGCCCGGCTTGCAACTGCCGAACTGACGGAGCACGATGCCGTAGCGTCGGCATGTCGTATGCGGATCAACTCTCTGTTGTCGATTGGCCGTGAATCTCCTAGTAATTGAAACAAGAGGAGAACAAAATGCGGATCGGTTTAGCGATTCTGACGCTTTGTCTGGCGATCAGCCCGGTCACTGCGGAAGAGGCTTTCGAGAGGGAAGCGATGACGGATGCACCCAAGATTGAACGCATGGGGGTCTATGTCGTTGTCGACGACGTGACAAATGCGGCGGATTTCTATCGCAAGCTTTTCGGAGTCGAACCAGAATTCTCCTCTCCTGTCTTTGTGTCCTTCAACATCGCCAGTGGCCAGTTCGCGCTTGCCTCAAAATCGGTCTTCGCTTCTGAATCGAAAGTGGGCGACAACGGAGTCCCCAACATCAAGGTGTCCGATATTGATGCGATGTTCGCCCATGTGCGTGAAGTCGCACCAGACAGCCTGCTAGCTGACCATGTAAATCGTGAAGGTCCGATCCACTTGTTCAAGTTGCGCGATCCTGATGGCAACATGGTCGAATTCTACAGTGTGGCGAGCGCGGCTGGCAGTTCCGCAAAAGATTGAATTATAGCATTAGCGCCCAGATCCTGCGGGGCGGCGTCACAATAGCCATAGGCGGCGGCGACCACCGGAACGCCCGCCGCCTTGGCCGCGCGGACATCATAGCTGGAATCGCCAACAAATGCGAACCGCCCGCCTCCGGTGGCCGCGCGCGCGGCGAGGACGGGGGCAGGGTGGGGCTTGGCGAGGAACTGGCCGTCTGCGCCCTTGCCCATCGAGTCGCCGCCGATCACGGTTTCGAACATGCCGATCAAATCGAGCTGGGTCAGCACATTGCGCGCGAAAGCTTCGAACTTGTTGGTCACCACCGCCATGCGCACGCCCTTGGCCGCCATCTCTGCCAGCACTTCCCGCACGCCCGGATAGGGCACGGTGTGGACCGCGTTGTGCGCTTCGTAATAGCTCAGCATTGCCTTGTAGAGTCGTTTGAACTCATCCTCTGGCACTCCTCCCAGCGCCTCGATGGCGCGCGCGAGCATGATCTTGGCCCCGCCGCCGATCAGGTCTTTCGAAGTCTCAACCGAAACTTCGGCGAACCCGCCCAGCACCAGCGCATGGTTCACCGCTGCGCCGAGGTCGCGGAAGGTATCGAGCAGGGTGCCGTCGAGATCGAAGCCGATGGCGTCGAAGGGGAAATCACTCGTCATGCCCGCCCGCGTGGCGCAGCGTTCTTCAAACCGCAAGCAATTGCTGGCAGGCGCAGCTTTGCTTACAGTGGCTTTCATGACCGATACGACTTTCGCATCCTTGGCACATCCATTTGCCGCCATCATCCTTGCTGCGGGCAAGGGCACCCGCATGAAGAGCGACACTCACAAGGTGCTGCACCCGATCGCGGGCAAGCCGATGCTGCTGCACCTGCTCGATAGCTTGGCCGAGGCCGCGCTCGCCCGCACGGTGGTGGTGGCGGGCGACCGGCACGAACAGCTCGGCGCGGCGCTGGCGGGGCGCGATGTGACGGTGGCGCTGCAGGAGCCGCAGCTCGGCACCGCCCACGCGGCGTTGCAGGCCAAGGACGCGCTGGCCGATTTCAGCGGGCTGGTGCTGGTTTGCTTTGGCGATTGCCCGATGGTGCGCGCTGATACCGTGCGCCGGTTGTTCGGTGCGCTGGAGGGCGGAGCGACAGTCGCGGTGCTCGGCTTCCGCCCGGCCGATCCGCTCGCCTATGGTCGGATCATCGCGGAGGCTGATGGGTCGGTCAGCAAGATGGTCGAATACAAAGACGCTTCGCCCGAGGAGCGCGCGGTCAATCTGTGCAATTCCGGCCTGATCGTCGCCCATTCGGATGACATGTGGCCGCTGCTCGAAGCGGTCGGCAATGACAATGCTCAGGGCGAATATTACCTCCCCGATGTCGCCACCAACGCGATTGCGCGCGGCGACCGGGTGGTGGTGATCGAGACTGATGCGGACGAGGTTGCCGGGATCAACAGCCGCGCCGAACTCGCCGCTGCGGAAGGCCGCTGGCAGGCAGCGCGGCGGATCAAGGCGATGGACGAGGGCGCAACCCTGATCGCGCCCGACACGGTGCTCTTCGGCCACGACACCGCTCTGGGCCGCGACGTCACCATCGAACCCAACGTCTTCTTCGGCCCCGGCGTGACCGTGGCAGATAACGTGCTGATCCGCGCCAACAGCCATATCGAAGGCGCAAAGCTGGCCAGCGGTGTCAAGGTAGGCCCCTTCGCCCGCCTGCGCCCCGGCACGGTGCTGGAGGAAGGCAGCTTCGTCGGCAATTTCGTCGAGGTGAAGAACGCGGTACTCGGCGCAGGCGCGAAGGCGAGCCACCTTTCCTATCTTGGCGATGCCACAGTGGGCGCGGGCGCGAATATCGGGGCGGGCACGATCACCTGCAATTATGATGGCTATTTCAAACACAAGACCGTGATCGGCGCAGGCGCCTTCATCGGCTCGAACTCGTCACTGATTGCGCCCGTCACTATCGGCGCGGATGCGATTGTGGCAGCAGGATCAGCCGTCAGCCGCGATGTCGCCCCCGGAGAGCTGCGCATGGTCCGCGCCGAACAGCTGGTGAAGGACGGCTGGGCCGACCGCTTCCATGACGCGATGAAGAAGAAGAAAGCGGCGGAGAAGAAGGGGTGAAGTTTCTACGCAGCCTGATCGAGGTTTTAGCGCTGCTCGCAGCTCTGGCTTGTTTTGCACCCGTAATCCCTTCGCATGAGGGCTATGTGCACCAGTTCGGCCCTATGCAAGCGATTGGCACGGTTCTGTTCGCCGTGAGCAGAGCATTGCGCTGGCAAAAGCGATGGTGGATCGCGCTGCCGGAAGCGGCAGGCTTTGCTGTTGTCGCCTACGTGCTCCAATGGAGTTACAACATGCTATGAGCGACGAGAGCGACCCGCGCACCTGCTGGCTGTGCTCGCGCCCGCTCGGCGATATCGAGCAGTGGCATCACCCTGTGCCCAAGGCGAAGAAGGGCAAGGTCAAGGTCCCGATCCACCCGATCTGCCACAAGACCATCCACGCCAACTTCACCAACAACGAGCTCGCCCGGATCGGCGATAAGCCCAGCGTGATCCGGGATAACCCCGCCATCGCCAAATTCGTCGCCTGGATCGCCAACAAGCCCGCTGATTTCGACGCGCCGACGCGGTAGTCGGTCGCAGACGCGGGAACCTTCGCCGCCTCCAGCGGCTGAGCACGTGGGGGCCTGCACGAAGGAACACACTATGCGCATCGGACGATGGATCGCCGCCGGACTTGGCATCGCCGCAATCGGAGTAGCCGCCGTTTACGCCCAATCTCGCAATACCGAAGAGCCCGAATTTGCGTTGCTGCGCGCTGACGGCGATTTCGAACTGCGCGATTACCCCGCGCTAGTGGTGGCCGAGGTCACCTCGTCAGGCGATCGCCAGCGCGCCAGCGGCGCGAGTTTCCGCAGGCTTGCCGCCTATATCTTCGCGCAGGACCGGCCTCAGGGCGGGGAGCGCATTGCCATGACCGCGCCCGTCTTGCAGGATGAAACCGCGCCCAACGAATGGCGGATGCGGTTTGTGATGCCGTCCAAATACACGCTCGCCACATTGCCGTCTGCTCCTGCGGACATTGCCCTAACAGAAATGCCCGCGCGGCGGATGGCGGCGGTGCGTTTTGCCGGGAATGGCTCAGCGCGCGATCTCGCCCTGATGGAAGCGCGGCTGCGCGACTGGATGATCGGACAGCGGATCATGCCCGCAGGCTCTGCCGAATATGCCTTTTACGATGCGCCGATGGTGCCCGGCGCGCTGCGCCGCAACGAGGTGCTGATCCCCGTCGCGGCGCAATAGCGATCACGCATCCTGCATCCGTGCGGCATCGCCGCCTGCGGCAATGTATTCGCGTTCCCATTGTTCAAATTCGCTGCGGCTCAGCAGATAGCGGCTGCGCGCCTCAGCAAAGCTGATCGCATCGTCGCGCACGGCGCGCACCACGTCGTCCTTGAGCGCCTTGGACCAGTGGACACGGTGATTGGGTGGCAAGTGGTAACGCTTGATCGCCTCGGACATCGAGATGTTGCTGGGGTAGGCCATCGGTTTTCTCCTATTAGCTGATGCTCGTCATCGCCCCCGATGGACCGAGTGTTGACGGGCAGGCTTAACAAGGTGCTGCGCAACATGGTTAATTTGGCGGTTACTGCCCCTGCCGTTTGCAGCATGCGACGAGCCGAGGCGAAACTGTCGGCTTGTTTTACAGGTAGTTGCGTTTGCCCCGGCCAGCTAACGCAAAAGGGGCGATCCCGTTTGCGGAATCGCCCCTTAGCAAGGCCGGTGCTGCGCGTCTTTAACCGCCGGTGTGCGCCCCCATCAGCCGCTGCATCAGGTAGACAAATTGTAGCGCTTGAAGCTTGGCGCGCTGATCATTGTCGACCCCGCCGGAGTGACCTCCGGTGGTGTCCTCGAAGTAGTAATAGGGTTGGCCAAGCGCTTTGAGTTTGGCCGCGCCCTTGCGCGCATGGGCGGGATGGGTGCGATCGTCAGCGGTGGAGGCCCACAGGAAGGGGCTGGGGTAATCCACGCCCGCCACGATCTTCTGATAGGGCGAATAGCCATCAATCCAGGCGCGCTGTTCGGGAATGCGCGGATCGCCATATTCGCCGATCCACGAGGCCCCGCGCCCGATCAGGTGATAGCGGACCATGTCGAATAGTGGAATCTGGACGATCGCCGCGTTCAGCAGGTCGGGCCGCTGGGTGAAGAAGGTGCCGACCAACAGTCCTCCCTGTGAGCCGCCTTGGATGCCGAGATGCTTGGGGCTGGTAAAGCCGCGCGCCACCAAGTCCTCGCCCACGGCGATGAAATCATCCCAGGTGCGCTGCTTGTTCTCGCGGATCGCGGTCTGGTGCCAGTTCGGCCCGAACTCGCCCCCACCGCGCAGGTTGGCGAGCACATAGGCCCCGCCCTTCTCGACCCACAGCTTGCCGGTGCTGCCGAGGTAGCCGGGCAGGCGCGGCACCTGAAACCCGCCGTAACCGGTCAGCAGTGTGGCGGTGGAGCCATCCAGCACCATCCCCTTGGGCTTGACGATGAAGTACGGGATCTTGGTCCCGTCCTTGCTGGTCGCCTGATGCTGTTCAACTTCCATACCCTCGGGCGTGAAATAGGCGGGCGAGGTTTTCAGCACCGCCGGATCGGTGTTGCCGTCGGTGTAATAAAGCGTGGTCGGATTGAGGAAATCGCTGACCGTGTACATGATCTGGTCGGTCTCATCAGATGAGGCCGCGATGCCGAGCGTGGCATTGTCGGGCAGGCGAACCGGCTTGCTGACCCATTTCCCGCCTTCGAAGTTGAACTGCAGTACCTTGCCGACCACGTTGTCGAGCAGCGTCACGAACAGCGCGTTCGCGGTGACTGCGCCGCCCTGCCGCGTTTGCCGTTCTCCCGGCGCCCAGACCAGCGTCTTCTTCGCACCGTTCGGGTTGGCCTTCCACTCCTCCAGATTGACCGCAATCAGGCTGTCGGCGGGAAAGGTCTGGCCGTCGACCGTCCAGTCGACGTCGGTGGAAAACAGCATGTGGCCGTCAACAATGCCGCCGGGACTGGCTTTCTTCGGGATGTCGAGCTTCAGCCATGTTCCGTCCTTCTCGACGAAATACTCGCTCTCGTGGAACGAGAGACCACGGAAAGCGATCCGCCCATGGATGACGTCATTGGCATCGCGCAGCAGGTAGGCATTTGCCCAAACGTCATCCTTGCTGCCGCGAAAAACTTCAGGGGCGTCAGCAATATCCGTGCCGCGCTTCCATTCGCGCGTGGTGAACGGATATGCGCTTGCGGTGATGGTCTCACCGCCAAAATCCCAGTTTACAAGCAATGTGTCTTCATCGACCCAACTGACACCGCCCTGACTTTTCTGATCGAGCACAAAGCCGCCTTCGACGAACTGCTTCGTGGAAGTGTCGAATTCGCGCATGATGGTGGCGTCTTCGCCTCCGTCGCTCAGACTGACCATGCAACGGGTCTCCGCCGGGGGCAGACAGGCATAGCCCTGAAACACCCACTCCTTGCCTTCGGCCTTGGCCAGCGCGTCAATGTCTAGCACCACTTCCCACTCCGGTGTCTCAGTGCGGTAGCTTTCCAGCGTGGTGCGGCGCAGCAACCCCTTGGGGTTCGCCTTGTCCTGCCAGAAATTGTAAAGCCCATCGGGACGGAAGCTGACGAAAGGGATGCGGTCTTCGCTGTCGAAAATCGCCAGCGCCTCGGCCTTCAGCTGCGCAAAACGCGGATCAGCTTCGAAGGCGGCCAGCGTCCGCTCGTTCTCCTTGGCGACCCATTCCAGAGCCTCGGGGCTGCGGGCTTCTTCGAGCCAGATATAGGGATCCTGCTCGGGGCCAGGGATGGGGGCTTCGGCAGGTGCGTTCTGCGCGGATGCGCCGGTTGTTGTGGATACGGTCATTGCGAGCGCCAATGCGAGAGTTGAGACAAGTTTCAAACGTCCTCTCCTTCGGGGAAAATGCTGGGCACGTTGTGCCGAGCAAGCGGCGGAAAGGGAAGAGGATAGAAACAAAAAGGGCGAGCCATTGGCCCGCCCTTATGTGTCGTGTCAGGGGAAAGGGCTCAGCCCTCGACGTGCTCGGCCAGAACCGTGAGGCCCTTTTCGTTCACTTCGGCAAAGCCGCCGCGCACCTGAATGATCTCAGGCGCGGCGTTCGCGGTGGCGAAGACCTGCACCGCGCCGTCGCGGATGGTACTCATGAAAGGCGCATGGCCTTCCAGCACGCCGAATTCGCCCTCAGTGCCGGGGACGACCACCATGTGGACGTCCTCAGACCGGACGAGCTTGGCGGGGGTGACGAGTTCGAAGTGGAGGGGCATTGTCAATTCTCCCCCCTCCCCTTCAGGGGAGGGGCCGGGGGTGGGGAAGTTCGGGATAGAGCTCTGCATTTTGTAGCCCCCACCCCAACCCCTCCCCTGAAGGGGAGGGGCTTTTGTGGCTTAAGCTTCTTCAGCCATCTTCTTGGCCTTGGCGACCACATCGTCGATCCCGCCGACCATGTAGAACGCCTGCTCGGGCAGGTGGTCATATTCGCCGTCAACCACCGCCTTGAAGCTCTTCACGGTGTCTTCGATCTGCACGAACACGCCCGAAATTCCGGTGAAGACTTCAGCGACGTGGAAGGGCTGCGACAGGAACTTCTGGATCTTGCGCGCGCGGGCGACGATCAGCTTGTCCTCTTCCGACAGTTCATCCATCCCGAGAATGGCGATGATGTCCTGCAGGCTCTTGTACTTTTGCAGGGTTTCCTGAACGCGGCGGGCGGTTTCGTAGTGCTCGGCACCGACAACGCGCGCCTCAAGCACGCGCGACGTGGAGTCGAGCGGGTCAACTGCCGGGTAGATGCCGAGTTCTGAAATCGCGCGGTTCAGCGTCGTGGTCGCGTCAAGGTGAGCGAAGGACGCAGCAGGTGCCGGGTCGGTCAAATCGTCCGCGGGAACGTAAATCGCCTGCACCGAGGTGATCGAACCCTTGTTGGTCGAGGTGATGCGCTCCTGCAGCTTGCCCATGTCGGTTGCGAGGGTCGGCTGGTAGCCCACGGCCGAGGGAATACGGCCGAGCAGCGCCGACACTTCCGAACCGGCTTGCGTGAAGCGGAAGATGTTATCGACGAAGAACAGCACGTCCTGGCCTTCGACGTCGCGGAAATATTCCGCCATGGTCAGGCCCGAGAGCGCGACGCGGGCGCGGGCGCCCGGGGGCTCGTTCATCTGGCCGAACACCAGCGCCACCTTGGAGCCTTCCGAGGTCGCATTGCCATCGGCATCCTTGGCGATAACGCCGGCGTCGAGGAATTCGTGGTAGAGATCGTTACCTTCGCGGGTGCGCTCACCCACGCCGGCGAACACCGACACGCCGCCGTGGCCCTTGGCGATGTTGTTGATCAGTTCCTGGATCAGCACGGTCTTGCCGACGCCCGCGCCGCCGAACAGGCCGATCTTGCCGCCGCGCGCATAGGGGGCGAGCAGGTCGATCACCTTGATCCCGGTGACAAGGATCGCCGCGTCGGTCGACTGGTCGACGAACAGCGGGGCTTCGGCGTGGATCGGCATGGTGCTTTCGGCGCCGATCGGGCCGCGCTCGTCGATCGCTTCACCGATCACGTTCATGATCCGGCCGAGAACCTTGGGGCCGACCGGCACCGAGATCTGCGCGCCGGTGTTGATCACTTCGCTGCCGCGGGTGAGGCCTTCGGTCGCGTCCATCGCGATGGTGCGCACGGTGTTCTCACCGAGGTGCTGGGCGACTTCGAGCACCAGCGTCTTGTCGCCGTTGCGGGTTTCGAGCGCGGTCAGAATCGCGGGCAGTTCACCGGGGAACTGCACGTCGACGACAGCGCCGATGACCTGGCTGATGGTGCCGTTGGTGGTCTGGTTAAGGGCAGGTGCGGTAGCCATTTTTTCACTCCATTGGACGCGATGTCAGCGTCCGCTCAATTTCATTTCGTTTGGCGTCGAACTCAGCTTCATCGCTGCTTCGGAAAATCTCCAAAGGCGAGTCACCCGAGCCAATATACAAAACCCAGTCTTTCTCTCGCCCGCTTTCGGCAAAGAAGGATCGGATGAAAAACCAACCTGCGAACAAACTTACGAAGAGAGCAATTGCGACCCACAATGCTCCTCGATCGTCCAGAAACGCTCCGATTGACGCCGCCAAACCACCAAAGGTGAAGAAGGCTGAAAATGACCTACCTTCCTCTTTATAGGGCTTCTGGACCACGAGAAGCGTCTTGCTCTCAAGCAGATAAGTGTATTCTTCCTTCCTTATGAAACCGCGAGTGATTTCAATGTCGTCCACTAAAGCGCCTCCGCCCCAGCAATAATCTCGATCAATTCAGTGGTGATCGCCGCCTGACGTTGGCGGTTGTAGATGATCGTGAGCTTACTGATCAGATCGCCCGCGTTGCGCGTGGCGTTGTCCATTGCGGTCATTGAGGCGCCTTGTTCGGACGCCTCCCGCTCAAGCAGCGCGCCGAACAGTTGCGTGCGCACGTAACGCGGCAGCAGTTCTTCGAGGATTTCCTCCTCGCCCGGCTCGTAATCGACCACAGATCCGGAGACTTCGGCAATCGTCGGGGCAGGGACGGGGATCAGCTGATTGACCGTCGGGTCCTGCGCCAGCGCCGACTTAAAGGTCGGGTAGATCAGGTGCGCGACATCGAATTTACCATCATCGAACATCGCGATCAGTTCGTTGGTGATCGCTTCCGCTTCCGAGAAGCCAGGAGTCTTGACGGTGCTGGTGTCGAACCCCTTGCCAATCAGCGAAGGAAATTCGCGGCCAAGCGGCGCGCGGCCTTTCTTGCCGACCAGATAGAATTCAACCGTCTTGCCAGCAGCCTGAAGTTCACGCGCCTTGATCTTGGCAGCCTTGACGAGGTTGGAGTTAAGACCGCCACACAGCCCCTTGTCGGTGTTGACCACCACCAGCAGGTGGCGCTGATCCGCGCCGGTGCCGCCAAGTAGCTTGGGGGCAGAATCGCCTGCAACCTTGCTCGCAAGGCTCGCCATCACCGCCGCAAGGCGCGTGGCATAGGGCCGCCCGGCCTCAGCCGCCGCCTGCGCACGGCGCAGCTTGGCGGCGGCGACCATCTTTTTCGCCTTGGTGATCTTCTGGGTCGATTTGACCGATCCGATCCGGTTCTTGAGTTCCTTGAGACTTGGCATGATCTAGTCCCCTGATCCGTTCGCCCTGAGCTTGTTGAAGGGCCGTCCTTCACTTCGACATGGCCGGAAAGAAGTACGATGCTTCGACAGGCTCAGCACGAACGGGTTTGGAGGTTTTCTCCTATCTCTTAAGCGAACTGCTTGCCGAAAGCTTCGAGCGCGGCCTTGGTCTTGTCCGCGACTTCGCCTTCGAACTTCTTGCTGGTGCGAATCTCGGTCAGCACGGCGCCGTGTTCGCGGCGCATGAAGTCGAGCATCTGCGCTTCGTATTCGTTCACGCGGTTCACCGGGATTGCATCGAGATAGCCGTTAGTGCCAGCGTAGATCGACACGGTCTGCTCTTCGAAGGGCATCGGCGAGAATTGCTTTTGCTTGAGCAGCTCGGTCAGCCGCGCGCCGCGGTTGAGCAGCTTCTGCGTCGAGGCGTCGAGGTCAGACCCGAACTGCGCGAAGGCCGCCATTTCGCGGTACTGCGCAAGGTCGAGCTTCATCGAGCCCGAAACCTTCTTCATCGCCTTGGTCTGAGCGGCACCGCCCACACGCGACACCGACAGGCCAACGTTGATCGCCGGACGGATGCCCTGATAAAACAACCCGGTTTCGAGGAAGATCTGGCCGTCGGTGATCGAGATCACATTGGTCGGAATATAGGCCGACACGTCGCCCGCCTGCGTTTCGATGATCGGCAGCGCGGTCAGCGAACCGCTGCCATTGTCGCCGTTCATCTTCGCAGCGCGCTCCAGCAGGCGGCTGTGGAGGTAGAACACGTCGCCCGGATAGGCTTCACGGCCCGGAGGACGGCGCAGCAGCAGCGACATCTGACGATAGGCCACGGCCTGCTTGGAAAGGTCATCATAAACGATCACGGCGTGCATGCCGTTGTCGCGGAAGAATTCGCCCATCGCGCAGCCGGTGTAGGGCGCGAGGTATTGCAGCGGGGCGGGCTCCGATGCGGTCGCGGCGACCACAATCGAATACTCCATCGCGCCGTTTTCTTCGAGCTGCTTGACGATCTGGGCCACGGTGCTGCGCTTCTGGCCGATGGCGACATAGACGCAGTAAAGCTTCTTGCCCTCATCGTCGCCCGCGTTGGCTTCCTTCTGGTTGATGAAGGTGTCGATCGCGACAGCGGTCTTGCCGGTCTGACGGTCACCGATGATCAGCTCGCGCTGACCGCGGCCCACGGGCACCAGCGCGTCAATCGCCTTGAGGCCGGTCTGCACCGGCTCCGACACGGATTCGCGCGGGATGATGCCGGGCGCCTTCACTTCGACGCGGCTGCGCTGGGTGGTGACGATCGGGCCCTTGCCGTCGATCGGGTTGCCGAGCGCATCTACCACGCGGCCGAGCAGGCCCTTGCCGACCGGCACGTCGACGATGGTGCCGGTGCGCTTGACCACGTCACCTTCCTTGATCTCGTTATCCGAGCCGAAGATCACGACGCCGACATTGTCGGCTTCAAGGTTCAGGGCCATGCCCTGCACACCATTGGCGAATTCGACCATCTCGCCAGCCTGCACCTTGTCGAGGCCGTGGATGCGGGCGATCCCGTCACCCACCGACAGCACGGTGCCGGTTTCGCTCACTTCGGCCTCGGTGCCGAAATTGGCAATCTGGTCCTTGATGACCTTGGAGATTTCTGCGGCGCGGATTTGCATTGTTCAGTCCTTTAAGCCTGCATGGCTTTGGCAAGCGAGTTGAGACGGGTGCGGATCGAGGCATCAATGCGCTGCGATCCGATGGTGACGATAAGGCCGCCGAGCAAGTCGGGATCGACCGCGGCGGTGAGCATGACAGTGCGGCCTTCGCGCGCAGTCAGTTTGGTTTTGAGGGCGGCGATCTGATCATCGCTGAGCGGGTGGGCGCTGGTGACCGTGGCAGTCACTTCGCCGCGCTGGGCGGCAGCAATCGCTTTGAACGCGGCAATGATGGCGGGCAGCTTGCCCAAGCGGCGGTTGGCCGCGAGCACGCCGAGGAATCGAGTGGTGAGGGCTGACAGCTTCAGCTTCTTTGCCACCGCCGCCATCGCCTTGCCCTGCACATCGCGCGCAAGTTCGGGGTTGGTGGTCAGCGCGGCCAGATCGCCCGATTCGGCCAACGCCGCGCCAAGCGTCGCCAGATCGCTTTCGACAGCGGTCACAGTGCCGCTCTCGCTGGCGAGATCGAACAGGGCTGAGGCATAACGCCCAGACAGGCTAGCCTTGATACCGGCGGAAATATCCACGCGCGTGCAGTCCTCTTGCGAATCTTCGACGGGTTAATTGCTTGGGCCTTGAGAGTGGGGGATGCACAGCGGCACCCCCGCAAGGTTGGCGCGCGCCTAGCAACTGATTCCCGAAGGTGCAAGCCACGGTGCGCAGTCAGCGCGCGGGAATCTCTGGACAGGCCCCCGCATGCGCGACAGATTGGACGCGAGACGGCGACACGCCGCGTGGGAGAGGATCGATGGAACTACGGCAAATGGCACCGCGCTGCGGGGTCGAAATTGCGGGCGTATCGCTTGCCGCATGCAGCGATGCTGACATGGCAGCGATCAAGACCGCGATTTACGAACACGGGGTGGCGGTGTTTCGCGATCAGGCCTTCACACCGGAAGACCACATTGCATTTGCCAAACGCTGGGGCGGGATTGATCTCAACAACTACTTCCCGTTGAACCCGCAGTGGCCGGAAATCGCGCTGGTCAGCAAGGCGCCCGAACAGACCACCAATATTGGCGGGGCGTGGCACACCGATCACTCCTATGATCAGATCCCCGCGATGGGATCGATTCTGGTTGCGCGGGAGCTGCCGCCCGCCGGGGGCGATACGCTGTTTGCGCACATGGGCGCAGCCTATGACGATCTGCCCGATGACGTGAAGGCCAAGATCGAGGGCCTCAGCGCGTTCCACACGGCGGACCATGTCTATAAAGCCGACGGCCTCTACGCCCAGACCGATCAGGGCAAAGTTCTGCGCGGTCAGGACCTGCGCACGGGTGCGGTGCACCCGGTGGTGATCCGCCATCCGGTGACCGGGCGGCGGTTGCTCTATGTCAATGGCGGCTTCACGATCCACTTTGTCGGCCAAACGCGCGAAGAAAGCTTGCCGTTGCTCACCAAGCTGCTCGAGTCAGCGGTGCGCGATGACAACCAGTGCCGGGTGCAGTGGGAGCCGGGCACCGTCGCCATCTGGGACAACCGCACCAGCTGGCACAATGCGCTCAATGACTACCACGGTTACGCGCGCGAAATGCACCGCATCACGCTGAGCGGGGAGGCGTTGGCGGCGTAATGTTTTGGAGCGGCGCAGCGGGGGCTGCGGCGCGCGGTCGCGCTTGCGAACCGCTTTTGTGGTTCGAGCGGCCTTGTCATCCCCCGGTTTTGGCCTTTGCCTTGCACGAATAGACCAGCCGCTCGTTGGGGCGATCCGGCAGTTGGGCGATCAGCGCCGATTGCTGCTCGCCCAAGGTGCGGGCCGCATCGCTGATCCCGCAGGACGGCGGCGTATAGGCGGCGCGGGCCTCGCGCGCGGCGGAAAGCGCCTCTTGCCCGAGCAGATACCGGTCAGTGCGCAGCGTGCGGGTTCCGGGATCATAGGTGTTGATCGCCACGGCGGCATCATCCTGCGCGGCGAAGACCCGCTGCCATTCGCCCCCTTGGCCAAGGCCATATTGGGTGCGGCCATTGACGCAGCCATCGGCTGACCAATCAAACGCAACATCATCGGTGCGCGCCGCCGTCACCCGGCTGCGATCAGGTTCCAGCGTGCATATCAGCGCGCCTTCTGCCGCCAGCGATGTCTGGCCGGCTGTGCCGGGTGCGGGCTCGCCTTCAGCCTCGGCCATAGCGGCGGCGACCCGGTCCTCGATCTCGGAGAGGCCGGGGCGGGTCACCCACAGCAAGACCGCCGCAATCCCGGCGGCCCCGGCGATCCCGGCGGCGATCCCTGCATGCTTGCGCCGCTCCGCCGTCCCGCGCCAGACGGCCGCGGCATATCCCGCGCCGATCGCCCCCAGCAGCGCAATCAGGGCCAGAGCCATGCGGTTTTCGCGCTCACCCAGCACCGCCATCTGCGCCGAAAGCCGCGCCTTTTCGTGCACTTCGCGCATAGTTTCAGCCCGCTCAGCCAAGCGTTCGCGCGCATCGGCCTGTTCCGCTTCGAGCCGTTGGCGCTCTTCGGCGTTGAGGTCTTCGATCGAGCGACAGGGGAGGGTGTTCGTCACCGGCTCAACCCCATTCTGCTTCAGGAAGGGCAGCAATTCGCGCAAGGATACCGCAAAATAGAACTCCGCATCGCCCCCGCTCGAATCCGCGCTGAAGCTGTTGACCCCGATCACCCGTCCGCAGGGATCGAGCAGTGGCCCGCCCGAATTGCCGCGCGCAATCGGCGCGGTGTGGAGGATGGTGTCGAACTGCCGCGAAGGCCGCTCCCCCGATAGAAAGCCGCGCGATTTGACCGGCGGTTGGGCGCGAAAAATATCACCAATATCAAGACCCTGAGCTAAGTCGACATTCATTGGATAGCCCACTGCCGAAACCTCGCCCAGGTTGGCATTGGCCCCGCCTGCCAGTGTCAGCGCGGGCAGGCGCAACCCGCCACTTGCGATCTCAAGCAGCGCCAGATCATTGCGCGGGCTTACCGCCACCACCCGCGCAAAGGCACCGCCCGCGCCTTCGGATGGCACGATCCCGATCCGCAGCGTATCGTCCTGCAAAGCCTCGCTCACCACATGAGCATTGGTGACGATCCGGGTGGCGCTGACCGCAAAGCCGGTGCCGTGGCTGACCGGGGCTGGCTCCCCCCCCTCCTCGCCAATGATCACCACCCGCACCACCCCGCGCGCTGCGGCATCGACATCGCCAGGATCGGCGGCGAGCGGGGTGGCAAGCCCAGAGGCAAGCAGCCCGAGGAGCAGGGCAAGGGCTTGGAGAAGACGGGTCATGCATCCGCTTATAGCCGGATTTTCGGCCGGTGCGACATTGAACGCAAGGCTTTGGGGTGCGCCGCTGCGCAGAACAACGCAAAACGGTGCCATACCAGCCAACGCAGAACAGGAGCCTGCCATGACCTATCGTATCCGCGGCCTTGACCCGGCAGAATTTGCCCCGCTGTTTGCGGAGGAAGAGACCGAACTTACCAGCAAGCTCGCTCGGCGCGAAGTGGCCGGGGCGACGGGGTACTACCCCTGCCGGGTCAGCCTGCAAGATGCCGCGCCGGGCGAGGAACTGGTGCTGGCGCATTACGCCAACCACGACGTCGCCTCGCCTTATCGCAACGCCTTCGCGGTCTATGTGCGCGCGGCTGCCGAGACCGCTGCCGAATATGTTGATACCGTGCCGCCGATCCTGCGCGGTCGCCCGATTGCGCTGCGGGGCTATGACGCGCAGGGCGACCTGCACCGCGCTACGCTGGCACTTGCCGATGATGTCGATCAGCAGGCGCGGGCATTGCTCGCCGATCCTGCCGTCGCCTATATCGATGCGCACAACGCGATGCATGGCTGCTTTGCGGCGCGGATCGAACGGTTTGAGGCAGCGACAGCGGAGGAATGTTTCACGTGAAACATTTGGCGAACATCACCGATGAAGACCGCTGGCAGATCGCGCTCGCCAAGGACCGGCGGTTTGACGGCGCGTTTGTGACCGGCGTCCATTCGACCGGAATCTATTGCCGCCCGTCCTGCCCGGCGAGACCGCCGCTGCGCAAGAATGTGCGCTTCTATGGCAGCGCGGCGGATGCTCGAAAGGCGGGCCTAAGGCCTTGTAAACGTTGTTCTCCTGACACCCAAAGCGCCGAGGAGGCTTGTGTGCTCGCCGCGATTGCTGCGATCCGCGCAGAAGGCGCGATGACCTTGGAGGCGCTCAGCAATCTCACCGGCTACACCCCCACGCACTTCCAGCGTCTGTTCAAACGCACGGTCGGAATGTCGCCCGCCGCTTTCGCCAAGGCTTTGCGGGAGGAGCGCGTGCGGGGTGCTCTGAGCGCGGGCGAAACCGTGACACAAGCCCTGCTCAACGCCGGTTATACCGGCTCAAAACAGTTCTACGCAGAGACGAAAGGCAGGCTGGGCATGGCCCCGAGTGACTGGAGCAAAGGCGGCGCAGGCCGCATGGTGCATTGGGCGGTGTTGCCGACCTCGCTGGGGCCAATGCTGGTGGCGGCGACCGAAAAGGGCGTGTGCTGTCTGGCGTTCGGAGAGGGCGAGGCGGAGTTGCGCGCGCGGTTTCCGCGGGCCGAGTTGGTCGCAGCAGGCGAGGACTTCCGCGCACTGTTTGCGCAAGTCGTTGAGGCGGTCGAACAGCCCGGACCGGGCAGCGCCGCGATCCCGCTCGACGTAAAGGGCACCGCTTTTCAGCAGCGGGTGTGGGACGCGTTGCGTCGCATCCCGCATGGCGAGACGCGCTCCTATGGCGAGCTGGCAGCGGCGCTCGGCAACCCGAAGGCGAGCCGCGCGGTTGGCGGGGCGAATGGGGCCAATCATGTCGCGGTGTTGATCCCCTGCCACCGGGTGATCGCTGCGGATGGGACGTTGGGGGGCTATGCTTATGGGTTGGAGATTAAGGCGGAGTTGTTGCGGCGGGAGGGGGTTTGAGGGCTGGCTCCACTCAAATGCTGGTAGGCACCCAATCAGCAGGAAGCTGATGCCAAGGCGCATCGGGAAAGCGCTTCGCCATTTCCTCTTTCACTTTGCGCCCCCTCCAAATTGGACCACCAACATGCCACTCGGGTTCCTCTTCACCGAAGTCGGCCGTAAGGCGGGCGGGAATGTGATCAATTGCATCCCAGACAGCCATTTGCTCGAAGTTCTGGATCAATGGGTCTTCCACCCGCGTGATGCGCGCGGCTCCATCACCTTCCCATACCGACACCTCAAGCGTGCCTACTGACCATTGCACGGTGGGCCGTGGCGCCAGCAATTCCTTGGGTAGCTCAAATCGGCCAAGCTTGGTCCACAAACCTTCGCGCAACGCTCGAGTGATCGACGGATAGCCGACGGAGATCACGGCCATCAGCGTTGTCGCGATGATGCTTTCTGTTGCGGCCATGTCACGATCCCGGCGCCGGAAGAAACCGACACTCTTTTCGGGCGTAACCTGCCCGTAGTAAATCCACCCAGCCTCACCAATGACGGCATAGAGGGTTCCGGCCTTAAGATCGGCCCGCGCCGTTGGTTTGATGGTAAACACGTGGAATTCTCGCGAGGACGGCTGCCGAGGTCAACTCCAATTCTTTCGGCAGGGGGGTTAAGCGGGGCCCCGGCTCGGGGGCCGGGGCGGGGGGAATTTGGCACAATACCGACCCCATCGTCGCCCCGGGCTTGAGCCGGGGTTAGGCTTCTTTCTTCCTTTGGCCAATGGGCGCGACGGGAGAGAAGGCAGCCAAGCCCCGGATCACGTCCGGGACGACGGGGAGGGGAGGGGGGCGGTCCTCACTTCGTCATTGCGAGCCGAAGGCGTGGCAATCCATGGCCAGACGTTTCCACGTGCAGCACCGTCCGGAGATGGATTGCTTCGTCACTTCGCTCCTCGCAATGACGAGGTTGAGGAGTTTCCTCAATCCAGCTTCGGCGGCATCCCCGGTTCGCACTTCGCCAAGGCGCGCTGATACGAAGGCCGCTCGCCGATGCGCTTGAGGTAGGCTTGCAGATTGGGCAGGTTGTCAATCGCCATCCCGCTCATCGCGCGGCTGGTGGTGAGCTGGAAGCCCATCATGATGTCCGCCGTAGTCAGCTGCGACCCGCCGAAATACTCAGCCTCACCCAGCCGCTTTTCGACGATCGCCCAGCCCTTCGCGACCCGGTCGGCCACAAACGCTGGCAGCTCCTTCGCGCCCATGAACTGCGCCACCAGCGCCATCATGCCGTTGGTCATGAAGGTCGCGTTGGCCCAGTGGAGATAGAACAGGTGGTCGGCGAAATCGGGGTGGTCGACGCCCGGCACCAGCGCTGTATCGGGCGCGTATTTGGCGATGATGTAGTCCATGATCGCCCCGCTCTCGCCCAGCACGAGGTCGCCGTCGGTGATGACAGGCGCGATGCCCATCGGGTGCAGCGCCTTGTATTCGTCGGGTGCCAAGCGGTTGTCGGTGCGGCGGGTGTAGAGCTTGCATTCGTAATCCAGCCCCAGCTCCTCGGCCAGCCAGACGATGCGTTCGGATTGCGACAGGCGCAGGTGGTGGATGGTCAGCATGGCTCAAGCTCCCGTTCAGTTTCGGGCCCAGCCTTTGCTTGCGGGCACGAGAGAGTCGAGAAACTTTTCCGCGCTCTCCAGATATTCGCGCTGCTTGGCCTCGCCCATCCGATCCCATGTCGCAAAAATCCGCCCGATGCGGTGGTTGCTTTCAAGCCGTGCGCGGTTCCGTTCCATGAAATGCCAGTAGAGCGGGTTGAAGGGGCAGGCATTCGGCCCGGTCTTCTGCGCGACCTTGTAGCGGCATTTCCCGCAGTAATCGGACATCTTGTTGATGTAATTGCCGCTCGCCGCATAGGGCTTGGTCGCGAGCCTCCCGCCATCGGCATAGAGCACCATGCCGCTAACATTGGGCAGTTCGACCCAGTCGAAGGCATCGGCATAGACCGCGAGATACCAGTCCTGAACGCTGCGCGGATCGATCCCGGCGATCAGGCAGAAATTGCCGAGCACCATCAGCCGCTGGATATGGTGCGCATGAGCGTCCTCGCGGGTGGTGCGGATACAGTCTGACAGGCAGCGCATGTCGGTGTCGCCGGTCCAGAAGAATTCGGGGAGCGGGCGGTGTGCGTTCAGTTCGTTGGCATCGGCCAGCCCCGGCATGGTGTACCAGTAGAACCCGCGCACATATTCGCGCCAGCCGATGATCTGGCGGATGAAGCCTTCGACCGAATTGAGCGGCGCGAGGCCCTTGCGATATTCGGCCTCAGCGGCGCGGCACAGTTCGAGCGGATCGAGCAGCCCGATATTGAGGCTGGTCGAGAGCATCGAGTGGTAGAGATCGTCTTTCCCGTGGACCATCGCGTCCTGATAGGGGCCGAACTTTTCCAGCCGCTTGGCGAAGAAGGCTGCGGCGGCTTCGAGCGCCTGCGCGCGGGTGACGGGCCAGCCGAAGGGTTCCAGATCACCGAAATGGTCGGCGAAGCGTGTCTTGACGAGGTCAATCACCTCCTGCGTGATCGCATCGGGTTCAAACTTGGGCGCGGGAGGCGCTTTCATCTCGCCCTTGGGTGGTTCGCGATTGTCGGCATCGAGGTTCCACTGATCGCCTTCCGGCTTGCCATCGGCGCGCATCAGCAACCCGGTCTTGCGGCGCATCTCGCGGTAGAAATACTCCATCGTCAGATGCTTGCGGCCATCGGCAAAGGCGCGGAATTCGGCGTGGGTGGCGATGAAGCGGGTGTCGGGGAGGATGCGGACGGGGCAGGGCAGGCGGTCCTCCCATTCGAGCAGCGCCTCCTGCACACGCCATTCGGACGCCTCGGTGATGCGCACTTCGGACGGGGCGTGGCGCTCGCAAGCGCGCGCGACCTCGCCGGTGAAGCTGCCGGTGTTGGCGGGATCGTCGAGGGTGACGTAATCGACCGTGAAGCCCTCAGCGCGCAATTCCTCCGCGAAGTGGCGCATGGCCGAGAAGATCAGCACGATCTTCTGCTTGTGGTGCTTCACATAGGTCGCCTCGTCCCACACCTCCATCAGCAGGATGCGGGTTTCCGATGGGAGGAGGCCTTCAAGGCTCGAAAGATTGCGGGACAATTGGTCGCCGAGGATCGGCACGAGAATGGGACAGGTCATGCGGGGGTAATGATCGGCTACGCGATTGGTGCCTTGAACTGGGGAGAACATCAACGCGTCATTGGAACATAACATAAACAATGCTATTGGCGAGCCGAAAGGAAGTCCAATGCGCAGATTGGTTTTTTGTTTCGATGGTACATGGAATAAGCTTAGCAATCCGGAACCGACAAACGTTGTGCTCACAGCCGAGAGCATTGCACCAGTCGATGACGAGGGGCACAATCAGATTGTTTATTATGATGAAGGCGTCGGCACGTCTCAACACGACAAGATCAGGGGTGGGATTTCCGGCGTCGGCCTGTTGACCAACATGCGCGATGCCTATCGGTTTCTTATCTTCAACTATCGGCCCGGAGACGAGATTTTTGTCTTCGGCTTTAGCCGAGGTGCATTTACGGCCATGTCATTCGTCGGGCTTTTGCGGACGGCTGGCATTCTGCGTGTCAGCGATGCCAAGCAGATTGACGAGGCATTTGCGCTCTACACCAAAAATGCCGCCGACGTTGATGACGACAATACGCAAAAGCGAACCTTTCGCGCCAAGTACTCGCAGGTGGTCATCGACAATGCCGACCGCGCGTGGAGAGAGGCGCAAAACTATGACATCAGCCAAAGCCCGCCGTTGAAAGTTGAATATCTCGGGGTCTGGGACATTGTGGCAGCGCTGGGTGTGCCGACAGCGCTTGGTCCACTGGCGCGGTGGTGGGTTGGGCGGCGATACGGCTTCCACGACGTCAGGCTTTCGAACACGGCGGTCATGGCGCGCCATGCGGTGGCGATCGATGAGTATAGAGCGCATTTTCCGCCAACCTTGTGGTCGAATGTCGATGATCTCAATGGTGAAACGGCCTTCAAGCCTGATGCACCTTATCAACAGCAGTGGTTTCCTGGCGATCATGGCTCGATTGGCGGCGGGGGCGAGGACCGCAGCCACTCGAACGCCGCCCTCGCCTGGGTGCTCGCCGGGGCGGTCGAAGCCGGGCTAAAGCTACATTTCGGCCAGCAGTCACGCATTGCCAACCTTGCCGGCGATTTCCGGGGGCCACTGCGCAACACTCCGCTGCGTGATTTTCGCTCTCATCTGAAGCAGGTTCTGGTCGATCTGGTGGCGTATAGTGCAAGGCAGGGACCGCAAGATATGACATCGGTCAGCTTTCAAGCGCAGCGTCGCTTCCTACACGATTGGAAAGAGTTGCACGAGCGCGCCATCTACCGACCTAAGCCGCTCGTCGCGCTGGAGCAAAAAATCCTAGCGGCGGCTGACCGTTTCAAGGCGGTGGGGATTGAAAGCCTGCTGACGGCGCATATTGTCAAACTAGGCGAAAGCCTTGGGGGGATCGCCAATGCCTACTATGGCGACGCAGGCCTCTACACGGTGATTTTTGATGCCAATCGGGACAAGCTCGACGATCCGGATCTGATTTTCCCGGGCATGATCCTGCGAATTCCGCCCAAGCCCTTCGGCAATGAGGCGGATGGCGAAGGGACTCATACAAACGAATAAGGATCCACATCCACGCCCACCCGCACACCCGGCGCAAACTGCACCCCCGCGATCCAGTCGCGCAACACCGCTTGCAGATTGGCGCTGCGCTTGGCGTTGACCAGAAAGCGATAGCGATAGCGCCCGCGCAGTAACGCCAGCGGGGCGGGGGCGGGGCCGAGGATTTGCACGTCGGCCAGCCGGGGACGGGCGTCGCCCAATCGCGCCGCTGCTTGGCGCGCTTCCTTTTCGTCTTCGGACGACAGGATGATCGCCGCCCAGCGTCCGAAGGGCGGGGCGTTTGCGTCGCGGCGGGCTTCGGTTTCGGCGGCGTAGAACCCGTCGCGGTCGCTGGTCGCCAGCGCGGCGATGACCGGCGCATCGGGGTGACGGGTCTGGATCAGCACCTCGCCCGGCTTGGCCCCGCGCCCCGCCCGGCCCGCGACCTGCGCAATTTGGCTATAGGTCCGCTCGCCTGCGCGCAGGTCCCCGCCTTCAAGACCGAGATCGGCATCGACCACGCCAACCAGCGTGAGTTCAGGGAAATGGAAGCCCTTGGTGACGAGCTGCGTGCCGATGATGATGTCGATCGCGCGCGCCTCTGCCATCGCGATGAACTCCGCCGCGCGGTCGGGCGTGTTCAATGTGTCGGACGTTGCCACCACCACGCGGGCCTGCGGGAACAGGTCGGCGACTTCGGCCGCGATGCGCTCCACCCCCGGCCCACAGGCGACCAGACAATCGCTTTCCCCGCATTCGGGGCAGGCATCCGGCACCCGCGTCTCGAACCCGCAATGGTGGCAGGCGAGCCGCGCTGACAGGCGATGCTCGACCAGCCAAGCGCTGCACGATGGGCATTTGAACCGGTGCCCGCAATTGCGGCACAGCGTCAGCGGCGCGTAACCCCGGCGGTTGAGAAACAGCAGCGATTGCTCGCCCTTCTCCAGCCGATCGCGCAAGGCGTCGATCAGCGGCCCGGCGAGCCAGCGCTGGCTGCCCGGTTTTTCCTCGGTAAGGTTGATCAGCCGCACGCTCGGCAAACTCGCTCCGCCAAAGCGGCTGGGCAAGTCGAGTTTCTGATAAACGCCAATGTCCGCCATATGCAGGCTTTCCAGCGCCGGTGTAGCGCTCGCAAGGATCACCGGCACAGCTTCAAACCGCGCGCGCATCACCGACACGTCGCGGGCGTTATACCGCACCCCGTCATCCTGCTTGAAGCTGATCTCATGCGCTTCATCGACCACGATCAGGCCGAGATTGGCATAGGGCAGGAACAGTGCAGACCGTGCACCTACCACCACCTGCGCGCTGCCGTCAGCAATCGCCCGCCACGCTCGCCGCCTCTCGGTCGACTTCAAGGAAGAGTGCCACAGCACCGGCGCCGCGCCGAACCGAGCCGCGAACCGCGACAGGAAATTCTCGGTCAGCGCAATTTCGGGCAGCAGGACCAGCACCTGTCGCCCCATCCGCAGCGCCTCAGCCACGGGTTCGAAATAGGTTTCGGTCTTGCCTGACCCCGTCACCCCGTCGAGCAGGAAGGGGGCAAAGGTGCGTGCCTTTACCGCGTCGACCAACTTGCCCGCCACCTCGGCCTGAATGGGGGAGAGGTCGGGCTGATCGAAGTCAGGATCGGCAGGTGGGTAAGAGCGGTCGATATTGACCGTCACCGGCTCCAACAGCCCAGCGCCCGCCATCCCGCGCAACACCCCTTCAGACACGCCTGCGATGCTCGCCAGCTCGCGCATCGTGCCCTGTTCGCCGACGAGCTTTTCCAGCGCGGTCTTGCGCTGTGCGGTCAGCCGTCCGCTCGCCTCCGCCCGCGTCAGCCGGTATTCGGTCATCGTCGCAGGCCCGCCCAGTGCGCCGCCACTCGCCAATGCCATCCGCGCCACGCTGGCGAGCGGCGCGCAGTAATAATCCGCTGTCCATTCGATCAGCCGCCGCAGGGCTTCAGGCAAGGGCGGGACAGACAGCACTTCGAGAATCGGCCGCAGCCGCTCGAAGGCGATCTCGTCGCCCGGCAAGCGCCCTTCGTCCCACACGATGCCGGTCACCTTGCGGGGGCCGAGCGGCGCAATCACCACGGTCCCCGCAGGCGCGGATACCCCATCGGGCAGCCGGTAATCCAGCGGGCCGAGCGCGGCGTTCAAAACTAACAGGCGAATGCGGTTCATCTTGCTGCCATATGGGCACTGGCAGTAGGTGGGGGCAAGCTTGGAGACCCGAGAAATGACCACTATTGCGCTTTCGACCCGAACCTTGGCCCCGACCCGCCGTTCCTTGCTCGCCGGAGCCGCTGGCGCGGGCGCATTGCTGCTGCTGCCCGGATGCGCCACCACCGGCGGGTTCAGCCTGACCGAGGCGATCCGCCGTCTGTTGCTGCTGGCATCCGAAAACGCCTTTGCGCGCCTGACTGCGCCCGGCGGGTTCTGGGATGAACAGGTGGCGCGGATCGGCCTCAACGAACTGCTCGGCACGCGCGGCGACGTGCTGTCGCGCATTCTCACGTCCTCGCTGGTCAAGGACCGGTTGGAGGAACGCTTTGCCACCTTCGCCATCGACGCGAGCTTCCGCGCCGCGCCGATTGTGACTGACGCGGTCGAAGTGATCGGGTTTGAAAACGCGATCGATCTGGTGCGCGGCGGGCCTTCTGCGGCAAGCAGCTTTCTGCGCGGCGAGCTCGGCACGGCCTTGATCGACGCGATGGTGCCTGAGCTAGGCGAGGCGATCCAACTGGCGGAAGACCCGCTGATCGGGCAAGCGCTGGGCGCGCTCACCGGGGTCAATATCAGCAATGTCGCGAGCCGGATCGGACGCGAGGTCGATAATGCCGTCTGGGGCGAAATCGCGCGCGAGGAAGCCGCGATCCGCGCCGACCCGCAGGCGACGCGCGATCCGCTGCTGATCGGGGTGTTTGGGCTAGGCCAGCGAATTTAGCGCCCCGCTCAGGGGGTTCTAGAACCGGTATTCGACCCAAGTCTGCGGCACGTGATTCAGAGGATCGAGCGCATTCTGGGTGGGCGTGTAGATCGCCAGATAGGCCAGCGACAGGCGCAGATTTTTCGCGGCTTTCCAGCCGACTTCTACCCGCCCGCGCACTTGATCGCGAGCTATGCCGGCCCGCCGGAACTGGGTCTGGACAAGGTTGAAATACTCCCCATCAAACCGCGCATCGAGTTTTTCTGACAGGGGAAGTGTGTAGCGCACCCGCTGGCGGAACCGGAATTCCACCCGGTCGGCCCCATCGAAGAACCGCTCCTCGATTCGGGTCCGTAGCGCAACCCGGCCGGTGGTGAAGGTCAATTCCTGGTGCGGCCGGATTTCCGTGAACCCACCAGCGTCGAACGCGGCAAGGCCCCCGCCGATTCGCACGGAATCGCTGACTTCTTGTTCGAGATTGAAGCGGAACGTCTGCTGCTCGTCGCCGCGTCGCTCCTCCCGCCAGCGCGCCGAGGCATCGAAGGTCAGGCGCGTGTCATCATCGAGGTCAGTCGCTGCAACGGCATAGATCCACAATTGCGTGTCTTCATCGGCAGCGCGTGCTTTCGATGGTTGCCAAGCCGCGCCGAGGGCGGCAAGCAGCGGCAGCAATCGCGTGGCTTGCATCATCGCCTGCGCCCCCTTCCAGCGCGCCCACGCCGCTACACCACGGTTTAGGAGACTCAAGTGAAATTCTTCGTCGACACCGCCGAGATCGAACCGATCCGCGAACTTGCCGCCACTGGCCTGCTCGACGGGGTGACGACCAACCCCTCGCTGATCGCCAAGTCGGGGCGGGATTTCATGGAAGTGACCCGCGAAATTTGCGGGATCGTCGATGGCCCGGTCAGCGCCGAGGTGGTCGCGCTGGATCACGCGACGATGATGAAAGAGGCCGAAGTCCTCCGCAAAATCGCGGACAATGTCTGCATCAAGGTGCCGCTGACGGTCGATGGGCTGAAGACCTGCAAGGCGCTGACGGGCGAAGGCACGATGGTCAATGTCACGCTGTGCTTCTCGGCCAATCAGGCGCTGCTCGCGGCCAAGGCGGGGGCCAGCTTCATCTCGCCTTTCGTGGGCCGGCATGACGATAACGGCTTTGACGGGATGGACCTGATCGAGGACATCCGCCTGATCTACGACAACTACAATTTCGCCACGGAAATCCTTGTCGCATCGGTGCGCCATGTCACCCACGTGCTGCAAGCCGCCAAGATTGGCGCAGACGTAATGACCGCCCCGCCCAAGGTGATCCACGACCTGTTCAAGCACGTGCTGACCGACAAGGGCATCGAAGGCTTCATGGCCGATTGGGCCAAGACCGGGCAGAGCATTCTGTAAGGCACATGGCTGACCAGTCCCCGCTCGATCTGTTCAAGCAGGCGCTGACTGGCGCGTCGCGGGCGATTGCGCGCGATCCCGAGGTTGAGGTCGCGTGGAGCGCCGATGTGCCGGGGGCTGCGGGCAACCGCTTCCGCGTGCCGCTGCCGGGGCGCGATCTGCCGCAAGATCAGGTGACCGAAGCGCGCGGGTTTGCGGATTCGTTCGCGCTCAAGCTGCGCCACCACAACGCCGCGCTGCACGCCAAATCCGCGCCGCCTGAACCCATCGCGCGCGCGTGTTATGACGCGATTGAGCAGGTGCGGTATGAGGCCTTGGGCGCGAACCGCTTCGGCGGGATCCGCGCCAATCTCGATGCCGCCACGGAATTGCGCACCGCATCTGACAAGATCGTGCGCGCGCAAAATTCGTCCGAAGTGCCTCTCCAGACCGCGCTCTCGCTGCTGGTGCGCGAGGCGCTGACGGGGGAGGCAGTGCCAGCCAAGGCGCAGGGCGGGCTCGCATTGGTGCGCGATTTCCTCGAAGAGAAAGTCGGCAAGGATTTCGGCGCGCTGGCGGAGAAACTGGCCGATCAGGCGGCGTTCCAGAAGCTCGCGCTCGACATGCTGCGCGAACTCGATCTGACCCGTCCGACCGATGCGCCCGACGAAAGCGATTCTGACGAGCCCGACGACGACGACGGCCCCGACGATGACAGCCAGGGCGAGGACGAGAACCAGGGCGAAGGCGATCCGCAATCCGCCGAAGTCGCAGGCGACATGGCTGAGGGCGAAGGCGAGGGCGAGCAATCGTCCGACATGTCGTCCGACAGCGAAATGTCCGAAGGCGAACCGGGCGAGGAGGGCGACGCCTCCAACGCCCCCGTCCGCCCCAACCGCCCGCAAGCTGACGTGCCTGCGAGCAGCGATTACAAGTATTTCACCAACCGTTTCGACGAAGAAGTCTCCGCGCCCGATCTGTGCGACGCAGAGGAACTCGACCGGTTGCGCGCCTATCTCGATAGCCAGCTGACGGGCTTGCAGGGCGTGGTGACGCGGCTCGCCAACCGGCTGCAACGCCGGTTGATGGCGCAGCAGAACCGCAGCTGGGATTTCGACATGGAGGAAGGCGTGCTGGATGCAGCCCGCCTCGCCCGCGTGATCATCTCGCCCGGCACCGCGCTGTCCTACAAGGTCGAACGCGATGTCGAGTTCAAGGACACCATCGTCACCCTGCTGATCGACAATTCCGGATCGATGCGCGGCCGCCCGATCAGCATCGCCGCGATCAGCGCCGACATTCTCGCGCGCACGCTCGAGCGCTGCGGGGTCAAGACCGAGATCCTCGGCTTCACCACCCGCGCATGGAAGGGCGGGCAGAGCCGCGAGGCGTGGCTCGCCGATGGCAAGCCGCAGAACCCGGGGCGTTTGAACGACCTCAGGCACATCATCTACAAACAGGCCGACGAACCCTGGCGCCGCGCGCGCCGCAATCTCGGGCTGATGATGCGCGAGGGGCTGTTGAAGGAAAACATCGACGGCGAGGCGCTGATCTGGGCGCACAGCCGCCTGCTGTATCGCCCCGAAGAACGCCGCATCCTGATGGTAATCAGCGACGGCGCGCCAGTGGACGATTCGACCCTGTCGGTGAACTCGGCGGGCTATCTGGAAGCGCACCTGCGCGGCGTGATCGAATGGATCGAGAAGGTCTCGCCGGTGCAGCTGGTGGCGATCGGGATCGGGCACGATGTAACGCGGTATTACCGGCGTGCGGTGACGATCATGGATGTCGAACAGCTCGGCGGCACGATCATGGAGCAGCTCGCTGAGTTGTTCGAGGATGAGAAGGGCGTGAAGGGGCGACGTTGATGGATGGGGTAATTGTCCTCAGCCTAGTCATCATCGTTTGTGCAGCATTTGTTATGCTCTTGCGCCGAATTGGCTTGCGACAAATCGAAAAGAAGGTCGCTACTGATAATGAGTTTCTGGCCTCATTAAGTGAAGCGCGACTTGCTCTTCAGTACCTTGATTTAATCGAGGACATTGCCAATCAAAAATCTCCTGTTGGCTACAGTGAATTGAGAGGAGAGCGCTTTTTGGGTGCCTTATTTGGCGCTAAAAACTTTGATACGAAGCGTGATGTCACCCTAGTTGTGACGACAAAGGCATTGGTCGCGCAGAGTGATCATAACGAGGATCGCGTCACATGGTCGTCGGTGCGAAAATTTGAAATCAAGCGCGATGGTCTGGAGATGTTCAAGTCCCAAGGGGGCAGGAAAGCGTTTCTGTGCGATGATCTTGAGTTTCTTGCACTGGCTGAAGCAGCATATTTGCGAAGCTCAAAATAGGACTGACGCCATTTCCGCACACCACATTGCCCCAATCACACAAAGTATGATATCTGCATACCCATGAGCAAACTCGAACGCATCACCGTCACCATGCCCGCCGAAATGGCAGCCAAGCTGCGCGCGGCGGTGGAGGAGGGGTCTTACGCCACCTCCAGCGAAATCGTACGCGAAGCGGTGCGGGCGTGGGTCGACAAGGAGGAGCGGCGTGAAGCGGCACTCTCCAAGTTTCGCACCGAGATAGAAAGAGGAATGGCTGGCCCTTTCCGCGACGGTGAAATCGTGATGCAAGAATTGCGCGAATATGTCGGCAAGCTATTGCAGGAACAGACTCACGACGAAGCTGCATGAAATACCACATTTTGTGTCTGTTTTCAATCATCTATCTGATACCACTTCGTTTTTTGGTTGTTTTGCTGGGCCTGAAATTGCTCCAGCAATCACCGGGTAATCACCGAATTGCGTATCAGGATATCTTCCGCATTTTGACTAGGCCTAACTCGAAGCTGAGCGGCAGCAGCAACTTGGAGATCAGCCGTGCCTGACTGGCGTGAAAAGAGTCGCTCGGTCCCTTGACCTCGACGAACTTGACCTTGCCGTCTTGCCATAGCGTGAGGTCATCCCATGATGGTCGCAAATTCCGCGTCCAGACCATCATCGATGAAGCCAGCCGGAAATGCATTGCGCTGGGCGACGCAGTCTGCTCCAAGCGCAGCATCCTTCGTTGCCGCTTTCCCGCTGTCCGCCTGGAGCATACGGAAGAGGTCGTAATAGTGCCGCGAAATGCGCTGGCCATTGCCGCGGAGCAGTCCGCGAATGTCATACCACCGGCGCAGACCGTGAAGGATCACGACTTTGTCCCAGAACGTCCGCTCCGCGTCGACCACGGTGATCCCCGGTACGGCGAGGTCAATCCCCGGAACGTCCGCGTCAACATAGGGCGTGATCGTCTGCACCGAATTGGGATCGAGCGCTGACTTGGCACCGGATTCGGTTTTGACGGACTTGGCGATGTAGACGTCTGTCGGCGTGACACTGGGATAGCCAAGCAGCAATGTCTGCCGGTCATGTGCGTCGGCTTTTACGGTAATGGCGCCTTGTCCAAGTCCTACGCGCGCGCATGTTTCGGCGCAGATGGTGGCCAGACGTTCTGCAAGCGGGCCGTTGATATAGGCTTCGCAGGCCTCCCTGATCGCATCCAAGGCTGCAGAACGCTTTTTCCCGCTTAGCGCCGCGAGTTCATCGACGGACGCCGGAATCCCGAGATCGTCGCGGAAGACCGTGACGTCGATGTCTTCCGAAAAGCGCTGGATCAGCCCGAAAGCCTTGGACAGCGAAGTGCCGCCTTTGAATAGCAGACGCGGGCCGTCGCCAAGCCCGTTGAACAGGGCGTCGAGCGTCCAGCATACCCAGAAGTCCTTTTCAACATTCTGTGGCGTTGTACCAAGCCGCTGCGCTGTTGCTGCGAACAGGCCGCTTCGGGTCTGCGCCTCTGCGCGCAGAATTTCGTCAAAGGCGGCATTCATGCGGCAGACGCTTCATCGGCGATGAGCGGTCGCAACATGTCCTGCATCCAGGCCGGAAGTGTCGTCATTCCATCGGCAAGATCGTCCCGCAGGTCTGCCCCATGCACGGGATCAGCCAGCAGACTGGCCAGTCTCTGGTGCCATTGGCCATCATCGTCTCCCGGCATCGTGTCGCGCAGCCAGTGGAGGGCTTGGACGACGCGCATGGCAGGGCGACCCGCCCAATGAAGTTTGCTGGCAGCCGTGTGCTTGAACGTGATGGCGAGATTGCCGAGCTTGATCGACTTGGGCCGGGCTTCGCTGTGCACGACGATTTTCGCCGGCACGGCATTGGTGAAGCCGAGATCGTTGGCAGCGGTCATGCCGTCAACCAGCACGCGGATCTGGTCGCGCCGTGCAACGGCGTCGATGACTGCCCTTGGATCGGGAGCGCTTTGCTGCTGGGTCAGGCTGTTGAACTGCGGCTTGTCATAGAGACCACGGTCGACCCGCCGCAATTCACCCCATTTGACGAGGCGCTGGAGCGTCTTATCTACCGCGTCGCGTCCGCCAAGATCGAGGAAATCTGTGGGTGTCCAGACAGCCCCCGCCACGCCTTGGCCGATGCGGTCGAGGATGAGGGCTTTGAGACGAGGCGATTGAGCATCCATGTCCGAAATTTGTATCACAATTTCGGACATTGTCCATTCCGGAGTGTCCGAAAAATGTAGACATATTTCGGACAACGAGGAGCCGACCTCAATCGCGTGGCTCACCCCACTCGAACCTCGATCTGGCTGCCATTGGCACCTTTGTGCACAGTGAAGCCGTTCGGGACCGCCTGCTGAACCAATGGCACATGCGAAATCAGCCCCACGGCGCGTCGCTCACCCACGATGTTCTGAAGAACCTGAAGGACCTGATCCAGCGTGCCGGCGTCGTTTTCGGTGTCGAGACTGCCAAAGCCCTCATCGATGAAAATCGTATCGAGCCTGATGGCCCCATTGGTCATTTCCACGATGTCCGAAAGACCCAGAGCCAACGACAGGGCGGCGATAAAGGTTTCGCCGCCTGACAGAGTTATGATCTCACGGGCCCGGCCGGTCTCGATGTCGTGAACTCGCACATCGAGACCCCGCTTCGATCGCCCGCCGACACTCACAGTGTCACGCTCAAACCGATAACGCCCACTGGTCATCGGATCGAGCCTCAGATTCGCGGCTTCGAGGACCTGATCGAACATGGCGCCAATTGCAAAAGTCTCCAGGCTGGTCCGCAACTCGTTTTGCCCATCGAAGGCTTCGGCCAGACCGCGCAACGAGCCGGACGATTGCTCCAGGCTCTGCAGGTTCTTCAATTCGTCTGCCAAACTGGTCTGCAGCTCGAGAAGCGAGCGATGCTTCTGTTGTGCTTCGGCGCTATGCCTTGAGGCATCGTCAGCCGCTGCCTGCGCTTGATTGCAGCTGAGCCGGAACGGCTCCATAGCGGGCCGCTGGGCACTGCCGACCGCATTCCTAGCCGCTGTTTGCCGCCCCCGCGCTGCCGCCAGATCCTTGTCGAGTTCGACAATCGACCCTTCCAGCTCCCCGATCAAATCAATGTCGGGAATGGCAGAGCGATAAGCATCTTCGGAAATCCCGATTTCGATCAGTCGCGACTCGAATTCAGCCTGTTTCCTTTTGACTCCATCCGCACAATCGTTGAGCGAAGCCGAGGCGTTCTGAAGGACAGCCTCGGCCTTGATCCGAGCGGCCTGGGAACTCTGTTGTTGCTCCAGGGCGTCAGCAATCGCCTTTTTGCGCCGATCGAGATCGGCTCTTGCGGCCTCAATTGCGGCCTGCAGAACATTAGAGTCACGCAGCGTCTCCGGAACGGAAGCGATGCGATCAGCATAGCCTTGGCGGTTCAACGTGACCTGCTCCCCTGAAAAGTCCTCGGATTGAGGTTAGCCTGTTCCTCAAGAGGGAGACAGGCAGTGAAGCGATCGAGGTTCAGCGATGAGCAGATCATCGGGATTTTGAAGGAGCATGCAGCGGGGCTGACGGCGACGGAGCTGACGGTGCGCAAGCGTGGCGGTCGCAAGCGGGCTTTGGGGACCAGGGCGCCGATGGCGGTCCCGCAGGAATCGAACCAGCGCTGGAGCCTCGACTTTGTATCCGACACGTTGGTCGATGGCCGGCGGTTCCGGATCCTGTGCGTCATCGATGATTACAGCCGGGAATGCCTGGCGGTGATCGTCGACAACTCGCTTTCAGGCGAGCGTGTCGCCCGCGAACTGGATGCCATTGCCGAGCATCGCAGCTATCCCTGTATGGTGGTCAGCGACAACGGAACCGAGCTGACCAGCAATGCGATGCTCAAATGGCAGCAGGAGCGCGGGGTAGAATGGCATTACATTGCCCCCGGCAAGCCGATGCAGAACGGCTTCGTCGAGAGCTTTAATGGCCGCCTTAGGGACGAATGCCTAAACGAGCATCTGTTCGCCAGCTACCGCCATGCCCGCGAGATCATCAGCGCATGGCGGGAGGACTACAACCAACACCGACCACACACGAGCCTCGACGGGCTCACACCATCGGAATATGCAATCCGGGCCAAACAGGCCCAAAACATGAACAGGGCTAACTTATAATCGCGGACAATCAGGGGAGCAGGTCAAAAGCTTCGGCAGTGGTTGCGTCGCCCAGAGTGGAACTGGCTTGCTGAAGCTTGGTCGCGGTCGTCAGCTTGCGATCGCGCAATTCGCCCACCTCCTTTGCGAGGACGGTCACATCGGCGATGCCACCGAGCTTATTGATTGCGGCGAGGGCATGCTGATACTCGGTGTCGACCTCGCTGATGCCGCGCTGCGGCACCACAAGATCTGATACTGTCGCCTGGCGCGCCTCCAGCGTTGCCTTGGCCGAACTGGCGCGCGATTGAGCCTCGCGATCAATTTTCGCGGCAGCGATGGAAGCGGTCTGCGCCCCTCGCCATGCTTTCTCCAGAAGGCCCGCATCACCTGTCCCGTGCGCAGGTTGCGGATGATCGCTGCCGCCGCAGACCGGGCAAGGCACACCGTCTTCCAGCCGCTCGGCAAGACCGCTCGCCTGGGCGGAAATGTAGTCGCTTTCAATCCCGCCGACCATCCGCATGAGCGGGCGCTCGCTTTCGCTCGTGGCGGCACCGTCAACAAATGCATGGGCAACCACGACCCAGCGCATTCCGTCAGAAACGTGTTTGCGCGCGCTGGCGAGCTGGGCGCGAATAACATCGGCCGGACAAGCGATTTCCTGGTCTTCAAAGCACAGCCGCGCCGCATATTCGAAGGCGAAAGGTAAAGCAGAAATCGCCACCGGGCCATGAGCGTCGGATAGGACCAACGGCCTTTCATCCTCATCCAATGGGCCTCGAACGATGGCTTCGCCGTCGGTCGCAAGCACACCCAATGCTCCGATCTGCGCCGCTGAGTCGTGATTTCCCGCGATCAAAACGATGGCGGCGGACGACGTTGCCCTTACCGTTCTCAGAAATTCGGAGAGTCGCTTTAGCGCGCTTTGGGGCGGGTTGGTCCTGTCGAATATGTCGCCCGCGACAATGAGAACGTCTGGCTGATGATCATCGATTATCGATAGGATCTGAACGAGTGCGTGATCATGGTCGTCCTCCAGCGTCACCCCGTGGAATTGGCGGCCCAGATGCCAGTCACTTGTGTGCAAAATGCGCATTCCGCAGAACCTCGAATCTCAATATGTATAATTTTTATATAGACACTCGAAGTTGAGTCAAGTAGCGTTTGCCCCAATGGACGATCCCACCCTCAAGCCTGCGATGTTCGCTCGTCTGGTCTATCTTGACCAATGCCTGACATGGCGCGGGCAGGTGAATCGCAAAGACCTGATCGAACGATTTGGGATATCCTCGCCGCAGGCGGCGATCGACTTCAGGGAGTATCTAGAGCGGGTAGCCGAACCAAAGCCGAGGTATGATGCGGTCCGCAAATGCTACCTTGCTGACAGCAAGCACCGTGGGTTGCCGTTCACGCATGAAGTCGGCTCACCGGATGAGCTTGTCAGAAGCCCTGGATCCAACGGATTCTCTTTGCTGCCATCGCCCGTTCGGCAGTGCCCGCCATTTGTGATGCGTCATCTCTATCAGGCGATCGAGCAGCGGCTGAAGATCGAGATCGACTATGTCTCAATGGCGAATGGGCTTCGTCAGAACCAATGGATCGCACCTGCACACTTCGCTTCGGATGGAGAGCGCCTGCATATCAGGGCTTGGAGTTTCCATCACCAGCAGTGGCGCGACTACCTTCCCGTCCGGATGTCTCCCGACAGCAGCTTTTCAACCGCGCCGATCGGCCAAAAGCTTCCGCAAGACGCTGACTGGGAAGAGCTAATTGAGATTCGGCTTAGGCCAATCGACGCCCTGTCGGACGAACAGAAGGCCGCTGTCCGACTTGAATACGGCTTCACCGAAGATGTTCTGAGCTTTCACATTCGCAAATCGCTGGAATTTTATGTTGAGCGGCGTTGGGGGCTCGATCGGTCGGGGGCGAGATTGGAGCGATGCTAAGCGCTGACGTACAAGAAAATCGCTCGCCTTGTGTTTGGAGGTGAAGATGGCTGGAAACGAAACCACTGATCCGCAGGCATGGGCCGAAGACGTCACAAAGCCCAAAATTGTTGCGATGCAAAGCGTCAAATCTACCGCGATGGCGTTGATATAGTGACAGACGCGAGGCGACCTTGTGCCACTACATGGCAAAGAACTGGCGACCTGAAAGTGCCGTTTGCCCGATGCAATGATGGCGTCGCACGACACGTTGATCGGATCGCCAGCAGGTCAATGGGGCCGTTTCGCTGTCTCGATTGCGGTGAACTCCTGCAGCTCAGAATTTCGACCAGGGCGCGACCACATTTCGCGCATTTACCGGATTCCCGCTGTTCAGGCGAAACGGCCCTGCATGTTTATGCCAAGGAGTTGCTGGAACGGGAACGAGAACTCACCTTTGCACCGCTCGTGCTCCAGCAGGAAGGCATCGAGGAAATCGTGTTCGAAGGCGGCCGGTTCAAGCTTGATCATGTCATCATTGAGGTGGACCGACCAGGATTTCGACCGGACGCAATCGTTACGTTGACGAGCAAGGAATTTGCGGTCGAGTTCAAAGTTGCACACGCCGTTGACGATGCGAAACAGGAGAAGGTCGCCGCCGTCGATATTCCGATGATCGAGATTGACCTCAATTCCCTGAGGTTCCGGCACGTCAGCATGGAGGAACTAGACGAGGCCATCCTTCATAGTTCTGATCGCAAATGGATCCATCATCCCGAACGCAGTAATGGACAAGCCCGCCTCGAGAGCCGCGTCGCTGCCAAGAAAGCGGAACGCGGTCGGCGCCTCAAGTTTCATATCGAACGCAAGCCGCGCGGCAATGTCGACTACGACTACCATCGGGAGTCTCTGGCAGCGCTCGAAGAAGCAGGTCTGCTCGACGAGATCGGCATACCAGTGGATTGCCAACATTGGTTCTGCGTGGGCCTCCCGGTTTGGCAGGCAGCTTCCGCGTTGCCTGGGTCGAACGCCGCTACCGCGATGGCAGCCTGGCCGAGACCAGTCGCTGGACCGCGATCCTGACGATCACCGTCCAGATCCCGCGCACCCCCGATGCCCTGCGCAAGAACCCGCTCGGAATCTTCGTCAATGCCATCAACTGGTCAAAGGAACTTGGCTCATGATCTCGCCCATTCCCGGTCGCCTTGCAGTGACCCTCTTGCCCGTCCTGTTTGGAACAGCCGCCTGTCCGGCTTCGGCACAGATGGTGTCAGCAGAGCCGGCGCCAGTGGTCGTCGAGGCGGCGACCACCGCAACAATTCAGACGCAATCCGAATCGCGGCGAGCCCCCTCTCGCGCCGCGCGCCGCTCCCAGCCATCCGCCCCCGGGATCGGGTGGGAGCGGCAAACGCCGCAGCGCGCGTGCAGCCCGATGGCGAACAGTTCATCAACGCGATCCAGAACTATGCCTGGGCGCCAGGCGCGCTCTATCAGGTCTATGCCGCGCCGGGACAGGTGAAGCCCTGCTTCGTCGAGTCCAATAGGTGCGACTGCGACATCAATCGTCCGTGACTGGAGACCATTGAAGAGCTTCTCCGGTGCCGCTTCGATGCCATCAAATTGCACGTCCGGAAATCGCGTCAGAAAGTCAGAGAAGGCAAGCTTCAGGTTACCGGACATCAGAGGTGAGCAATATCCTACTGCCAAGCGGCCTTGCAGGCCGTAACTTACATTTCTGGCGGTCGTTCGCAGGTTATCGACGTCTGTCACGATGCGCCGCGCTTGCTCAATAAACGACCGTCCATTTTCGGTGGGTTCGGCTCCACGCGACGTACGCTCAAAAAGCTTTATGCCTAGCCGTTCTTCAAGAGCTAGAATGCGACGGCTCAGAGTCGATTGCTTTACGTGAAGGGCAGTGACCTGCTCCCCAGAAATCATGCCATTGGTAAGTTAGCTCGTCAGATGGAGACGAGCGATGCGGCGAAGTCGATTTACCGAGGATCAGATCATTGGGGTGCTGCGCGAGCATGAGGCTGGC
>JAESGE010000060.1_pt1 | contig 160709 bp, 168 predicted proteins | sample 9269601 | NCBI WGS metagenome assembly JAESGE01 (sample SAMN14515569, study PRJNA621662) | algae metagenome | isolation source: Tolypothrix brevis GSE-NOS-MK-07-07A and co-occurring heterotrophs from wet... | place: USA: Grand Staircase Escalante National Monument, Utah | collected 2006-04-16
CCCCCGCCGAGATCGCAAGACAAGCAGTGCCGGGGCATGCCCCGGCACTGCTTGTCATCCCTTCAACCATCAGCCAAACAATGGAAGGACTCTACCTCTGAGTGGTAACAAGCAGGGGAGCACGTCAGACCGGGAGCGTGCCAGTATACCTCTTGCTGGACACCGACCTGCCATTCCAACCTGGCATCAGCATCGACTATGATAGCGAGGACGATGATTTCAGCTTTGGCTTTTTTGTTCGAACCAATTTCGGCGGACTTTTGGGCCAATAGAGCCACAGCTCGGGGGGGCGGAAAGGGGGTGATGCGGTTCGCTGCTTGCCCTCTTTTTGCGCACCAACCCCCTACAACACCCCCCGCAACGGCACACTCACCCCCGCCTGCCGCGCAATCAGGCCGATCCATTCGGTCACCTTAGCGATCTCGTCCTCGGTCACCGCGCTGCGCGTGGCCGCTTCGTCGCGCGCGGATTTGGCGGCGAAGTCCGCGCCCATTTTGGCGTCGCTGGCAAACACCGGGCCTCGGGCGATCCCCGCCACCACCGCGTCCGGCACCGTCACCCCGGCAAAGCGATACACCCGCGCCAAAGTGCCCGCCGGGTCGCCCGCGAAGGCGTCGCCATCGAGCACCTGCACCCGATCGCCGAACATTTCGCCCATTGCCGCCAGAAAGCGCTGGTTGAGGAACCATGCCAGCCCCGCCGCTTTCAGATCGATCATCGCGAATTGCTCGCGCGGGTCCATGCCCAGGTCCATTCCGGCATAGGACATCAGCTCCAAATAGAGCAGCCGCCCCCAGCGCCGCCCCAGCATTCCCTTGCGCACCACCGCGGCAAGGAATGAGGGCAAGGGGTTGGTCATCAGCACCGCGCGCGCCTGCGGCAGGGCTTGCATCAAGGCGGGCGCGAGGCGGTTGGCGTGGTTGGTCGGCTTGATAAACACCGCCTCGCCCGCGCCCCATGACCGTGCCAGCAGCCGCGTGGCGGGGATGAGCGCCGCCTGCCCTGCAGGTCCTGCGATCGCAAGACTCGCAATGACGCCAGGCTCGGATAGCCCCGCGCTGATCCCCGGCTGTTCGAGCGCGCGTGCTAGCAAAGTCGAGCGGCAGAAGGCGGTGTGAAAAATGAAGCACGCCGGCGTCGCAGCGGGCGCGGCTGACGCGCCCAATTGATCAAGCGGCAATTCGGCCTGTGCCTATCCCTCCTCCTCCCCCACCGCGCTGAGAAACGCGGGCTGCGCAAGCCGGTCGCGCGGGATGCGGACAAAGGTAAAGCTGGCGCGCGCCGGATCGAAGGCATGGGGCAGGCTGTGCGGAGAGCGTCGGCATGACAAGGGCTTAGCCCCGCGCACCGCGCTTGCCTAGGGTCAGGACCTACTAACCGCTCCTTCGAGGCGACGGAATGGCGAACAGATCGGGCCGATCCGCGCGCCGGGAAGGCTGGTTGCCTTTCCAAGCGCGGGGCGGGCCGGGCTGGAAGCCATTCCGTCGTCCCGCAGGGATTTGGCCAAAAGGGCCCACCGCCGCGTCAGTTCGGTTTGAAATATCGACATATTCCTGCACCTCACTTCCTCGCGCTGGGCCCTTTTGACTCAAACCTCGAGGGCGCGGTTAGTAGGTCCTGACCCTAGCACGCGGCGACGGATTCGCGGGCCAATCCGCGACGAATGCAACTTTCCTTAAGTCCGTATCAGCCGTGTGATCAGGGCGAAATTCACCCGCCCATGGGTGCTTTCCAAGAATTTTTTCGTTTATTTTCATATAAGTAAATATACCTGAGGGGACCCTATAGAAAATCTCAAGTCGTCAACCCGCGCCGGATCGGCCACCAAGAACTCCTCTCAAGCGGTCTCCAGCCGGGGCTTCAGGGTCGCACCTTGGCTCAAGCACAGAGATTGAACGAGGGGCCGGGATGCGATGGAACGCGTCACCCCAATGCGCACGAACCATCGTCCCGGCCCATCTTTTCAACGCTATTCCCCCGCAATCAGCGCCCGGGCTCCCGGATCACCCAGCCACCGGGCTGTGACGCCCCAGGTTTGGGCGATCACCTCTGGTGCGAGCGCCTGTGCAGGCGCGCCATCGGCAATCAGCGCGCCGTCTTTCAGCACCAGCACGCGGTCGGCGTGGTTCATCGCGATGCCGAGATCGTGGAGCACCAGCACCGCCCCCTGCCCCGACTCTGCGCAACCTCGCAAATGCGCAATCAGGCGCAGCTGATGCGCCAGATCGAGCGCGGCGAGGGGTTCGTCGGCGAGGATCCAGCGCGGCTCGCCCGCCAGCACCCGCGCCAGCAGCACCCGCGCGCGCTCGCCGCCTGAAAGCTGGCTGACGGGGCGATGGCGCAGGGGTTCGAGGTCAAGCGCGGCGATAGCGGCAGCGATGGCAGCCTCCCCGCGATCACGCCACGGCAGGCGTCCGAGCGCCACCAGGCTCTCCACCGCCACATCCCACGCCACATCGGCGCTTTGCGGCAGATAGCCGATGGCCTGCGCGCGGGTGCGGGCGGGCAGGCTGGCGAGCGGTGAGCCGTCCAGCATCAGCGCACCCGCAGACGGGGGCAACAGGCCCGCCAGCCCCAGCAGCAACGAGGATTTGCCCGCGCCATTGGGGCCGACAATCGCGGTGATCTGCCCCGGCACGAGCGTGGCGGAGAGGCCCTCCACCACGGCCCGCCCGCCGCGTGTCAGAGTGAGGTTGTCCGCCGCCAGCGTCACAGCCGCCCCCGCCGCATGCGCAGCAGCAGCCAGCCGAAGAACGGCGCGCCGATCAGCGAGAGCGCGATGCCGAGCCGCAGTTCCGTCACCAGCGGCAAGATGCGCACGATGCTGTCCGCCACCAGCACGAGGCAAGCCCCGGCGAGCGCGCTCGGCAGGATCAGGCTTGAGGGCAGTCGGTCGGTCAGGGGGCGCACCAGATGCGGCACGACCAGACCGACAAAGCCGATGATCCCCGCCACCGCCACGCCTGCCCCCACCGTCAGCCCCACGCCCACCACCAGCAGCACAAGCAGCCGCGCCGGGTTGAGCCCAAGCGAGCGCGCCGCCTCCTCGCCCAGCGTCAGCGCGTCGAGGCTGCGCGCGGCGAGCGCCAGCACCGCAATCCCGGCGGCGGTGAGCGGCGCGGCGATGGCAACCTCGCGCCACGACCGGTCAGTTAGCGCGCCGTTGAGCCACAGCACGATCTCCGACAGCGCAAAGGGATTGGGCGCGAGGGTGATGGCAAGCGCGGTCAATGCGCCCGCGAGGCTCGCCAGCATCAGCCCGGCGAGGGTGAACAGCGCGATGCCGCCGCCCGCGCCGCCTGCTGCATCGGATGACGTGCGCCCGGCGATCAGCGCCAGCAACGCCATGCCCAGCGCTGCTCCGCCCAGCGCCATCAAGGGCAAGCTCCACGCAGCCAAGGCAGGTGGCAGCAGCGGGGCCAGCCAGAAACTCGCCACCGCGCCCAAAGCCGCCATCGGGGCGATGCCGAACAGGCCGGGGTCCGCCAGCGGGTTGCGCAGATAGCCCTGCATCGCCGCCCCCGCAGCGCCCAGCCCTGCGCCGATCACCACCGCCAGCACCGCGCGCGGCAGGCGCAGTTCGGCGAGGATCAGCGCGGCATTCTGGGGCCAGTCGCTGCCGAACGGATCGATCCACACCCGGCCCGCCAACAGTGACAAGGGCACCAGCGCGGCCAGCAATCCGGCGAAGATCAGCGTCGCGCGGTTCATGGCCGCCCCGCCACCTGCGCCCGGATCGCCCGCAGCCGCGCGCGCGCCTTGATGATGGTCGGCCCGCCGCAATAAAGCAGCGCGGGATCGAAGGCGGCGGTATGCATCGCCTTGGTCGCATGTGCCAGCAGCGGATGGCGCTGCCCCGGCGCGTCACCCGCCACCAGCAACACCTGCGGCGGATCGGCGAGCAGGCTTTCGAGGCTCACCCGGTCGGCCTGCCGCAACCCGCGCGCGGCGGCGTGGCTGGCAAAGCCTTCCTCGCGCAGCAGTTCGGTGATCAGGGTCTGCTCGCCCGCGACGATTTCGCCCGGTTGCCATAGCAGCGCGGTGATGGCGGGCTGCGCTCGCGGCACAGGGGCAGCGATCCGGGCGGCGAGCGCTGCGCCCGCTTCGCCTTGCCCGGCCAGGGCCGTCACGTCGCGCACCTGCGCGATGCTTTCGGCCATCGTAGTCGGGCTGCCAAAGGTCTCCACCCGCAGCCCCGCCCGCTCCAGCGCGCTCCGTGTCGGTTGCGGCAGGAAGGTTGAGGCGAGCACCACATCGGGCCGCAGCGCAATCACCTCCTCCGCCGTGCCGCCGGTCACGCCGTAGCGCCGCGCAACGCCCGCAGGGATCGAGCTGCCACCCGGATCGCGACTGTAATGCGACAGGGCCAACACTTGATCCGGCCCGGCCACTTCGACCAGAATCGCATCAAGGCAGGGGTTGAGGCTGACGATGGTCGGCGCCGCCCCCTCGGCCCGCGATGCAGGCGCGGGCGCGCAGGCGGCGAGCATCGCGGCGGCCATCACGCCGACTATCCCGATCCCGAAGCTGCTGTGATCCCGCGCCATATCCGGCCCCGGCGATAGGGCTGCGCAAGAGGCCGCGCAAGCTCCGCCCTGCCGTTAAGCCCTCATCGCCACCTGTCCAGAATCGGGACGCGGGGGTGGGCGGCCCTCGCTCTGCTTCGTACAGGCGCGTAGGGCGGGCGCTGATTATGCTCACCCGCTCCCCTCGCTTTGCGTTGTTCGCTCCCGCCGCAGCCAAGGGCAATTTGCGCACAAGTTGGCGCAAGCGGCTGGCAGTGCTCTTCGCCGCGATTGCCGTGCCCGCAATGGCCGCAACAGGCGGGGTCGGCTCCCTGCCCGGCCCAGCAGTGGAAAGCGCCGCCGCGATTGCCACCCGCAAGGCCGCACAGGCCGCGCTGCCGTTTGAACGCCCCGGCATGAGCTTTCCGGGGTCAGCCTTTTACTACATGGCCGATCCCGCCGGGAGCGCGCTCGTCGCCCTGCCCACCGCCGATCCGCGCGCCGATGGCACCGCCGAAAGTGGGCGCGAATTGGGCGAATTGATCGATGTTGGCGCAGCCGCCAAGCCGTTCTTCACCCCCGGCGTTGGCATCACTCACGCCCGCGCGCAGGAATGTCTGGCGCAGGCGGTGTGGTATGAAGCCGCGAGCGAAAGCGAGGCTGGTCAACGCGCAGTGGCACAAGTGGTCTTGAACCGCGTGGCGCATTCCGCCTGGCCGTCGAGCGTATGCGGCGTGGTCTATCAGGGATCGCAGCGCAGCACCGGGTGCCAGTTCACCTTCACCTGCGACGGCAGCCTTGCGCGGCGGCCTTCGGGCGTGACGTGGGCGCGGGCGCAGCGCATCGCGGCAGACGCGCTGGCAGGCGAGGTTTACGCCCCCGTGGGTCTGGCAACTCATTATCACACGCTGTGGGTCAATCCCTACTGGGCGGGCACGCTCGACCATATTGGCACGATTGGCGCGCACCGGTTCTATCGAACACGCGGAGCGAGCGGTCAGCTGGCGGCATTCTCGACCAGCTATGCCGGGTTTGAACCGGCGGTAAGCGGACGCACGAGCGCGGTTCCCACCAGCGCCAGCGTAAGCACCAGCAGCTATGCCGCACCGGCCAGCGCCGCCGCTGATCGCCCGGTGATAGCCTATGATCTTGGGCCGGTGGCGGCGCCTAAACCTGCCGCGTCCTCGTCCGCCGCTGGTGTCAGCACCTCCGCGAGCGAGCCGGTCAGCGGCATGGGCGCGGTAAAGGCGGAGTATGCCCGTGCAGGCCAGTGGAAAGCCCAGCCGGGGCCAGACCCCGCTCTCGCACCGCAGCCCTGAGCCTCGTGCTCGGCGCGGCCAATCAGAGTTAAGACGCCCGAAACCCTGTTGCCACACCAAGGCTTAGCGGCCCTCGCCTATATCCCGGTCTGCCCCGCCGCGGCTGTTTCGCCGTGCGCCAAGAGACCTGGAAAGTCCCGCTCTGATGTCCGTACGCTTTGCTGCCGCCAACAATCCTGTCCGCCGTATCGGCTGGCGGGCAACGGGTCGCGGGCTGATCGCCCCGGCACTGGCACGGGCGGTCAATGATAATGGCGATGATATTGGTGGCCGGGTGCCATCGCCCGCTACCTTCGATCCGCTGCTGACCGATGCGCTCAGGCATTTTGCCGTCCACGGCCTCGCCGCAGCAGACGTCGCCGTGGAGGAAGCAGCCGTGGCCGCTGCGCGCGGCGATGGGAATGCGAAAGACCATTGGCTGGCGATCACGCAGATGTTCGACCGCCGCCGCGCCAAGCTTACACGCTGCGAATGATGCCCGCGCGCACGGGGTTGCCCTAGCGTAAGGTGCGCTAAGGTGTTTCCCTGATGGGTCAGATTCACCCCATTAATGCAATTGCGAACTGTTTGCAAAGATAGTTGCAGCATGCGACCTTTTGACGGTTGCAATCGCTTTTCCAGCGGCCTACCGCGCCTGTTGTATCAGGTGCCCGGCCGCTTGGGACGGGGGTTGGCACCAGCCTTTTGCGCATTTCATTTTCGTCCCGTTGGATCAGGGAAGGAAGTCTTCAGAAATGGCCCGCACCAAAATTGCGCTGATCGGCGCCGGTAATATCGGCGGCACGCTCGCTCACCTCGCAGCCACCAAGGGCCTCGGCGATGTCGTTTTATTCGACGTGGTCGTAGGCGTGCCGCAGGGCAAGGCATTGGACCTGTCGCAGTGCGGCCCGGTTGAAGGTTTCGACGCGAAGATCACCGGTTCGAACGACTATGCCGATATCGCGGGCGCGGATGTCGTGATCGTCACGGCCGGTGTTGCGCGCAAGCCCGGCATGAGCCGCGACGATCTGCTCGGCATCAACCTCAAGGTGATGAAGGCGGTCGGCGAAGGCATCAAGAACAACTGCCCGGATGCCTTTGTGATCTGCATCACCAACCCATTGGACGCGATGGTTTGGGCACTGCGCGAGTTTTCGGGCCTTCCCGCGAACAAGGTCGTCGGGATGGCGGGCGTGCTGGACTCGGCGCGCTTTGCCACCTTCCTCGCGTGGGAATTCGGTGTCAGCGTCAAGGACGTGAACGCCTTCGTGCTCGGCGGCCACGGTGACACGATGGTGCCGGTGCTGAGCTACTCGACCATCAACGGCATCCCGGTGGCCGACATGGCCAAGATCAAGGGCATTTCCGAGGATCGCCTCGGCGAAATCGTCAAGCGCACCCGCGCGGGCGGCGGCGAGATCGTTGCGCTGCTCGGCACCGGCTCGGCCTTCTATGCGCCTGCCACCAGCGCCATTTCGATGGCCGAAGCCTACCTCTACGACCAGAAGCGCATCCTGCCCTGCGCGGTGCAGGTTGACGGTAAGTATGGCCTCGACGGGCTTTACGTGGGCGTCCCGGTGGTGATCGGTGCAGGCGGCGCGGAAGAGGTGATCGAGATCAGCCTGACCGACGAGGAGAAGGCGAACCTTGGCGTCAGCGTCGATGCGGTCAAGGAACTGCTTGAGGCGTGCAAGGCGCTGGATAGCTCGCTGGCGTGACAACCAGCGTTCGCCTTTTGGGATTAGGTGTCGCCACGGTTTTCGTTGCGGGTTGCGACACGCCGACACCCATCAGTGAGAAGAACAAGGAAGATGCAGAGGCTGCCTGCGATCGACTCAGTCAACGGCTGTTCCCTGACACTGTGAACGGCGTTTACGAACTGAAGGTTGGTGAGCCCAGATTTGAAGGCATTGAAGGCGAAAATTCCGCCGGATTTGTTATCAGATACACATGGTACCAGAGCCCGGATGAAACAGTTGACCTTGTCTGCAAAGTCAACGCCGATGCTCGAACGATCGAATATCTTGAGTTTCTTGGCATTAAAAAAGTAGCCGACGCTACTGAAAGTTGGAGTTACTAATGTCCATCCTCATCAACAAAGACACCAAAGTCATCACCCAGGGGATGATCGGCAACACCGGTACGGCCACCCCCGCGCGTTGACAGATTGAGGCGAGACCCGTAATTTACACATATCCTGTGTAAATGTGGAAACCAGTATGACCAAGAACCTGACCCTTGCCGTTGATGAAGAGCTGCTTGAGCGGTTCCGGCTCCATGCGGCCGAGCGCAAGACCTCAGTCAATGCCCTGATCCGACAGTACATGGAGGAGCGCACGGGCCTCTCGCAAAAACGACGCGAGGCGCGGGCGCAAATGGCTGAAATGGCACGCGCAAACGCAGCCGAAGATCAGCCCGGTGAGCATGGTGGCTGGCGCTGGAACCGCGAAGATTGCTACTCCGGCCCGCGCTTTGATCGGATGCGGAACCACTAATGTCCGGCTTGTTCTTCGACACCAATGTGTTGCTCTATGCGGCCCGCAAGAAGTTGACCGGAGCGGATGCTGCCAAGCGCATGGTTGCCGAGGAACTGATCGCCCAGCATGATTTCATCATTTCAGGACAGGTTCTTTCCGAATTCTACAGCAACGCGATCAAAACCGGGCCGCACCAGCTTGCCCCTGATGAGGCGCGAACCTGGATCGAGCTTCTGTCGACCCAGCCTTGTATTGCGGTCGATAGCGAGGTGGTGCTGTCCGGAGTCAATCTTTCACAGCGGTATCAGATCAGTTACTGGGACGCCGCAATCATTGCCGCAGCCCACAAGGGCCAAGCCGACCTGCTCTACACCGAAGACCTCAACGATGGCCAGCGTTACGGCGACGTGACGGCGATCAACCCTTTCCGAAACCTCGCGAATTAGCAGGAGCCACGATGTCCATCCTCGTAAACAAAGACACCAAGGTCATCACCCAAGGCATGACCGGCAACACCGGCACCTTCCACACCCAGGCCGGGCTCGATTACGGCACGCAGATGGTCGGCGGCGTGACCCCCGGCAAGGGCGGCACCACCCATATCGGCCTGCCGCAGTTCAACACCGTGCGCGAGGCCAAGGCTGCGACCGGCGCGACCGCCTCGTGCATCTACGTCCCGCCGCCGTTCGCCGCTGATGCGATCTGCGAGGCGATTGATGCCGAGATCGAGCTGATCATCTGCATCACCGAAGGCATCCCGGTGCTCGACATGGTCCGCGCCAAGCGTGCGCTCGCCGGTTCCAAGTCGCGGCTGATCGGCCCCAACTGCCCCGGCGTGCTGACCCCGAACGAGTGCAAAATCGGCATCATGCCCGCCAACATCTTCAAGAAGGGCTCGGTCGGCATCGTCTCGCGCTCGGGCACGCTCACCTATGAAGCGGTGCACCAGACCACCATGGCCGGCCTCGGCCAGACCACCGCGGTCGGCATCGGCGGCGATCCGGTCAACGGCACCAACTTCATCGACGTGCTCGACCTGTTCTTGGATGACCCCGAGACCGAGTCCATCATCATGATCGGCGAAATCGGGGGCAGCGCCGAGGAAGAGGCCGCCGCTTTCATCAAGCGCGAGGCCGCCAAGGGCCGCGCCAAGCCGATGGTCGGCTTCATCGCCGGGCGCACCGCCCCTCCGGGCCGCCGTATGGGCCACGCGGGGGCGATCGTCTCGGGCGGTCAGGGCGGCGCCGAGGACAAGATCGCGGCGATGGAAGATGCGGGCATCCGCGTCTCGCCCTCGCCCTCGCTGCTCGGCGAAACGCTCGCCGCGATGCTGAAAGAAATGGCCTAACCGAATACCGGCCCCTCGCGCGTGCGGGGGCCATCCTTCCTCCTCCCCGGGAGTCCCACCGATGGGCAACGAACCGCAGAACTTCCTCCCCGCCTTCACCGATCAGGAAGGCCCGCAGCCCGGCCCGTCGTGGGAGCGGCGCGGCTGGCTTGACGCGCTGACCGACAGCGCGGCTGATCTCACCGCCGCGATGGACCCGACCGAGATGACGATCGCGGTCAAGGCGGCGGCGAAGGATGCGGGCAAGCCGACCGATCCCAAGGCGGTCGAAAAGGCCGCCAAGCTCTCCATCGCAGCGATGACGCTGGTGCGGCTCTACCGCGTGCGCGGGCACATGGCGGCGAACCTCGATCCGCTTGGCCTCGTCAACCGCGAAGGCCCGGCGGACCTGACGCTCGAATGGCACGGGCTGGCGGGCAAGGAGAACGAGGACGTCTATGTCGGCGGCGTGCTCGGCATGGAATGGACCACGGTAGGCAAGCTCCACCAGCGGCTGCGCGAAGTGTACTGCGGCAAGGTCGGCCTCGAATACATGCACATCGCCGATACCGAGGAACGGCGCTTCCTGCAGGACAAGTTCGAAAAGCCGGGTGAGACGATCCAGTTCACGCCTGAGGGCAAGAAGGCGATCCTCTCAGCCGTGCTGCGCGGCGAGCAGTTCGAGGAATTCCTCGCCAAGAAATATGTCGGCACCAAGCGGTTCGGGCTGGATGGCGGCGAGTCCATGATCCCGGCGCTGGAAGCCGTGATCAAGCACGGCGGCAGTTCTGGCGTGCGCGAGATCATCTACGGCATGGCCCACCGCGGCCGGTTGAACGTGCTCGCCAATGTGATGGCCAAGCCCTACCGCGTGATCTTCCACGAATTTTCGGGCGGCAGCGCCAACCCCGATGATGTCGGCGGATCGGGCGATGTGAAATACCACCTCGGCACCTCAACCGACCGTGAGTTCGACAGCATCTCGGTCCACATGAGCCTCGTCCCCAACCCCTCGCACCTCGAAACAGTGAACCCGGTGGTGCTGGGCAAGACGCGCGCGCAGCAGGCGATCCGCGATGATCTGAAAAAGAAGGATCAGGTGCTCCCCGTGCTGATCCACGGTGACGCCGCCTTCGCAGGGCAAGGCGTGGTATGGGAGAGCATCTCGCTCTCAGGCGTGCCCGGTTACGATACCGGTGGCTGCATCCACTTCATCATCAATAACCAGATCGGCTTCACCACCTCGCCCAAGTTCGCGCGGTCCTCGCCCTATCCGAGCGATGTGGCCAAGGGGGTGATGGCGCCGATCCTGCACGTCAACGGCGATGATCCCGAAGCGGTGACTTTCGCCTGCAAGCTCGCGGTCGAATACCGCCAGACCTTTCACCGCGATGTCGTGATCGACATGTGGTGCTATCGCCGCTTCGGCCACAACGAGGGCGACGAGCCCAAGTTCACCCAGCCGGTGATGTACGACACAATCCGCCAGCACCCCAAGGTCAGCGTTGCTTACGAAGCGCGGCTGGTGCGCGAGGGCGTGGTCGAACCGGGCACGCGCGAGCGGATCGCCGGTGAGTTCGTCGCGCTGCTTGAAGCGGAGTTTGAAGCTGGCAAAAGCTACAAGGCCAACGAGGCCGACTGGTTCGGCGGGCGCTGGGCCGGGCTCAACAAGCCCGCCGATCCGGAAACCGCACGCCGCTCGGTTGAAACCGCAATCGAGCCCAAGACCTTCGATGCGCTTGGCCGGGTGCTGACCGAAGTCCCCGCCGATCTCGATGTCCACAAGACCCTCGACCGCGTGCTTGCCGCCAAGCGCGAGATGTTTGCCACCGGCGCCAAAGTGGGTGGGGGCTTCGACTGGGCCACCGCTGAGGCACTCGCCTTTGGCAGCCTCGTGATGGAAGGTTACGGGGTGCGCCTGTCCGGGCAGGACTCCGGACGCGGCACCTTCTCGCAGCGCCATGCGGTGTGGGTCGATCAGAATTCGGAACGCAAATACGTGCCGCTCTCCACCCTGCCCCACGGCAAGTTCGAAGTGCACGATTCCACCCTGTCCGAATATGGCGTGCTCGGCTTCGAATATGGCTTCGCGATGGCCGACCCCAAGAGCCTCGTGCTGTGGGAGGCCCAGTTCGGCGATTTCGCCAATGGCGCGCAGATCATGATCGACCAGTACATCGCGAGCGGCGAGAGCAAGTGGCTGCGCGCCAACGGCCTCGTGATGCTGCTGCCGCACGGCTACGAAGGGCAAGGGCCGGAACACTCCTCCGCGCGGCTTGAACGGTTCCTCCAGCTGTGCGCCGACGACAATATGTGCGTGTGCAACATCACCTCGCCGGCGAATTATTTCCACGTGCTGCGCCGCCAAATGCTCCGCAGCTTCCGCAAGCCCATGATCATCATGAGCCCCAAGTCGCTGCTGCGCCACCCTCTGGCCAAAAGCAGCCGCGAGGAGTTCCTCGGCGACCGGCAGTTCCGGCGCATCATGTCCGACACCAAGGACATTGCTGACGACAAGGTGCGGCGCGTCGTGCTGTGTTCGGGCAAGGTCGCCTATGACCTGATCGAAGCGCGCGATGCGGCGGGGATCGATGACGTGTCGATCATCCGGATCGAGCAGCTGTTCCCCTTCCCCGGCGATCCACTGGCGCTGCGCCTCGCGCGGATGAGCAACCTCAAGGACGTTATCTGGTGTCAGGAAGAGCCGCGCAACAATGGCGCGTGGTTCTTTGTGAACGAGCGGATCGAGGAATCGCTGACCAAGGCCGGGCACACCGGCATGCGCCCGACCTATGCCGGCCGCGACGCCGCCGCCTCGCCCGCAACCGGGCTCGCCAGCCGCCACAAGGCGCAGCAGGAGGCGCTGATCGCCGCCGCGCTGGGGCTCAAATGATAACCGACTTATCGCCGTTCGTGTCGAGCGAAGTCGAGACACCTGTGCGGCACAGCCTCTCGAGTTCTGCCTTCGGCAGTGCTTCGCAACCGCTCGAGGCGAACGGAAACTGAATTTTTTGCAGGAAGCAATCTGATGGCCACCGAAATCAAAGTTCCCGCTCTGGGCGAATCCGTCACCGAAGGCACGATTGCCGAATGGTTCAAGCAGCCCGGCGAAGCCGTCGCGGCGGATGAGGCGATTTGCAGCCTTGAGACCGACAAGGTCGCAGTTGACGTGCCCTCGCCCGTCGCCGGGATCATGTCCGAACACCGTGTCGCGGTCGGCGATACGGTTGAGGTTGGCGCGGTGATCGCGGTGATCGAAGCAGGCGCGACTGCTGCGGTGGCGGCTCCCGCTCCTGCTGCTGCGAAGGCCGAAACCCCCGCCCCGGCAGCGACCGAAGAACTGACCGGCGCGGCGCAGACCATGTCGCCCGCGGTGCGCCGCGCGGTGCTGGAACACGGCGTCGATCCCTCGACCATCAAGGGCACCGGCAAGGATGGCCGGTTGACCAAGGAAGATGTGCTGGCGGCGGCGGAGGCGAAGGCCAAGGGCCCCGCTGCACCTGCACCCACGCCCACCCCGGCCCCCGCTCCCGCTCCGGCCAAGGCGGCAACCGGCGGCGCGCGCGGCGAAGAGCGCGTCAAGATGACCCGCATGCGCCAGACCATCGCCAAGCGTTTGAAGAGCGCGCAGGACAATGCTGCGCTGCTCACCACCTTCAATGATTGCGACATGAGCGCGGTCATCGAAGCGCGCGACAAGTACAAGGACCTGTTCGCCAAGAAGCACGACATTCGCCTCGGCTTCATGGGCTTCTTCGCCAAGGCCGCCTGCCTCGCACTGAAGGACGTGCCGAGCGTCAACGCCTATATCGACGGCGATGAGATCATCTACCACGACTATGTCGATATCTCGGTTGCGGTCAGCGCGCCCAACGGGCTCGTGGTGCCGGTTGTGCGCGATTGCGACAGCAAGGGCTTTGCCCGGATCGAGCAGGACATCGCCGATTTCGGCGCGCGCGCGAAGGCGGGCACGCTGACGATGGACGACATGACCGGCGGGACCTTTACCATCTCGAATGGCGGGGTGTTCGGCTCGTTGATGTCGACCCCGATCATCAACCCGCCGCAGTCGGCGGTGCTGGGCCTCCACCGCATCGAAGATCGCCCCGTGGTGCGTAACGGCCAGATCGTGATCCGCCCGATGATGTATCTCGCGCTGTCCTACGACCACCGCCTGATCGACGGCCGCGAGGCGGTGACCGCGCTCAAGATCATCAAGGACGCGATCGAGGATCCGACCCGGATGCTGATTGATTTGTGAGTCTGTAAACAAATATCCGTTCGGGCTGAGCTTGTCGAAGCCTTGTCCTTTCTTTTGAGGCGACGGACCCCAAGTGAAGTGCAGCCCTTCGACAAGCTCAGGGCGAACGGAGTTTTTGCCAAATGGCTGACCATTCCTACGATTACGACGTCCTCATCATCGGTGCCGGCCCCGGCGGCTATGTCGCGGCAATCCGCGCGGCGCAGCTCGGGCTGAAGACCGCTTGCGTCGAAAGCCGCGCGACGCTGGGCGGCACCTGCCTCAATGTCGGGTGCATCCCCTCCAAGGCGCTGCTGCACGGCTCGGAACTGTTCGACGAGGCCAATAACGGTCACTTCGCCACCTGGGGCATCACCGCCACCCCGACGCTCGATCTGGGCCGGATGATGCAGGAGAAGACCAAGGCCGTGGGCGAGCTCACCGGCGGGATCGAATTCCTGTTCAAGAAGAACAAGGTCGCCTGGCTCAAGGGCCATGCCGCGTTTGAAGACGCACATACGGTGATGGTTGGCGGCGAGAAAGTCACGGCCAAGGACATCGTGATCGCCACCGGGTCGAGCGTCACCCCGCTCCCCGGCGTTACCGTCGACAACGCAGGCAAGCGGATCGTCGACAGCACCGGCGCGCTTGAATTGGGCGAAGTGCCCGAACACCTCGTGGTGATCGGCGGCGGCGTCATCGGTCTCGAACTCGGCTCGGTGTGGCGGCGCTTGGGCGCCAAGGTCACTGTGGTCGAATATCTCGATCAACTGCTCCCCGGTCTCGACGGCGATGTGCGCAAGGAAGCGGGCAAGATCTTCAAGAAGCAGGGCATGAACATGATGCTCGGCCACAAGGTCACCGGCGCGAGCGTGGCGGGCAAGACCGTCACTCTCACCGTTGAAAAGTCGGCGGGAGGGGATGCGCAGACGCTCGAAGCCAGCCACGTGCTCGTCGCCATCGGCCGCCGCCCCAACACCGATGGGCTGGCGCTCGACAAGGTGGGGCTGACGGTCAACGCGCGCGGGCAGATTGAAATCGATCACGATTTCCGCACCCCTGTGCCCAACATCTGGGGCATCGGCGATGTCGTCCCCGGCCCGATGCTCGCGCACAAGGCCGAGGATGAAGGCATCGCCGTGGCCGAGAATATCGCGGGCCTCACCGGCATCGTGAACCACGATGTCATCCCCAACGTCGTCTACACCGCGCCCGAAATCGCCGGGGTCGGCATCACCGAGGAACAGGCCAAGGAACGCGGGCTCAGCGTCAAGATCGGCAAGTTCCCGATGATGGCCAACAGCCGCGCCAAGGCCAACCGCGACACCGAAGGCTTTGTGAAGGTCATCGCCGATGCCGAAACCGACCGTGTGCTCGGCGTGTGGATCATCGCCAGCCTCGCAGGCACGATGATCGCCGAAGCCTGCGTCGCAATGGAATTCGGCGCGACCTCGGAAGACATCGCCTACACCTGCCACGCCCACCCGACCCACGCTGAGGCGCTGAAGGAAGCGGCGATGGCGGTGACGGGCAAGCCGATCCACATGTAGTTTGCGCGCTCCCCCGGCTTTGCCTAAACCCCAAGGCCAAGGGGAGATTTCGCGCATGGCCTATCCGCAATTGACCGACAAGCCGGGCGCGGCGGCGACCGCGCTAGCGATCCGCACCCGCAAGCTCAGCGTGACCGAGGCGGTCGATGCGGCCATCACCCGGCTCGAAAAGTTCGATTCCACCATTGATGCGCTGGCCGTGCCCGATTTTGAGCGCGCTTACGAAACCGCCAAGGCGATGGACGCCGCCCCGCGCCCGCTCGGTCAGCCGCTTTACGGCGTGCCGATGACGATCAAGGAAAGCTTTGACGTCGCGGGCCTGCCGACCACCTTTGGCCATGCCGAATACCGCGACAGCATCGCCCCGCATGATGCGCTGCTGGTCAAGCGGCTGAAGGCGGCGGGCGCGATCATCATCGGCAAGACCAACGTGCCGGTCGACCTCACCGATTGGCAGAGCTTCAACCCGGTCTATGGCCGAACCGCCAACCCGCATGATCCGGCGCGCTCCCCCGGTGGATCATCGGGCGGCAGCGCGGCGGCGGTGGCAAGCGGGATGGTGCCGTGCGATTTCGGCACAGACATCGGCGGATCGGTGCGCGTTCCGGCGCATTTCTGCGGGGTATGGGGTCACAAGACCACCTGGGGGCTGATCCCCAAGCATGGGCATGATAGCCCCGCCTATTCGCGGCGCGAAGGCTTCATCGCCGCGCATGATGCGCCGCTCAGCATCGCCGGGCCGTTGGCACGCAATGCCGGTGATCTCGCCATATTGACCGAAGTCGGCGCCGAAGTGCCGCTGCGCCGCCACCCCAAGCCCTTGCGCGAGTGCCGCCTGCTGGCGATCACGTCGCTGCCTATTGCGCCGGTCGATGCGAGCGTCATGGAGCCGACCGAAGCCGCGCTCGAAACGCTCACCCGCGCAGGGGTGCGGATCGACCGGACGAGCGACCTGCTACCCGATCAGACGCAGCAACAGCGCCACTATCTCAAGATGATGAATATCGTCATGTCGAACGGTGCCCCTGCCCCCGATGGCAAGCGCGCCACCGCGACCGATTGGTTCGCGCTGATGAACGCACAGGCGGCCAATATCGCGCAGTGGGAGGCGCTGTTCGAAACCTACGACTTCGTCCTCGCCCCGCCCGCACCGGTGCTGGCAGTGCCGCATAGCGACCGGGCGGTGTTCCGCAGCACGCTGACCATCAACGGCGCAGAGGAACCCGGCGGAAATGCGCTCGCCTGGGCCGGGCTGGCGACCTTCCCGAACCTGCCCGCCACCGTGCTCCCGATTGGCAGCGGCACCTATCTCGGCGCGCAACTGCCGTGCGGAATGCAAGTGATCGGCCCGCGCTGGCACGATCTCGATTGCATCGCGGCGGCGGAGGCGATTGGACAGCTGTTGCACGGTTAGGTTCAATTCGTCATTGCGAGCCGAAGGCGAAGCAATCCATGGACCACTGGTTCAAAATGGAGAGCGTTGGTCCGTGGATTGCCGCGTCGCCTGCGGCTCCTCGCAATGACGAGTGACATTATGTCTGCCCTGACAATGCGCAGCCTCGCAAAGTGGCACATCTGGCTCGGCTGGCTGGTTGGCGTGCCGATCGTCATGTGGCTTGCCACCGGTCTGCTGATGACGCTGCGCCCGGTCGAAGAGGTGCGCGGCAATCACCTCCGGATCGAAGGTGAAATGGCCCCGCTCTCGATGCCGGGAAGCACGCTTGCGACCGAGGAAGCCAACCTCAAGGAGATGCGCGTCGTCATGCAGGGCGGGCGCGCCGTGGCGGTGCTGACCGATATGGACGATCGCATCACCCGGGTCGATGTCGCGACCGGCACGCCCATTCCCCCACTCGGCGCTGCCGCTGCACGCGCGCTGGTGGCCGAACGGATCGTCGGCGGTGACAAGGTCGCGCGCGTCACACTCTACCCCGCTGACCGCTCGCCGTTCGATTTCCGTCGTCCGCTGGCGGCGTGGCAGGTGGCGCTGGACGATGGCACGAATGTCTATGTCGGTCGCGACACCGGGGAAATCGAGGCGGTGCGCACCCGCTGGTGGCGTGCCTTCGACTTCGCCTGGGGTCTGCATATCATGGACCTTTCCGAACGTGAGGATACCAGCCACCCGGTCCTGATATTCTTTGCTGCCCTGTCTTTGACGGGCGCAGTGATCGGCTGCGTGCTGATGTTCCGGCGGCGGCGCGCACGGCCCTCGGCTCCGCCCACAGCATGACGCCGACCGTTCTCACCCCGATCCTCGATTGGCTCGATATTGTCGGGATCGCTCTCTTCGCGCTGTCAGGTGCGGTGCTGGCGGCGCGGCTGCGGCAGACCTTCGTGACGATGGGTTTCTTCGCGCTGGTCACCGGGGTCGGCGGCGGCACGGTGCGCGATTTGTTGATCGGTGCGCCGGTGTTCTGGATCACCGATGCCTGGGTGGCGGCCATCTGCCTCGGCACCGCGCTGATCGCGTGGTTCACGCCGGTCAACTGGTGGGAGGGCAAGGGCTTCGACTACGCTGACGGCGCGGGCCTTGCCGCCTACGCTGTGCTCGGCAGCGCCAAGGCGCTCGCCTATGGCATCCCGCCTGTGCCGGCCGCGCTGATGGGGGTGATCACCGGCTGTGTCGGCGGGATCATCCGCGATGTGGTGGCAGGCCGCCCTTCGATCATCATGAGCCCTGAACTTTACGTCACCCCGGCCGCGTTGACCTCGGCCTTGACTGTGGCTGGCATGGCCGCCGCGCCGCTGCTGGGCGTGCCCGATGCATGGGTGTGGAGCGCGGCCTTCGCCTGCGGCTTTGCGCTTCGCAGCGCGGCGATCCGCTGGGAATGGGGCCTGCCGAGTTATGGCCCGAGTTATGGGGAGAGGGAGGAGCGCTAACGCCCCTCCCCCAACGCAATCACACGTCGCCGTCAATCGTCTCGGGGATTTCTTCACCCGGGATCGGCCCACCGGGATAGGCCGGAAGCGGCTGATCCGCAGGCACCGCGCTGGGCGCAGGCTGGTTCAGCCGCGCGCGTGCATCGGCATAGCGCTGATCGCTCCACTGCGCCTGTTCCTTGCCGAGATAGGGCACGGATTCAGCCCGAGGCGACGTGTCGTTCTGCTCGAGCCCAAGATAGGGAACCGACGGCGCGCCTGAAAAGCTGCTGTAATCAATCCCGTCGATCTGGCCGCCATTGCCGATCCGGCATTGGAAGGGCGTGCCGTTGAACAGCGTGCCCGACACCCGCCAACCTGCGCCGGTGCGTTCGACATTGTCGACCGTGTCCACCCGCACATCGCGTTCGATCCGGGCAAGGCACTGGTCCACCGCGCTGTCGAGCCCGGCTGAACCCGTGCCGCGCGGGCGGGCACGGTCATTATCGCGGCGATCATCGCGCCGCTCTTCGAAACGCGGGTTGTATTCATTGTCGCGCACATCGCGCTCGACAATCACCACATCGCGGTCGCGCTGGCGGCGGTTGTTGCTGTTGGCGATGGCGGCAATCCCGCCAATGATCGCAGCGCCGATGAGCACCTCACCCGCGCCAATCCCGCGTCGGTAGCCGCGACGACCGAAGCCGCGCCGTCCGTAACCGCAACCATAACCCCGGCAGCGCCAATCGGCGGTGCTGGCGTCAGGATCGTAACGGCTGGCATCGAACACCGCCGAAGACGTGCCCAAGCCGGTCGTGGGCAGCTGCGCCGCTGCGGCGGGTGATGCAAAGATGGTGGTGCCAGCAAGAGCGCCAGCCAGAACTAGCGCACGGGTATTCAGAGCCATGGACGCTCCCTCCTGTTGATTTGCGAGCGCCCACCAAGCTCTCTGATGAGCAAAGCCTAACCGCCTCTGGCTTGCGCTGGGCTGAACCGCAACACAAAACGCCCCGCCATCCTTGAGAGGAGGCGGGGCGAAGTAAACCTGCCGCGATAAGAGGGAGAGGCGCGGCAGAAGGAGTTAGCGCAGACCGCGGATCCCGCCGAATTCAACCTGGGGAGCGCCGCGACCGTCAACATAGCAGCTGAAGCGTCCGGTATCGCCGCGGCCACGGCCATAATGTGCGCCCTGCACTGCGATGCGGCCCTGCACGCGGAAGCCATCACGGGTGCGATCAATGTCGCGCACGTCGATCACATCGGCATAACGGAACCCGCCAAACCGGCGTGCCTGGTTTTCCGCGGCACGGACGCAGCGATCAACCGCACCGCGCGGGCCACCGGCAAAGCCGTAGCCGCCGCGATCACCGCGGTCGTAACGGTCTCCGCGATAGTCGCGATCACCCCGATAGTCGCGGTCTCCGCGATAGTCGCGGTCGCGGTAGTCGTAGCGGCGATCATTGCGGTCACCATCGAAGGCTCCGGCAAGCGCGGCAATCCCGCCGATCACCACGGCCCCAGCGATAATCTCGCCTGCGCCGATGCCATCGCGGCCGCGGTGATCATCTGCCATCGCGGGGGTGGCAGTGGCCGCAGTCAGCGCAGTGGCAGCGACCGCGCCGAGCGAAATCCGGGCCCATTTGCCGGAGGCCAGCCGGTTGGTCATGGTGGTCATCAGATGTGTCCTCGTCTGTCGCCGCTCGCTGGATTGCGGGGGTGACAAGGACCTTTTGCGCGATTCGGGCTGTTGCGAAGCTGAATTGGCTTGGCAGGAAATGTTAATGTTGAGGGCCAGTTTGCTGAACGGGCCTAAATTAACGGGAAGGCAGCGCCGCCAGCACGTCGCGGGTGAAACCAGCAATGTCGAAGCTCGCCCCCACCGGATCCTCGCCCCGGCGCACGATCACGATGTTGCGCGAAGGCACGATCACCACATATTGCCCGCGATTGCCATTGGCCGCGAAGGTATCGGGCGGGACGCCGTCTTCCTTGTTCAGCAGCCAGAACCCCGCGCCGTAGCCAAAGGTGCCGCTGGTCGGCTGCGGGCCGCTGGGGGCGGAGACGTACTTCGCCCAGCCTTCGGGCAGGATGCGGGTGCCGTCCTTCAGCTTGCCATCATCAAGGTATAGCTGCCCCAGGATCGCCAGATCGCTCGCGGTGGTCCAGACCTGCGACGACAGCACGTAATTGCCCTGCCAGTCGGTCTCGGCCACAGTGTGGTTCATTCCCAGCTTGGCGAAGAATTCGGCCGGGGGATAGTGATCGAGCCATTGCTGGATCGCCTTTATCGCCAGCAGCGTATCATTATTGGCATAGCGGAACGTGGTCCCCGGCGCGTGGAGCACCGGCCATCCGGTCACGGTTTCATCCACGGTCGATCCGCCCCAATAGAGTGGATCGGTGCGATTGCCGGGCGTGTCGGAATAGCGCCCGGTTGCCATCCGCAGCGCGTGATCGATGGTGATCGCGTTGCGCGCATCGGTTGACCCGCCTCTGGCCCAGTAGTTGAGGCCGATCGGATCATCGACACTGGCATCGCCCGCCTGCACCGCCGCGCCGATCAGCGTGGCAGCGATGGACTTGGCGACTGACCAGGTGCGCTGCGGGGTGTGTTTGTCAAAGCCAGGGGCGTAGGCCGCCTGTTCGACATGACTGCCCGCGGCGCGGTTGACGCGCACCAACACGGCCGTGGTGCGGGTTCCGGGACCATAGGCACCGCCAATTGCTGCCTGAAACACCTTATCAACCGGTGCCATCCGCTTGGGGTTGGCATCCTTGGTGGACGCCGACGTCATCTCGGCTTCAGACGCGGCTGCCGCTGCAATAGGCGCCTGCGGATTGCTGGAATCCTCAGGCGCGCCAATTGGCAGGCTCGAACAGCCGGTGCCCGAACCATAATAGGCAGCAACCCGCGCGGGCATGTCTTCAGCCCAGCTCACCGCGACGTGGGCCACCTGCCCGGTGGGTCGGCGCACGATGGTGAAGGGCAAATCGCTGACAATTCCATCAAGCGGGGGCTGAATGCCGGTCAGCTCCCACTGCATCACGCTTTCGGGCGTGCGGGTGGTGCCATTCGCCTCGGCATGGGCAATCGCGCCGCACAGCATCAGCGCCTTGTAGCCTGCCGCGAGAGCGCGGTCATAGCGGGCGTCGAGCCGTTCCTGCTGGCTCTGAGCGATGGCGGGGGCGGCGGCGAGGAGCAGCGTGGTTGCTGCCAGAGCGGTGCGGATCATGCCCGCGACACTAAACCGCGCCGCTCAAAAGGAAAGGGCCGGAAGCGTTCCCGCCCCGGCCGCTGTCCCGATTTGCGAGTCCCCGCGCAGGCGGGGACCTCAGGCAATATCGCGGGAGGCTCCCGCCTGCGCGGGAGCTCACACACTTATCTCAAGCGTCTTCGAATTCTTCAGACTGCACCGGGCCCGAATCCTGACCCTTGGCGTCTTCGTCGCGGTCGACCAGTTCGATGATCGCCATCTGCACCGCGTCACCGGCACGCACGCCAGCGCGCAGCACGCGGGTGTAGCCACCTTCACGGTCCGAATAACGCTCGGCCAGAACTTCAAACAGCTTCTTCAGCTGCGCTTCGTCACCCAAGCGGCTCATGGCGAGACGACGGTTCGACAACCCGCCGCGCTTCGCGAGCGTGATCAGCTTTTCGAGATAGGGGCGCAGTTCCTTCGCCTTAGGCAGCGTGGTCTTGATCTGCTCGTGCTTGATCAGCGCGGCAGCCATGTTGCGGAACAGGGCGTTGCGGTGACCCGTCTTGCGGCCCAGCTTACGGCCCGACATACCATGACGCATTTGACTTCATCCTTCGTTCGTAAGGAGCCCGTACAAGGTAGCTCCATCCCGGTCGGAGAGGGTCCGACCTTCCCATCTTTTGGCCAAGCCGTCATGGGAGTAAATCCCATGACGTCGAACGGGCTTCGCCCGCCGGCCGGCAGGCCGCCGTCCATCAGCAACCTGCGGTTGCTTCAGGCGGCTGCTTCTCGGATCTTATCCGAGAAGCTCCTGCTCGAGCTTCTTCGCCATCTCTTCGATGTTCTCCGGCGGCCAGCCCGGGATGTCCATCCCGAGACGCAGGCCCATGCTGGAGAGCACTTCCTTGATCTCGTTGAGCGACTTGCGGCCGAAGTTCGGCGTGCGCAGCATCTCGGCTTCGGTCTTTTGGACCAGATCGCCGATATAGATGATGTTGTCGTTCTTGAGGCAGTTGGCCGAACGCACCGACAGTTCCAACTCGTCCACCTTCTTGAGGAGGTAACGGTTGAGCTGGTTGGCGTCGCTTTCTTCCGGCTGCACCGCGTGGCCAATCATCTGACCGACCGGCTGCGGGATGCCATCTTCGAAGTGGACGAACAGCGTCAGCTGGTCCTGAAGAATGCGCGCGGCATAGGCCACGGCGTCTTCCGGGGTGACCGTGCCATCGGTCTCGACAGTCAGCGAGAGCTTGTCATAGTCAAGCTCCTGCCCGACGCGGGCGTTCTCGACCTTGTAGCTCACCTGACGCACCGGCGAATAGAGCGAGTCGATCGGGATCAGCCCGATCGGCGCGTCAGCCGGACGGTTCTGCACGGCGGGCGAGTAGCCCTTCCCGGTGTCAGCAGTCAGCTCCATGTTGAGCGTTGCGCCTTCATCGAGCTGGCAGATCACCAGATCCTTGTTCATGATCTCGATATCGCCGGTGACAGCAATGTCGCCAGCCTTCACCGCGCCTGGGCCAGTGGCCGAGAGCTGCAAACGCTTGGGGCCTTCGCCTTCCATCTTGAGCGCGATCTGCTTGACGTTGAGGACGATGTCGGTGACATCTTCACGCACGCCAGCCAGCGACGAGAATTCGTGCAGCACGTTTTCGATCTTGATCGAGGTGATCGCTGCACCTTGCAGGCTCGACAGCAGTACGCGCCGCAGCGCGTTACCCAGCGTCAGGCCAAAGCCGCGCTCGAGCGGCTCGGCCACAAAAGTAACCTTGCGCTGACGATCGCCGCCATCCTTGATTTCGAGGTTGTTGGGTTTCTTGAGTTCCTGCCAGTTCTTCGTGTTGACGGACATGGATTTCCCCTAATTCGCCTGTGCGGGCGGTTCAAATTTGGGTGGGCCGGATGCGCGGGATGAGGCGCAGCATCGGACCCATTCGGGCGGCGATGGCACGAACTGCCACCGCCATCCCGGCGGATCAGACGCGGCGGCGCTTAGAGGGCCGGACCCCGTTGTGCGGGATCGGAGTCACGTCACGGATCGAGGTAATGTTGAAGCCCACGGCGGCAAGACCGCGCAGTGCGCTTTCACGGCCCGAACCCGGACCCTTCACTTCCACTTCCAGTGTGCGGACGCCATGTTCGGCAGCCTTCTTGCCAGCGTCATCAGCTGCGACCTGCGCGGCGTAAGGCGTTGACTTGCGGCTACCCTTGAACCCCATGGCACCGGCGCTGGACCAGCTGATCGCATTGCCCTGTGCATCGGTGATGGTGATCATGGTGTTGTTGAAGCTGGCGTTGATATGCGCAACGCCGCTGCTGATGTTCTTCTTGTCACGGCGCCGAATACGGCCTGGTTCGCGTGCCATTGTTTGAATTCCTCTAGCTCGTCAGAAGGAAAAAGCGTGGAAGCCTAAAGCTTGCAGCTTACTTCTTCTTGCCCGCGATGGGCTTGGCCTTGCCCTTGCGGGTGCGGGCGTTGGTGTGAGTGCGCTGACCGCGAACGGGCAGACCGCTGCGATGACGCAGGCCGCGATAGGCACGCAGGTCCATAAGGCGCTTGATGTTCATCGCGGTGTTGCGACGCAGGTCGCCTTCCACGGTGAAATCAGCGTCGATGGTTTCGCGGATGCGGAGGATTTCCTCGTCCGAGAGATCCTGCACACGCGCCGAGTGCGCGATACCGAGCTTGTCAGCGATCTGGACAGCCGTGGTACGGCCGATTCCGTGAATATATGTCAGCGCGATGATCACGCGCTTGTTGGTGGGGATATTGACCCCGGCAATACGAGCCACTTATTTCTCCATGCTCCACAGGGACTTGACAACCAACAGGCGGCCGCCCCTATCTCAACGCTCATTCACCCGATGCCCGCTTGCCGAAGCGTGCAGGCACGCAAACAACAAAAAGTCCGGTTGGCACGCGCACGGGCGATGCCTGCCGAACTTGCTTCGAACATGTCGAATGAGGGGCGCGCATAGGATGATTCGCACGGGCCGTCAACCATATGCGGACGCACGGCCATTTTGACGTTCAGCCGCGCGGCTTGTCGTCCTTCAGATCACCAAAGGCATCGTCCACCGTCCCCGGCTTCGTCGCCGGTTTGGGGGCGGGTTTGGAGGCGGGCACTGGCGGCGTCACAACTTTTGGCGCGGGCGGGACGGCGGGCTTGACCACAGGAGCGGCGGCTGGGGGAGCCGTGATCGTCGGGGCAGGTTTGATCGTCGCCGCCGATGCAGGTGTGGCAGTCGCAGGCGCAGGTTTTGACGCCGGTGCCGTTTGTGGCGGCGCATCGGTGTCCACTGCATCAGGTTCGGCGTCTGACGCCTCAGACTCAGGAATCGCCACCGGCCCGAGCAGTTTTCCAAGCGCCGCAACCTGCAGCCCCATCACACCGTCGACCGCCTTGGAAATCACCGGCACTTCATAGCGCATTGGCCCGCCGACATTATATTCCCACACGATCCGGGTGCCCTGCTCCACCTTGCTGATCGCGATGGTGAGAATGCCGATGACCGGCTCGCTTTGCAGCGGGCCAAGCGCGCCCTGCATCCGCAGCGCCTGCTCGGGATAGGCCTGGATCACCCGCATATGTTCAACACTGCCTTGCAGCGTGAAGCGCCCCGGCTCGTCCACTTCGGGAATGGTCTCGCAAAAGCACCCGCCGGCTTGCGGTGTAAGCGTCAGGTTATCAGCATCGCCCGACCAAGTATGGTCCTTGCTCCACCAGCCTGCTGGCGAAATCAGCGCCAGCCACACGGCCTTGGGGCTCGCTTCCACCACCACTTCGTGCCGCACGACGAAGCTGTCATCGGTTGTGCGGGTGACTTCGGCACAGGCCGGAGCGCTGAGGCCGAGCGCGGCGGCAGCCAGAACGAAAGGACGGGCGCGACCGGTGAGCATCGCAGCCCCCATCACCCCTTGAGAATCGCGTCGATTTGGCCCGCGACCGTCTCGATCGCTGCCATGCCATCCACCCGGGTCACAATCCCGCGGGCTTCATAGCCGGGCAGGATCGGTGCGGTCTTGCCGCGATATTCCTGCATCCGCATCCGCACGGTTTCTTCGTTATCATCGGGGCGACGCTTGAATTCGGTGCTGCCGCAATTGTCGCACACGCCGGCCACCGAAGGCGGATTGGCGGTATCGTGATAGAGCGCACCGCAATTGCCGCAGGAAAAACGCCCGGTGATCCGCTCGACCAGCGCATCCTCGTTCACTTCGAGCTCGATCACGTGATCCAGTGACCGGCCATTGCGGGCGAGGATCGCATCAAGCGCCTCAGCTTGCGCCCCGGTGCGCGGATAGCCATCGAAGATTGTGCCGGTCGCCCCATCCATCGCGGCGAGTTCAGCATCGATCAGGTCTGAGACGATCTCGTCAGAGACAAGCTCCCCGCGCTCCATCACGGCCTTGGCCTTAAGGCCGACAGGCGTCCCAGCCTTTACCGCCGCACGCAGCATGTCGCCGGTCGAAAGCTGGCGCATCCCATGGCGTTCAACCAAGCCGGCACTCTGCGTGCCTTTGCCTGCTCCGGGAGGGCCAAGAAGAATGATGTTCACGAACCGTCCCCCTTTATGCCGCCGGTCGCTGCCTGCGGCTATATTGCAGTCTTGCGGGTTCAACCAAGCGGAGCGTTGCGTCAAGTCGGCTTGCGACTGAACTTAGCGCATCCGCCCTTTGAGCTTCGCCTTCTTGATGAGATCACCATATTGGTGCGCGAGCAGATGCGACTGGACCTGCGAGATGGTATCCACCGTCACATTGACCACGATCAGCAAGCTGGTGCCGCCAAGGAACAGCGGAATGCCGGTCTGGGCGATCATGAATTCGGGCACCACGCACACCAGCGTGAGATAGATGGAGCCCACCACCGTGATGCGGGTCAGGACATATTCGAGATAGTCCGAGGTGCGCTTGCCCGGACGAATGCCGGGGATGAAGCCGCCATTCTTCTTCAGGTTATCCGCCGTCTCTTCCGGATTGAACACGACCGCGGTGTAGAAGAAGCAGAAGAAGATGATCCCGATCGCATAGAGCGCCATATACAGCGGGGTACCGTGGGCGAGATATTGGTTCAGCGTTACGATCACGCTGCCAAAGGTGCTGTCGGTATCGACCGAATTGCCCGCAAACTGGCTTATGGTCAGCGGCAGCAACAGCAGCGAGCTGGCAAAAATCGGCGGGATCACGCCAGCGGTGTTGATCTTGAGCGGCAAGTGCGAGCGTTCGGCCTGCATCATCCCGCGCTGGGTCGCGCGCTTGGGATATTGGATCAGCAAGCGGCGCTGGGCGCGCTCGAAAAAGCTGATGCCGTAGATCAGCACCACCACCATCGCGATGAAGGCGATGATGATCCAAGGGGCGATGGTGCCAGTACGGCCGCCTTCGAACAGGTTGGTGGCAAAGGTCGGGAACTGCGCCACGATGCCCGCCATGATGATCAACGAGATGCCATTGCCGATCCCGCGGCTGGTGATCTGCTCACCCAGCCACAGCAGGAACATCGTGCCGCCCACCAGACTGATCACTGCGCCGATGCGGAACAGGTAGCCGGGGTTGACTACGGCCTGAAGCCCGCTTTGCGCGGAGAAGCTTTCAAGCCCGACAGCAAGGAAATAGCCCTGGATCGCGCACAGGAACACCGCGCCATAGCGGGTATATTGGTTAAGCTTTTGACGCCCGGTCGCGCCTTCCTTTTTCAAGGCGGCAAGCGAAGGATGCAAGGCCGAGGCCATCTGCACCACGATCGAGGCGGTGATATAGGGCATCACGCCCAGCGCGATGAGGCTCATGCGCTCAAGGCTACCGCCCGAAAAGGCGTTAAACAGGTCAAGGATCCCGCCGCGCGTCTGCTCATAAAGCTCGCTCAGGATCAGCGGGTTGACACCGGGCAGCGGCACAAAGCTGAGGAAGCGGAATACGATCAGCGCGCCGATCGTGAACCAGATGCGCTGCTTGAGCTCGGTCGCCTTGGCAAAATTGCCGAGGTTCAGGTTGCTCGCGATATTGTCGGCGCGTGATGCCATGGCGTTGTGTCGATCCTAGCTCTTGAGCCGGGAGCGCAGGCCGCTTGGCAACCCTCCCGCACCATCTTTAGCGCGCCGTTTTTCAAAGCGGTTGCCCTTGCAATCAGGGCAGCCCCGGCGCTCGGACACGTAAATAGGAAGCGCGGGGGCTCTTGTCGAACCCCCGCGCTCAGCATTTCGTCGATTACTTTGCCGCAGCGGCCTTGGCCGCCTTGTTCGCATCGCGGCGAACCAGCTTCTTTTCGTGCTCGGGGGTCGCAGCGGGAGCCACGTCAACCTTGCCGCCGGCCTTTTCGACCGCAGCAATCGCGCCCTTGGTCGCGCCGGTCACAGCGAAGGTCACCTTGGCGGTGATTTCGCCCTTGCCGAGCAACCGGACGCCATCCTTGCCGCCGCGCACCAGGCCTGCTTCACGCAGTGCTTCCTCGGTGATGGTGGCCTTGGCGTCGAGCTTGCCCGCGTCGATGAACTTCTGGATCATGCCCACGTTCACCTCGGCATAATCCTTGCCGAACGGGTTGTTGAAGCCACGCTTCGGCAGACGCATGTGAAGCGGCATCTGGCCGCCTTCAAAGCCCTTGATGGCCACGCCGGAGCGGGCCTTCTGGCCCTTTTGACCGCGGGCCGAGGTCTTGCCCTTGCCCGAGCCGATACCACGGCCCACACGCATGCGGCCCTTGCGGGCACCGGCATTGTCGCGGATGTCATTCAGTTTCATAGTCGTGCACTCGCTTTCGCTTTTGTCGCGCTGATAGAAAGGAAGGCCCCACTCTCGCGGGGCCTGCCTGAGACTTAATCGACCACCTGCACCAGATGCGGGATCTTGGCGATCGCGCCGCGCACTTCAGGGGTATCCTGACGCTCGACGATCTTGTGCATCTTGTTCAGTCCCAGACCGATAAGGATCTGACGCTGGCTTTCAGGGCGACGGATCGGCGAACCGACCTGCTTGATCTTGATGGTTGCCATTTTGGGTTACTCCGCAATCGCGGCAGCTTCGGCTTCCGCCTCAACTGCACTCGATCCGCCGCGACCCAGCAGGTCAGCGACCTTCTTGCCGCGACGCTGAGCCACCGACTTCGGCGAAGTCTGCTCGGTCAGCGCGTCAAAGGTGGCGCGGATCATGTTGTAGGGGTTGGAGGTGCCGACCGACTTGGTCACCACGTCTGCCACGCCCAGGCTCTCGAACACGGCGCGCATCGGACCACCGGCGATGATGCCAGTCCCCGGAGGCGCAGTCCGGACGGTCACCTTGCCAGCGCCAAAGCGGCCATTGCCGTCATGGTGCAGCGTGCGGCCTTCCTTCAGCGGAACGCGGATCATCTTCTTGCGCGCAGCAGCCGTTGCCTTGGTGATGGCTTCGGGCACTTCGCGGGCCTTGCCGTGGCCAAAGCCGACGCGGCCCTGACCATCGCCAACCACGACGAGCGCTGCAAAACCGAAGCGCTTGCCGCCCTTCACCGTCTTGGAGACGCGGTTGATGTGCACCAGCTTTTCGATGATGCCATCATCTTCCTGCTGGTTGCCGCCGCGGTTGTTGTCACGCCCGCCGCGACCACGACCGCCGCCATCGCGGTTGCCGCCATCACGATTGCCGCCGCGACCACGGCCACGACGACCCTGCGCTTCACCACCCTCGACAGCGACGTCAGTCACCACTTCAGGGGTTTCAATGGTGTTTTCGTCAGCCATGATCAGAACTCCAGCCCGCCTTCGCGGGCGGCTTCGGCCAACGCTTTCACGCGGCCATGAAACAGGAACCCGCCGCGGTCGAACACGACAGTGGTCACGCCCGCCTTCTTGGCGGCCTCGGCAATTGCCTTGCCGACTTCGACAGCGGCATCAATGTTGGCGCCGCTGACCTTGACGCCAAGCGTCGAGGCAGCCGCAACCGTGCGGCCAGCAGCATCATCGATGATCTGGGCGTAGATGTGACGGCCGGTGCGGTGCACCGACAGACGCGGCTTGCCACCAGCCCGCGCACGCAGCGCGGTGCGGACCCGGCGACGGCGCCGTTCGAAAAGGGAAAGCTTTGCCATCTTATCTCTTCTTCCCTTCCTTGCGGAAGATAAACTCGCCCTTGTAGGCAATCCCCTTGCCCTTGTAGGGCTCAGGCTTGCGCCAGCGGCGGATTTCGGCGGCGAACTGGCCAACGGACTGCTTGTCGATGCCCGAAATCTCGATCGTGGTCTGGTCCGGCGTCTTCACTTCAAGACCGGCGGGAACAGGCAGATCGACATCGTGGCTGTAGCCAAGTTGCAGCTTCAGCGTGGTCCCCTGCGCATTGGCACGGTAGCCGACGCCCTTGATGACCAGCACCTTGGTGAAGCCCGCAGTCACGCCTTCGACCAGGTTCGACACCAGCGTGCGCTGCATGCCCCAGAAGGCCCGCGCCTGACGGGTGTCGTTGGCCGGCTTGACCGAGATCGCGCCCTCTTCGACCTTGTAGTCGATCAGATCCGACAGGCCGAGCGTCAGGGTGCCCTTGGGGCCCTTCACGCTGAGCGTGCCGTTATCGATGGTGGCCGTGACCCCGCCTGGGATCGCCACCGGCTTTTTACCGATGCGGCTCATCAGAACACCTCCGCCAACACTTCGCCGCCGACATTGTGCGTCCGCGCTTCGGCATCCGAAAGCACGCCGCGCGGCGTCGAGACGATGGTGATGCCAAGGCCGTTGCGGATCGTCGGGAGTTCCTTGGAACCCGAATAGACGCGGCGGCCAGGCTTCGACACGCGGGCCACATGCTTGATCGCAGGCTCGCCTTCGAAATACTTCAGTTCGATCCGCAGCGCCTTGTGCTTGCCCGAGGTGTCTTCGGTGTAGCCACGGATGTAGCCTTCACGCTGAAGCACTTCGAGCACGCTTGCGCGCAGGTTGCTGGCGGGCGTCAGGACAGAGTCCTTCTTCGCGCGCTGGCCGTTGCGGATGCGGGTGAGCATGTCACCCAGAGGATCGGTCATTGCCATTGTTCAGTCCTCACCAGCTCGACTTGGTCAGACCGGGAATCATCCCGCTGTTGCCGAGTTGACGCAGTTCGATACGGTTGATGCCGAACTTGCGGTAATAGCCGCGCGGGCGGCCGGTGGTGGCGCAACGGTTGCGCACCCGGGTCGGGTTCGCATTGCGCGGAAGCTCTGCCATCTTGAGGCGCGCGACCAGACGCTCGGTCTCGTCAAGCGATTCATCGGCAGCAATCGCCTTCAGCTTCTCGTACTTCGCAGCGTACTGCTTGACGAGCTTCTTGCGACGCTCATTCTTGTTGATGGAACTCAGTTTCGCCATGGACTTAAGCTCTCTTCTTCCGTGTCCCTACGAAGCGGCTCACGCCGCCTCCTTCTGTTCACCCTTGGCTTCGCCCGCGAAGGGGAAGCCGAACAGACGCAGCAATTCGCGCGCCTCTTCATCGGTCTTTGCGGTGGTGGTGACGATGATATCCATCCCACGCACCTTCTCGATCTTGTCGTAGCTGATTTCCGGGAACACGATCTGTTCCTTCAGCCCCATCGCGTAATTGCCGCGGCCGTCGAACGACTTGGCGTTCAGACCACGGAAGTCGCGGATGCGCGGCATGGCCACGGTCACGAGACGATCAAGAAATTCGTACATCCGCTCACGGCGCAAGGTCACCTTGCAACCGATTGGCATGCCTTCGCGCAGCTTGAACTGAGCGATCGACTTCTTGGCGATGGTGATCACCGGCTTCTGGCCAGCGATCAGCGCCATTTCTTCAGCGGCGGTCTGAACCTTCTTTTTGTCCTGGCTCGCTTCGCCCACGCCCATGTTGAGCGTGATCTTTTCAAGCTTCGGCACTTCCAGACGGTTCTTGTAACCGAACTTCTCGGTCATCGCGGCAACGATTTCGGCGTCATACTTCGCCTTCATCCGTGCCGTGTAGGTTGCATCAGCCATTGATGGTCTCCCCGCTCTTCACAGCAACGCGCACCTTCTTGCCGTCCTTGTTGGTTTCAAACCGGACGCGGGTGGGCTTGCCATCCTTGGGATCAGCCAGAGCGACCTTGGAGATGTGCATCGGAGCCGGGAACCGGTCGATGCCACCCTGCGGGTTGGTCTGGCTGGGCTTACGGTGACGCGCGGCGATGTTCACGCCTTCGACGACGACCTTGCTGTCCTTGGGCATGACCTGCGCGACCGTACCGGTGCGCCCCTTGTCCTTGCCCGACAGCACGACGACGCTGTCACCCTTCTTGATCTTGGCGGACGACATTACAGCACCTCCGGAGCAAGGCTGATGATCTTCATGAAACCGCGCGAACGCAGTTCACGCACCACCGGGCCAAAGATACGGGTGCCGATCGGCTCCTCGTTCTTGTTGACCAGCACGGCGGCGTTGGTGTCGAAGCGGATGACAGTGCCATCCGGACGGCGCACTTCCTTGCGGGTGCGCACGATCACGGCGCGATGAACATCGCCCTTCTTGACCTTCGCGCGCGGCTGCGCCTCCTTGATGGAGACGACGATCACATCGCCAACGCCCGCGGTACGACGCTTCGACCCGCCCAGCACCTTGATGCACTGGACGCGCTTGGCGCCGCTATTGTCCGCGACGTCGAGATTGGATTGCATCTGGATCATTGATCCGGTTCCTTCTCACTGGCTTTCCGGGACGCCCAATCCGACTGGGGCCCGGGAGTTCCGTTTACGCTAAATTCAGTTACCGGCCGCAGCCACGTCGAGGTCGGCTTCCACCGCCTGCACGCCGCCCGCGATAACCCGGTCCTTGACGATCCAGGTCTTGGTCTTCGACATCGGGCGGGTCTCTTCGATCCGCACAACATCACCCACGGTGTATTCGTTGGTCTCATCGTGCGCGTGATACTTCTTCGAGCGCCGGATGATCTTCCCGTAGAGCGGGTGCTTCACCTTGCGTTCGACCAGCACGGTCACGGTCTTGTCGGTCTTGTCGGAGGTCACAGTCCCGACGAGGATGCGCTTGGGCATTGTGCTTACTCCTTACGCTTTGACGGCGGCGGTTTTGGCCGCGCGCTCGTTCTGAAGCGTTTTGATCTGCGCGATGCTCCGGCGTACCTGACGGATACGCGACGGGGCTTCGAGCTGGTTGGTCGCAGCCTGGAACCGCAGGTTGTACTGCTCGCGCTTCAGCTCGGTGAGCTCGGCGGCAAGCTGATCATCGGTCTTGGTGCGAAGGTCCGCAAAGTCGGCCATTATTCGCCTCCCAGGTGGCTGGTGTCACCCAGACGGGCAACAACCTTAACTTTGATCGGCAGCTTCATCGCTGCACGTTCGAATGCTTCAGCGGCCAGCGGGCCGGCAACGCCATCGAGTTCGAACAGTATCCGGCCCGGCTTGACCTTGGCGGCCCAATATTCGACCGAACCCTTGCCCTTACCCTGACGAACTTCAGCAGGCTTCTTGGTCACGGGCACATCGGGGAATACGCGGATCCAGAGACGACCCTGACGCTTGATGTGACGGGTGATCGCACGGCGGGCCGCTTCGATCTGACGCGCGGTGATCCGCTCGGGTTCCAGAGCCTTGAGGCCATAGGAGCCGAAGTTGAGCGTGGTACCGCCCTTGGCTTCGCCCTTGATCCGGCCCTTGAACTGCTTGCGGAACTTGTGTTTTTTCGGTTGCAACATGGTCTGTTACCCTTAGCGAGCCGGCCGGACGCCGGAAGTCTGTGCTTCCATCATCAGGCGGTCCTGCGCGGTCGGATCATGGGCGAGGATCTCGCCCTTGAAGATCCACACCTTGATCCCGATGATCCCGTAGGCGGTGAGCGCCTCGGTATCGGCGTAATCGATGTTCGCACGCAGCGTGTGAAGCGGCACGCGACCTTCGCGATACCATTCGACGCGGGCGATTTCTGCGCCGCCCAAACGGCCGCCGCACACGATCTTGATGCCTTCGGCACCCAGACGCAGCGCCGACTGCACCGCCCGCTTCATCGCGCGACGGAAGGCCACACGACGAACCAGCTGATCAGCAATGCCCTGCGCAACGAGCTTGGCATCGATTTCCGGCTTGCGGATTTCAACGATGTTCAGCTTCACTTCGCTCGGCGTCATGGTCGCCAGCTTCGAACGCAGCTTTTCGATGTCTGCGCCCTTCTTGCCGATGATCACGCCGGGACGCGCCGCATAGATCGACACGCGGCACAGCTTGGCCGGACGCTCGATCACCACCTTGGAAACTGCCGCCTGCGGCAGGTTCTTCATGATGTACTTGCGGATCGCGACATCTTCCTTGAGCAGCTGTGCATAGTCACGCCCTTCGGCGTACCACCGGCTGTCCCAGGTGCGGTTGATCTGCAGGCGCAGACCGATCGGATTGCTCTTCTGGCCCATCTTACGCCTCTTCTGCTTCGCGAACCACGATCCGCAGCCGTGAGAACGGCTTGAGGATGCGGGTCGATTTGCCGCGACCGCGGGTGTGGAACCGCTTCATCGTCACCGACTTGCCGACCGAGGCTTCCGCCACGATCAACGCATCAACGTCGAGGTTGTGGTTGTTTTCAGCATTGGCGATTGCCGAGGCGAGCACCTTGCTCGCATCGCGCGCCATTGCCCGCTTCGAAAAGGCGAGAATGTTCAACGCCTCTTCAGCCTTCTTGCCACGGATCAGCGCCGCAACGAGGTTGAGCTTCTGCGCCGAACCACGGATCGTGGTGCCGACGGCCAGCGCCTCGTTATCGGCCACGCGGCGGGGTGCCTTTGCCTTGCTCATCAGCGCTTGCCCTTCTTGTCGGCGGCGTGGCCGGGGAAGGTGCGCGTGGGCGCAAATTCGCCGAGCTTGTGGCCGACCATTTCTTCCGAAACCGAAACGGGAATGAACTTATGCCCGTTATAGACATTGAAGGTGAGCCCGACGAACTGCGGCAGAATCGTCGAACGCCGCGACCAAGTCTTGATCGGCTTGGCGTTCGTGGTTTCCTGCGCGCCTTCTGCCTTCTTCAGCAGGCTCAGCTCGACAAACGGACCTTTCCAGACGGAACGTGCCATCGTCTTTTACCTCTTCTTCTTCGCGTGACGCGAACGGATGATCATCTTGTCCGTCTGCTTGTTATGGCGTGTACGGGCACCCTTGGTCGGCTTGCCCCATGGGGTCACCGGATGGCGACCGCCCGAGGTCCGGCCTTCACCACCACCGTGCGGGTGGTCGACCGGGTTCTTCGCAACACCGCGAGTCAATGGGCGTACACCCATCCACCGCTTGCGACCGGCCTTGGCAAAGTTCTGGTTGGCGTTGTCGGGGTTCGACACCGCACCCACCGTGCCCATGCAATCGGCGCGCAGGTAACGCTGCTCGCCCGAGTTGAGGCGGACGATGACCATGGCGCGGTCACGGCCAACGACCTGCACATAAGTGCCGGCCGAACGCGCGATCTGACCGCCCTTACCCGGCTTCATTTCGACATTGTGGCAGATCGTGCCGACCGGCATCTGACCCAGCAACATCGCGTTGCCCGGCTTGGTATCGGTCTTTTCACCTGCGACAACCACGTCACCAACAGCCAGACGCTGCGGCGCAATGATGTAGGCCTGCTCGCCGTCCTCGTACTTGACGAGAGCGATGAACGCGGTGCGGTTCGGGTCATATTCCAGACGCTCAACCGTGGCCGGCTGGTCCCACTTGCGACGCTTGAAGTCGATGAAGCGGTACTTCTGCTTGTGACCACCGGCGATCCCGCGCGAGGTGACGTGACCCTTGTTGTTACGGCCACCGGTCTTGTGCTTACCTTCGGTAAGCGCCTTGACCGGCTTGCCCTTGAACAGCCCGGACTTGTCAACCAGGATCAGACCGCGACGGGCGGGACTGGTTGGCTTGTAATTCTTGAGTGCCATTGTTCGTTTCCTGTCCCTTGGCCTCAGATACCGCTGGTGATGTCGATCATTTCACCCTCGGCGAGGGTGACAATGGCCTTCTTCACGTCAGAGCGAGTGTACTTCTTGCCCTTCCAGCGCTTGGTCTTGCCCTTCATGATCAGGGTGTTCACCGCGACGACCTTCTTGTCGTAGATCGCTTCGATGGCTTCCTTGATCTGCGGCTTGGTCGCGCTACCGGCAACCTTGAAGACCACGGCATTATGTTCCGACGCGAGGGTCGATTTTTCGGTGATGTGCGGGGCGATGATCACATCATAGTGACGCGCATCGACAGTCTGCTTCTTAGCCATTGAAGCGCGCCTCCAGCTTTTCGACAGCGGCCTTGGTCAGCACCAGCGTGTCGTGGTTGAGGATGTCGTAGACATTGGCGCCCATGGCCGGCATCACGTTGATACCCGGCAGGTTGCCAGCAGCCTTCTTGAAGCCCGCGTCAACCTGTTCGCCGTCAATCACCAGCACCTTGCCCGAAAGACCGGCCTTGGCGAGGTGGCCCTTGAGCACCTTGGTCTTGGCGTCCGACAGTTCGAGGCTGTCGACGATCATCAGACCGTCCTTCGCCTTGCTCGACAGCGCCATCTTGAGGCCCAATGCACGGATCTTCTTGTTGAGCGACTGCTCGAACTCACGCTTGCGCGCACCGTGGGCCTTGCCGCCGCCGATGAAGATCGGAGCTGCACGGTCGCCGTGACGGGCGGTACCGCCGCCCTTCTGCTTGCCGAACTTCTTGCCGGTGCGGGCCACGTCCGAACGCTCACGCGTCGGGCGGGCGGTGCCGCGGCGGTTTTCCAGCTGCCAGGTCACGACCCGGTGCAGGATGTCGGCGCGCGGCTCGATGCCGAACACGTCGTCCGAAAGCTCGATGTCAGCGCCCTTCAGAGCCGTACCGTCGATGTTCTGAACCTTAATTTTCATGGCTCAGCCTTCCTTATTTTCGTCGGTGGCCGGAGCGTCGGTTTCGACAGCTTCGACTGCGACCACATCTTCAACTGCCGTTTCGGCAACCGAGGGGGTCTCTTCAGCGACAGGCGCGTGCTTCGACAGGATCGCGCCGGGGAAGGGCACGCCTTCGGGCAGCGGCAACTTCACAGAGTCGCGCACCAGCAGCCAGCCATTCTTCGCGCCCGGGACCGAGCCCTTGACGAAGAGAAGGCCGCGCTCAGCATCGGTGCGGACGATTTCGAGGTTCTGCTGGGTGCGCTGACGGTCGCCCATGTGGCCGGCCATCTTCTTGCCCTTGAACACGCGGCCCGGATCCTGACGGTTACCGGTCGAACCATGCGCACGGTGCGAGATCGACACACCGTGGGTGGCGCGCATACCGCCGAAGCCCCAACGCTTCATGGCGCCGGCAAAGCCCTTGCCCTGCGTGTGGCCGGTGATGTCAACCATCTGACCAGCGATGAAATGCTCGGCACTGATGGTCGAGCCAACCGGCACGAGGCCATCGGCATCGGCAACGCGGAATTCAGCGACGCGCTTCTTCAGGCCGACATCGGCCTTGGCGAAATGTTCACGCTGCGGCTTGGCAACGTTCTTCTGCTTGGCTTCACCCGCGCCGAGCTGAACCGCGAAATAACCATCGCGGTCTTCAGTCCGGTGCGAGACCACCTGGCAATCTTCCAGCGCGAGAACGGTCACAGGCACGTGCCGTCCGTCCTCCTGGAAGAGGCGGGTCATCCCGACTTTCTTTGCGATAACGCCGGTGCGCATCGTCAGTTACTCCTCAACAGAGGCACCCGCAGACCATCCGCAGGTGCTTGGCGAACCACAGCACAAGTGCCGCAGCCCAGTTCAGCCCAAATTGTCATGCATCGCCCCGTCCGGGCTGAGTGCTCTGGCAGGCCGGAATGGCCGCTGGAGCGAGACGGGGGACGCAGCCCGGATGGTTTTATCCGGCGGTATCCACCCTATCGTCAGGCGGGGCGCTTATGGCCCCCACGATAGAGGCCCCCTGCCGAAGCGGGGGGCATTTCGGCTGGCTTAGGCCAGCTTGATCTCAACATTCACGCCAGCTGCCAGATCGAGCTTCATCAGCGCGTCGACGGTCTGGGCGTTGGGCTGCACGATATCGAGCAGCCGCTTGTAGGTGCGCACCTCGAACTGCTCACGCGACTTCTTGTCGACGTGCGGACCGCGGTTCACGGTGAACTTCTCGATACGCGTCGGCAGGGGAATGGGGCCACGAATAAGAGCGCCAGTGCGGCGGGCCGTATCAGCGATCTCGCCAGTTGCCTGGTCAAGCACGCGGTGATCAAACGCCTTGAGGCGAATACGGATATTCTGAGCTTCCATGTCCTACTACCGATGCGAAAGAGCCAAGGATCCACCGGTCACCCGGCATTTCCCAAAAAACAAAGGCAGGCCCCGCTCAATTCCGGTTTCCCGAGAGCGGGCGGCCTTCTTCAAAACTCGTGACAGACGGGACGAATCTCGTCTGCGGATGCGGGCCTATACGGGGCAAGTTGGATTCTGGCAAGGGGCCTTCGCAAGGAAATTGCGTGACCGTGAAACGACCACGAACCCGACCCGTGAAAGCGCCCTGCCCTTACATAAAGAAAGCCCGGCAGCTCCAAGGAGCGCCGGGCCTCTTTAGCGTTCAGTCAGCCCCCTGACAGGAGCAAAGCCTTACTTGGTGATCTTGGCAACGACGCCCGAGCCCACGGTGCGGCCGCCTTCGCGGATCGCGAAACGCAGACCTTCGTCCATGGCGATCGGCGCGATCAGCTTGACGCCGATCGACACGTTGTCGCCCGGCATCACCATTTCGGTGCCTTCGGGAAGGATCACTTCGCCGGTCACGTCGGTGGTGCGGAAGTAGAACTGCGGGCGGTAGTTGGCGAAGAACGGCGTGTGACGGCCACCTTCATCCTTCGACAGCACGTAGACTTCGGCTTCGAAATCGGTGTGCGGCTTGACCGTGCCGGGCTTGCAGAGAACCTGGCCGCGCTCAACGTCCTCACGGGCAACGCCGCGGATCAGGGCGCCGACGTTGTCGCCAGCTTCGCCGCGATCGAGCAGCTTGCGGAACATTTCCACGCCGGTGACGGTGGTCTTGCGGGTGTCCTTGATGCCGACGATTTCGACTTCTTCACCGACGTTGACGATGCCGGTTTCGATACGGCCGGTCACCACGGTGCCGCGACCCGAGATCGAGAACACGTCTTCGATCGGCATCAGGAAGGGCTTGTCGACCGGACGCTCAGGCTGCGGGATGAAGGCGTCGACAGCTTCGATCAGGGCAACGACCGAATCCTTGCCGATGGCGTCATCGCGACCTTCGAGAGCGGCCAGAGCCGAACCCTTGATGATGGGAATGTTGTCGCCGTCGAAATCATACTTCGACAGCAGCTCGCGCACTTCGAGTTCAACCAGCTCGAGGATTTCCTCGTCATCGACCTGATCGACCTTGTTCATGTAAACGACCAGTGCCGGCACGCCGACCTGACGGGCGAGCAGGATGTGCTCGCGGGTCTGGGGCATCGGGCCGTCAGCAGCGTTCACCACCAGGATTGCGCCGTCCATCTGGGCGGCACCGGTGATCATGTTCTTCACGTAGTCAGCGTGGCCCGGGCAATCGACGTGCGCATAGTGACGCGCAGCCGACTCGTACTCGACGTGGGCGGTTGAGATGGTGATCCCGCGCTCACGCTCTTCCGGAGCCTTGTCGATGTTGGCGAAGTCAACGGCAGCGCCGCCGTAGGTTTCAGCCATCACCTTGGTGATTGCAGCGGTCAGCGTGGTCTTGCCATGGTCAACGTGACCAATGGTGCCGATGTTGCAGTGCGGCTTGTTCCGCTGGAATTTTTCCTTAGCCATTTCTCTGGTGTACCTTCTTGAATGAAACGATGTGTTCGCGGGAGAACGGCGGTGCCCGCTGAATCAGGCGCCGCCCCTAGACTGCTGGCGCAGCTTAGGCAAGTTTCTCCTTGACCTCGGCTGCGACGTTGGCCGGAACCTCGTCATAGTGCGAGAACTGCATGGAGTAGTTGGCGCGCCCTTGCGAGAACGAGCGCAGTTCGTTGACGTAGCCAAACATGTTGGCGAGCGGGACAAACGCCTCGACCGCCTGAGCATTGCCGCGCGTGTCGGTGCCCTGGATCTGCCCGCGCCGTGAGTTCAAGTCGCCGATGACGTCGCCCAGATATTCGTCCGGGGTCACAACTTCGACTTTCATGATCGGCTCAAGCAGCTTGATCCCGGCCTTCTGCGCGACTTCACGCATCGCACCGCGCGCGGCGATTTCGAACGCAATCGCGCTCGAGTCGACGTCGTGGTACGCACCATCGGTCAGCTTGATGCTGAAATCGATGATCGGGAAGCCGACCAGGTGCCCGCTGGCAGCCTGTTCGCGGAAACCCTTTTCAATCGCCGGGATATATTCGCGCGGGATGTTCCCGCCCTTGATCACATCCTCAAAGATCACGCCCTGGCCACGTTCACCGGGGATGACCGTAACCTTCACGCGGCCGAACTGGCCCGAGCCGCCCGACTGCTTCTTGTGGGTGTAATCCACATCGACTTCGCGGGCGAGGTATTCACGGTAGGCCACCTGCGGCGCACCGACATTGGCCTCGACCTTGAATTCACGGCGCATACGATCGACGATGATGTCGAGGTGCAATTCGCCCATGCCCTTGATGATGGTCTGGCCGCTCTCTTGGTCGGTCGAGACGCGGAACGAGGGATCCTCAGCCGACAGGCGATTGAGCGCAATGCCCATCTTTTCCTGGTCAGCCTTGGTCTTGGGTTCCACCGAAAGCTCGATCACCGGCTCAGGGAATTCCATCCGTTCGAGCACGATCGGCGCCTTTTCCGAACACAGCGTGTCGCCCGTGGTGGTTTCCTTCATCCCGGCGAGCGCGATGATGTCGCCCGCGAATGCTTCATCCACGTCCTTGCGCTCGTTCGCATGCATTTCGAGCATGCGACCGACCTTTTCCTTCTTGTCCTTCACCGAGTTCAGGTACGTGCCCTTGCCGAGCGTGCCCGAATAGATGCGGATGAAGGTCAGCGAGCCCACGAAGGGATCGTTCATCACCTTGAACGCCAGCGCGCTGAACGGCGCTTCGTCCGTCGGCGGGCGGCTGTCGGCCTCGTCGCTGTCCATCTTGACGCCCTGGACGTCAGGAATGTCGAGCGGCGACGGCAGGTAATCGACCACCGCGTCGAGCAGGGGCTGAACGCCCTTGTTCTTGAACGCCGAGCCGCAGCATACCGGCACGAACGACTGGTTGAGAGTGCCCTTGCGGATCAGCGCCTTCAGCGTCGCGACATCGGGCTCATTGCCTTCAAGATAGGCTTCCATCGCCTCATCGTCTTGCTCGACGGCGAGTTCGATCAGCTCACTGCGATAGATCGCGGCTTCGTCAGCCAGATCGGCCGGGATCTCTTCGTAGAAGAATTCAGCGCCCAGCGCTTCATCCTTCCAGATGATCGCGCGGTTGTTGACCAAGTCAACGAGGCCCTTGAGATCGGCTTCAAGACCAATCGGAATGTAAAGCACAGCCGGACGCGCGCCCAGGCGATCAATGATCGACTGCACGCAATACTTGAAGTTCGCGCCGGTGCGGTCGAGCTTGTTGATGAAGCACATGCGGGGGACGCCGTACTTGTCGGCTTGACGCCACACGGTTTCGGACTGCGGCTCAACACCGGCCACGCCGTCGAAGCAGGCGACCGCGCCATCCAACACGCGCAGCGAGCGTTCGACTTCAATCGTGAAGTCCACGTGCCCGGGAGTGTCGATGATGTTGATGCGGTGTTCCGGACCGTCAGCGACCGACCAGAAACAGGTCGTGGCGGCCGAGGTGATCGTGATCCCGCGCTCCTGCTCCTGCTCCATCCAGTCCATCGTCGCGGCACCATCGTGCACTTCGCCGATCTTGTAGGACTTGCCGGTGTAGAACAGGATCCGCTCGGTCGTGGTGGTCTTGCCGGCGTCGATATGCGCCATAATCCCGATATTGCGGTAGCGGTCGATGGGATGGCTGCGTGCCATGGTCAATTCCTTGAGCGTTGGAGGAGCGGCCCGGCCATACACGCGGCCAGCTGCGCGCTCCATATAGTTGCATTTGTGACAGCGGAAAGACCGGCCGCCCGATTTTCACCAGAGCGGCCGCCGTTCCCCTATCCGGGCACTTACCAGCGGTAGTGCGAGAACGCCCGGTTGGCATCCGCCATACGGTGGGTGTCTTCGCGCTTCTTGACCGCATTGCCGCGGTTGTTGGCGGCATCCATCAGCTCACCCGACAGACGCGCTGCCATGGTGGTTTCCGGACGACCGCGAGCAGCCGTGATCAACCAGCGGATCGCCAGCGCCTGAGCACGCTCGGGGCGAACTTCCACCGGCACCTGATAGGTCGCACCACCAACGCGGCGGCTGCGCACTTCGACCTGCGGCTTCACATTGTTGAGCGCATCATGGAACAGCTGGATCGGATCGGCCTTGGCCTTGGCCTCAACCGTGGCGAGCGCGTTGTACACGATACCTTCAGCGACGGCCTTTTTGCCATCATACATCAGGTTGTTCATGAACTTCGACAGGATCTGATCACCATACTGGGGATCGGGCAGGATGACCCGCTTTTCGGGACGACGACGACGTGACATATTCTTTAACTCCTTCGGAGTGCGGCGAACCGTCCGGTTCGCCTTGCGGCTCCGGCCCGCTCCCCCTCCCGACCACCCAGATGCTACCCCGTAGGGTGATCGGGAGGGCGAGCGGTCCGGAGCCGGACCTACCGCACGTTAAACCTTACTTCGGACGCTTGGCGCCGTACTTTGAGCGGCTCTTGCGGCGGTCCTTCACACCCTGTGTGTCGAGCACGCCGCGCAGGACGTGGTAACGCACGCCGGGAAGATCGCGCACGCGCCCGCCGCGGATCAGCACAACAGAGTGCTCCTGCAGGTTGTGGCCTTCGCCGGGGATGTAGCTGATGACCTCGCGCTGGTTGGTCAGGCGCACCTTGGCCACCTTGCGCAATGCCGAGTTCGGCTTCTTCGGGGTCGTCGTGTAGACGCGAGTGCAAACGCCGCGCTTCTGCGGGTTCTGCTCCATCGCAGGGACCTTGGACTTGGCCTTCTGCGGAACGCGGCCCTTGCGGACCAGCTGGTTGATTGTCGGCATAGACTTCTTTCTCTTCACCGTTGCTGGCATCAAGCCTGCCCCAATCTCCGTTCGCCCTGAGCCTGTCGAAGGGTCGCACTTCTCTTGTCCGGATGGAGCAAAAGAAAATACGATGCTTCGACAAGCTCAGCACGAACGGCATAGGGGAAAGCCCTCTGCCGATAAGAGCAGCACGGGTGCCAGAAATGTAGGGGGGAGGAAAAGCCTTGCGCGCACGCTCCGTCCCGGGCTTGACCCGGGATCCAGCTAGCAAAAACGCCCGCGCAGCGGACCCTTCTGCCTTCACACAAGCCGAAACGCTCCACCCGCATATCCGGCCCTTCGGCCACCGGGTTACTTTGACGACTGCCTTTCCGTTGGGAGAGACCGGGCCGCCAATGTTCAGCTCTATCCGGGGGTAAGCCCGGAGGATGCGCGCCCTTAGGCGGGTTTGGGTTGGGGGTCAAGGGTTGGTGTTGTAGCGAGTGGAGGCAACCAACAAGTTATCGGTCTCCAGGCACTTCTGTTGAAAGCGCCAGCAATCGCTGATGGTAACGCTGCAACCGCGCAAAGTGGGCATCAATCGCGACTGCAATTTCACGGGAGTTTTTGACAGCCAAGAAGTGTCCCACAATCTGGGAATAGTGTTCGGCTTGGCGAGGAAGCCTTAGCGCGGGATCTCGCTTCTCTTCGATCTCTTGTTGGGACATCACTTGCAGCCGCTGGGTTGGCTCCGGGACCGCGAGCACGGTCGGTGCAGGAGGGACTTTCCCGTTCATCAAGGGCGAAACCTTGTGAAAGCTATGGAATAGCGCATCTTCGAGAGGCTGAATGCTGGCTTTCTCATCGACAGGGAACGCCCAGACGTAGGCAATCTCCCAAACATCAACCTGCCTATTTGCAATAATGTCAGAACGTGCTGAAGTCAGATGTCGGTTAACACGCGACCTGATACCGTCAACTGATTGCCCGACGTAAATCGGAACCTCATCCAGATCGCAAAGCGCATAGCAACCAATTTGATTCGTCAGTTGGCGCAGCGCTTTTCGCCGGAAGCCAAGATCAATTGCCATAAACCTTACGCCGCCAGTGAAGAAACCGCCAAACTTTCATCGAGGATCGGACTGATAACGTGTTGCGCCAAATGCGCAACTACGGGGACGGCAAGACCATCGCCTGCGAGGTGATATGCATCGTTATAACGAAGCGGTAATCGGTAACTGTCGGGGAGCCCCATTAAGCGAGCGGCTTCTCGTGCAGTCAAAAGACGCGTCCGCACGACAGACTTGTGAACCACAATCACAAATTGTCGCGAGGAGCCGCCTCCGGGGGTACGAAGGCAGCCAGCAACACCGTCGTCGCGAAGCTCTGCGCGCTGCACACGATGCCCCCCTTCGACGCGAGTTCGCTTGTAGATGGTCCCCACACAACGCTGCCCAGATGCAACCATGCGCTGCAATTTTTGACGATTGAGCGCACTCATCATGTTGATGAGCTTCGACGATGTAATGTCATCATGCCAAGACACTGAATGATCGGGCTCAAGCAAATCCAAGAGACTGGAACGCGACGCCGAGGTATGCGGCACCTTCCACCACACCCATTGAGCCTGATCCACATCCGCAAGACGCGCAAGGGCTTGCTCCATCGCCTTTGGATGCAATGCGCCAACCGGACCATCAGCGAGAAGACGCTCAGGAATCCGAATGTCTCCGCGCACTGCCACAAGGAACATGCGTGGCCGCGACTGAGGCAAGAATTCAATCGCATCCAGGATCACGGCACCAAAATGATACCCCGCCAGTGACAGGCAGCGGCAAATAACGGCAAAATCTCTGCCTTGGTTTGCAGTCAGTGACCCGTATACGTTCTCTAAGACTATGACTTTCGGCGCACGCTTTTCTTTGGCGAGGCCCTCCATCAATGACCAGAACGCCCAGAAGGCACCTGAACGGGTTTGGTCAGTAGCGGTCCCCAATCCCAATGCGTTGCCAGCGAGGCTCAAATCCTGACAGGGGAATGACGCCCAAGCGAGATCAGCGCAGCCGGTCAGATCAGACGGAACTAGGTCGTTGATGTCGTCGTGACGGAAATGCTCACCGCCCCAGTTTTCTCGATACGCGGCGGCCTTGATTCTGTCGAAATCATTGGCGAACAGGCAATGCCACTGAGAACCCAAGCCAAGGCGCGCCATGCCGCCACCTGCAAAAAATTCGTAGAAAGTCTTGCCGTTCATGCTTTGTGCTTAACATTGCGTATGAGGTTTGCAACGCCCGATAGATCGAAAATGAGGATAAATGGGCGGAATTGAAACATCAGAAAGCCGATCCCCGAGGGAGCTAAAAAATGGGGGCGGACGCTACCCCCTCCCCTCCGCGAGCCATTTGTTGGCGCCCTCAAGCGCCGGGCGGCGGACGTCCGTCCGCCTTGGCTACGCGCCATAAGGCGCGGCGCGCGGTCGCGCTTGCGGCGCTGCGCGCCGTTTGGTGCGATGATCAAGATCGGTGGCTCCGCGCCCACCCCCCAACCCCTCCCGCAGGCGGGAGGAGAGAATTGACGCCTCGCCCTCTGCGCCTCCCCTTTCTTCTCCGCGTCTCTGCGTGAAACCCTGCTTCGCGCCGCGCGGTGCCATCTTCGTGTCTTCGTGTGAAACCCAAGGAAGCCTAGCCCCGGGTCAAGCCCGGGGCGACGAAAAAGGGGATGGACGCCACCCCCTCCCCTCCCCAAGTCACCTTCTGTGGCCCTGCCGAGGACCCTCGCGTCCAGCCCTGCCCTCTGTCCCACGCGGTTGAGGTCGCCCCGCAACGCCGCCCGTGCGCCACCGGCAGGGCGGGAGATTTTCCTACTCGGAAAATCTCTGGCACCCGCTTGCGCCGTGGTTCCCCCTTCCCCCTCTCCCCATGCGGGGAGAGGATAGCGTAGCTTGCCGCATCGCGGATAGCGGAGCTTGGAGAGGGGCGCTCGGCGGTTGCGCTTTTGGCTCGGGCGTCGAACCCCCACCCCCGTCCCCTCCCCACGGGGAGGGGAGATTCGGCCCCTTTGCGTCTCCCCTTTCTTCTCTGCGCCTCTGCGTGAAACCCCTTTTTGCTATGCGCGCCGCCATCTTCGTGTCTTCGTGTGAAACCCAAGGAAGCGGGGCCCCGGGTCAAGCCCGGGGCGGCGAAAAGGGGACGGACGCCACCCCCTCCCCTCCCGAGTCACCTTCTGTGGCCCTGCCGAGGACCGTCGCGCCCGGCCCTTCCCTCTGTCCCACGCGATTGAGGTCGGCCCATAACGCCGCCGTCTTGCCACCGGCAGGGCGGGGATTTCCTACTCGGAAATCCCGTGCCACCCGCTGGCCTATGGTCGCCGATCCCTCCCCCACCCCCACCAGGCGCAACAAGCGCAAGATCCCGCGTCAGGCGACCTCCGAGGTTGCGTGGGAGTTTACCGATATCGACCTTACCGACGACGATCCGCTGCTCGATTTCCCGCCCTATCTCCACAGCCGCCCGCGCCGCAATTCGATCACGCCCGATCTCCAGCGCGCCTTTGTCGGGCACCTGGCCGTCACCGGGATCGTCAAATCAGCCGCTGTGCACATCGGCCGCTCGCTTGAGGCGCTCTACAAGCTGCGGGCAAAGCCGGGCGCGGAGGGCTTTGCCGCAGCCTGGGACGAGGCGCTCGGCTGGGGGGTGCTGCGGCTGGAGGATTGCGCGATCGAGCGGGCGCTGGCCGAGGGGCTATCCAACCCGCGCGTCAATTCAATGCTCGCCTTCGTGATCCGCCACCGCCACGCCAAATATGTCGACGCGCGCTTCGTGGTGCCCGGCCACTGGCTCTACGAACAGATCAAGGCGCAGGTGCTGTGGGAGCTGGAGGTGGAGGAGGCGCTCGAGGACGACTCGTTCTAGCGCTGCATCGGGCCAAAGGCCCGCAAGCCCGACCGGGCGCCCGCAGCGACGCGCCCGGAGGGCGTGTGAGCGAGGAAATCGCAGCCCGGAGGGGCTGCGCAAACTAAGACACCAGATACCCCACCAACGCCCGCACCTTGCGGCTGCGCCATTGCGGTGCGGGGGCGAGCAGCCAGTAGGCGCGCTGGGCGGGCTCTGGCTCGGCGAGGGCTTGGAGGCGGCCTTGCGCCAGTGCGCTCTCCGCCAGCGGCAGCGGCAGGATGGTGCGGCCCATCCCCGCCAGCGCCGAGGCGAGCGCCTGTCCGGGGCTGCCCGCCTTCACACACGGCAGCGTGCCATCGGGCAGCGGGGCGCCGGGCCAGTCGATCCACGCGTCGCGGTGCTGCGGCGCGGCGACGGTGACGCGCAGCGCGGGGGCGAGTTGCACCCCCTCCAGATCGCCCGGCCCATCGACCAGCCGGATCGCGATATCGAGGTTCGCCTCGGTAAAGTCGGCATGTTCATCGGCCGAGAGGATGTACTGGATCCCCGGCGTCCCCGCCTGAAACCGCGCCAGCCGGGGGGCGAGCCACTCGGCGAAGAACTCACGCGGGGCGGCGATGGTGTAGCGGTCAGAGGCCTGGCCCGCCTGCATCGCCTCAACGCTTTCCTCGAACCTCAGGAACCCTTCGCGCAAGGGATCAAGCCCGGCGGTGCCTTCGGGCGTCAGCTCCAGCCCCTTCGGCGTACGGCGGAACAGGACGACGCCGAGCACGTCCTCGAGCGCGCGGATCTGCTGGCCGACCGCCGCCGGGGTCACCGCCAGCTCGTCCGCAGCACGGGTGAACGACAGGTGCCGCGCGGCGGCGTCAAACACGCGCAGGGCGTTGAGGGGGAGATGGGTGCGCTTCACGAAAGGGGAATTAGGCGCGCTTGGCTCGCCCCGCAAGACTCAGCGGCCAAGGCTATCTGGGGCTGCGCCCTTCGGCCGTCTCCGGCGCGGCGAGCGGGAAGAAGGGGATGCGGACCTCGGCCGGCGATCCATCGCCGCGTTCGAAGGTGTAGAAGCCCTCCATCGATCCGAACGGGGTCGTCAGCGGGCAGCCCGAGACGTAGTCATGGCTCTGGCCGGGAGTGAGCAGCGGCTGTTCGCCCACCACGCCTTCGCCATCGACATGGTTCACCATCCCGCGCCCATCGGTGATGCGCCAGTGGCGGGTGCGCAGGCGCAGCGGCTCGTGCGAGGCGTTCTCGATGCGGATATGGTACACCCAAAACCACTTGCCCGCCTCAGGATGAGACTGTTCGGGCAGGTAGTTCACGGCAACGCGGACGGTGACCCCGTCGGTGGTGGTGGCGTGTTGGAAGAATTCCTTCATATCGTGCCCCAAGGTAGCGATTTGCGCGCCCGTCACAAGAGGCTACGCGCGGTTAATCCACGCTGTATGCTTGGGCGGGGCAAAACAGCGATCAGGCAGTGCCGTGATCAGTATTAGTTAACCCAATCGGGTGCTATTATCCTATGATGCGGACCGAAATCGATCTTGACGCCGCCGCCGCCGCTGGCCTCATCGGCGAAGATCAGGCGATTGCCCTGCGCAACTTTCAGGCGCAGCGCGACGGTATGAATGGCGCGACTTCGGAAAAGTTCCAGTTGTTTGGCGGCTATGCCGATCTGGTGATCGCGATTGGCATGGCGATGGTGTTGATCGCCGTGGCGATTTTCGTGTCGACCATCATCAACGGGTACGGCGCAGGCCAATCCTTCATCGGCATGATCATGTGCGGCGGAGCGGCCTTCGGCATTTTCCGCCTGACGCAACGCATCAATCTGCGGGCGTCCCCGGCCATGGCGCTGGTGCTGACGACGGCCTTTGCCGGGTTCAGCATTTTCGCCGCGATGCTGGCGCTGATTGCGATGATCGGAATTTTTGCCCACGCCCTGCAATTCCAAGCCCCGGTGCTTGGCGGCGCGGTTGCGATCCACATTGCTGTGATGCGGATCCACTGGCGGCGCTTCCGCTTCCCGCCGACCCTTGCGCTGATCACCGCAGGCTATGCCTTCGTGGCGCTTTCGATGGTCGATACCTTGGCCGGGTTTGACCTTCGCGGGATCATCGGCGCCGCTGTAGCGCTGATAATCGCAACCGGGACGATGATCGCGGGTGTTTGGTGGGACCTGACCGACATCCGGCGCGAGACCGAACGGTCGCAGATTGCATTCTGGCTGCATTGCCTGGCGGGCGTGTTGATGAGCCGCGCGCTGTTTTCCCTGCTCACCGGAACGACCATGGCCGATGGCGAGCTGATCCTGACCGGGTTGTCGCTCGATCAGTTCCCATGGGTGCTGGCGATGGTGATGGGCGCAGCGCTGATCTCGCTGTTGCTTGACCGGCGCTCGTTGCTGGTGGGGTGCCTGCTGCCAACGGTCGGCATTTTCGAGGGCTTTGGCGACGGCGCAATGTCGGCGATTGCCGGGCTGCTGCTGGCAGGAACATCGTTGATTTTCTTTAGCACGGCGTGGGTAAAGCTGCGCACCGGGCTGCTGTCACTGCTGCCTGAGCGAATCGCCGCCCAACTGCCGCGCACCAGCCTGACCGCGCAGGGCCAGCGCCCCACCCGCCAGCACAAGGAATTGTGGCGGCTGCGCTAAGGCATGCTGTATCCTCCCGAGCGCCGAACAGTGGGACGCGCTGGTTGCGGGCCGCACGGGGATCGCATAGGCCTAGAACGATGACGCCGCCGCTCCATCGCCTGCCGCTGATCACGCGCCGCACGGCGTGGCAGGGCATGGCCGGGGCGATGGTGACGGGCATGGTGGCCGGATGCGCCAGCCGAAACGCGGGGCCTGCCCTCCCCGCCCTGACCATGCCGGTTGATCCTGCCGCGACGGCCGTGCCCGATCTGGTTGATCTCAGCCGCTTTGACCCGCGCCTCAGATTCGACATCCGCTATGCGACCCGCGCCAATTTCATGAACCGGGTGCTCTACCCCATCGCCCGTGCCGTGGCGCAGCGACCGGTGGCAGAGGCGCTGTCCAAGGTGCAATCCCGCGCCGAGGCCGCCGGGTTCGGCCTGCTGATCTTCGATGCCTATCGCCCCTGGCAGGTCACCCGGATGATGTGGGAGGAAACCCCGCCGCAGCAACGCGAATTCGTCGCCGACCCGCGCACCGGATCGCGCCACAATCGCGGCTGTTCGATCGACCTTTCGCTCCACCGCGATGGGGTGGAAGTGATGATGCCCAGCCCCTACGACGATTTCACCCCGGCAGCCTATCGCAGCAACACCGCCGCATCACCTCAGGCCGTGGCTGCCAGCCGCATGCTGGAGGCATGGATGGTGGCCGAGGGCTTTGTGCCTTTGCCCAATGAATGGTGGCATTACGATTGGGCGAACTGGCGCAGCTACCCGATCATGGACACCCCGCTGGAGCTGGTAACAGCAGGTTAGTTGCGAAATTTCGCACAGGATGCCCCCCCTTTTCGTCTCCCCGGGCTTGACCCGGGGCTAGGCTTCCTGCTGTTGCCTTGAGTGAAATGAAGGCAACAGTCATCGGGGGTTATTGCCTTGAGCCTGCTTGAAGAACTTGGGCGCGCCCGCACAGAGGAAGACGTCAAGGACGCCTATATCAAGGCGCTCGGGCTGAAAGGCGTGTTCAAGGGGCTGGTCGATATCCAAACACCGGAAATCTGGTTCGAGGCCAAGGAATCCCCCTGCCCCCCGCTGCTAATGTTCGCGCAGTTGCTGACCTACGTCCGCGCGGCAAAAAACCGGGGTGAGGCGATCCCCGGCTTCCTGTGCGTGGTTGACCGCGAGAAGGCGGCGCTGATGGCGACCGAACACGCCCTGCCATTGCTTGACGACAAGACCATCGTCTGGCCCAAATCCGGCTCAGCCGCGGACAAGGCGCTCGCCGCGCGGATCGCGCCCACCATCGAAACCCATTTCATCCTTTACCAGATCGGAGATTACGAGGCCGAATTCATCAAGGCCGCCAAGGATGCCGTGCGCGAAGGCCGCATCATCCGCACCCCGATCACGCCCAACAACCTGCGGCAGGTGTTTGATAAGTGGGTGGCAATGGTCGGCGTTGAATTGGGCGTGAAGCGCGAGGCGGATTACGCTGTCCTGTTCTTTGCCGACATCATGCACGATGGGCGCAACGAGGCGATGCGCAATCTGCCGGCGCGCCTGTTGTTCAATGGCGACAAGCCGGTGTTTATCATCGGGGCCGATCAATATGAATTGGCGAGCGAGCGCGGCTATCGCAATTTCTGGAACATCTACCACCGCCCGCCGGAACAGAAGCACCGGCACTATCTACTGGAACGGCGCGACAGCCTGCTGCCGATGGACGACCAGAAGTTCAAAGGCGCGTTCTACACACCGCTGCACATCGTCGATAAGGCCTATGATCAGCTCAACGCGACGCTGGGCGCGGACTGGCAGCAGAAATATATCGTGTGGGACATGTGCGCAGGCGTCGGCAATCTGGAGGCCAAGCATTCCAACCTGCGCAATGTCTATATGTCCACGCTCGATGCTGAGGATGTGACGATCATGCGCAGCAACCCGGCCTTCGCCGGGGCTGAGATTTTCCAGTATGATTACCTGAACGACGATGTGACCGATTTCGGCGAGATTGATTATACGCTTTCGGGCAAGGTGCCGTTGGCGCTGCGGCAGGCGATTGCCGATGCGCGCGAGGGCAAGAAGGGCGCGAAGCCGATCCTTGTGCTGATCAATCCGCCTTATGCGGAGAGCGGATCGGGCATTGCCAAAGGCGACGAAAACAAGATCGGCGTTGAAAAAACGCGCATCAATGGTTGGATGCGTGAAATGAACCTTGGATACGCAAGCAAAGAGCTTTTCACTCAATTTTTGGTTCGCATTCAACATGAGTTGCCAACCGCAACACTCGCCATGTTCAGCACCCTAAAATACGTGAACGCGCCGAATTTTGAGGCATTCCGACGGGTTTGGAAGGCCAAGTTTCTGGACGGCTTTGTAGTTCACAACAAAGCGTTCGACGGCCTCAAAGGCAACTTCCCAATCGGCTTTTTGATCTGGGATCAGGGCCTAAGGCTGACGCTTACCGAGATTCAAACGACAGTGCTTGATCGCAAAGGCGCGTTGATCGGCGAGAAATCCTACGTCGTTCGGCCTAACTCGGGCCTTCTAAATGTTTGGACGCCCAAGACGAGCGCAAAGGGTGGGCCAGCGCTACCACTGTCGAACGCACTTACAGTTGCACGCAATCCGAGACCAAAAAGGCAATATGTCGGGGCGGTCGGATATCTTTATGCAAGCAACAATGACATGCAGCACGCAGGACAGGAGACCTTAATCGCATCGTCGATCTTCACGAGCGGTAATGGCGGTGGGGTTTGGTTGACCGAAGGAAATCTGTGGCAGGCTGCAATCATTTTTTCCGTCAGAATGCTCGCCGGGCACACATGGCAAAACCACAACGACCAGTTCCTGCAACCTTCGCAGCCGCTCTCGGACGAGTTCAAATCCGATTGCCTTGTCTGGATGCTGTTCGCCGGAAAGAACCTCACCGCCGGCGCAGATGGCCTACGCTGGAATGATCGTGACTGGAGCCTCACCAACCACTTCATCCCCTACACCGAAGGCGAAGTCGGAGCCAAGGCGCGGTTCGAAAGTGATTTCATGGTGCGCTACATGCAGGGCATGGCCTTCTCGCCCGAAGCCCGCGCCGTGCTCGATGAAGGCCGCAAGCTGTTCCAGCGCTTCCACGCCACCAGCTTTCCGGGCAAGATCAGGCAGGAATACAAGCTGGGCCGCGCCGATGCGGGCTGGTATCAGGTGCGCCGCGCGCTCGAAGCCTATGGGGAGATCGAACTCACCGATTTCGACCCGTTCAAAGCCGCCTACGCCGCGCTGACCGCAAAACTGCGCCCGATGGTGTATCAACTGGGCTTTCTGCCCGAGTAACGGTTGAGGTGCCAACACCCTCGACTCCCACTCCCCAAGGGGAGGGGGTTGGGGGGTGGGGGCTGCGCCCTGTCGGACCGCAGAACCCCCATCCCGACCCTTCCCCAAGGGGAAGGGACAATGATGTCCGACCCGGCAACGTATGCACTCACCCCCGCGCCAGCAGTTCCTCGATCTGACCTAGCCGTTCCTTGCCGAAGAACATCTCGTTTGCGCCGCCTTTCGCTCCCACAAACATCGACGGAATACCAAAAGCCCCGCGCGCGACTGCTGCGTCGGTGTTGGCGACGAGGCCCTGTTTGATCGCGTCGGTCTGCGCGCGGGCGAACAGCTCGGAGGGATCAAACCCAGCCTTCGCCAGTACCGCTCCGATGGCTTCGGGCGATGCGATGTCGAGCCCGTCTTCCCAGATCGGGCGGAGCAGCGCCTCGACAAATTGGACGCCGCGCCCATCCTGATCGGCGGCCAGCAACATGCGTTGCAAGGTGATCGAATTGAACGGAAATTGCGGGTGCAGGCGATATTTGCTCAGCCCGTGCCGCATGATGAAGCGCTGCATTTCGACCATCGCGTATTCGTTCTTGCCCTTCACCTCAGCGTCGCGGATCATCGGCGGGGCGTTGCCGGTGAGCTTGTGCATCCCGCCGAGAAACACCGGCACCACATCAAGCTCAGCCTCATAACGGTTGATCAGTTCGCGCAGCGGCCACCAGATCAGGTAGGCATTGGGGCTGACGAAATCGAAGATGAGTTCAACGCGGTTGGCCATGGCTTCTTTCCTTTATCCGGCAGGCTCGGCCAGCAAATCGGAATGGCCGTGTTGCAGCAGTTCTTCGCACGTGATTGCGCGGGTTGTCGCACCCGGCTCAATCCGGTGCAAGCGATAGCCCAGCGCCTCGGTCAGCAGCGCGTGCAGCGCGCGGGCGGCTGCGGGCCGACCGGCGAAGAAGCCGTTGTGCCATTCCATGATCAGCTTCGGGCGGTGTTGGACCAAGGTCTGCCTGCCGCCTTCGAGCACCTGATGCTCAAACCCCTCGACATCGATCTTGATCAAGTCGATCCGCTGCGGGGCGCAGTCGGCGATGACGGCGTCCAGCGTGCGCAGTGGCACTGTCCGCGCGGTGATGCTCTCGTCATATTCGGCCCGGGCGATATCGGCGATCTGCGGCAGCAGCGTGTTGCTGCCCTGCCGCGTGGCAAATTCGTGCAGCGTGGCCGTGCCCTCGCGATCGCCCAACGCGCATGGCAAAACGCGGCATCGCCCAGCAAAACCGTTCATGAGAACGTTTTCGAGCAGCAGCGCGGCAATCGCAGGGGAAGGCTCGATCGCGATCACCTGGCCCTCATCACCCACTGCCTGCGCGCCGATCAGGGTGTAGGTGCCGAAATTGGCGCCAATATCGATGAAGGTCATGCCCGACTGCAACAGGCCGGTGATCACATCGGTCAGATTGCGGTCAAACCAGCCGTCACGGATCAGGTGGGGGACGATCGCAGTATCGCCGCCGTTCACCAACATCAGGTGGCCAAAGGCGGTTTCCAGCAGCACCCGGCCCTGCCCCATATAGGTCGCAGGCATCCGCGCGGCGCGGGTCGCGGGCGGCGGGGCGGCGGCGCGAAGCGCGGCGGCGAGCATTGCCTCTCGCGCCATCACATGAGGGTTATTAGCCGCGACCGGATCGCCTGCACCGGTGAACACCAGGAAGACTTCGTTGGCGAAGGTGACCGAGAGGTGATCAAGCGCGTGCAGCAAAATGTCGGCCGGCACCTCACCCAACCGCCCCTTGTGGAGGACCAGCGCAGCGAGCACCATGCCAACTGGGGTGTCGGCGCGCGTGCGGCATCCGGGCAGCAGGGCGTCAAACCCAGTCGGGGCGAACACCGTACTGGGCGCCATACTAAGCGCGGCGACATGATCGGCTGCGGCTTGCCAGAAGGGATCAAGCGCCTCGGTCAAGGCTAGATCCCCGCCGCGCTGAGCGCCTGATCCATGTCCTCGGTCAGATCGGCGATGTCTTCCAGCCCTACATTGATGCGCAAGAGCCCCTCGGTCACGCCCATCGCCGCGCGCGCTTCTTCGCCCATATTGGCGTGGGTGCTGGAGGCGGGGTGGCACATCAGGCTACGCGCATCGCCGATATTGTTCGAGATATCGACCAGCTTGAGCGCATCAAGCACCGCGAAAGCGCGCGCCCGCGTGCCGACATCGAGCGCGAAGATCGGCCCCGTCGCGTCCATCTGCGCGAGCGCGAGATTGTGGCGCGGGTGGCTCGGCAGGCCGGGGTGGAGCAGGTGCCCGCCTGCCTTGGTCACACGGGGCTCAAGGAATTGGCCCAAGGCCACCGCCTGCTCGCTTTGCTTGAAGGCGCGCAGTGGGAGTGTTTCGAGGCCCTTCAGCACCACCCATGCGTTGAAGGCGCTCAATGTCGGCCCGGTGTTGCGCTGGAACGGCATCAACACTTCGTCGATCCACTGCTTGGACGCGCAGATCGCCCCAGCCAGCACGCGGCCCTGCCCGTCCATCAGCTTGGTCGCGCTATAGGCGACCACATCCGCGCCGAACTGCATCGGACGCTGCAACACGGGCGAGGCGAAGGCATTATCGACCACGGTGGTGATCCCATGCGCCCGCGCCAGCCCGCAAACATGCGCGAGATCGACAATGTCGAGCGTCGGGTTGGCTGGGGTCTCGAAGAAGAACACCTTGGTGTTGGGCTGGATCGCAGCTTCCCACGCGGCGTTGTCAGCACTGTCGATGATGCTGACCTCGATGCCGAACTTGGGCAACAAGGTATCGCACAGCCAGCGGCAGCTTCCGAACGCGGCGCGCGCGGCGACCACGTGATCGCCTGCGGAAAGCTGGCACAGCAAAGCCGCCGTCATCGCCGCCATTCCGGTCGCCTGGGTGCGGCAGGCCTCGGCCCCCTCCATCAGCGCAATGCGTTCTTCCAGCATCGCCACCGTAGGGTTTTGCAGGCGCGAATAGGTCATGCCCTGCGCGGTGCCGGCAAACCTGTCAGCGACGGTCTGCGCGTCGTCATAGGTATAGCCCGAGGTGAGGAACAACGCCTCGCTCGTCTCGCCATGTTCGCTGCGCCAGGTGCCGCCGCGCAGCGCCTTGGTGGCAGGGCGCCAGTTTGCGGTGGCGGCGCGGTCCATTCCGGTGGTCTTTTTCATGGGGCGGGGCTTTAGGGCCCAGAACTAGGTTGGTGCAAGCCCGCTCGCAAGCAGGCCATCGCGCGCGGTGCCATCATGCCCGATAGCGGCCAGCATCAACGTGCCTTCAATCAGCGTCAACAGATAGCGTGCCCCGCCTACCGGATCAGGATCGCCTTCGGGCATCTGCCCTTCGAGCCAGCCGAGCAGTTCGTCCATCATCGCCTGCGCCGCCGCGCGGTAACTCTCCTCCCCGCGCGCGGCCCCGGCGACGATCTCCCACCACAGCGCTGTGAACGGCTGGGCGGCATCACTGCGCGCGTGTTTAAGGATGCGCGCGACCGCCTGCCCGCGCGTTACCGGTCGCTCACCCTCTAGCGTCGCATCGAGCGTTGCGGCGTAGGTGCGCGCAATAAAGCCGAGCAGGTCGGCAATCAGCGCCTCCTTGCTGCCGAAATGGTAGAGCAGCATTCGATCGGATGTTCCCGCCGCACGTCCCAGCGGACGGAGGCTCGCCTGCCCGAGCCCGTGGGTGAGCACATGGCCCGCCAGCAGTGGCAGCAGGCTATCCTTGTTCATCGGCGGCTTTTTCATCGGCGCAGGCATGGCAGGTCTTGTAGCGAGTGCTTCACTGCGCTACAAGCCGACGTAGCAAGTGCTACATAATCAGGAGACACAGCCATGGAATTTGCTCTCACCCCCTATATCGCGCTGTTCATCGGCGGGCTCGGAGCAGCTCTGATCGCAGTCGGCTGGGTGCTGGCGCGGCGCGAGGTGATCGGCATTCCGGCGCTGGCGGCGGCTCTCAGCGCGGGCTTTGCCGCCTATACCGGCGTCACCATCTGGGCCGAAGGCGTGATCCCGGTGATCGTCAACCATACCAGCAACCTGTGGGGGGTGCAGGTGTGGTGGGATCTATTGTTCTCGCTCACCATCGCGTTGTTCCTGATCGCCCCGCGCGCCCGCGCGCAGAGCATGAACCTGCCGTTGTGGACGTTGTTTGTGGCGAGCACCGCCAGCATCGGGCTGCTCGCCATGTGCGCACGGCTGTTCTGGTTGGAGCGGGCGAAGGCCGAGGCATAATCCTGCTTGCCGAGAGAGGGGCCGCTGCCTAATCGCAGCGGTAATGGCCCAAGCGCACGCTTCCTCTCCCGAAGCAACCACCCCGCCGGTGCACCCGCGCGATCCGTTGGCGTGGTGCATCGCCATCACCGCCGCCTTTGCACTGCTGGCGAGCTGGCGGCTGGCGATCCCGTCCAAGCCCTTCTTTGACGAGGTCCACTACATCCCCGCCGCGCGTGAACTACTGGTGTGGTGGGACGTGGGCCTCGGCGAATATCTCAACCGCGAACACCCGATGCTGGGCAAGCAGCTGATTGCGCTGGGGATGGCGCTGTTTGGCGACAACCCTCTCGGCTGGCGGATCATGCCGCTGGCGTTTGGCACGCTGACGCTGTTCGCTGCGATGCGCGCGCTGTGGCATGCCAGTGGCGACCGGTTCGCGACAATCGCCTTCGGGCTGCTGCTCGCGACCGGGTTTCACCTGTTCGTGCAGTCTCGCATCGCAATGCTCGATGTGTTCATGGCCGCCTTCCTTGCGGTTGCCACATGGCAATTCGCGGGTGCCTGTGCCCAGCCGGAAAAAGGCCGCTGGCGGCTGACGATGACGGGCATTGCGCTGGGCTGTGCAATGGCGGCGAAGTGGAATGCGATCCCCCTTGCGGTGCTGCCGGGCATCGCCTTTTTTGCCGCGCGCCTATCGGCCGGGCGCCGCCGCCTGTTCCTCAGCCGCCGGGGCGCGCCGGTGCCGGGGATCACGATGGTGGAGGCATTCGTATGGCTCGGCATTGTGCCGCTGGCGGTTTATGCGCTCACCTTTGTGCCGGGTTATTGGCTCGGCAACTCGCTGCGCCCCTCGCCGCTCGCCGAACAGGGGCTGATCGGGCTGCATGGCGAGATCCTCGAACTGCAAAAGCAGGTGCTGATCCCGCACCTCTACCAGAGCACATGGGGCCAATGGGTGCTGAACACGCGCGGAATCTGGTATCTGTACGAAGTGACCGATGGGGCGCAGCGCGGGGTGCTGCTGATCGGCAATCCGCTCACCATGCTGCTGGGCCTGCCCGCACTGGCGTGGTGCGCGGCGAGCGGATTGTGGCGCTGGAACTGGGCCAAGCTGGGCGTGGTGATCGGCTATGCCGCAGCGCTCGGCCTTTGGCTGATCGCGCCCAAGGCGGTGCAGTTCTATTACCACTATTTCGTGCCGCACTTCTTCCTGCTGGGCGCACTGGCGCTGACGCTGTCAGACCTGCGCCGCGCTGGCTGGAGCTGGTGGGCTTGGGGAACGCTGGCGGGATCGGCGGGGCTGTTCGCGGTGTTCTACAAAGTGCTGGCCGCCGCGCCGCTGGCGGGCGCGACGAGCTTTTCGAATTGGACGTGGCTGGCGGGGTGGCGGTGATGAGCGCGTGACACGTGCTGCGCTATACTGTTAATTTCTCTCGTCATTGCGAGCGAAGCGAAGCAATCCATGGACCAGGACCGACATTTTCAACCCGCCGTTTATATTGTCACCAATCATAAGAACGGGACAATCTACACCGGCGTGACTTCCAACTTGCCGCAGCGCGCGTGGCAGCACCGCGAAGCCATGGTCGAAGGCTTTTCAAAAGAGCGAGGCTGCAAGCGGCTGGTCTGGTTTGAACTGCACGCAACAATGGAACATGCCATCGCACGCGAGAAACAGGTCAAGGGAGGGTCAAGGCCCAAGAAGATCAAACTCATTGAGGCGGCCAATCCTGAATGGCGCGACTTGTTCTTCGATCTGAACCGTTAGGCCATGGATTGCTTCGCCTGCGGCTCGCAATGACGAGAAGGGCTTCAAAAACGCCCCCACACGAACCGGCTCGATAGCGCGTAATTCCACACTGATCCCACCAATATCCCCGCAAGCGCAGCCAGCACCCAGAACAGGCCGCGCCCTTCCAGAAACGTCGCCACCGCCACGTTCGCGAACGCGCCCACCGCGCAGGTGGCGCAGAAACCGAGCCAGCCGCGCAGCACCGGGCCCCAACCCTTCAGCCGTTTATCACGGTACGTAAGCCAGTTATTGAGCCAGAAGTTGAAGCTCATCGCCACCAGCACCGCGGCGGTCTGTGCCTGCGCAAACCCTTCCCCCAGCATCAACAGCAAGGCGGAGAGCACCGCAAAGTGCACCACCACCCCCAGCCCGCCGACCGTGCCGAACAGTGCGAACCGCGTCGGGATCACCCGGCCCAGCGTCTTGTCATAAAGCCCGGCGAGGAAATCGAACAGAATGGCGCGGTCCAGCTTGCTTTCTCCCTCGCGGCGGGCGGCGAATTGGAGCGGGAATTCCTTTACCCGCATCGGCGTGTCTGACGTCGCTAACAGGTCGAGCAAGATCTTGAACCCGATCCCCGATAGGCGCGGCACCAGCGCGCGGGCGGTGGCTGTTGCGAGCATGAAGTAACCGCTCATTGGATCGGTCAAGTCCACGCCGGTCAGCTTGCGCGCAACGCGGTTGGCGAAAGTCGAGAGGCGCTCGCGTTCGGGCGCGGCCCAATCGGCGGTGCTGGCCCCTGCGGCAAAGCGGCTGGCGACGGCGATGTCTGCCTCCCGTCCTTGCAACGCTGCCAGCATTGCAGGCAGCAACGCGGGATCATGCTGATGGTCAGCGTCCATTACCGCGACATAAGGCGCAGCAGTGGCGCAGAACCCCTCAATCGCCGCGCTCGCCAGCCCGCGCCGCCCGATCCGCTGGATCACCCGCACGCGCGGGTCGGTGAGCGCCAATGCGCGGGCTTCATCGGCGGTGCCATCGCGGCTGTCATCATCGACGATGATCACTTCCCACGCCGTCTCGCCCATCGCCGCCGCAATCCGCTCGACCAGCGGCGCAATATTGCCGCGTTCGTTCAGCGTCGGCAGGATGATGGCGAGGTCGAGAGCCATAGCTCAGAGGCGCGCGCGCACAGCCTCGCCAATCGCGGCGGTGCCATGCGATCCGCCGAGATCGCCGCCCAGGAAGCCATCCGCCAGCGCTGACGAAACCGCAGCCTCGATCCGCGCGGCCTCAGCCTCCAGTTCGAAGGAATGGCGCAGCATCATCGCAGCCGACAGGATCGTCGCCATCGGATTGGCCTTGCCCTGCCCGGCAATATCGGGCGCGCTGCCGTGGATCGGCTCATAAAGGCCGAAGGTGCCGAAATCGGTCTCGCGCTCGCCCAATGAGGCGCTCGGCAGCAGGCCGATGGAACCAACCGCCGCACTCGCCAGATCGCTCAGAATGTCGCCGAACAGATTGCCCGTCAGCATCACCTTGAAGCGGTGCGGATGGCTGACGACCTGCATCGCGGCATTATCGACATACATGTGATCGAGCGGCACGGCGGGATATTCCGCCGCGACCTCCACCACCACATCGCGCCACAGCTGACTGGCTTCGAGCACATTGGCCTTGTCGACACTGGTCAGCGGGTGCCCCCCCGCCGCCGCCGCGCGGAAGGCGACGTGGGCGATGCGGCGCACTTCGGGGGCGGAATAGGCCATCATGTCCCACCCCTCCCGCTCTCCCGCTTCAGTAGCGCGCTGGCCTTTGGCACCGAAATAGACGTCGCCGGTCAGCTCGCGCACGATCAGCATGTCGAGGCTGACGGCGATGTCGGGGCGCAATGGGGAAAGGTGCTCCAGCCCGGCAAACACCCGCGCCGGGCGCAGATTGGCGAACAGGCCCAGTTCCTTGCGCAGGCCCAGGATCGCCTGTTCGGGACGCAAGTGGCGTTCCAGTGCGTCGCACGTCGGATCACCCACCGCGCCAAACAGCACCGCATCCGCCGCGCGCGCCATGTCGAGCGTTTCGGCGGGCAGCGGGTGGCCGTGGCGATGATAGGCCGCCCCGCCGACATCGCCCTCGAACAGGGTCAGCCCTGGCAGCGCTAGGCTTTCCAGCACCGCGACCGCTTCACGCGTGACTTCCGGGCCGATCCCGTCGCCGGGCAGGACTGCGATTTTCATTGGTGTGGTTCTCTCAAGCGATGCGCGCCAACCGCTCGGTCAGCTGGGTGCGCGCGGCCATAACATCGCCTTTGCGCCCTGCAAGCAGGTAGTGCGCCAGCAGCGGCTCCAGCGCGGCGAGTGCGTCCATCTGCGCGGGCCAATCGCCAAGATTGTCCGGCTGCCCGCCGCCATAGCCGAGTTCGCGCAGCAGCATCGTCTCGTAAGCAATCAACCCGCTCACCCACCCGCGCGCCGAGGGGGCGAGTGCAATCGCATCCAGCAACCCGTCGAGCGCCTCAAACAGTCCGGGATAGGCGTTGCGTTCGGGGAGCGCGGACGCTGTCAGCCCGCACACCCACTGGATTGCAGCGGCGGGCAGCGGTTCCGTCATCAGCGCGGCGCGCGAATGTTCCAGTTCCAACCGCGCGAAGGGCAGCTGGCTGGCTGAACGGGTGGTGAGTTCGATCGCGACCCGGTTGCCCGGCACCATCACCGCGCGCATCTGCCGCCCACGCCCGCCCGCAACATAGCCTGCGACGAGCCCGTGATCAGCGGTCAGCACCCGCGCAATCGCGCCGGTCTCGCCCTGCGGGCGACTGGCGAGCAGAATGGCAGGGGCGCGCAGGTTCACGCGCGCACTGTCCGCTTACTTCTTGGTGGATTTGGCTTCGAGCGCCGCCAGCCGGGCTTCGAGCGCGTCGGCCTGTTCGCGGGCCTTCTGTGCCATCGCCTTGACCGTGTCGAATTCCTCGCGGCTGACGAAATCGATCCCGCCAAAAGCTTCGCGCATCCGCTCCCGCGCACTTTCGCGGGCTTCGCGGGACATGCCCGCCATGGTCCCGGCGGCGCTGTTGGCGAGTTTGACGAGGTCGGCGATGATCGGGTTCTGGCTTTGCATGTTGGTGTTTTGGGGATGCTTGCCCAAAAGTGCAAGTATCCTCCTCGCTCATGCGCCTTTCAGGCGCGTCGCTGCGGGCGGCCAGTCGGCCTTGCGGACGTCTTTCGACGTCCGAAGATTGCACTTCGGGCCTAGCGCCTACAATTCCACCCGGGTTGCCGCGCCGTCGTCTCCGCGCGCGCCGCCATCGGGGTTGTCGGCGATGAACTGGTAATTGAGCACACCGGCAAAACACAGCCACGCGGTGTAGGGCAGCAGCAGCAGCCCCGCCGCGCGCCGCACCCGCCAGATCAGTGCCAGCGCGATGACCATGCTCACAATCCCGAAGCCCAGCACCATGAGCGCCGCCCACATATCCTGCATGCCGAAGAACACCGCGCTCCAGCTTTGGGTGACGATGAAATGCACCGCGAAGGCGATCAGCGCGCGGCCCCGGCCATAGGCACCCCATGCGCTTGCCACCATCGCCAGCGCCAGGCCAATCGTGATGAACAATGCCGTCCACACAATCCCGAAGGCGGCGGGCGGCGGAAAAATTGCGGGCTTCACCAATCCGGCAAACCACGCCGTATCGGGCCCACCCAATTGCCCGGCGGCAAAGCCGATCAGCATGATGAACGGCACCAGAAACAGGGCCCAGCGCAAAAAGCTGGCACGCAATTGTTGTTTGGAGGCAAGGACGTTCATGGCTTCTCCCACCCGCGCGACAAGATGGGGATTAGGTGTTCCGCCTGCGGGCCGGGACGCGATAACAGAGCCACACGCCAGCGCCAACCTGTCACATCCCAGGCACGCGAGATTGCCAAAGATACGCGCTGTGCACCGGAAACATCAGGAAAGATTTGGGCGAAACGGTAACAGTCTGCTACGCGCTGCCTTATTCCTGCCGTGATTCGGTAAGCGCAGCAGCGGCGGGATGTGCTAAGATGCTGTGCTTGCCGCTCATCATCGGCCGGTTTTTCGGCCCTTAAGGGGAATACCATCATGAAGAAGACCTTTGCTCTCGCAGCTGTTCTCGCCCTCGGCGTTGTTGCTTGCTCGCCCGCCGCTGAAGAAGCTGCTGACACCGCCGCTGACGAAACCGCCGTTGCTGAAGAGCCGATGGCTGCTGAAGGCGATGCGATGGCTGCTGAAGGCGATGCCATGGCTGCTGAAGGCGACGCGATGGCCAAGGAAGGCGACGCGATGGCTGCTGAAGGCGATGCCATGGCCAAGGAAGAAATGGCTCCTGCTGCCGAGTAATCCTTCGGGATTGCCCGCCTCGGCTTTCTGAGCTGAGGAGCGGACCAAAACAGACCGGCAGTGACCTTGGGGTTGCTGCCGGTCTTTTCTTTTGTGTTTGGGCGCGCGCTCAGCCGCGCTGGGCGGCGAGCAGAAATTCCACATTGCCCTGCGGCCCGGTGATCGGGCTGGTGGCGATGCCCTGCACCTGCCAACCGAGCCCTGTGATCCAGCCGCGCACTTCATCACACACCCGCGCATGCAGCGCCGGATCGCGCACCACCCCGCCCTTGCCCACTTCCTCGCGACCGACTTCGAATTGCGGTTTGATCAGCGCGACCAACTGGCACGCCGGCGCGGCCAATTCGAGCGGGCGTTCCAGCACCTTGGCGAGGCTGATGAAGCTTGCATCGCACACCACCCAATTGCAGGGCCGGTCGATCTCGGCAGGGGTGAGGATGCGCGCGCTGGTCTGTTCGAGCACGGTGACGCGCGGGTCTTCGCGCAGACGCCACGCCAGCTGATTGGTGCCGCTGTCCACGCAGAAGACATGCTCGGCACCGTGGGTCAGCAGTACATCGGTGAAACCCCCGGTCGACGATCCGATATCCATCGCGGTCGCGCCTACCGGGTCGAGCCCGAAATGCTCCAACGCATGGGCGAGCTTGATCCCGCCGCGGCTGACCCAGGGATGATCGCGCCCGCGCACGTCCAGCGCGGTGTCATCCGCCACCTGATGCCCCGGCTTGTCGATCTTGGTCTCGCCGACAAACACCAGCCCCGCCATCACCAACGCCTGCGCTCGCGCCCGGCTTTCGGCGAGACCGCGATCGACCAGCAGTTGATCGACACGGCGCTTTTGCGGCTTGGCAGTTGGGGAGCGGGGATGATCGGGCATGGACAAATCGAGGCTCTAGCGCGCAAAGTGGGGGGATGAAAGCCACGTACCTGCAGCTTGCCTCCGCAGTGGCGTTGACCTTCGGGATCGCCGCCTGCGTGCCTTCGACTCCAGCGCCTGCGCCAGCGGCGGTCGGTCCGACGCAGGTGGTGCAAGCGCCAGTGTTTGACAGCTGGATGGATGTCCCGGCAACGCCAGGCATATGGCGATACTCTGCCGAACAGACGCGCATCGGGGTGTATTCGAAGGCAAACTTCATCACCGCTGATGGCGCGGAAGCTTTCGCCGTTACTTGCGCCTTTGGCGACAACATGGGGTTGCAGCGCCGGGTGCGCACCAATCGCAACCTCCAGATGACCGTCCGCACCGAGACAGCAACCGTTTCTCGCCTGGTGCCGCCTGATCCCGAAGGGCAACCGCTGGTCAACGCAGTGGTCGCGCCGTCAGACCCTCTGCTTGATGCGATGGCGCTTAGCAAAGGGCGGTTCGCGGTGGAGGTGGAGGGACTGCCGACGCTCTACCTGCCGAGCCATGCCGAGGTCAGCCGGGTGATCGAGGATTGCCGATAATCCTCGTCATTGCGAGCGTAGCGAAGCAATCCATGGCCCGGTGCCGCCCCAAGATGCGACGGTAGTCCATGGATTGCCGCGTCGCCTTCGGCTCCTCGCAATGACGAGGAACGGTAGTGCCCCCTCTTCGATTCTATACATTAATATCCACAGGCTTGCCCCCAGCCTGTCCACATGCCCGCCCCAAACGAAAAACGCCCGAGGTTCCCCTCAGGCGCAGCGGGCCACGGTCTTGCGCGGCGAAGAACGATTATGACGAGATAAAAGATTAAAACAAGACTTGCCGTAGAGAATCACATGATTCACAAGTGTACCTGAGGCCAGCGGTACACGCGGCACTCGGCCCCCGGTGAAGCGGCGGGTCTGGCTCACAAGCGCGAAAGGAGGTGATCCGATGTCTCATGGTTCAGTAGCGAGGTCGGTGAAGATCCCTACGGAGCATATTCGGTAACCTTTCCTAGCCGAGTAAGGTTTCGTGAGCGGCACTTCCGGCCGCTGACCATGTTAAGGGCGTTTCCACCGACGGGCTGGAAACGCCCTTTTCATTTGAGTTTTTGTTTTTGCCCTCAGACGCCGGGCGGCGGACATCCGTCCGCCTTGGCTTCGCGGCATAAGCCGCGGCGGCCGGTCGGCCTTGCGGTCGCTGCGCGACCGAGTCCTCCCCTCTAGGGGAGGGGGACCATGCGCAGCATGGTGGAGGGGCGAGCGAGGGCGATCCAACCCAACACTCATCTTGCTCTCGGGCGCGCGCAGCATTAGGCGCGTCTCATGCACTTTACTCGCACACCCCACCCCGCGCCCACGCCTGATGCCGCCCGTGAAGCACTGATCGCCGATCCGGGCTTTGGCACCGTGTTCACCGATCACATGGTGGTGATCGATTACGATGAGGCATTGGGCGGCTGGCAGACGCCGACCATCGGCCCGCGCGGGCCCATCAGCCTCGATCCGGCGGCGAGCGTGCTGCATTATGCGCAGGAAATCTTTGAAGGGATGAAGGCCTATGCCCATCCCGAAGGCGGGCTCTCGCTGTTCCGCCCCGATGCCAATGCGCGCCGCTTCAACGCGAGCGCGCGGCGGATGGCAATGCCCGAAATCCCCGAAGAGCTGTTCATCGCCGCCGTGCGTGAGGCGGTGACGGCGGACGCGGCGTGGCTCCCGCCGATCGAGGGCGGATCGCTCTACATACGACCCTTCATGTTCGCCTCCGAAGCCTTCCTCGGCGTGCGTCCGGCCAAGCAGTACAAGTTCATCGTGATCATCAGCGCGGCGGGCAATTACTTCAAGAAGGGCGTGAACCCGGTCAAGATCTGGGTGGCGCAGGATTACACCCGCGCAGCCCCCGGAGGCACCGGCGCGGCCAAGACCGGAGGCAATTACGCCGCGTCGCTGGTTCCGCAGGCGCAGGCGACCGCGCAAGGGTGCGATCAGGTAGTGTTCCTCGACGCGGCTGAACACAAGTGGGTTGAGGAATTGGGCGGCATGAACCTGTTCTTCGTCCGCGCCGATGGCAGCGTGATCACCCCGCCGCTGACCGGCACGATCCTGCCCGGCATCACTCGCGACAGCCTGATCGCGATGCTGCGCGAAGAAGGGCTGGAGGTGCGCGAGGAGCCCTACAGCATCGACCAATGGCGCGAGGAAGCAGCGAGCGGCATGCTGCTTGAAACCATGGCCTGCGGCACCGCAGCGGTGGTCACCCCGGTCGGCACAGTCGCCTCGCCCGAAGGCGAGTTCCACATTGGCGCCGGCGGGATCGGGCAGATGACGTCGAAAATGCGCGAGCGGCTGGTGGGCGTGCAAAACGGTCGGGTGGCGGACTCGCATGGCTGGATGATGCGGGTTTAGGTTACCATAAAATGCCGCTACGGAAAGCAGGCGCGGAAACCGCTCCTTAACCCATCCAAGCCATTGTCGCGCGCATGAGCGTGATGAGCCCCACCCACACAATTTCCGCCGATCTCGACCGTGCCGAAGTCCACTTCACGATTGGCGGCTATTGGGACCCGGAGGGGATGAAGCGGTTCCTGTTTGATCTGGGGGAGGCCGCAAAACCGCTGATGAAGCGCCGGGAGCCATTCTGCGCCTTGGGTGATCTGCGCGAATTCGTGCCGCAGGACCGCGACACCAGCAATGCCATCCGCGACAGCATCATTGCGGGCAAGCACAATGGATTGCGGCGGTTTGCCGTGCTGTCGGCCTCGCCGCTGGTGCGGATGCAGTATCGCCGAATCGCTCAGGCGGTCGAGGTCGAATTTTTCGACAGCTGGGCTGAAGCGACTGCCTGGCTCCGACGCCCGGGCTGAACCGCACCCTCGCAGCAATATTGTCGCGGGGCATCGCAATCGGCTAGAGGCGCGGGCATGGCCGATCACCCCACCCACGTCGCCGCGCTCTACAAGTTTACGCCGCTCGCCGATCCTGAAGCCCTGCGCGCGCCCTTGCAGGCGGTGTGCGACAGCGCGGGAATCAAGGGCACGCTGCTGCTGGCGCGTGAGGGGATCAACGGCACCATTGCGGGCACCGACAATGCGCTGGCCTCGGTGCTCGGTCACATCCGCGCGTTGCCGGGGTGTTCTGACCTTGACGTGAAGTTTTCTACCGCGCCCGACATGCCGTTCCACCGCATGAAGGTGCGGGTGAAGCGCGAGATTGTCACCATGGGCGAACCCGACATCGACCCGACGCTGTCGGCGGGCCACTATGTCGATCCGCATGATTGGAACGCTTTGATAGCCGATCCGGACACCATCGTGATCGACACCCGCAATGATTACGAAGTCGCAGTCGGCACCTTTGCGGGCGCGGTTGATCCGCAGACGCCGAGTTTCCGCGATTTCCCCGCGTGGTTCCGCGAACACCGCGACGAATTGCTCGCCGGCAAAAAGAAGGTGGCGATGTTCTGCACCGGGGGCATTCGGTGCGAGAAATCGACCAGCTTCCTTCGCGCCGAGGGGATTGACGAAGTCTATCACCTCAAAGGCGGGATCCTCAAATATCTCGAAGAGGTGCCAGAAGCGCAAAGCCTGTGGCGGGGCGAATGCTTCGTGTTTGATGAACGCGTGACCGTGCGCCACGGGCTCGAACCAGGCACCTTCCAGCTGTGCCGCGCCTGCCGCCGCCCGCTCGACGCCGCCGCCCTCGCTCATCCCGATTACGAGGACGGGGTCAGCTGCCCCTCCTGCATCGACGAACGCACCGAGAAACAGCGCGCAGGCTATGCCGAGCGCCAGCGGCAGGAGGCGCTGGCCAAGGCGCGGGGCGAGTTGCACGTTGGCGCGGTGCGCAAACCGCCCGAATGACGCTCCCGATCCTCTATTCGTTCCGCCGCTGCCCCTATGCGATGCGCGCGCGGTTGGCTTTGTGGGTGGCGGGGATCGCGGTGGAATTGCGCGAGGTTAAGCTGGCCGCCAAGCCGCAGGAATTAATCGCAGCATCCCCCAAGGCGACCGTGCCGGTGCTGGTGTTGGCGGACGGCACAGTCGTGGACGAAAGCCTCGCCATTATGCGCTGGGCGCTGGCACAGAACGATCCCGAAGGCTGGCTGGCGGGCGATGATATGGCGCTGATCGCGGTTAATGACGGGGCGTTCAAACACCACCTCGACCGGGCGAAATATCCGGGGCGGTATGACGAGGACGGTGTAACCGATCACCGCGCCGAAGGCCTGGCGCTGCTCGCACCGCTCGAAACCCGGCTGGAGCGCGCCGCCTATTTGTGCGGCCCTTCCCGCACCGTCACCGACATCGCGCTGTTCCCCTTCATTCGCCAGTTCGCCGCGATCGAGCCCGCATGGTTCGCCGCGCAGCCCCTGCCCCGCCTGTAAGACTGGGTGAAGCGCCACACCGACGACCCGCTCTTCGCCGCCATCATGCCCAAATTCGCGCCCTGGCGAGCCGGAGACCCCCCCATCCGGTTCGGGCCATAGAAATTCCGCACCGCAGCAATTTCCTTTGGGCGCGCGGCGATAGCCTGTTACAGGCGCGCGCATGCTTACCATTGACAGCGTCACAGTCCGGCTCGGCGGCCGGGCCATTCTCGAACGCGCCAGCGCAACCGTGCCGGTGGGCGCGCGCGTTGGGCTGATCGGGCGCAATGGCGCGGGCAAATCGACGCTGATGAAGGCGCTGATCGGCGAGATCGAGCCCGATGACGGCGAAATCAGCAAACCATCGCGCGCGCGCATCGGCTATATCGCGCAGGAAGCGCCTTCCGGGAGCACCACGCCCGAACAGGTGGTGCTCGCCGCCGCGACTGAGCGGGCCGAGTTGCTGGCGGAGCTCGAAACCTGCACCGACATGGACCGCATGGGCGATGTCCACGAGCGGCTGCTCGCCATCGACGCCTACAGCGCCCCGGCGCGCGCGGCCAAGATCCTCAACGGCCTCGGCTTCGACGAAGAGATGCAACAGCGCCCGGTCGATAGTTTCTCGGGCGGGTGGAAGATGCGCATTGCGCTCGGCGCACTGCTGTTCTCGGAACCTGACATCCTGCTGCTCGACGAACCTTCCAACCACTTGGACTTGGAAGCGACGCTGTGGCTGGAAAACTTCCTCAAATCCTACCCCGCCACGCTGGTGGTGATCAGCCATGAACGCGACCTGCTCAACAAGGTGGTCGATCACATCCTGCACCTGCAAGGCGGTCAGCTGACGCTGTACCCCGGCGGCTATGACGCGTTCGAAAAGCAGCGGGCCGAACGCGCCGCGCAGCTCGCCTCTGCCAAGGCTTCGCAGGATGCGCAGCGCGCGCGGCTGCAAGATTACGTCGCTCGCAATTCCGCCCGCGCTTCGACCGCCAAGCAGGCGCAATCGCGCGCCAAGATGCTCGCCAAGATGCAGCCCATCGCCGCGCTGATGGAAGACCCGACGCTGAGCTTCGATTTTCCCGATCCGGCCGAGATGAAATCGCCGATGATCACGCTGGAACAGGCAGCCGTCGGATACGGAGAAGCCCCGCCGATCCTCAAGCGGCTGAATTTCCGGATCGAGGCTGATGACCGCATCGCGCTGCTGGGCCGCAACGGCAATGGCAAGACCACGCTCGCCCGCCTGCTCGCATCGCAGCTGACCCCTGCCGAGGGCGCGGTGAATGCGCCGGGCAAGCTCAAGGTCGGCTATTTCACGCAGTATCAGGTCGAGGAGTTGGCAGGCGAGGACACGCCCGTCGATCTGATGACCCGCGCGATGGAGAAGCAATCGCAAGGCGCGGTGCGCGCGCAGTTGGGGCGGTTCGGGTTCTCGGGCGCGAAGGCGCAGACGCGGGTCGAGAAGCTTTCGGGCGGGGAGCGCGCGCGGCTCGCGCTGGCGCTGATCACCCGCGACGCGCCGCATCTGCTGATCCTCGACGAGCCGACCAACCACCTCGATGTCGACGCGCGCGAGGCGCTGGTGCAGGCGCTCAACGCCTATACCGGCGCGGTGATCCTGATCAGCCACGACCGCCACATGGTCGAACTGACCGCCGACCGGCTGGTGCTGGTCGATGGCGGCACCGCGCGCGAATATGCGGGCAGCATGGACGATTACATCGACTTCATCCTCGGCCGGAAGCCGAAGGGTGAGGAGATCAAGGGCGGCAACGGCGCGGGCGGCAAACCGAGCGCGCCGAAGACCATGGCCGAGGCGCGCTATGCCCAATCGCAGCTGGAAAAGGCCGAGAAAGTCTTGGCCCGCGCCTCTGCCGAGGTCGAGCGGCTCGATGCGCAGATCGTGGCTGCGAGCAGCGGCGCGCAGGGGGGCGCAAAGCTGCAAGACCTGCTGACCGCACGCGCCAAGGCTGGCGACGCACTCGACGCCGCCGAGCAGGCGTGGCTGGCCGCTGGGACTGTGGTTGAGGGGTTGGAGCGGGTTTAGGCCAAACCCTTATGGGGTGGCGCGTTCAGTCCGCCTCAGCTTCGAAATCCAGCAAGTCGCCCGGTCGGCAATCAAGCGCCACGCACAGCTTTTCCAAAGTGGAAAATCGCACGCCCTTCACCTTGCCCGATCGCAGCAGCGAGAGGTTGGTCTCGCTGATGCCGATTTCCTGCGCGAGATCGCGCGCCGTCATTTTGCGGCGGGCCAGCATGATGTCGAGCGTTACGATGATGGACACGATCAGACCATCTGATCGTTATCGGCTTTGATGTCAGCAGCGATTGTGAAGGTTCTGCCAAACAAGCGGATTGCAAAGCCGATCAGCACGATGACAACGGCGAAGTAGCTGCCTGAAAAATCGATGTTTTCAGCGCCTGCCCTGTCCGCATCGATAATCGGCATGATCAGCGCGGCAATGGCGCTGGCGATCAACCAATCACCGACCCGCATGAGAGTTGCGCCATTGTGCGCGGTGAAAATCTCGCCCTGGGAAAACTGCACGAACAGCTTTTTGGCGGTGTAAACGGCTGCCATCGCAAGGATGACCGGAAGCTGCGCAAACAGCAGGTCCGCAAAAGCCATCGCCGCCTGCAACGCGTCCGTTTCCGGCGTCACCAGCGCAGCGCCAAACCGCTTGAGCGGCACGTAAGAGACATTGGCGAAAAGCCAGAATGCGGTCAGCCAGAACACCCAGCTGAACATCGTGGCGAGTTTGGCACTCTTTTTTGCGATGCCGGAATGCGAATCATCTGCTGCCATGAACATTGCCCCAAAGATCAAATACATTACGTTTTACATAAATTATTTTTCGTAATGTGCAAGGCCTCTTTGGATTGTGACGTTTGATCCGCTGTTCTGCTCACTCCCCTTGCTTTGAGGGGAAGCGAGGCTGACGCGCAGGCCAGCGTTTGGGAATGGGTGTGCGACGCCCGCTGATGCCTTACCCCGTCGGCCCCAACCCCTCCCGAAACGCATCCACCAGCCAACTCGCCGCCGGGCCAAGCCGCGTGTCGCGTCGCCACACGGCGCTCAACCGGTAGTGCGCCCCCGGCTTCTCCGGCAGATCCAGCTCCACCAGCGCCCCGCTCGCCAAATCCCCCGCCACCATCGCGCGCGGCATGTTGCCCCAGCCCAGCCCTTCGCGCAGCAGCGAATGCTTCGCGCCCAGATCGCCCAGCCGCCAGGTCAGCGGGCTGAGCACGGAAAACTCCTGCCCCACAGTCAGCGGCGAACGGTCGGTGAGCACCAGTTGCAGATGGCGGCGGCTCTCTCCCGGCGCGACACCCGCCCGTGCCAGGGGGTGCGAGGGCGCGGCGACCGGGATCAGGTCGAGCTCGCCCACCGCCTGCCGTTCCAGCGCGGGGTGATCGCCCGGCACCGGGCCGGCGATGCCGAGATCCGATCCGCTATCGATCACGCAGGCGGCGACCGCGCCCAGCCCCTCGATCCGCAAGGTCAGCGCGCAGGTCGGGAACATCCTGCGAAATTCGCCCAGCACATGCGCGGTCACTTCGCCTGACACCATGACGTCAATCACCAGCGTCAGCGCAGGCTCCTGCCCGGCGTGAAGCGAGCGCGCCTTCGCCAGCAGCGCATCGACCCCGTCCGCAATCCCGCGCGCTTCGGCCAGCAACCCCTCGCCCGCCGCAGTCAGCACCGGGCGGCGCGATCCTTCGCGGGCGAACAGCGACAGGCCCAGCTGCGCTTCCAGCTGCGCGATCCCGTAAGACACGGCCGAGACCGCGCGCCCCTGCGCCTTGGCCGCGCCGCCAAAGCTGCCATGGTCAGCCACGGCGATAAAGATGCGCAGTTGATCGAGAGTGGGATCGCCGAGTTTCATGGCCTACATGTTCAGATAATCCGAACATCTTGGCAAGTTTTATCGCACTTATTTGGATGTCAGCAGTGCCTTATCTGGGTCTCACCAAGACAGGAGACACGACATGATCGAACTTCGTCCCTTCAACACCCTCGGCGCGGCCAATCACGGCTGGCTCGATGCGCGCCATCACTTTTCCTTCGCCAGCTATCACGATCCCGCCCGTGTTCATTGGGGCGCGCTGCGGGTGTGGAATGACGACAAGATAGCCGCAGGCACCGGCTTTCCGACCCACCCGCACAGCGACATGGAAATCATCACCTATGTCCGCACCGGCGCGATCACGCACCGTGACAGCATGGGCAACGAAGGCCGCACCGAAGCGGGCGACGTGCAGGTGATGAGCGCGGGCAACGGTGTGCGCCATTCGGAATACAACCTTGAAGGCACTGACACGACGCTATTCCAGATCTGGATCATCCCCGATACCCGCGGCGGTGAGCCAAGCTGGGGTGCGCGGCAGTTCCCCAAGGACGACCGCAACGGAGCCTTCGTGCCGCTCGCAAGCGGCGTGGCGAATGATAATGACGCGCTCCACATCCGGGCTGACGCCCGTGTGCTCGGCGCGACGATCAAGGCTGGCGAGAGCGTGACATACACGCCGCGTTCGGCTGACCGCCACCTCTACCTCGTCCCGGCCACCGGCAAGATCCTGATCGCCGATGTTGAGGTGAACGCCCGCGACGGCGTGGCGATCACGCAGCTGGAAAACGTCACGATCACCGCGCTGGAGGACAGCGAGATCGTGCTGGTCGACGCGGCGTAAACTTCCCCCGGAGCCGGCTAGCCCCCTTCTGGCCGGCTCCACCCCCTCATTCCAAGGAACCCCCTCATGAGCAACATCCTCTACATCACCGCCAGCATCCGTTCTGACTCAGACAGCATCTCGCGCGGGCTCGGACAACGCGTCGTTGACGGCCTTGCCACCAAGACGGGGGCGAGCGTCACCACCCGTGATCTCGCCGCCAACGATCTGCCGTTCATGACCGCCGAACGCTTTGGCGCGAACCTGACTGCGCCGGCCGATCGCACCCCCGATCAGGCAGCCCTCGCCGCCATCGCCGATACCCTGATCGCCGAATTGCAGGCGGCCGATACCATCGTGATCGCGGCCCCGGTCTACAATTTCGGCCCGCCCTCGACCCTGAAGGCCTGGGCCGATCTGGTCGCGCGCGCTGGCACTACCTTCCGCTACACCGCCACCGGGCCGGAAGGTCTGCTGACCGGCAAGAAGGCCTATCTCGCCATCGCCAGCGGCGGCACCCCGGTGGGGAGCGATGCCGATTTCATGACCCGCTGGCTGACCTTCTTCCTCGGCTTCCTCGGTATCAGCGATGTGACTATGGTCGCAGCTGACGGGATCATGGGCGCAGGCGGCGAAGAAAAGATCGCGGCGGCGCAGGCCAAGGCCGAACAGCTGGCGGCATAATCCAACCTCACTCCCCCTCCCGCTTGCGGGAGGGGTCGGGGGTGGGCAAGAGCGATTTCCAGACCCCGCTTGCCCCGTCACAGCCTCGGGCGCACAAGCAGCGGCTTGAAGATATTGCGGCTCGGCCTCACCACAATGATCGCCACGCCGATAATCGCCAGCGCCCCGCCGATGATCAGCGGCCAGCCGATCGCATCTCCGGTCAGCCACGCGCCAAAGGCAATCGTCAGCAGCGGGGTCATCAGGGTGAGCGGCACGATCAGGTTGGCATCATGCGCCTGCAGCAGCCGGAAATAGGCCCCATGCGCGCCGACGGAAACCACCAGGCCGGCAAACAGCACGCACCCGGCCGCCGCCAGCGGTGCAGCGCGGATCGCGTCCAACTGTCCGGTTTCAAAGGCGAAGGTCATCGGCAGCATCACCGCCAGTGATACCAGCCCCGCCCAGCCCTGAAGCGCGATCGAAGACACCTCGATCCGCTTGACGAACACCGATCCCAAAGAGCCGACCAATATCCCGGCAAAGCCCAGCGCCAGCCCCATGAAGCTGCTCCCTTCGGACGGTGCACCCATCGCCAGACCCACTCCGCCGAGCGCCAGCGCCATCCCGAGCCCGCGCCGCCAGCGCACCTGTTCGCCCAGAAAGATCACCGCAAACAGCACTGTCATCGGCGCGCCCGCGAGGCTCACAATCCCCAATGCCGAGGGCGTCGCGGTCTGCAAGCCCATGAATTGCAGCGAAAAGCTCCCTCCGCTGATGGCAAAGCCGATGGCCAACACCAGCGGCAGGCGCGCGGGGATCTGGCGCAGCAGCGGGAACAGCACGATCAGCACCGTGGCCGATCGCAGCACGGTGTAGAACAGCGGCGGCAAGCCAATCGTGCTGACCGCAATCTTGCTGACCACAACATTCATCGCCCAGGCGACATTGCAGAACAGCATGATCCCCAGCGCTGAGAGAGGCAGATTGCCGGGCATCAGGGGGAAGTGTCGCCGAACACCTCGCGCACGACAGCATCGGGCAAGCGCTCCCGCAATTCCTCGCGCCACACAGTAGCCACCGCATCGGACGGCGCGCGCCAGTCTCCGCGCGGGGACAGCGCCCCTTGCGAGGAAACCTTGGGTCCATTGGGCAGCGCCGAACGCTTGAATTGCGAGAAGCCGAAGAAGCGCGCGCTGAACCGGTCGAGCCAGTGGGCAATCGTGCTGAGCGAATATTCGCTACGCCCCTCTGCCGGGAAGCCCGCAGGCCACATGCCGCCCGCGCTGTCCTTCCATGCGTGCCATGCGAGGAAGGCGACCTTGCTCGGCCGCTGACCATAGCGGATCACATGGTGGAGGATGAAGTCGTTGAGCTCATAAGGCCCGACCAATTCCTCGGTCGATTGCACCTGCCCATCCGCGCCCGGCGGCACCAGTTCTGGCGAAATCTCCGTGTCGAGCACGCTGCCCAGCACTTCGCCGCAGGCATCGGTGAATTGCCCGGTGCGGATGGCCCAGCGGATCAGATACTGGATCAGCGTCTTGGGCACGCCTGCATTGACGCCGTAATGGCTCATGTGGTCGCCCACGCCATAGGTGCACCAGCCGAGCGCCAATTCGCTGAGATCGCCCGTGCCGACCACGAAACCGCCATGCTGCCCGGCGAGGCGGAACAGATAGTCGGTCCGCAGTCCCGCCTGCACATTCTCGAAGGTCACATCATGCACCGGCTCGCCAGCGGCAAAGGGGTGGCCGATATCTTCCAGCATCTTGCGCGCCGCCGGGGTAATGTCGATCTCACCGGCAGTTATCTCCATCGCCGCCATCAGTCGGTGGGCATTGCCCTTGGTGTGGTCCGAGGTGCCAAAGCCCGGCATGGTGTAGCCGCGAATGGCCGTCCGCGGCAGGCCCAGCCGGTCGCAGGCCTTGGCCGCCACGATCAGCGCATGGGTGCTGTCGAGGCCGCCGGAAATGCCGATAATCAGGCTTTTGGCGCCGGTCGATTCGATCCGCCGCATCAGCGCATCGACCTGAATGTTGAACGCCTCGTAGCAGTCTTCGTCGAGCTTGTCGGGCCGGTCGGGCACGAAGGGGAAGCGTGCAATCGGGCGCTGAAGGCCGATATCGCCCTCGGCATAGGCGTGTTCGAACACGATCCGGCGATAGGAGTCTTCGGGCCGCCCGGCCCATTCGGCGGCATCGGCGAAGGTCTGATTGCGCATCCTTTCAGCCGCCAGCCGCTCGGTGTCGATATCGACCACGCACAGCTCGCCGCAGGGATCGAACCGCGCGCTTTCGGCCAGCAGGGTGCCCATTTCGTAGACCACGCCCTGCCCGTCCCACGCGAGATCGGTGGTGCTCTCCCCATGCCCGCTCGCCGAATAGACATAGGCGGCGATGGCGCGGCTGGCGCTGGAGCGGCAGTGCAGATGGCGATCATCCGCGCGACCGATGGTGACGGGCGAGGCAGACAGGTTGCACAGGATCAGCGCACCGGCCAGCGCGGCGGTCATCCCCGGTGGGATCGGCGCCCAGAAATCCTCGCAGATTTCGACACCAAAGCGGAAGCCGGGAAGGTTCGCAGCGGCAAATACCAGATCGGTGCCGAACGGCACTTCTTCCCCCGCGACCCCGATCCACAGATCGGTGCAGCCGCGCCCATGCGCAAAATGGCGCTTTTCGTAAAATTCGCGGTAATTGGGCAGGAAGCTCTTGGGGATCACGCCGAGAATCTGCCCGCCCGCAATCACCACCGCGCAATTATACAGCTTGTCTGCCCGTTTGAGCGGCGCACCCACCACCAGCACCGGATTGAGCTCAGCCGATGCCGCCACCACCTCGGCCAGCGCCTGTTCGACCCGTTCAAGCAGAGCATGCTGCAACAGAAGATCATCAATCGCATAGGACGACAGCGTCAGTTCCGGAAACACCACCAGATCGACATTTGCCGCATGCGCTTTCTGTGCCTCGGTCAGCACGCCCGCAGTGTTGAACGCCACATCGGCGGGGCGGCAGCACGGCGTCGCGGTTGCCACGCGCACGAAGCCGTGCTCGTGCATATCGAAAAAGGGGTGCGAGGTTTCGCTCATGATCGCAGCGCGCTCCGGATGGCTATGCCACAGCCTCTAGCGAGGAATTCCTGCGGTTCCTAGCGAGCCGGAGCAAAAGTCCTGCTTTGCGGGTCCCAAGCCATTCGAGTGCGCCGGGTTCTTGCGCCGCGCTGGCCAAGGCCCCAAGTGTCGCAGCACTGACAACAGGAGCCGCACACATGGCCGACGCAACCTACACCCCGCCCGCCGTCTGGAGCGCCGATACCGAATCCGGTGGCCGCTTTGCCAATATCAACCGCCCGACCGCTGGCGCGCGCGAGGAGAAGGAACTTCCCGTCGGCGCGAACCCCTTCCAGCTCTATTCGCTCGCCACGCCCAATGGGGTGAAGGCGACGATCATGCTCGAAGAACTGCTCGAAGCCGGGCATGCGGGCGCCGAATATGACGCGTGGACGATCAATATCGGCCAAGGCGAGCAATTTGGCAGCGGCTTTGTCGGCATCAACCCCAATTCCAAGATCCCGGCTTTGCTGGATCGCAGCGGCCCGGCCCCCTTTCGCGTGTTTGAAAGCGGCGCGATCCTCGTCCACCTCGCCGAGAAATTCGGTGCCTTCCTCCCCACCGAGCCGCAGGCCCGCGCCGAGGTGCTGAGCTGGGTGTTCTGGCAAGTCGCCAGCGGCCCCTTCATCGGCGGCGGCTTCGGCCATTTCTACGCCTATGCGCCCGAAAAATACGAATATCCGATCAACCGCTATGCGATGGAAACCAAGCGGATCTTTGACGTCGCTGACAAGCGGCTGGGCGAGAGCCGGTTCCTCGCCGGGGACGAATACACCCTCGCCGATATCGCCAACTTCCCCTGGCTCGCGCCGTTCACCACGGGTGAGATCTACAACGACGCCAAGACCTTCCTCAGCATCGATGACTACAAGAACGTTGCCCGCTGGGTAGAGGAGATCGCCGCGCGCCCGGCAGTCAAGCGCGGGCGGATCGTCAACAAGGTGTGGGGCGATGAGGACACGCAGCTGAAAGAACGCCACTCAGCAGCGGATTTCGACGGCAAGCGGCTGGTGACCAGCCCCCCTGTGTAAATGTGCGAACGGGGCGAAAATTCCGCACTTTCGCCCCCTTCACATCCTGATCGAAGCCGTTATAGAGCGCCGCTCTTGCTGGGGCGTAGCCAAGCGGTAAGGCACCGGTTTTTGGTACCGGCATGCGAAGGTTCGAATCCTTCCGCCCCAGCCATCGCCACCTGAAGACCTCAAATTGAGGATCGTTCGGGTCGGCTCACAATCCTGCCAAAGATCTGATCGGCGCCGTGGCATCACCAAAACCGCCCGTCATTCAACCCCTCTCCGCCCTCGCCCATCGGGTTGAATACGCAATACACGACAAAGCGTCATCATGGTTACTTTCGCGCTTGACCATTGGCGCGGCGAAGCGGATGTTGGGTTGTTCCTGATGGATAGCAGGCTCCTGTGAAACGCGACCAGCCAGGCAAAAAAATGCCAGCCCGCATCGCATCGGCCAGCACCGTGATGGATGGGAAATGTTGGCGGATGGGGATCGTCTGCCGGACCGCTTGGCGATGCTCTCCCGCGCCTTGATTGCCGTGCTTCCTCATCCCGTTAGGGGATGGAATTGTCATGACCGGTGGACTTGCGGATAATGGCGTCGCTGCCGATTGGATTGCCTGCCTGACATATAAGAGCTCTTCCACAGCCTCACCGGCAGCGGGCGATCTCGATCTGCTGGTGGCAAGGGCCCGCGCGCGCAACCGCAGTCTTGGGGTCACCGGGATGCTCTTGTTCGAGGACGGCCATTTTCTCCAGACGCTCGAAGGATCGCCCGCCGCGCTGGAAACGCTGTGGTCATCGATCCGGCAGGACAGCCGCCACAATCACATCGAAGTGCTGAGCGAACACATCGTCACCGCGCGGTTGTTTTCCGATTGGGATCTGCTGCTGGATGGCCGGATCGATGATGGGCCGCTCAACCTGCGTGCCGCCGTGGCATTGCCGCCTGCGGTGGCCGAGCATGTCGCCCATCTTGTGGAACTGTCGTTGAACGCGGATGACCTTGGCCTCAACCGGCTTATGGCAGCATTTGCCGATGATGGCTGGACCGCCGATGCGATCGTATCGCTGCTGATCGAACCCGCCGGGCGCGCGCTGGGCGATGCCTGGCTGGATGATGAATGCAGCGAGATTGATCTCACCATCGGGCTCAGCATGCTGCAATTGGCAGGGCATGCGGTCCGTTACAGCCCCTCTCCCCAGACAATTCGCAACAGCCGTTACCGGGTGCTGCTCGCGACGGCTCCGGGGGAGCCGCATATGCTGGGGACGACACTGCTCGCCGATCAATTCCTCGCATCCGGTTGGCAGGTCGACATGGCCTTCCCTGCCAGCGAAGAGGCGCTGACCAACCAGATCAATGCTCAGCACCCAGACGCGCTGGATATCGGCCTGTCCGATGCTGTCCCGCGGCCCCATGCGTTGACGCAGCTGCGCAGCGCGGTTGCGCATAGCCGGCTTGTGGCCGCCGAACATCCGACCGTGATTTCCGTCGGCGGGCGCTTGTTTGCCGAGGCTGCGGCAACGGCACGTTCGGTGGGGGCGGATTATGCCCGCAGCGATGTGGCGGGCACCAGCATCAAGCTGGCCGAACTTGTCCAGCGCAACCGTCAGCGCTGATCAACACCCGAGCTGATCGGCAAGGTCAATGAGGCTGCTCGCCGACCATTCCCACGTCTGCGCATAGGCGGCATCGGGCGCGGGCGCGCCGCCATATTCGTCCGGGCGATCGACATAGGCGCCCATCAAACCGCAAGCGCGCGCGCCGACCAAATCGCCGTGGTGGGCTGCGACCAGACACAATTCTCCCGATGCCAGTCCTAGCAGTTCTGCGGTGTGGAGATAGGCGCGCGGATCGGGCTTGTACGCGCCGCTGACCTCGGCGCCAAGGATCGCATCCCACGGTAGCCTGCCATGCCGCGCCAGCGCCAGCAGCAGCGCGATATTGCCGTTCGACAGCGTGACGATCGGAAAGCGTGCCTTGAGCCGGGTCAGCCCCTCCACGGCATCTGGCCAGGGATCCAGCCGGTGCCAGGCGCGATTCCAGTCTGCCAGCAGGGGTTCGGGAAGCGCGGCCGGATCGAAGCCGTGCGCTTGCAGCGTCGTCTCTAGCATCTCGCGGTGGAGCACATCCAGCGGCACAAAATCCCGCCCCGATTTCCGCATCCCGATCATCGCCGCGATGTATTGCTTACGCCAGGCATCGGCAAAACCCGCCGCATCGCATTCGCCGTGCCCGATTTCGGCAAGATATGCGGCGGATTCGCACGCAATGCTGGTGCGCCAATCGACCACGGTGCCGAACACATCGAAGGCGAGCGCTTTGGGCAGGGTTGGTGCGGGCATGGCGGAAACGGCAGCCTTTTTGCGAATTTTCGGGGTGGCACGATGCTTTGCCGCGATACCCGCGCCGGTCCCCGGGTGCAAATTCAGCTGGCGAGTTTGTAGGCCGTCAGAAAGATCAGTTCGCGCAGCTTCGCTTCATCGGGCAGCCCGCAGTCTGCAAGCTCGGCGATCCCGATAATCGCATTATGGCTATCGCCATTGGCAATCTCGGAGTTTTGCGGCAGGTAATTGGTGCCGATATCCAGCTGCTGCCCGGCCAGACCGACCTGATGCACTTCGGTGGTCAAAAGCGTCATGTGACGGCCCAGCGCCGCCATCAGCGCGCTGACGGACAGCGCGTGCTGATACACCGCCTCGTTCTTCAACATGCAGCGCATCAACCCGCCAAACGCCTGCGGATTGCGCCGCACCGAATCCATGATGTCGGTGACGACCGGCTGCACCGCCTTCACATTGATCGCCTTGCCCAGTCGGACGGCGATGAAGGTGTTGTGGACGGTTTTCTGCGCGCGCATAGCGAGCGCCTGTGCCGCGTGCACTTCGACATGGGTGGGCGCAGGATCGGTCTTGCTGGAAGCCCGCGCGGTCATCTTGTGGATGCGTGATTGCGGCGGCGGGGCGCTGCGATCCGCTTGCGCTGAACACGGGCTTGAAGTGCGCGGGGCATCGCGGGGTCCGGCCTCGCCCACATCCTTGCCCATGGCTGTGTCAATTACAACACCATCGAGGCTGCTGGACCGCAGGGTGGCCAGCTTTTCACGGTCATCAATCAGGAATTTCGCTTCCCATCCGTTCTGGGTCGCCCTGACGGAGTCGATTTTGGCCCAGCACAAGGAGCGCGGAGGGAGCCATGCTGCCGCATAGTGACCGACAAGCGACGCGGTGTTGGGCCAAAAGCGGCCCCGCCCCGCAGGGGTCGCGTCAGAATGCGCTCTAGGGGCTTGACCCTAGGCTGCGAACACAATAGCTTCATATATGCGAAGTTTCGCACATGACGTTATTGCGATCAAATGCGCACTTGCGATCAAGGGAGGGGAGATGCCGAGCAGGCTAATCGTATCGCGGGAGCTTGCTGACTTGCTCAAGCTGCTCGCCCATCCGGATCGTTTGCGCATGATCGAGGAATTGCGCTCCGGCGAAAAGGACGTCTCCAGCATTGCAGACGCGCTGATGTTGCCCGCCACCCGCGTTTCCCAGCACCTTGCGATGCTCCGGGCCCACCGGCTGGTGGAGGAGCGGCGCGATGGCCGCAACCACTTCTACCGTCTCAGGCACCCGCATTTGGCGGCATGGATCGTCGATGCGCTCCAGTTCGTCGACATCCGCAACCGGCTCGAAGAAGCCGAAGCCATCGACAATGCCCGCGCGCTGTGGAGCGACGCGGTCCCCAATGAATCTCACTGAAAGGATCGTTACAATGCCCCATTTCGCCCAAGGCGTGGTCAAGTTCCAGCGCGAGGTCTTCCCCGAAAAGGCCGAGCTGTTCGAACGCCTGAGCACCGGCCAGAGCCCCGAAGCGCTGTTCATCACCTGCTCGGACAGCCGGATCGAAACCGCGATGCTGACCCAGACCGATCCGGGCGAGCTGTTCATCTGCCGCAATGCGGGCAACATCGTTCCGCCGCACACCAATCAGACCGGCGGCATGACCGCCTCGATCGAATTCGCAATCGGCGCGCTCAAGATCCCGCATATCGTGATCTGCGGCCACACCCAATGCGGGGCGATGAAGGGGGCAATGAACCGCGCTGCGCTGACCAACCTGCCGCACGTGCGCGAATGGCTGGGCTATTCTCAGGGCGCAGTGGATATCACCGAGGCGCTGGGCGCGGACCTTGATGCCGATGCCAAAATGCGGATGCTGCTCGAACAGAACGTCATCCTGCAATTGCAGCACCTGAAGACCCACCCCACGGTCGCCGTCGCCATGGCGCAGGGAGCGGTCAAGCTGCATGGCTGGGTGTACGACATCAAGACCGGCGAAGTCAGCGCCTTTGACGAAGGCACCGGCAGCTGGGTCTCGGTCGAAGAGCGCTACGCCGCTGACATTGCGGGCGCGATGCTGGCACACGATCACGCTTGCTGACAGGCCTGCCCCCACAGGCCTGAATACCCCCTACCCCTCTCTCCCCGGAACCCGTCCCATGCTTGCCCCGACCGCCAAACCCTTGACTTCCGACGTTATCGGCCGGGATTTCCTTGCCTCGATCGTGGTGTTTCTGGTCGCCTTGCCATTGTGCATGGGGATCGCGATCGCCTCGGGCGCTCCTCCCGCTCTGGGGCTGATTACCGGGATTGTCGGCGGGCTGGTGGTCGGCGTCCTCGCCGGATCACCCTTGCAGGTCAGCGGCCCTGCCGCCGGGATGGCGGTGCTGGTCTATCAGCTGGTGCAGGAACACGGGCTGATCATGCTCGGCGTGGTCGGGCTGATAGCCGGCGCGCTGCAATTGCTGGCTGGGGTGTTCAAGCTGGGCCAGTGGTTCCGAGCGATCTCGCCTTCAGTGATCCACGGCATGCTGGCGGGGATCGGGGTGCTGATTTTCGCCTCGCAGCTCCACGTGATGCTGGACGATGCGCCGCGTGCCAACGGGTTGCTCAACATCGCCGCCATTCCCGAAGCCATCGCCAAAGTCTTCCCCGTCGATGGATCGGTCCATCACCTTGCTGCAATGGCCGGGATTGTCACGATCATCACCATCGTGCTGTGGAACCAGTTCAAGCCCAAGGCGCTGGCGCTGATCCCTGGCCCTCTGCTCGGCGTGATTATCGGCGCGGTCTTCGCGATGATCTTTGCGCTGCCGATCACGCTGGTGATGCTGCCCGAGACATTGGCAAGCGGGCTCAACATCCCCACGCGTGAGGCGCTGGCCGGGTTTACCGATCCCGACATTCTGACGCTGGGCCTTGTCTTCGCTTTCGTCGCCAGCGCCGAAACGCTGCTGTGCGCCACTGCGGTCGACAAGATGCACCTCGGTGCCCGCACCGATTACGACAAGGAGCTGCGCGCGCAGGGCATCGGCAACATGATCTGCGGCGGGCTAGGCGCGCTACCGATGACGGGCGTGATTGTGCGGTCTTCGGCGAATGTCGATGCCGGGGCTACCACGCGCATCTCCGCGATCATGCATGGCGCTTGGTTGCTGCTGGCGGTGGTGGCCTTCCCGTTCGTACTCAACACGATCCCAACATCGGTGCTGGCCGCGATCCTGGTTTACACCGGGTACAAGCTGGTCAACGTTGCGCAGATCCGCAAGATTGCCGAATTCGGCAAGCAGGAGCTGGTGATCTACTTCGCGACCCTGATCGGCGTGGTGGCGATCGACCTGCTGACCGGAGTGATCCTCGGCTTTGTGCTGGCCACGTTGAAGCTGGTCTACACCTTCTCGCACCTCGAAATCCGGCGGGAACACAACACCGAGGCCAACCGGGTTGATCTGTGGATGACCGGTTCCGCCACGTTCTTCTCGATCCCGCAGCTGGGCAAGGCGCTGGAAAGCTCGCCCTTTGGCTCGGAAGTGCACGTGCATGTCGAAAATCTCGATTATATCGATCATGCCTGCCTTGAGATGCTGTCCTCTTGGGAAACGCAGCACCAGAGCACCGGCGGATCGCTGGTCGTCGAATGGCACGCACTGGTCGAACGCTACGGCCGCCGTTCGGAGGATCCGAGCAAGACCGAAATCCCTAATCTGATGACCCGCCCGGCCGCCTGATCGTCCCAAACTCCTCCTCCGCTTGATCCCCAGCTGCAACGGGGGCATCACAGCGGCGGGACGAGAGGGACGAAGTCAATGATCACACCAAAATTCTGGGCAGGCGCGGCACTGGTCGCGCTGGGGGCAAGTGCTGTGACAGGGCAAGAGCTCACGGGGCCGCCAGCCGCCAGCGATGCAACGCGCGCCGCTCAGAAAGCCGCCGCTGCGGAACTGCCCGTCGATGGCCCACGCGACGGCGATTTTTCGACACGTGGATTTCTGACTACCCGTGCCGATCCCCTGATCGTGAACGCCGCCGGAAAGCCGGTCTGGAACCTTGCCGCCTACGCCTTTGTCGATGGCCCCGCACCTGATACCGTCCACCCCAGCCTATGGCGACACATGCGCCACCTAAAGCATCACGGCCTGTATCAGGTGACAGAGAATGTTTGGCAGGTTCGTGGATTTGACCTATCAAATGTAACGGTAATCCGTGGAAAGACTGGATGGATCGTGATTGATCCATTGACCAGCGTTGAAACTGCGCGCGCGGCGATGGAACTGGTCAACGCGACCCTTGGCGCGCGCGCGGTCAGCGCGGTGATCTATTCGCACAGCCATGCCGACCATTTCGGCGGCGTACGCGGGGTGATCGACCCCGCTGATGTCGCCGCCGGTCGCACGCAGGTCATTGCACCCGAAGGCTTCATGGAAGAAGCCACCTCGGAGAATGTTGTCGCGGGCGGCGCGATGCTGCGCCGTGCAGCCTATCAGTTTGCCAGTGGAATGCCCCCCAGCCCCACCGGACAGATGGGCAGCGGCATCGGCATAGCGGTCTCTGGCGGAACTTTATCGCTGATCGCACCCACGGCCACAATCGCGGCCACTGGCGAGACGCGCGACGTGGACGGCGTGCCGCTCCAATTCCAGATTGTTTCGGGCAGCGAGGCTCCGGCAGAATTCAACGTCTTCATCGCGCCGGAAAAGACCTTCCTCGCCGCTGAAATCGCGACCTGCACGCTGCACAATATCCTCACTCCGCGCGGCGCCAAGATCCGCGATGCGCGCGCCTGGGCGCATTATCTGGATGAGGCAGTCACCCGCTATGCTCCGCAAAGTGATAACGTTATTTCAAGCCATTGCTGGCCGATCTTCGGACAGGATCGAGCGACGGAATGGCTCACCGCCCAGCGCGATAACTATCGCTGGCTCCACGATCAGACCGTCCGCCGGATGAACCGGGGCGAGACCATGGCCGAAATCGCCGAGGCGCTGGAGGCCGCGCCGCCGCCCGGCCTTGCCGGTGAATGGTCGACCCATGGCTATTACGGCACCGTCAGCCACAATGCCAAAGCGATCTACCAGTTTTATCTCGGCTGGTATGATGCCGTCCCTGCCAACCTCCACGCCCACCCGCCGGTGGAGCGGGCGACGCGGCTGATCGCGGCATTGGGCGGCGCGGACCGCACACTGGCGCTGGTACGCAATGCGATGGCGGCGGGCGATTATCGCTGGGCATCGGACCTGCTCCAAAGCCTTGTCTTTGCCGCGCCCGACAATGCGGCCGCCAAGGCGCTGCTGGCCGAAAGCTACGAACAGCAGGGGTTCCAATCCGAAAGCGCGATCTGGCGCAACCAGTTCCTTGCCGCAGCGGGCGACCTGCGGCAGGGGCGCGCGCCGATGTCTACGGCACAGAGCACCGACTTGATCGCCGCGATTGCCACGCAGGAATTGCTCGATTCCGCCGCCACCCGGTTCGCTCCGGAACGGTTCGGGGCGCGCAGCTTGACGGTCGCGCTCGACCTGACCGACCGTAAGGAGCAGGCGACGATCGAAGCCAATGGCCGCGTGCTGATCGGCCGCATCGGTGCTCTGCCGTCAGCGCCCGATGTGACGTTGCGCGGCCCGCGCGCGCTGTTGCTCGCGATGCTGTTCCTCAAGCAGCCGGTCAGCGCAATGCAGGGCGCCGGGCTCCAGGTCGAAGGCGACGCTGCGGCTCTGCAAGCCCTGATCGACGCGCTTGACCCGGTGCCGCAGGGCTTTGACATTGTGACGCCCTAGAACGAGCACTCGGTGCCCGCCGCAGCTTCATCACGGGAGATTTCGCTGACCTGGAGCGCAAAAGCACCCTGCGAAGCGAAGGTCAGGCGGCCGCCAGCCGTGCCAAGGCAGGCGCTGGAAAGCACCATCTCGCGCCAGCCCTTGCCCTCTGCGACCGCCATTGGCTGAGTAATGTCGTAGGCTGCGGAGCCTGTGGTCACGGTGATCGGCGCGGTCGTGCGCGCGGTAACCTGATAGGCGATCCGCCACGCTGCGCCGCTCTCCGGTCCGGTCAGCGTCAGCTTGGCACCGGGGGCAAAGACGATCCGGCGCGCGTCTTCCTGTGCCTTGCGGTCGATCCCGGTCGCGGTGATGCCATTGCCGCCGCCGCGCAGATCGGGCAGCAGCGCGTTATCCGCCACTGCCTGCACCTGAGCGCCCAGCTTGCCATTCGCGAACCACGCGGCACCGGTATCCTGCGTTAGCGCAAGGCAAGTCTCATCAAGCACGCCCAAGCGCTCAAGGCTTCCAAAGTTCATGCCATAACCGATTGGGAAAAGTGCGCCTTCGGGGCTGTTCACAGGATTGCCATCACAGCCAGCCGGCCAGCTGAACGATAGCCGTCCTGTTGCCGGCCGTTGGCCGAACAGCACATCGGCCACCCCGGCCCCCTCGCTTCCCGGCAACCACGCGGCGACGAAGGCATCGGCCGCGTTCAACTCGCGGTTCATCCACAAGGGACGGCCAGACAGGAACACAGCCACGGTTGGCACGCCCTTCGCCCGGTAGGCCTTGAGCAGCGTCAGCCCTTCCTCGTCGCGAAACGCCATGTCCTTCCGGTCACCGACGAATTCGGCATAGGGTTTCTCGCCGAAGACCACGATGGCGACATCGGGCTTGGTTGCCGAGGCTTGAGCCCCGGCCAGATTCGCAGAGCCCCCGCCAGCCTTGGCGGCAGCGGCGATGCCGGCATAGATCGAGGTTGCACCGGGGAATTGCGCGGCGGTCAGATCGCCCCCGCCTTGCCAGGTCACCGACCAGCCGCCTGCCTGCTGCGGGATGTTATCCGCAGCATTGCCCGCCACTTCAACCTGCATGCCAGGTTTCAACGGCAAAACACCGTTATTTTTGAGCAATACCTGCGATTTCGCTACCGCCTCACGTGCAATCGCGCGGTGTTCAGACGAGCCGAGCTTGTCCCACTTGCCGCCCAGCGCCCGGGCCGAAGGCTTCACCTCTCCGTCGAAAATACCCAGCTGCTGCTTCAACCGCAGCACCCGCAGCACAGCTTCATCCAGCCGCGCCATCGGGATGGTGCCATCCTTGACCTGCGCGGTGAGCGAGGCGTGGAGCGCCTTCCAGTCTTCGGGCACCATATAGACATCAAGCCCGGCCAGCAGCGCCTGCGGGCAATCGGAATTGGTGCAACCGGTCACCTGCCCATGACCGTTCCAGTCCCCAACAACGAGGCCGCCAAAGCCCAGATTGCCGCGCAATTCGCCGGTCAGCAGCGGGCCGTTGCCGTGCATCTTGCTGCCGTTGATCGAATTGAAGCTGGCCATCACGCTGGCGACGCCTGCGCCGATCGCCGCCGGATAGGGCGCGGCGTGGATCGCCATCAGCGCCTTGAGATCGCCGTTTACGTCGCCCTGATCCACCCCTTGCGCGGTGCCGCCGTCGCCGAAAAAGTGCTTGGCTGTCGCAGCCACCTTGCCTTCGCCAAGGAAGCCGGGCTCGCCGGGGCGGCCTTGCAGCCCTTCGACCATTGCCGCGCCCAGCTTTGCGACCAGCGCGGGATCTTCGGAATAGCTTTCATAGGTCCGGCCCCAGCGATCATCACGCGCCACCGCGATAGTGGGGGCAAAGGTCCAGTCGATGCCGGTGACTTCGATCTCGACCGCCGTTGCCGCGCCAATCCGGCGGATCAGGTCCGCATCACCTGTGGCACCCAGCGCGATATTGTGCGGAAACACTGTCGCACCGATCACATTGGCATGGCCGTGGACGGCATCGGTCGCCCACACAGTGGGGATCACCGGCTCATTGCCGGGCAACGGCGCGGTGGAGGCTTCCCAATATTCGTCGGCCAGCTTCAGCCAGTCCGCCGCAGGACCTTGATCATTGCCATAGGGGCCCGAATTGCCGCCATTGAGGATCGTGCCAAAGCGGTATTGCCGCACGTCATCGGGGGTGATCGAGCCGATATCGGGCATCACCAATTGTGCGACCTTGCGCTCAACACTCATGCGGGCCAGCAGGGCCTCGGGCGTCGCGACATTGGTGGGAGCCTGCGCGGCTTTCGCTGCCATCGGCGCGCTGGCGCTGTCCGGTCCGGGCGCCCCGGCACAGCCAGCCAGCAGCGCCCCAAGCCCTGCCCCGCAGGCGAGCTGCCCCAACATTTGTCGCATCATCTGGCCAGTCCCTCCCAAGACCATCTCATTTTTTGAGAACGTTATCAAACTTTGCCACCCTGCCCCAGCTTTGGCAAGCGGCAAGCGTGCCGATCAAGATCGGCGGAGGACTGTTGCGAGCAGCGCCGCGCTCAGCAACGCCAGCACCGCAAACAGAACGAACAACGCAGCATAACCGAAGGCCGGTATCAGCAGCACCGCCAGCCAGGGCATCACCATTCCCGGCACCGTGTTGGTGAGGTTGAAAAGCCCCAAATCGCGCCCGCGATGCTGCGGGGCTGGCAACACGCGCAGGGTCTGGCCGGAATGCAGCGCCAGAAAGATCGCCGCGGCGAGGCCGAACAGCACGTAGCCCGCAATTGCCCATGACAGATCACTGGCTGCCGCCATCATCAGCAAGCCGCTGGCGCACAGGATCGCCGCAGCGATCAGCGGTTGGATCGGGCGTCCATGCCGATCCGACCAGCGTCCCGCGAGCAGAGACAGCGGGACCGCACAGACCAGCACGATGCTGAAGATATTGGCGGTGCTGTTCTCCGGATAGTCAGGCGCAATCGAACGCAGCCAATATAGCAAGAAAGCGAACATTCCGCCTTCGGCCACCTGTACCAGCAACCGAGCGCCCCACATCTGGACCACGACCCGGTCACGCAGTCGCAACGGATCGCCGGTCGCTGCCGTAGACTGCATCAGCGCGGGCTGCGCGCGACCTTTGCCCAGCAGCACCGCTGGCAGCACCAACATGCTGACAAGCACCGCCACCAGCAAAAGGCGAGCAGCAGGCGGCACCAGATCCGCATAAGTCACCAATGATCCCGACAGCGCGCCCATTGCTGGCGCCAGCGCCAAGGCCCCGCCCAGCAGGCCCTTCTGGCGATCGGGAAAGCAATCCCCCGCCCACGCCATCAGCGGTGACAGCATCAGGTTGAGCGCCACCTGCCACGCCATAACCAGCAGCACCATCTGCGTTACCGATTGCGCCTCTCCCACCGCCAGAAGCAGCAGGTTTGAGGCAATCAGCCCGGCGATAATCCACGGCCGCCGTGTCCTGCTGCGATCGCTCAGCGCGCCCACGGCGATATTCGCGACGCTTGCCATCATCGCCCCAAGGAAGGTGACCTGCGCCAGCGCGGCGACATCCTCACCGCCCTGCAGTTCAGCGATGCGTTGCGGCAGCAGCACCGTGAGCAAGGGGACATAGCCGACCGCGCCGCCCGCTGCAGCCAGCGCGAACAGGATCAGGAACCAGCGCGGCTGCCGGGCAGGTTCGGAAGTGGTCAAGCCGCGCCCGGCGCAAGCGCAGTCGAAGCACGCTCGACCAGAACGGCGGGCACCTCGATCACCGGATCGCTATCGCTGTCTGCGCCGCGCGCGATCAATTGTACCACCGCGCGCGAGACGGTCTCGGCGATCGGCTGATCCACCGCCGTCAGCGGCGGCTGCGAAAAGCGCACGATCGGGGTGTTGTCGAAGGAAATCAGCGAAAGATCGCGCGGCACATCAAGGCCCCGTTCGCGCGCCACTTCCAGCGCGGCGAGGGTCATTTGATCGCTGCTGGCGATGATCGCGGTCAGATCAGGGTTGCGATCCAGCAAGGCGCGGGCGGCGTGCGTGCCGGATTCGTAACCGAAATCGCCGCGTTCCAGCAGGCCTTCATGCGGCAGGTCATAGCCCGTCATGGCAGCCTGCCACCCATCGACCCGCCAGCCGCTGAGGCTGTATTGCGCAGGGCCAGCGATCATCCCGATCCGGCGATGCCCCAGTTCCACCAGTCGCGTCGTGGCGAGGTGCGCTGCGCCGTGATCGCCCATCGTCATCGGGATGCCAGGCCCCGGCGCATCCGAACCGATCCGCGCAAAGGGAATGCCCCGCTCTGCCAATAGCTGCGTGATCAGGCTGTTTTCCGAATGCGGCGGGGTGAGGATCACGCCATCGGGCTGCAAGGCAGAAATCGCCGCTCCCAATTCACGCTCGACATGATCGGAATGGGTGTCGATCAACTCCACCATCATCCGGTAGCCATGCTGCGAGCAGGTGAGAATCCCGCCCAGCAGCATCTGATCGACCCAGTCGGTCCCGCGCCGCTCGCGCCAATCGGCCAGCGTGCGCTCGCGGTCGTTGATGGCAAGGATGATATAAGAGCGCGATCCGCTCATTCGTTGGGCGGCAAGGCTGGGAACGTAACCCAGCCGGTCAATCGCTGCCTGCACCTTGTCGCGCAATTGCGGGCGCACGTTGGGCCCACCGTTAACCACCCGGCTCACGGTCTGGAGCGAAACGCCAGCCTCATCGGCAACATCCCTGATCGTGACTGTCTTGCGCACCCGCGCCATTGCCCGTCCAATTCCGCCCTGTTCAATGCATACCGTCGCGCCCTGTATCGGGATCGGCGGCGCAGCGGTAGACCCTGATCCGATCGATTGCGAATGGCGCGGGAATGCGCGGTGAAGAATCGGTCATTGCGCCAGACCCGACAATTAGCGGCGAAAATTCCATTTGTGAACGATCACAATTTCGGTCTATGAGCGAGTACGAAAAGATCGCGACAAGCGAATGCAATGGGGAGAGGCGAAATGAACCTACGTCAATTTTTCTTGGCGAGTGCGGCGAGCATGGTGCTCGCACAACCGGCTTTTGCGCAAGAGCAGAGCGCAGAAGCTCCGGCCGAACAGGCGCAAGAGCCTGAAGCCGCAGATGACAGCGGCGCAATCATCGTCACCGCCGACCGCCGCGAACAATCCTTGCAGGACTTTGCCGGCACGGCCTTTGCCATCTCTGGCGAAGACTTGCGGGCGATCGGCGTGCAGAACGTTACCGACCTTCAAAACCAGATCCCGGGCCTTTCGGTCGCAAACAATCAGGGCAATATCGAGGTCTACATCCGCGGTATTGGTTCAAGCAACAACACCGAGCTGGGCGATCCGGCAGCCGCCTTCCACTTTGACGGCGTCAACATCCCGCGCCCGTCGGGGATCGGTTCGGCGTTCCATGATATTGAGCGCGTTGAAGTCAACGTGGGCCCTCAGGGCACGCTGCGCGGTCGCAATGCGACCGCCGGTTCGATCAACGCGATCAGCTTTCGTCCCGGCCTTGGCGGTTTCGACGGAGCGATTGACGCCGAGTACGGCAATTTCGACCACCGCTCGCTGCGCGCCGTCCTGAACATTCCCTTGTCGGATACAGTCGCTGTGCGTTTTTCGGGCCTCTATCAGGCCAATGATTCCTATTACAACAATGTCGGCCCAGTCCAGGGGATCGACGTTGCTGAATCGCAAGACAATCTGTCTGGCCGGGCGCAGATCCTGTGGAAGCCGACCGATCGGCTGACCATCCTTGTCGCAGGCGACTACATTGCTGAAAACGGCACAGGGTACACCGGCACCAATTTCGCGCTGCCCTTGGGGGCGCTTGAAAATGGAGATATCACTCAGGAAGAATTCGATAATATCGACCCTCGCGATGTCATCGCGCGCGGCATCACGCCGCAGCAGAATACGGATCACTGGGGTGTTCGAGCCACCATCGAATATGAAGGTGATGGCTTCAACGTCGAATACACCGGCAGCTACCGCGATGCCGTGTACGATTACGAGGCAACCACCCCGCTGTCTCCCGCATTCCCGGGCGTGTTGGATCGTCTGTCTGAGCGTGATAACCCCTTCACACCCGACCCAAATGACGTGATCAACGATCCGATTATCCTGGCCGAAAATCTCGACAATTTCTCGCGCTTCCGGATTATCTCGGATTCGCGCTCGCAGTTCCACGAATTGCGGATCTTCAACTCCGATGGCCCCTTTATCTGGAGCCTCGGCGGCGTGTACATCGACGAAAAGCAGCGATCCTTCCTTGGTTCCACGGGAGATCGTGGCCTCTTTTTCCAAGGCATTGAGTTCAACACCAGAACCGACACCGAATCCTACGGCATCTATGGTGACGCGACCTACGAAGTGGCAGACAATGTCCGCCTGACCGCCGGCCTGCGGTACACCGACGATCAGAAGGAGCGCACGGGTGTGGCTGCGCGTTATGGCCTTGCGCTGGGGGGTGGCAGTTTTGAATGTTGCGGCGGTGTCCGTGTGGGGACCGAGGGTTTCGAATTTGCCGCTTTTGATCGGACGATCATCAATCCCGACACCGATGGTGATGGCACGATTTCAAACGCAGAAGTCTTCGCGTTTCACGCCAACGGTATCGCGCAAAATGGCGCGCGCGACAATCTGGGGGATATTCTGGCGAACGGTCCGCAACCCATCTTCGCAACCCCCCTCAATGCGGGCGGCGATGGCACCATCCTGACGACGCCCTGCATCGATACAGTCTCGTTCGACACCTTCTTTTGCGAAGGCTTCACCAATGGTCTGTTTGCTCCCGGTGTTTTTCCAATCAACCCAGGCGCTTTCACCTTTGCCGTTCCGTTTGGCGGGCAGATTTTCCAGCAGGACGGCGAATTTCAGGATGACTTTGTCGACTGGCGCCTGCGCGCTGAATTCGACATCACGCCTGACAATCTGATCTACGCGCTGGTTGCCAATGGTCACAAATCGGGCGGTTTCAACGACAACCTAGGCGACAATGGGATATCTCCCACATACGGGACCGAAAACGTTGTGCTGTATGAGATCGGCAGCAAGAACGAATTCGCCATTGCCGGACGCAAGGCCTATCTTAACGCCTCGCTGTTCTACAATGATTATTCGGATCAGGTGTTTACGGGCCTTTTGAGCGTAGAAACAGCGGTTGAAATCGCAAACGAACTGCTGGGGCAGGTGGTTGAGCTCCCCGCGGGCACAAACGCCGACCTGGTTGTATCTTTTAGCTTCAACGCTGCGAATTCAGAGATTTATGGAGCCCAGATCGCGGGCGGCTTTGAACTGCCAGCAAATATCGATTTCGATTTTACCGCGCTCTATCTTGAAGCCGAGATCGAGGATGCGGAAGATATTCCTGACTTCCGCTTCCAGCCTGATGTCGATTCGGGCAACGCCGTGTTCCGTCCCATCACTGGCAGGCGCCTCCCGCGCACGCCGAAGTGGCAATTGAATGCCAAACTCAGCCAGGTGATCGAACTGCCCAGGGGTCAGCTCGACTGGGTGGCTTCGCTGGGTTATCGCTCCTCGCAATTCCATACGATTTTCAACAGTCTGGAATTCGATGCGGACAATAATGGCACGCCCGTCACCGCCGGGCGTCTGCTCGATCGGATTGATGGCTATGCCACTTTGGATATCGGGGCGGGCTGGACCATTGACGACGAACGCAAATATCGCTTCGAAGTCTATGGCAACAACGTGACCAATCAGCAGGAAGAAGCGGCGATTATCATCACTCAATTTGATAACACTCGCTTCTTCACCCGCCCCCAGACCTATGGCGCGCGGATTGTCGCCAAGTTCTAGGCGCAGGGCCACAAATGGTCGCGGCGTCCCCGTCAATGGGGGCGCCGCGCCGGCCGGACAGCGAGGCGCGAAAGGCTGATCGAAAATGATGGCAAGAACCGTGCTTGTTGCAGCGCTTGGAATATCCGCCCTCGCCAGCGTCGCCGCTGCGCAGGAACAGGTGCAAAGCGCGCCTGCTCTCGTCGCTGAAGCATCGCCTCCGCCCCGTTCAGAGACGGTCGTCACCAAAGTCCCTGAAGGCTACGGTCTCGTCTGGTCGGACGAGTTTGACACCCTCGGCCTGCCCGATCCCGCGAAGTGGAAATATGACACGTCCCGCAACAAGGACGGCTGGTTCAATAACGAAAAGCAGTACTACGCAGCGGCACGGGAAAAAAATGCCCGTGTGGCGGACGGACGGCTGGTCATCGAAGCCCACAACGAAGATCTGGCATCGGCCGGTCTTTCCGATTGGGGCAAGCAGAATTACTCGTCAGCCCGGCTGATCACGCAGGGCCTGGGGGATTGGACCTATGGCTTCTTCGAAATCCGGGCCAAGCTTCCCTGCGGACGCGGGACATGGCCGGCGATCTGGATGCTGCCATCCGATGCCGATGTGAAGTGGCCTGAAGGCGGCGAGATCGACATCATGGAGCATGTCGGGTTTGATCCCGGCGTTATCCATCACAGCATCCACACCTCGGCCTTCAACTTCTCGCGCGGCACTCAGAAGACCACCAGCCATCAGGTTGCCGAGGTCTGCGATGCCATGCACAAGTACCAACTGCTCTGGACCGCCGACTTCATGGTGTTCGGCGTCGATGATCAGCCGAAATTGCTATTCCGCAAGGAAAGCGACAAGCAGGCGCGCTGGCCGTTTGATGCGCCGCAGCATCTGCTGCTCAACATCGCGGTTGGCGGCAATTGGGGCGGGCAGAAAGGGATTGATGCCGCCGCCTTCCCCGCCCGGATGGAGGTGGATTACGTCCGCGTTTACCAGCCCCGCGCGCCGAAAACCGCCGCCGCTGAAGCCGTGAATGGCTCGCAACCGGGCGGCGCCCGCTGATCCGGAGCAGCGCAAGCGGCTTTCTTGACAAGGGCGCTTGCGACTAGGAGAGAGCGGGCGCGCCCTGCCCTGCTTGCCTGAGGTTTCTCCCACCATGACCACGCCCCCGCCCGGATGGACAGCGCTGGTGCTGGCTGGGCAGCGGCCGGGGGTCGATCCGCTGGCCGCGGCCTTCGGGCGGGAGGCCAAGGCGTTGATCCCAGTCGCTGGCGAACCGATGCTGAGCCGCGTGCTGGACGCGCTCGCCAAAACGCCGGAGGTCGTGCGGATCATCGTGCTGGCGCAGAATGCGCCCGCGCTGCTGGCCGATCCGGCGCTGGTTTGGATAGCGGACGATGACCGGATTGAGGCGCGCGTTTCGGGCCGCACCATCAGCGGATCGGTGCTCGTTGCAGTCAGCGATCCCGCGATTGGCCTGCCGGTGCTGGTGACCACCGCCGATAACGTCATGCTTACACCCGCCACCGTGACGGAATTCATCGCTGGAGCAGGCACAAGCGATGTCAGCGTGGCCATGGTCGAGCGCGGCAATCTGGAGGCCGCCGTTGGCCCTAACCGGCGCACCTGGCTCGCCTTCAGGGGCGGCGCTTACACCGGGGCCAATCTGTTTGCGCTCACCGGCCCGGGAGCCAATAATGCCCTGCGGTTCTGGGAGACGGTCGAACAGGATCGCAAATCGGTGCTGCGGCTCGCCGCGCATTTCGGCCCGGTGCTTATGGCCAAGCTGCTCGCCCGGCGGATGACCCTGCACGCCGCGCTCGCTGCCGCGGGCGCAAAGCTGGGCGCGAGCGTTGCCCCGGTGCTGCTCAGCGATGGGCGCATGGGCGTGGATGTCGACAAGGTTGAAGACCACGCGCTGGCCGAGCGGTTGTTGGCCGAACCGCAATGAGCCGCATCTGTTTCCTGTTCAACCACGATCAGACGCATCAGGCCGCCCACAGCCTGCCGATCGCATTGGCGATGGCGGCGCGGGGCGAGCATCGGATCGTGCTCGCCTATGTCAAAGATGCGATCCGCGCCGAGATCGAGCGCCAGGCCGATCCGGCACTGCTGGCGCGGGTGGAGCTGGTGCACCTCACCCTCAAACGCGGCGGATCGCAGCTGCTGGCGGGCGCGTTTGAGCGACTGGTGCCTGCCACCAAGTTGCTGATCTACCGTGACAACCTCGATTTCTTTGCCAGCTTTGATGCCGTAGTTGTTTCGGAAAAGACCACCCTGCTGTTGAAGACGCGATACGGCCTCACCGATCTCAAGTTGATCCACACCCGCCACGGCGCGGGCGACCGGGCGATTGGCTTCAACAAGGAAAGCGCGGGCTTCGATCTGGTGCTCGTCTCCGGTCCCAAGATCCGCGACCGGCTGATCGCCGAAGCGGGCCTGAAGCCCGAGCAGATTGCGCTCATCGGCTATCCCAAGTTCGATCTGTGCGCCGCCAACCGCTTTGCCGATAGCTTCCCCGCGCCGGAACGGCCCACGGTGATCTACAACCCCCACCCCTCGCCCAAGCTTTCAAGCTGGTTCAAGCATGGGGCGGCGTTGCTGGAGGCATTTCGCGGGCAGGATCGCTACAATCTGATATTCGCGCCGCATGTTATGCTGTTTGCACGCCAATGGGTGGTGACGCTCGACCCGCCGAGCCTTGCGCGCGTGGTGCCGCCGGGGCCAGACCTGCGCGGCGACCCGCGCGTCCACATCGACACCGGCAGCGCGGCCAGCAGCGACATGAGCTACACCAACCGCGCCGATATCTATCTCGGCGATGTCAGTAGCCAGGTGTATGAATTCCTGCGCGCACCCCGCCCGTGTCTGTTCCTCAATTCGCACGGAGTGGATTGGCAAGGTGATCCCAACTACCTCCACTGGCGCGCCGGGCCGGTGCTGGAGAGCGCAGACGGGCTGCTTGATGCAATTGATGCTGCGATGGCATCGCATGGCGACTATGCGCCGACACAGCAGGCCTTGATTGACGCGACCTTCTCGCTCAGCGACAGGCCCTCGGCCGAACGGGCGGCCGATGCGATCAGCGCCTTTTGCGAAGGAACGAACCCACGTGAGTAGTCTCGGCGATTTCTGGCTCTACGGCGTGGTCAAGACGCTGCGCAAGGTGAAAGCGGCGGCGCTGTCACCGATCATGGCGGCTCGGGGCGAACCGGCGGTGCGATCGGCTTATGGCGTGCTGATGGTGCCCAACTGGCAGGACACCACGTTTCGTTACTGCATCTTCGGCACCTATGGCCGCGATCTGGCTGACCTGCTGCTGGGACAGGCCGAGGACTTCGTTTTCGTCGATATCGGCGCCAATCAGGGGCTTTATTCACTGATCGCAGCGCAGAACCCCAAGTGTCGCGGGATCATCGCCTTTGAGCCCGTGCCCACCACTCACGCGCGCCTCGTGTCCAATGTGGCGCTGAATGGCGGGGGCGAGCGGACTTTGCTGCATCTGCTCGCAATATCGGACAGCGTGGGCGAGGTGACGATCAGCGTCGCCGCTGATCATACCGGCACGGCGACGCTGGCAGGGCGTGACAATGCAAGCGCAAGCGGCGGCGTGCTGATCGAAACAATCAACGCGCCATTGGTTGATCCCCTGCTTGCGGGCGAACTGCCAATGTTCGTGAAGATCGATGTCGAAGGGCTGGAGGCCGTCGTCGTGGCCGAACTCGCCAAGACCGAGGCGATGAGCCGCGTCGCCGCGATCTTCTATGAAGTCGATGATCGCTGGGCGAGCGCGGGGGAAATCGAATCCCTGCTACGCCGCGCGGGCTTCACCCGCTTTGCCAAATATGGGCGCGGGCATCACTACGACGTGCTGGCAACCCGCTCGTAAAGCACCGCATCGGCCAGTGCGCGGCCTGACAGCCAAGCGCCCTCCACGCGCGGGCTGTGGAGGTAATCGCCAGCCATCCCCAACCTAAGCGCCGGATCAAAGCGCGCTCCCATACCTTTGATCACCTGCGGGAGAGCATAGAGCCAACGGTGCGCGTCGAGGTGCTGGGGAGCGACCGGGGCCGTCCCGCTGGCGGCGAAGAAATCGGCGAGCAGCGCGGTGGCGGCTTCTTCCTTGGGCAAGTCGATGATTGCCCGGCTCCGCGCTTGAGAGGCGTGGATCACCCAAGCCTCTGCCCCGACACGCCCCGGCTTGGCCGAATTGCGCGCCGCCCAGCTGATCGGGCCAGTGTCGCTGCGATAGGTGTCGGCGGCGATACGAAGCGGCGCGGCGAACCCCGCCATCACTGCCCAGCACGGCGCGGACTCGACCCCGCCAGCCAGCGCGGCGAGATCAGGCGCAACCTCGGCCAGAAGCACCGCCGCCTGTTCGGCTGGCACCGCTACAAGCACGGTGGAAGCAGTGAAAGTCTGCTCGCCTGCGGTGATGCGCCAACCTTCATCTGTTCGGGCAAGGTGCTCAGCCCGCACACCCCAGCGCGCATCGAGGCTCTCTGCCATCGCCCTAATCGGCGCATTCATGCCGGGCGTGCCGACCCATGCCTCCGCGCCAGCAGCGGGCCAGCGCGCGGCAACGCCTGCCGCTTCCCATGCCTTTACCGTTGCTAGGAACGCCGGATAGCGGGCCGTGAAATATTGCGCGCCGTGGTCAAAGGAGACCTGCTCGCCGCCAATCTCCACCCGCCGCGCCGCCATCCGCCCGCCCGGCCCGCGCCCCTTGTCGAGCACTATGACTGTGCGCCCTGCGCCTTGCAAAGCGGTGGCGCAGGAAAGCCCCGCCATGCCGCCGCCGATTATGAGAAAATCCGTCTGTTCGTCCATCCTGCGCCAACGCGCGGCACTCGCGGAAGTTTCAGGGGGCCGAGCGCGGCGGGCGGGCTTCGGCCAACATCACGAGGAATTGGCCCGCTGAATCGGCCCAGCGCGCAATCGGCTCCCATCCGGCGGTTGCGAGCAGCAGTTGCGCCGAGCGACGGGTGAACTTGTGGCTGTTTTCGGTATGGATACTTTCACCCGCCGCCATGGTGAAGCGCTCACCGCCGATGGAAAATGCGATGTCGTGCTGCGCAAGCAGATGCATTTCGATCCGCGCGAACCTGTCGTTCCACCGGGCCTGATGCCGAAATGCGCTCGTCGGAATGTCACCCTCCAACTCTCGGTTGATCCGTTCGAGCAAATTCAGGTTAAACGCCGCCGTCACCCCCGCCGCGTCATCATAGGCGGCGATCAGCACGTCTTCGTCCTTGACCAGATCCATGCCGATCAGCAGCATCGCGCCCTCGCCCAGCGTCTCGCGCATTGATCGCAGCAGATCGGTCGCAGTGCGGGCGATCATGTTGCCGATGGTCGATCCGGGGAAAAAGCCGAGCTTGGGCAGATCCGCCACCTCGCCCGGCAGCTCAACCCGGCGCATAAAATCAGCCTCGACCGGGTGGACCGGCAAGCCGGGAAACTTCGCCGCCAATTCGGCTGACGACGCCCGGAGGAAATCGCCCGCGATGTCGAGCGGGACATAGGCCGATGGCTCTATCGCCGACAGCAGCAGCGGGGTCTTGACCGACGAGCCTGAGCCAAACTCAACCACCGCCCGGCCCGGCCCGATCAGATCGGCAATTTCGGCCGATCGGGTGCGCAAGATTTCGGTCTCGGCGCGGGTTGGATAATATTCGGGCAGCCGGGTGATGTCCTCAAACAGCCGCGATCCCGCATCATCATAAAACCAGCGCGCGGGCACTGCCTTTTGGATTTGCGAAAGGCCCAACAGCACATCGGACCGAAAAGCGAGGTCGACCCCGCTTGCGTCGCGTTCTACCAGCCTTAAACCCGGGTTATGTGCCATTTTATGCGTCCTTTGCCAGCCGCAGGCCGGTGAATTGCCAGCGCTGGTTGGGATAGAAGAAATTCCTATAGGTGGCGCGGGAATGGCCGCGCACCGTGGCGCAGGACGCCCCGCGCAGCACCACCTGACCGCTCATGAACTTGCCATTATACTCGCCCACCGCGCCTTCTGCGGCACGGAAACCGGGGTATGGCAGGTAGGCGGAGCGGGTGAATTGCCAGCAATCGCCGAACAGATCGGTACCGCCTTTGGGCAGCGGCGGCGCGGCGGTATCGAGCTGGTTGCCCCCTGCCGGATCATGCCCCGTAGCAGCAATCGCCTCCCACTCGAACTCGGTCGGCAAGCGTGCCCCTGCCCAGGTGGCGAAGGCATCCGCCTCGAAATGGGCAATGTGGGTGACGGGCGCATGGGGATCACGCACCTGCCAGCCCTGGTGGGTAAAGTGCTGATTATCTTGCCAATAGAGCGGCGCCGTGATCCCCTCGCGCTGCACCCAGCCCCAGCCATCAGCAAGCCAGAGGCGCGGGTTGCGGTAGCCGCCATCGGCAATGAACGCGTCCCACTCGCCATTGGTCACCAGCCGGTCCGCGAGTGCAAAAGGCTCCAGCAATACCCGGTGACGCGCGCCTTCATTGTCGAAGGCGAAGCCCCCCCTTTCTGCCGTGCCGTCATGGCCGACCAGCGCAATCCCGCCGGGGTGAGCGTGCCAGTCGAGCGGCTTTGCCGACGCTGATTTGGGCGGCGCATCAGCCCAAATCGCCGGGCCGAGCGGGTTCTGAAACAGCGCATGCTTGATGTCGGTCAGCAGCAATTCAATATGTTGCTGTTCATGCGCCACTCCCAGAGCGATCAGCCCAGCGAGCGCCGGATCAGCGAGCAGCGGCGTCATCGCCTCGGTCACCACCCCGCGCCATTCCAGCACCTCAGCCAGCGTCGGGCGCGAAAGCAGCCCGCGCGCCGCACGGCTGATCCGCGCGCCCTCGGCCTCGTAATAGGAGTTGAACAGGAACGGCCAATCCTCGCGATGCAGCCGATATCCCGGCACATGATCGCGCAGCAGGAAGGTCTCCCAGAACCACGTCGTATGCGCGAGATGCCACTTCGCCGGAGAGGCATCCTCCATCGATTGCAGGCTGGCATCGGCATCGCTCAGCGGAGCCACCAGCGCTTCGGTCAGCGCGCGCGTGGCGCGGAACTGCGCGGCAAGCGCGTGCGCTGCATCGTCGCTGGGTTCGCCTTGCGGCGCGCTTCGGGGCACGGGCGTCTCCTGTTGCCGCCTGCTGTTGTGTCATGACCATGACGGATGGCCGTGACAATTGAAAGGCATGAGCCTTGCCCCGGCTATCAGGAAATCACCACAACCTATGCGAGTTTACGCCGAACCGCCCCGGTTTTGCGTCCCGCCGAACCTCGCTCAAGCGGCGTGGGCGCTGATCTCGGCACCGCGCTCGCACGCCGCATCATTGAGCATTTCCGCCACCAGAAACGCCAGTTCGAGCGATTGTTCGGCATTGAGGCGCGGATCGCAGTGGGTGTGGTAGCGATCGCCCAATGCCTCGTGGGTGATCGCCACTGCACCGCCGACGCATTCGGTCACATCCTGGCCGGTCATCTCGATATGGATGCCGCCCGGGTGTGTGCCCTCAGCCCGGTGGACCGCGAAAAAGCCCTTCACCTCACGCAAGATGCGGTCGAACGGGCGGGTCTTGTAGCCGGTGTTGGACTTGACCACGTTGCCGTGCATCGGATCGCAACTCCACACCACGGGGTGGCCTTCGCGCTCTACTGCGCGCACCAGGCGCGGCAATCCAGCCTCGATCTTGTCATCACCGAACCGCGCGATAAGCGTGATCCGCCCCGCTTCCCGCTTGGGGTTAAGCTCGTCCAGCAGCGTCAGCAGCGCATCAGGTTCCAGTGAAGGCCCGCACTTCATCCCAAGCGGATTGCCGATCCCGCGCGCATATTCGATGTGCGCTGAGCCGGGGAAGCGCGTGCGATCCCCGATCCACAGCATGTGCGCCGATGTCGCATACCAATCGCCGGTGAGCGAATCTTGGCGCGTCATCGCCTGCTCGTAAGGCAGCAGCAGGCTTTCATGGCTGGTGTAGAAGCTGGTGCCCTTCAGCTGCGGCACCGTGCTGGGATCGATCCCGCAGGCCTCCATGAAGTCGAGCGCCTCGCCGATCCGGTCGGCCATCTCGCTGAACTTTTCGGCCCAAGGCGTGCGGCCCATGAAATCGAGCGTCCACTGGTGCACCTGCCGCAGGTTCGCATAGCCCCCGCCAGCAAAGGCGCGCAGCAGATTGAGCGTGGCGGCGGCCTGCGAATAGGCCTTCACCATCCGTGCCGGATCATTGCGGCGGCTGACGGGGTCGAACTCGATCCCGTTGATGTTATCGCCAAGATAGCTCGGCAGGGTCACATCGCCGATCGTTTCCGTCGGCGATGATCGCGGCTTGGCGAACTGTCCCGCCATGCGCCCGACCTTTACCACCGGCCGCTTGCTGGCGAAGGTCATCACCACCGCCATCTGCAACAGCACGCGGAAGGTATCGCGAATATTGTTGGGGTGAAATTCGGCAAAGCTCTCTGCGCAATCCCCGCCTTGCAGCAGGAAGCCATGGCCATTGGCGACCTGAGCCAGATCGGCCTTGAGCGCGCGTGCCTCTCCCGCAAACACCAGCGGAGGATAGGACGAGAGGGTCTTTTCAGCCTCGGCCAGCTCGGCCGCATCCTCGTAATGCGGCAGATGGCGCGCTTCATGCGCTTTCCAGCTTTGCGGGGTCCAGATGTCAGCCACGATCAAATTCTTCCATATCCATGCGCGCACAGGATCGCGCGGCGGCGCCCGCTACAGGACGCTGCTTTGAATTGTAAAGCGGCAATGCCGCTTTGAACAATAATATTTCCCGGCCACTATGAATGAACGAAGCGATTACCGCCCCACAGGAGCTGCGGCGGTGACCGGCGCTGCACCCCCGCCTGCCGCAGCTTGCGCAAGGGCCTGCCCTTCGGGAATGACCGCGAGGCGAAACGGCACGCCTTTGGCGAAGTAACGATCGGCAAGGAATTGCATCACCTGCGGGCTGGTTTGCGAATAGTCCGCCAACAAGGTCCGCAGCAGCGCCACGCGCTGCGGATCAAACGCTGCGCCTTCGAGATTGTACAGCCAGAACTGGTTCCCGGTCGAAGCGCGACGGATCAGCTGGCTGAGCGGCTCGGTAACCCGTGCGAGCTCATCCGCCGTGGGCGGTTTGGCGGCAAGATCCTTGGCGATGCGATCCGCCTCGGCAAAGAACACTGGCACGAATTCAGGCTCCAGCTGAGCCAATGCCGTGATCCGCCCGCCGGTCGCCAAATCGGCGGGCCAGTTGGAGAACACCTGCGGCGAGTAGCTCGCGCCAGCCCGTTCTCGCAATGCTTCGAGCAGGCGGTTGTTGAACAGCTGGGTGAGGATTTCGAGCTGGCGGCTTTCGCGCAAGGAGCCGACCCCGCCCCCACTGGGCCAGGCGACCACAGCGGCGGCCTGATTGGCATCGCCGCGATGGCTTACAACCGAGGGCTGATCGGATGCGCCCGCAAACCCCGGCACGCGCGCCGCCACTTCAGGGGCAATCGGGTCCCGCGCGGCCAGACCGCCGAAGGTCAGGCGCAATTGTTCGATGACAGCAGCCTGATCGAACTCGCCGAACACCAAAACCTCGATCGGGCCCTGCCGCAGCAGGGGCTCCCACACCGCCCGGAAGCCTTCAGGCGTCACCGCCTTCAGCGCTGCCGGATCGGGCGTGGCAAAGCGCTGATCGCCGCCGGACGCGAGAAATTCCAGATCACGGTTGAGAATCCCGCCGGGGCTGGTCGAATAGGTGTTATAGGCCAATTCTGCTGCGGCCTTAGCCCGGATCACCGGATCCTTGTCCCAGCGCGGCATCCCCAGCTTGGCAGCGAACAGATACAGCTGATCGGCGACATCTTCCGAACGGGTCTGCGCCGTCAGCGTGAAGACAGCGTCATCGATGGAAAAGTCAAAGCCGAGCTTGCGGCCCGATGCCAGGCGATCAATCTCGTTCTGACCCAATTCCCCAATGCCAGATCCGACCAACGCCGCTTCGCCCATCGCGGCATAGACCGCGCTGCCCTTGTCAAACGCGCGGTAGCCCGCGCCAAAGCGCACGCGCACTGTCACCCGGCCCGGCTCGGCATCATTGGCCCATACCAGCGCCTTGACCCCATTGGCGAAATCGACCTGTTCGATCTGAAGCACGCCCAGCGGGCGCTGCGTGGTGATGGTGCCGGGCGTGCCAAGCGCTGGCAGATCATCGAACGAGATGGTCTGCGCCGCCAACCTTGCGCTGCCATCAACCTTGGCTTCGCTGGCCAAAGCCAGCCGCAGCGTCGCCGCATCGGCCTCCCCCTGTGTGGGAGTGACATAGACCGATCGCGTGACGGTGCCTTCAAACAGCCCCTGCGTGCGCGCTAGCACTTCCTGCGGGTTCAGCCGCGGCTTCATGCCTCGGAACACCTCAAGCACCACCTGCGGCGAAGCGACCGTTTCACGGATATCGACAGCGTTGATCAGGTTATTGGCCAAGTCAGAGCCGGACTGCACCGTTTCTTGCTCAACCTCGTTGGCGAAGACCACATCGAATTCGGCAACCTCACGGTCAATTTCTTCCTGCGTGGGCGGATTTGTAAGCGCATCGGCGATCACGCTGCGCACATCGGCGAGCGCAGCCTGCCAATCCTCGGTCAAAGGCGCGAAGGTGACGAAGGTCGCGTCGGTTGAGCGCGAGACATCATCCTGCTGGACCTGCGCATAAAGGAAGCTGCCGCCGCCGCGTGCACGCGATTCCAGGCGCCGATTGATGATCGCCTGCGCCACCGCATCCAGCAGCAGGCCTTCGTTATAGAGGATCGTATCTTCTACGGTGCGCCACGGGCGCATAACTGCATAAGTCAGGCTGCGCGGCAGATCGGGTTCGACCCCGACCGCCAACTCGCCAATCGGCGTGCCGGTTTCCGGCGCGTCGGGCGCTGCGGGGGGCGGCAGCGGATCGCCGAAATCGGGCGCAACGCCAGGCGTGCCAGTGCCCTGCCAATCGCCGAACCATTGTTCCACCAGCCCGGCCAGGACCATTGGATCGGCGTCGCCCGCGACCACGATCACGGTGTTTTCCGGACGATACCAGCGATCATAGAACGCCTTGACCGCTGGCCCGCTGGCGGCCTTCAATGTCTCATCAGTGCCGATCGGATTGCGCACCGACAGGCGCTGCCCGGCAAAGAAGGTCTGCCGGGTAAGGTCAGCCATGCGCAGGCCCGCGCCGCCGCGTTCGCGCTTTTCCGCGAGCACAATCGGGCGTTCCGCGCCGACATTGGCATCGTTCAGCACCGGCTCGCGGATCATGCCCGACAACAACTTGAAGCTCTCGACCAGCTTGGCATCATCGATATTGGGAATGTCGAGCTTGTAAGCGGTATGGGTCGGGCTGGTTTCGGCATTGGCATCGCTGCCAAACGTCGCCCCCAGCCGCTGCCATGCTGAAATCGCCTCGGCCTGCCCGAGATATTTGCTTTCGCGGAACAACAGGTGCTCCAAAAGGTGGGCATAGCCCTGTTCGCTGTCCTCTTCGTGCAGCGATCCGGCATCAATCCGCACCCGGATAGAAACCTGACGCGGCGGCACTCCGTTGCGGCGCACGGCATAGCGCAGGCCGTTCTTCATCTCGCCGAACAGCCACTTGTCATCAACCGGAACGTCAGAGCCGCGATAGAGCCACGGCGCTTCGCCATTGGTTTGCAAGGCTTGCGGCGCAGGCACCGGCGGCTCGGCGGGCGCTTCGGCCACCGGATTGGGCGCAATCTGCTGCGCCAGCACCGGCTGAAGCAGCACAGCAGGGGCGAGAAGAAGGACGAAAGTGCGGCTTGCACAGGAGAACAGCGTCATGGCGTGAGGTTATAGGCCAGCAAAGTCTGAAGCGATAGTGAATGCTTGCGAGCAGCCCCCGGCATACCTAGAATGAGGGTATGTTCATAGAAACCGAAACCACACCCAACCCCGCCGCCCTCAAATTCCTGCCCGGTCAGGCGGTGATGGATGTCGGCACCCGCGAATTTGCCTCCCCTGAGGCGGCCGAGGCCAGCCCGCTGGCGCAAGCGATCTTCGATAGCGGCGAGGTAGTGAACGTATTTTTCGGCGCGGACTTCGTCAGCGTCACCGCCGCCCCCGGTGCGGATTGGAGCGCGCTGAAACCGCAGATCATCGCGATCCTGCTCGATCACTTTGTCTCTCAGGCGCCGCTATTTGCCACCGGTACCGCAGCGGGCATCGCTGTGCCACCAGAGGATGAGGCCGTGGTGGAAGAGCGGCCTGAGGATGCCGAAGTGATTGCGGCCATCAACGAATTGCTCGAAACCCGCGTACGCCCGGCCGTGGCCGGTGACGGCGGCGATATCGCCTATCGCGGGTTTCGTGACGGGGTGGTCTATCTCACCTTGCAAGGATCATGCGCCGGCTGCCCGTCGAGCACGGCGACACTGAAGCACGGGATTGAAGGCCTGCTGAAGCATTATGTCCCCGAAGTGACCGAGGTACGGGCCGCGTGACAATGCAGTTCCATGATCATGTGCTGAGTGATGCGGCGCTTGCCCAATTGTTCAATGAAGCGCGCAGTTACAACGGCTGGCTCGACAAGCCGGTGTCTGACGAGCAGCTCCACGCGATCTGGGACCTGATAAAGATGGCCCCAACCTCGGCCAACATGCAGCCCGTGCGGATCGTCTGGGTCAAATCGCCGGAAGCCAAAGCGAAATTGGTGGAATGTGCGTCCGACGGCAACAAGCAGAAGATCGCCGCCGCGCCGGTCACCGCTGTAATTGGATATGACATCGATTTTCACGAGGAACTGCCGTGGCTGTTCCCGCACACCGACGCCAAAAGCTGGTTCGATGGCGACGAAGCCGGTCGCAAGGAAGGCGCGTTTCGCAATTCATCCTTGCAGGGCGCTTATCTGATGCTCGCCGCACGGGCGCTGGGGCTGGATTGCGGGCCGATGTCCGGATTTGATGGCGATAAGGTCGACGCGACCTTCTTTGCCGATGAGCCGCGCCACCGGGTCAATTTCATCTGCTCGGTCGGATATGGCGATCCTGCCAGCATCTTCCCGCGCAGCCCGCGCCCGGATTTTGCGACCTTCAACCACGTCGCCTGAAAGGCATCGCATCCACCGCTTGCGCACTGGGCCAGCCTGAGGCATCGGCCGTGCATCATGCGCACGCTCGCCATCGAGACCGCCTCTGAGGCTTGCAGCATCGCCCTGTTCGAGGGCGACAGGCTTATCGCGCATGATCACCGCCAGCTTGGGCGCGGTCATGCGGAGGCGCTGGTGCCCATGATCGCGGCCTTGCCCGACCGGGGCCGCGCCGCGCGGTTACTGGTTTCGCTCGGTCCGGGAAGCTTCACCGGGGTGCGGATTGGGCTGGCGACGGCGCGCGCGCTTGGCTTTGCCTGGGGGGCCGAAGTACTTGGCTATCCCACATTGGCGCTTGTGGCGGCTCGGGCCGCGATGGAGCATCCCGGCGGCGCGGTGACTGTTTGCATGAATGGTGGGCATGGCGAATGGTTCGTGCAGGATTTCATCAATCGCGCACCGACCAGCGCGGCACGTTCACTCACCCCGCAGGCGGCAGTCGATGGCGGGGCTCAAGCGTTCATTGTGGGCAACCGCGCGGCGGCGTTTGCTGCGATGCTCGACGCTGGTTCGCATCTGGTGATGGATTTGCATCCCGATGCGCGCGCAGTGGGTCTGATATCCTCTGCGCTGCTCAGCCATGATCTTGCACCGATCTATGGCCGCGGGGCCGATGCCACCCCGATGGCGGAGCGGCGCCCGGCATGACCCCCTCACCCGCTTTGGTCGACCGGATCATGGCGGTGATGGAGGCCGCGTTCGATCCCGCCTATGGTGAGGCCTGGAACTGCCGACAAGTCACCGATGCGCTCACCATGCCCAATACGCATGCATTGGTGATCGATGCTGATGGCAGCTTGATCGCTCCTGATGCGCCGCACGGCCCCGATCCGGCGGGCTTCGTGCTGACCCGCCATGTGCTGGATGAGGAAGAATTGCTGCTGATTGCTGTGCTCCCCGGCGCACGGCGTCGCGGGGTGGGCGCGGCTTTGATTGATCATTTCTTCGCCGCTGCAAAGGCGCGCGGCATCATCCGAATCTTCCTTGAAATGCGGCGCGGCAACCCCGCCATCCATCTCTACCGCAAGTTTGGATTTGAACCGATTGGCGAGCGGCGAAACTATTACCGCATGGCAAACAGCGAGCGAATTGACGCTATTACTTTTGCTCGTTCAATCTAATCTGCGGCCACTCGCCTGATAATCCCCGGCACGTAAAGCAACGCGGTTGCAAAGACTGACTTGTTCGGGCATGTCCGAATTACGGTCGCAAAAACAAAAAACCCCCAAGAGGAATCATGCAACAAGTCGAAATTGAAATGAGGGAAACGCTGATCACGCTGACCAGCGATATCGTTGCTGCGCATGTCAGCAACAATGATGTCGCGGTGACCGATCTTGCTGAACTGATTACCAACGTCTACAACGCTTTGGCCAATCTGGGCGAAAAGGTTGAAGTTGAAGAAGTGAAGCCGCAGCCTGCGGTTGCCATCCGCAATTCGATCAAGCCGGATTACATCGTCTGCTTGGAAGACGGCAAGAAGCTGAAGATGCTGAAGCGCTACATCCGCACCAACTTCAATATGTCGCCGGAAGAGTACCGTGCACGTTGGGGCTTGGCGGCCGACTATCCGATGGTTGCCCCCAACTATGCGGAAAAGCGCCGCGATCTGGCCAAGAAAATTGGTCTTGGTCGCAAGCCGGGCACTGTGGTTCGTCCGCGTCGCGTCAAGAAAGTCTGATCGCCGTCCCCCTCCACAGCGGCGCTGCTGTTGAGAGGGGCGCAACCAAGCTTGAGCATGCAGCCTCGTCCTTCTAAGGATGAGGCTGCTTTGCTATGGTGCGCATGCCCATGATGGTGCGCGGCACAACCGGCGATGGAGCTTTGCTTGAACCAGAAAATCGATCTCGAACAACTCTGCGCCGAAAAAGGCCTGCGCATCACTGAGCAGCGCCGGGTGATCGCGCGCGTGCTTTCGGAAAGCGAAGACCATCCCGATGTTGAACTGTTGCACAGCCGTTCGGCCGCGATTGATCCGCGCATTTCGATTGCGACGGTGTACCGCACGGTGCGTCTGTTCGAAGAGGCGGGCATTCTTGATCGTCATGATTTCGGCGATGGCCGCTCGCGCTATGAACCCGTGCCCGAAGCGCATCACGATCACCTGATCGATGTGGAGACCGGCAAGGTGGTCGAATTTGTCGATCCCGAAGTCGAGGCGCTGCAACGCCAGATTGCTGAGCGGCTGGGATACCGGCTGGTCGATCACCGCATGGAACTCTACGGCGTCAGACTGTCGCGCAATGACTGATTGGGAACTGCGCCAGGCTGCCGCACGCGGGGAGATTACTCCGATTTCGTGGGCGGGCCGTGGGCGGATTACCCTGCGCGCGCTGGGCCTGATCGGGTTGCTGCTGGTGTTTGTGCCGCTGCATTACCTGTACCGGCTGTTCGCCTATGGCTCCCCCTTCCCGATGCTGTTCCTGCGCTATGCCGCGCGGGTTTGCGGCGCGCGGGTCGAGACAGTCGGCACACATTTGAAGCGCGATGTGTTCTTCGTCGCCAACCACATCTCGTGGGTCGATATCCTCGCGCTGGCGGGCGCAAGTGGCACGGCCTTCGTTGCCAAGGCGGAACTGGCTGAGGCGCCGGTCGTCGGCTGGCTCGCAAGCCTCAACCGCACCGTGTTTGTGAAGCGCGAACACCGCATGGGCGTGGCCGAGCAGATCAATGCCTTGAAGGAAGCGCTGGTCGACAATTGGTCGGTCACGGTCTTCCCCGAAGGCACCACCACCGACGGGCAATCGCTGCTGCCATTCAAGACCTCGATGCTCTCCGTGCTCGAACCGCCCCCGCCCGGCGTGCTGGTGCAGCCGGTGATCCTTGATTATGGCGCAGTCGCCGAATGGATCGGCTGGATCGGGGTGGAAGGCGGGCTCAACAATGCGAAGCGCGTGCTGTCGCGCAAAGGCAGCTTCCGGGTTAAGCTGCACTACCTTGAGCCCTTCAGCCCGGAGGATTTCCGCGGCCGCAAGGCAATCAGCATCGAAGCGCGTCGCCGGATTGAGGAAGCGCTGATCGACATCCTCGGCCACCCTTTGCGCCCCTTTGCGCATACAGTTGCGCCGGTGCGCTATGAGCCGAAGGGCGAGGATCAACCCGCGGCTTAGAGCCCTGCACGCACCAGCCAATCGTGGAATATCCGCACCGGGCGGCTTTCCAGCGCGACCGGCTTGCACACGAACCAGTAGCTATAAGGGCTCTCGACCGGCTTTCCGGGAAGGTTGATCAACCGGTTGTCATTGGCGCGCCGCAGGTGATCATCGTGCATGATCGCCACGCCCAGCCCCTGCGCCGCGGCCTCCAGCATCAGTGCGCCTGAATCGTAGTGATCAATGGCCGATGGGGTCATGCTTTCCAGACCATTGGCCTTTTTCCACGCGACAAAGCTTTCGGGCAGTTCGTTGTGGATCAGGAAGGTCTGCTTGGCCATCGCCTCGGGCGTGACATCGGGGCCGATCGCGCGCGCGGTGTCCTTGCTGCAAATCGCGTGGACGAGATTGTGGTCGAGTCGCACTGCGTGCAGGCCTGAGGCGGGCCCGCGCGACAGGATTATCGCGGCATCCAGCGTGTCGCCCACCCGGTCTTCCAGATGCGGGGCGGTATCAATGTCGATGTGGAGCAGCGGGTGGCGCTTGCGCAGCTCGCCCAGCCGCGGGAACAGGCGCTGGCTCCCAAACATCGGCAGCACGCCCAGCCGCAGCCGCAGCAGCGCAATATTGTCCGATTGACTCTCCACTGCGCGGGCCAGCGCTTCCATGTGCGGGTTAACCGCCTCGTAGAAGGCCTGGCCCTCGTCAGTCAGTTGCATCGACTGGCGTGCGCGCGTGAACAGCTTCTTTCCGACGAATTCCTCGAGATTGCTGATCCGGCGTGACAGGGCCGAAGGGCTCAGTCCAATCTCCTCCGCTGCCGCACGCGCCGATCCAAGGCGGACGGTGCGCATGAACGCTTCGAGCGCGCGCAAAGGGGGCAAACGACGTGCGGGCATGAACTCTCTCCTTAGTGGCAGAGATACGCCTGAGACGCGATTTGGATGCAAAAAATCGAATAAAAAACGTGAGGGGTGCGGCGAAGTTGCGACTATTGCACTTCATTCGCAGTTTCCGGGGGATGCAACCGCAAGCGGGTGACGTGGGTTTCATCGCCCGCCGTCACTTCAATCCGCCAGCCGCTCGAATGTTCCAGCACGGTGCCCACCGAAGGCACGGCCTCAGCGAGAACGAACGCCAGCCCGCCGAGCGTATCGACTGCCTCTTCCACCTCAGCCAGCCGCGGGTCGACCAGCTTGGCGACATCATCCAGCTCGGCCCGAGCGTCGCAATCCCACATGCCTTCACCGATGGGGACGATCAGGGCTTGCGGCGCATCATCATGCTCGTCTTCGATATCGCCGACGATCTCCTCGACCAGATCCTCGATCGTGATCAGGCCATCAGTGCCCGAGAATTCGTCGAGCACGATCGCGAGGTGCACCCGCTGCGTGCGCATATCGGCCAGCACATCCAGCGCCCCGCGCGCCTGCGGCACGTAGAGCGGCTGACGCATCAAGGTCGTCCAATCCGCTGGCGGCGGGGTGCCATTGGCGAGGAAGGGGAAGACATCCTTGATGTGGATCATCCCGATCACCTGATCCAGCGTCTCGCGGTAGACCGGCATGCGGGAATGGCCGTGTTCGGCAAAGGCGGAAACCATGTCGGCCCAGCTGATCGCGGCATCAACCGCAATGATCTCGCCGCGCGGGACGGCGACGTCATCAGCATCATGTTCGGAAAAGTGGAGCAGGTTGCGCAGCATCTGGCGCTCAACCCGCGACAGGTCTCCGCCCGCAGAGCCGCTGTCGTCCGTCCCGGACGCGCCGCCGCCATCCTCGTGTTCGTCAATCGCTTCTTCAAGCTGTTCGCGCAAGGAGCGCGCGCCTTCAAGCCGCAGGATCTTGCGCAAGGCAGGCCAAAGCCCGCTGCTACTGTCCGCGTCTCCCGATTGAGGCGCAGAAGTTGGGGAATCGGCCATGGCCTTAGTCAATGCTCCTAGCGGTGTTCATGCGCCATATGGGTCAGCGATGCCCAGTTTTGCAAGTATTGCTGTCTCCAGCGCCTCCATTTGCTCGGCCTGCGCGTCGGATATGACGTGGTCGTGGCCGGCGAGGTGGAGCAGGCCGTGGACTATCAGATGCGCGGCATGGTGTTCGAGCGTGACGCCCTTCTCCGCCGCCTCCCGCGCGCAGGTTTCGAAGGCGAGCGCGATATCGCCGAGCATAGCCGGGGGGCCACCATCATCTTTGGCGCGCGCGAGGGCTTCAAGTTCCGCACGTTCCAGCATCGGGAAGCTGAGCACATTGGTCGGCTTGTCGCGCTCGCGCCATTCGCGGTTGAGGGTGTGAACCTCGGCGTCGGTGGTGAACAGCAGGCTGGCGATGAGGCGCGGGTTGGCGAGCAGCGGTTCGCCCTCGCTTGCGGCCTTTGCGGCACGGGCGGCGAGAGCGTCCCAATCGCCGGACGGCCAGTCTTCGATGTCGATATCAAGCTGCATCGCGCGCCTGTTGGAGACACAGGTTACACTGTTCAGGAACAGAAAAGTGGCCCTGGCACAGGCGTGATTCAGACAGGCGAAACAGGGGCGGATGGGCGGCGCGGATCATGGCCCGCAGCGATAGCGCGAAAGCGGCGCGGTAGGAAATGGCTGGTATTGGGATCGAGCCGAACTGCCACGAAGCTGACAAAGCAGGAGCCTATGGAAACCGAGGCTGGACTATTTCTCGCTTTGTCAGCCGTGATGGCCCTTCGATGACGACGTCCATGCCGTCCTCAAACATATCTATGGCATTGCTCAGGCTGCCTGGATAGCGATCAGCAAGAAATCCGTGCAACAGCGATTGTCGGTGGGCAGCTGACATCTTCTCCGAAATCACGACGTCTATGGTTGCCGTGCAGCAAGCCGTCAGGAACCCTTCAAACTCAGCGATCGAACAAACAAGGTAAGGGTGGCGCTCTAGCAACGCCCGATCCAACCTGCGCCTATCGAACTCGGCCTCTATCAATTTGTCGAGATGATTGTAAAAAAATGGGCCAAAGCAATACCAATCGTGGAAAGTGACGATAATCGGATACACAGGGCGACTATCAGGCTTCCAGTGGGGATATCCGCCCGTCAGCGCTTCGCTAAGCGTAGCGTAGAGTTGCCCCACATTCTCGGCAAGGCGGCCAATAGCGGCAACGAAATGCGGCTCCGGCGAGATTTCGGTCTGCGACGCAATATTAAGACGGCCGAGCTTGCATTCGACAAATAACGTGGCGCTGTTGTCGCTGACGATCCAGTCAACGCTTCGGCGTTCAGGCTTTCCCCAGCATGCTTCTTCTAGCAGGTCGAACGAGTTACCCCCGATCCGTTTCACCGCCTTGCTGACATAACACTCAAAAGCTTTGCCAATTGCGCTTCCGAAGTGGGCATTTGAACGGATAAGATCGAAATAGAGACCATCGGTCAGCCTTTGCAACAGGATCGGCGGAGCCGGGCACATTAGAGAGCGCGGATCGCCGGGATGAACTAATGGAAATTCGCGAAGCGGATTGAAGTTGAAGGCCCAGTTCACGTCATAGCTTTGACAATTAATCGTCGCCGTTCGAAGATCATCAGCCGAGCGGGAAATCCGGTCCGAGAGCGCCAATACAGGATCGCGGATCGACTCCTCAGCGGATGATAGGAATTCGAAAGCTAGTATTGGCCCCCGAAGCGTCTCTTCGACGAATAGCAGGATGAGCTGGAAAAGCTCCCCGGTCGACATACCGAACTCGGCTTCGACCATCGGCGCAACCGAGGGGTAAGCGTAGAGCATATGGTAGCGTGCGAGGACGCCGTTGGTCAGCGGCGATTGTGAAGGAAACTGCTGGAATGCTATCCGCGACAGTTGAAGGATTATGTCGCCAGAGCGGGAGCCGTGTAGCGCCCATGATTTGCCATCGAGCCGATGGATCATGCTCATAGCCTTGAAAGCCAAGTCAGCGGTATTCATAGGCTTCCCGCCGCGCGGCTGCCCATTGAGTATCAATTCTCGGGCAAGCAATTCTACGAGATGGTAATGCAGGCCAGCCTTCAGATTCGATTGGCCGAGTCTAAGCGCGGTGTTCTTTAACTGCTCCGGTAACGGCTGGTCGAACCGTAAGTACCGTGTGTAGAAATAGGTCGTACCGAGACCGCTCCAAAGATTGAAGCCTCGCAGCAAGTTACGGAGAGGCTTGTAATGCGCGTACATGAACTAACTTGCCCCACGGGCCAGTGTCACTTGCCTGAGAATTGCAGCGCGGTCCTCGAATAGGTCTCGGTGCTCGTCTGTCATCGACCTTACATCATTGAAAAGAGTAATAACCGCGATCGAGCCGATAGCTGAATATCCATATAATGTATCGAGCGCCACTAAAGCGGACGAAGCGTGCAGCCTTGCTCCCTCACCCCTCCTCACCATTCCCCTCATAGGCCTCAACAATCCGCCCCACGATCGGGTGGCGCACCACGTCCGCCACCGTAAAGCGGATCGTGCCGAACCCGTCGACCCCCTCCAGCTTTTCGACCGCATCATTGAGCCCGCTCATCCGCGGCCCGCCAGGGATGTCGACCTGGCGCGGATCGCCGCAGACCACCATTCGGCTGTTCTGGCCGAAGCGGGTGAGGAACATCTTCATCTGTTCCTTGGTGGTGTTCTGCGCCTCGTCGAGGATGATAAAGCTGTCCGCCAGCGTCCGCCCGCGCATAAAGGCGATCGGCGCGATCTCGATCTCGCCATTGGCCAGCCGCCGCTCAACCTGTTCAGGCGGCATGCAGTCGTTCAGCGCGTCGTAAAGCGGCCGCAGATAGGGATCGACCTTTTCCTTCATGTCGCCGGGCAGGAAGCCGAGTTTCTCCCCCGCTTCCACCGCCGGGCGCGAGAGGATCAGGCGCTGGACGCTCCCCGTGATCAGCTGACTGACCGCCTGCGCCACCGCGATATAGGTCTTGCCCGTGCCTGCCGGGCCGAGCGCGAAGATGATGTCGTCCTTGGCCAGACTGCGCATATATTCGATCTGCGTGGCCGAACGCGGCACGATGGTTTTCTTGCGCGTGCGGATCATGATCGGCGGCGCATCAGCCTCGCCCGAGATGATCCCTTCGAGCGTGGGTTCGGATGACATCGCGATCAGCGCTTCAATCGCGCCGCTGTCCAAAGCCTCGCCGCGCGCGAGGCGATCATACATGGTCTTCAGCGTCTCGCGGGCGCGGGCAACATCGTCCTCCGGCCCCTCGATCACCACCTGATGCCCACGCGCGTGGATGAACACGCCGAGCCGGTTTTCAACCTGCACCAGATTGGCATCGAACTGGCCGAGCAGCGGCCCGAGCAACGCCTGGTTTTCAAAGGTCAGATCAACGCGGGCGCGCCGGGGAGCGGCAATATCGCGCGGATCGGGCGAAAGAGCCGGGTGTCCGGCACGGGAGGGTCGACGGCCCATAGGTTCCTTTGCTTGGCGGCGGGGGGGCGATCCCCTGCCCTGAGTCGTGAAGGTAAGCCGGGGGCTGCGCAAAGCAAGCTGGCGGCGGTCAGATGGCGGTGGAAAGTCATGGATGCTTCACATCTCGGGATGTTTTGTGGTATCCCAAACGCGACTAAACCACTGAAAGGTCGTCTCCGATGCGCGTGAGGGCAGGGCTGCTGATGATGATCGCAGCCACCAGTCCGGTTGCGGGGCAGAACGCCCCCGATGCTGCTGCACCTGCGACGGGGCCGAACATCATCGTCACCCCGCCGCCAACCGAGGCCGAGCGGCACAGGGAACTGCGCGATTTCACCCGCGAAGTGATCCGCCCGCCGCGCATCAACCAGCCGCTTGCGAAATTTGCCTATCCCGTGTGCGTGCAGGTGCTCGGACTCGCGCCGGATGACGCCACCGTGATTGCCGAACGCATCCGTGAGAACGCACGGGTTCTGGGTGTCGGCGCCGATCCCAAGCCCGACTGCGTTCCGACAGTTCGCGTCGCTTTCATGTCCCCGGCGGCGGGACCGGCGACAGGTTGGCTGACCGCGAACGTCCCGCAGCTTGCGCACCTTGCCAGTTATCAGCGCGACAGGGTGCTGGCGGAGACCGGGCCGGTGCGGGCGTGGAACAAGGTTGCGGTACGCGATTCTTACGGGCAGCCGATCCAGCTCGGCGAAACATCATTGATCGACCCGCAGCCCCTCAGCCGCACCGATCCTATGGTTACGACCGAAATCACAGGAGCCGCCGTGCTGATCGCGCGCGATGCAGCAGAGGGTTTCACGCTCGGGCAACTGGCCGATTATGCGACGATGCGGACGTTAATCGACACTGGCGCGCCCGATGGCGTACCTCCCGCGCCGACCATCCTGACGCTGTTCGATGACCCAGAGCCGCCCGCCGAGCTGACCGCCTTCGACGAGGCGCTGGTGCGCGAGCTCTACGACGCGTCGCGCAATGCCAAGCCGCGCCGGGTCTACAACGACATCGCCCGCGCGGCAGTGGCGGCCGAGCGGGCAGCTGAGCGATAGGCCGACTGTCCTTCCCCATTCCTGCGCAACGGGGAGAGATTTTATCGGGGAGATATCTCGCCCATCAGCGAATTCGGCCCCGCCTCGCCGAGCGTCACTTCGACCAGATCGCCGATCGCGTAGTCGCCTTCAAACCATACCGATTGCAGCCAGGGCGACTTGCCGAGCCATTGGCCGGGGTTGCGCCCGGTGCGTTCGATCAGCACTTGGCAGGTCTTGCCGACGCTGGCCTTGTTGAAGGCGAACTGGTGCTCGGCGATGCGCGATTGCAGGCGTTGCAGGCGCTCGTCCATTACCTCGGGCGCGATCTGGCCGTCCATCGTTGCAGCGGGCGTGCCGGGGCGCGGCGAGTATTTGAAGCTGAAGGCGTGAGCGTAGCGGACTTCGTCGACAATCTTGAGCGTGTCTTCAAACTCGGCCTCGGTCTCGCCGGGGAAGCCGACGATGAAATCGCCGGACAGGGCGATATCGGGGCGAACCGCGCGGAATTGCTCTAGCAGCCGCAGGTAGCTTTCCGCCGTGTGCTGGCGGTTCATCGCTTTCAGCACCCGGTCGCTGCCGCTCTGCACGGGGAGGTGCAGATAGGGCATCAGCTTCGCAACCTCGCCATGCGCGGCGATCAGGGCCTCGTCCATGTCGTTGGGATGGCTGGTGGTGTAGCGGATGCGCTCCAGCCCATCGATCCGGGCGAGCGCGTGGATCAAGCCAGCGAGCCCCGCCGACCGGCCCTTGTCGTCCTCGCCACTCCACGCATTGACGTTCTGGCCGAGCAGCGTGATCTCGTACGCGCCGGTTTCGACCAGTTTCTGCGCCTCGGCAATCAGGTGGGCGAAAGGCCGCGAGATTTCCGCGCCGCGCGTGTAGGGCACCACGCAATAGGTGCAGAACTTGTCGCAGCCTTCCTGCACGGTGAGGAAGGCGCTCGGCCCGCGTTTCTTGCGGGCCGGGAGCGCATCGAATTTGGCGATGGCGGGCATGTCGGTGTCGGTCGCACGCTCACCCCTCGCGGCCTTATCAAGCATCTCCGGCAGGCGGTGATAGGCCTGCGGGCCGACCACGATGCTGACCGCCGGGGCGCGCGCCATGATCTCTTCGCCCTCGGCCTGCGCGACGCAGCCGGCGACCGCGATCAGGGGCTCCTTGCCAGCCGCCCTGCCCGCCTTCACCAGCCGGCCAATGTCCGAATAGACCTTCTCGGCGGCTTTCTCGCGGATGTGGCAGGTGTTGAGGATGACGAGATCGGCTTCCTCCCCCTCGGGCGCAGGAGTGATGCCGCGTTCGCCCAGCAGCTCGGCCATGCGCTCGCCATCATAGACGTTCATCTGGCAGCCAAAGCTTTTGACCCGGTAGGTTTGCGGAGCGGCGGGAGGGGTTTTCATCACGCCCGCGCCTCTAGCGCCGATAGCGGTGCGGTTCAATCGCCGCCGGGCTTGGCGTTCCCGTCGGCCTTGTCGCTGTCCTTGTCCTTGAGCTTGATCTCCTTGCCATCCTTATCCTTGCGCAGGCTGTTGTGGATGCAAGGGGCCGCCGGTTTCACGCCCGGTCCGGGGTGCGACTGCTCCGGCGGACCGCATTCGACATAGGGTTTGGTGATGCCATTGGCCTTCACCACCGCCAGCGCATCCGGGCTGCCATAGGCCGCGATCCATGTGATGCAGTCAGCCAGAGGGCGCACTTTGTGCTTGAACAAGGCGCCCCGGCGCGGTTCGCAATTGATGGTGAAGACGTTGGCCGCCGGGGGATCATCAGAGCGTGCAAAGCGCCGCAGGATCTCTCCGCGTTCGTTGAAAACGGTGCGCCGCAGCGCGTTTGCCCGCACCTCATTGCGATAGAAGGGCGAGGTGTTGAACATATAGGCGCGCACTTCGGGATAGGCCTGCGACACCTCGGTCGCCAGCGCCCCGCCGAGCGAATGGCCGGTCACGATCCACGGCACTTCTGTCCCCAGTCGCGCCTTTTCCGCCGCGAAGTACCGCAGCGCCAATTCGATCTGGTCGTCACGCAGCGTGCCGTAGAAGAAATCGCTGAGGCCGGTCAGATCGGTCCCGCGAAAGGCAAGGATGCGGGCAACCGGCTGGCGGGCGGCATCGCTGCCCGATCCGGGCGCAAACTGGTTGAAAATTTCGTAGTTAAAGCCCTTGCCCACATCTTCCGGCGCAATCGGCAGATGCTCGATGCGCTGCAACACCCGGCCGGGCTTTGCGAACAGATCATCATCCCCGGTATAGGCATTGGTTGAAGCGAGTGCATAGGGAAAGACCTCCACCGCCGCCTCGCGCACAAAGCCGCACCAGCCGCCCGGCTCAAGCTGGCAGGGCGAGCGCGATTGCGAGATATCGGGCAGGGTGGCGCAGGCCGATAGCAGCAGCGCGCAGCACGCTGCGACTATCGCCCGAAACGTCATGAGCGGGGGCCGCTCACCTTAAGCCACCGTCGCCTTGACGATCTTCCCCGGCGCGCGCGGGGGTTCGCCCTTGGGCAGCGCGTGGACGTGTTCCATGCCGCTCTCAACCACACCCCAGACGGTGTATTGCTTATCGAGGAAGCGCGCGTCGTCGAGGCAGATGAAGAACTGCGAATTGGCGCTGTTGGGGTTCTGCGAACGCGCCATCGAACACACGCCTTCGACGTGCGGTTCAGCGTTGAATTCTGCCGCGAGGTCGGGCTTGTCGCTGCCGCCCATGCCGGTGCCGGTCGGATCGCCGCCCTGCGCCATGAAGCCATTGATCACGCGGTGGAAGATCACGCCGTCATAAAAGCCTTCGCTCGCCAGTTCGGCGATGCGGGCGACATGGCCGGGGGCCAGATCAGGGCGCAGCTTGATGACGACGTCTTTGCCCTCGCCGTCGCCGGTGTCGAGGGTGAAGGTGAGGGTATCGGCCATTGAATTTCTCCAATATATCAAATCCGCTCGTGCTGAGCTTGTCGAAACATTGTCCTTCTTTGGCCATCGGCGGCGCCAGAAGAAGTGCGACCCTTCGACAAGCTCAGGGCGAACGGGGGGTGTTGTTGCGCCGCGCTTTTAGCAGGCAAAAACCGCCTGTCACCCTCCCCGCTTGCTTTTCATCCCTCCCCGCCTAAACCGCCCTCATGGCCGATGATCACATCCTCGAAGACGATCTCCTGATCGCCGATCACGGTGAGGGTGAAGTGCGCCCGGATGACCGCGTCGATGATGAACGCCATGATGAGGAAAACCGGCTGAAGCCCAGCTTCGTCAGCGCGGTCCATGATGCGCTGGCCGCCGGCGACAAGGGCGCGGTTTACGATCTGGTCGAACCGCTCCACGCCGCTGACATCGCTGACCTGATCGAACTGCTGCAACGCTCCGAACGCGCGCAGCTCGCCGCTGCGATCAGCGATCTGATGAGCAGCGACGTGATCGCGGAACTCAACGATTACGTCCGCGAAGACCTGATGGACACGCTGTCCGCCCACGCGGTCGCGACCATTGCCGAACAGCTCGACACCGATGATGCGGTGCAGCTGATCGAGGATCTCGACGAGGCCGATCAGCGCGCGGTGATGGCCGAGCTGGAGCCGGAAACCCGCGAGGCGGTGTCGAGCGCACTCGCCTATCCCGAAGAGACCGCCGGGCGCTTGATGAGCCGTCACTTTGTGGCGGTGCCTGAACATCTGACCGTGGGCGATCTGATCGATTACCTGCGCGAGGAAGGCGATCTGGAGCACGATTTCTTTGAAGTCTTCGTGATCGATGAACGCCACCACCCGGTCGGCACCTGCGCCTTGAACTGGATCCTCACCACGCCGCGCAATGTCAAACTCACCGACGTGATGAAGCGCGACCAGACCCTGATCCCGGTGACGATGGATCAGGAAGAAGCCGCTCTGATGTTCCAGAAATACGCGCTGATTTCCGCGGCGGTGGTGGATGAAAGCGGGCGGCTGGTCGGGCAGATGACGGTCGATGATGTCGTGCACATCATCTCAGAGGAAGCGGGCGAGGATGCGCTGCTGATGTCGGGCGCGGGCGACGGCGACATCAACGAGCCGATCCGCGAGGCCTATACCGCGCGCGTCCGCTGGCTGATCGCCAATCTTGGCACGGCGGTGGTGGCATCTTCGATCATAGCGTTTTTTGGCGCGGCGATTGAACAATTGGTGGCTTTGGCAGTTCTTATGCCGATTGTCGCCAGCATCGGCGGCAATGCTGGCACGCAGACCATGGCGGTGGCGGTGCGCGCGATTGCCACCAATCAGCTCACGCGATCCAACACCCGCCGCATTTTGTGGCGCGAATTCCGGGTCGCGCTGCTCAATGGCGGCACGATTGCGCTGCTGATCGGGGCAGCGGCGGGCGTGTTGTTCTCGCCGATGATGGGCGTCGTGATCGCGCTGGCGATGGTGATCAACATTGCGATTGCCGGGCTGGCGGGCGTGCTGGTGCCGGTGATTTTCGAGCGGCTGGATCAGGACCCGGCGGTGGCGAGCAGCGTGTTTGTGACGATGATTACCGATTCGATGGGCTTCTTCGCCTTCCTAGGTTTGGCAGTGGCGATGGGGCTGACCGGCTGATAGCCCTCTCCCTCAACGATAAGGGAGAGATGCGATGGCAGGACGGGTTTCGGGCAAGGTGGTGCTGCTGACAGGCGGCGCGATGGGCCTCGGCAAGGCGGCGACCAAGGCGCTGATGGCCGAGGGCGCGACGGTGATCATCACCGATATTGATGAAGCCGCAGGCCGCGCCACCGCCGCCGAGCTGGGCTGCGACTACCTGCCGCAGGACGTGACCGACTGGGCGCGCTGGCAGGAAGTGATCGCCGAGGTCGAACAGGCGCACGGGCGGCTCGATGTGCTGGTCAACAACGCCGCGATCACCGTGTTCGGCTCCATCGCCGACATCTCGCCGGAAGATTTCAAGCGCTGCTACACGGTCGATGTCGATTCGATCTTCATGGGCTGCAAGGCGGCGATCCCCCTGATGGCGCGCTCTGGCGGCGGGTCGATCGTCAACTTCTCGTCCGCAGCGGGCAACAAGGTCTCACCCGATCTGGCCGCCTATAACAGCGCCAAGGCGGCGGTGGTGGTGCTGACCAAGAGCATCGCGCTCTACTGCGCGCGGGAGAAGAACGGGGTGCGGGTCAACTCCGTCCAGCCCGGCACCATCCTCACCCCCAATGTCGAAAGCGTGATCGCGGGAACGCCCGATCCCGACGCGACCCGCGCCGCGTTCTCGGTCGCGCAGCCGATTGGCCGCATGGGCGAGGTTGATGATATCGCGCATCTTGTCGTCTATCTCGCCAGCGATGAAAGCAAGTTTGCGACCGGCGCGCCGTTTATTGTGGACGGGGGGCTGAGTATCGCTTGATCGCGGAAGGGATCGGCCCACATTGGGGCCATGCCGCTGCACCTGACCAAAATCGCGTTCGGCGCGAAAAGCTATGACGATCTTGCCGGATGGTACGAAGGACGCGCGGGGATTCGGCTGACCACCCGCAACCGCCCGACGCGGCACGAGGAGGTGGTGGGTGGATCGCTGTTCTGGATCATCAACCACGCGATTGTGGCGCGGTCCACGATCACGGCTTTCGTGAAGACCGAAGACGGGCGCTGGGATATCGTCCTCGAACCGCGCCTGATCCGCGTCCACCAGCAGCCAAAGCGCGCACATCAGGGCTGGCGCTATCTCACCGAGGACAAGGCCCCGAAGGATGTGGCCGAGGGCGAGGATATCGGCGACGCGCTGCCCGGCAAGCTCGCGATGAAGCTGGAGCGGCTGGGGCTGGTCTGAATTACACCCGTTCGTGCTGAGCTTGTCGAAGCACTGCACTTTTCTTCAGGGTCAAATGCAAGACGTCAGAGAAAGACGGCCCTTCGACAAGCTCAGGGCGAACGGAGAGAGGTAAAACTTACCCCGCCGCCACCCTGCTCTTTTCCGCCACCCGGCGCAGCGCATTGACATAGACTTCAGGGGCTTGCGCGCCGGGGATCATGAATTTGCCCTCAACGATCATCGCTGGAACGCCCGAGATGTTCATATCCCATGCCTGCGCCTCTTCGGCGAGTACGCGGGCTTCGAGCTCGGGGTCATCCAGCGCCGCTTTAGCCGCCACGCGGTGCAGGCCGACGCTGGCGGCGATGTCGAGCAGGACTTCGCGGTCCCCCAAGGGCTTGCGGAGGTTGAAATGCGCCCGGAACAGCGCGAGTTTGAGCGCAGTCTGCACCTCGGGGCCAGCCTGTTCGAGCGCGAAAGTCAGCAGCTTGTGGCAATCGCGGGTGTTCCACATCATCGCCGGGGGAGCCTCGCCCTCACCTTCGTAGGACAGCGACACCCCCGCCCCTTCGGCAATCGCCTTCATCTGTGCGCGTAGGCCCGCGCCTTCCTCGGCAGAGCGGCGGTATTTGCGCTGGAGGTGCGCCTCTTGCTCCTCGCCTTCCGCTGGCATCTGGGGGTTCAATTCAAACGGCCGCCAGCGGATTTCCGCACCGATCTCGCCTTCCAGCTCCTTCAGCGCCTTGGTCAGTTGACCATAGCCGATCAGGCACCACGGGCACATCACGTCCGAATAAATGTCGATGTTGAGAGTCTGGGTCATCGGTCGAGCCACCATGCTACCAAGTGATGCGCAATCGCGAAGGGGCGCGGGAAGTAGAGCAGATCGGTGCCATGCTCCCCCGCCGCGCGCGCCTCTTCCAATTCAGCGCGGGTGAACCAGCGTGCGTCTTCGAGTTCGGTCTTGTCGATGGTGATTTCAGGGTCGTCGGCCACAGAAGTGCAGCCAATCATCAGCTGGCTAGGGAATGGCCATGGCTGGCTGGCGATATAGCGCACATCACGCACCCGCACGCCCGCCTCCTCATGGATCTCGCGCGCGACCGCCTCTTCAATCGTCTCGCCCGGTTCGACAAAGCCTGCGAGCGCCGAATACATCTTTGGCGGAAAGCGCGGCTGGCGGCCCAGCAACAAGCGGTCTTCATGCTCAACCAGCATGATCGTCACCGGATCGGTGCGCGGGAAGTGGTCCGCGCCGCAACCGTCGCAATGGCGCTGCCAGCCGCCCTTGACCAGCTTCGTCGAAGACCCACAGCGCGCGCAGAAGCGGTGCCGCGCGTGCCAATCGGCCAAGCTCCTCGCACCGCCATAGATCGCCAGATCGGGGGGCGAGAGCAGTTGCATCATCTGCCACGCGGCGGGCTGCGCATAGGCTGGCCCTTCGGCTCCCACAGGCGGCACCGGAGCAAAATGCCCCTTGCCATCCATCAGCCCAAGGAACACCAGCTCGGCCACATCGGCGAGGCTGCCCCACACCAGGCCGCCCTGCTCGTCCACGCCCGGCAGCAGCCCGTCCATCAGCAGCACCCGCGCGCGCCAGTTCATCAGCCCGGCCAACGCCGCATCATCGGTGCGGATATGATCCGCCCGGTCAAGCGGCGATCCGGCAAAGGCCATCACTGGTGCAGGCGCGGGCGCGTGCATTACGCCGCTTTCTTGCTGGCGCGCATCGCCGCCAGATCAGCCTTCATGGCAGCGAGGAATTCCTCACGGATCGGGTAGGCTTCGCTCGGCATATACTGCGTGAACAGAGTCGAGCGTAGACCAAGGTTGAAATCCACCGCTGCCAGCGTGCCAGCCGCCCCGCCCCAGCCGAACTGCCCGTCCTTCGACCGTCCGCCCGCGCCGTGGCCTTCGCCTTCGAGCCAGCTGCCCTTGGTATCCACCGTCGCCGGCATCAGATCGGAGGTCCCGACCCGCACGGCTTCCTCGCTCATCACGAACTTGCCATCGATCCGGCCATAGCCCAGCAGCATCCGCAGGAACCGGTCATAATCCTTGGGGCTCGACACGAGGCCGCCGCCGCCCGCAGGCACTTCGGGCGGATCGGTGAAGATCGAATTGGCACCAGGATCAATCGGGAAGGCATTGCCGCCGATGATCCCATAATTGTCGGTCAGGCGGTGAACCTCGCTCTGAGGCACCTGCATCCATGTGCTGGTCATGCCGCAAGGCTCGAAGATCCGCTTCTGCAGGAACGCCTCGAACTCCATCCCGCTCACCACTTCGATCACCCGTCCCAGCAGGTCGATCGAGCAGGAATAGCTCCACTTGGTCGCCGGTTGATACATCAGCGGCAATTCCGCCAGCCGGTCGGCCCAGACGGCAAGGCCGGGCGCTGGCGTCACCGGCTCGATCCCGGGGATCGGCAGGCGGCTCACCCGGCCGCCAACCAGCCCCTGTTCGTTGAACGCCGCCTGCAACGGCCCCTTGCTGATGATCTGGTAGCCCAGCCCGGCAGTATGGGTCAGCAGCTGACGAATGGTGATCGGGCGTTCGGCAGGCACGGTCTCCTCCAGCGCGCCTTCCGGGTTGATCAGCACCTGCATGTCCCGGAACTTCGGCAGGATCTCGTGGACCGGCTGATCCAGCCCAAGCTTGCCTTCATCGATCAGGATCATCGTCGCCATGCCGGTGATCGGCTTTGACATCGAATAGATGCGGAACAGCGAATTTTCGTCCACCGGGGTGGGCTTGGCGAGCGACAGCGTGCCCCCGCCAACCGTGTGGGCGTGATCTTCCTGCCCCCAGCCAAAGGTCAGATACAAGTTCGCCAGCTTGCGCTGCGAGACATAACGGTCCGCCAGCGCGGCGACATTGGGCCAGCTCTCCGCAACATCATGCGCCAGCAATTGCCGCCCGAACGGCAGCGTCGAAAGCGCCGCGCCGCCCGCGATCAAGGCACTGCCCCGGAACAGCGCGCGGCGGGACAGCGTGGCGGTATCAAATTCGCGAAAGGCCATGGGGGAAGAATCTCCGAAAGTTTTCGAGGGCAACGTCTGCGGCAGGCCGGGGCTTGGGTCAATCGAAGGATTGGCTGGAAGGGCTTGCAATTGTGAGGTGTGCTATGCATATAAGACACATGCTGAACGCACTCGCCTATATCGTCGGCCTCATCAGCCTGATCATCGTCATTCCGGCGCAGATTCCGCTGCTGGGCTGGGCCAATTGGGTGGCGCTGCCGCTGATCGTGATCGGGATCGTGATAGGGGCGCTGTCATCCAAGGATGGCGGGCGCAATTTCTGTCTGGTGGTGCTGCTGATCGCAGGCGTGCGCCTGATGCTGGGCGGCGGGATTATCTAAACCTCAACGAGTGCCAGCCGCGCGGCCTTGGTAAACAGGGTCGCAAGGCCTGCCTCGTCAATCCGGCTGACCGGCCACCACTGGCCGTCGCCGGGCGGTGACGACCGCGTTGTCAGCCCTTTCACCGCCAATGTCAGCTGCGCATGGGTAAAGCCATGGCGCACCGCGCCAAGATCGCGCCAAGCACCTGCCAAAGGCGGCTCGCCCGAACCGTCGCGTTGCGCGGTCCAGCCATCGTCTGGCAAAGCGCGCATCCCGCCGAGCATGCCGCTGCCCGGACGGGTGGTCAGCCAGACTTCGGCCCCGTCGCTGCGGGTTATCCAGAACGCCGTGCCGCTCCGTTCCGGCACCGTCTTCTTCGCAGGCTTGACCGGCAACCGCTCGGGCTCGCCAGCTGCATAACCGGCGCAGACCTCGCGCAGCGGGCAGAGCATGCACCGCGGGGCACGGCTGGTGCAAATATGCGCGCCGAGATCCATCAGCCCTTGAGCAAAATCGCCAGCGCGGGTGGCGGGCGTGATCGTGTCGGCGGCGGAACGGATCGCCTTGCGCCCGGCAGGCAGCGGCTCCTCAATAGCGAACAACCGCGCCACAACCCGCTCGACATTGGCATCGACCACCACGGCGCGCTGACCAAAGGCAATCGCGGCGATGGCGGCTGCGGTGTAATCGCCCAGACCGGGCAATTGGCGCAGCCCCGCCTCGGTGGCAGGAAACCCGCCGCGCGTCGCCACGGCGTTCGCGCACTTCACCAGATTGCGGGCGCGCGAGTAATACCCCAGCCCCGCCCATGCAGCCATGATGTCATCGTCCGGCGCGGCCGCCAGCGCTTCGACGGTGGGCCAGGTTGCGGTGAACTTGGCGAAATAGGGCTTCACCGCCGCGACGGTCGTCTGTTGCAGCATCACTTCGGATAGCCACACCCGGTAAGGCCATGCCGGATCATCGGGCAGCGGGCCGCCCGGCGGATTGCGCCAGGGCAAATCGCGCGCATGGGCATCATACCAGCGCAGCAGCATGTCGGAGATACTGGCAGTCACGCCCCGCCTATGGCATGGCTGGCGCAATCATGGGAAGCGACAAGAAACCTCCGGCCAAAGGGCAGGCCTCAAGTAGCGAAGCGGTAGGCCGCAAAAACGCCAAGCCCTATACTCGCCCGCGCGGCCAAGGCGTGCGCGCGATCGGCGATCTTATGCCCGAAATCGGTCGCACCGCCTTCCGCCGCTTCGGCTTTGTGCAAAGCTCGGTCGTCACGCGCTGGCCCGAAATCGTCGGCGCCAACCACGCCCGCGTGTGCAGTCCCGAGGCAATCCGCTTTCCTCCCGGAGAGAAAGCCGAGGGCATCCTTGATCTGGTGGTGGTGCCCGCCCACGCCCCGCTGATCCAGCAGGTGATCCCGGAGATCATCGAACGGGTGAACCGCTTTTTCGGATATAAGGCGGTGGCGCGCGTCAAGCTGCGGCAAGGCGTGGTTCAGCCGCCGGCCGATAACAGGCCCGCCAAACCGCCGCCGTCCTTGAAGCCGATCCCGCTGGAACTGGGCGATAGCTTGCGCGATATCGGCGACCCGGAATTGCGCACTGTGCTCGAATCGCTTGCCCGTAGTTTGGGCAACACCGAAAAACCGTCCTGACAGGAACCCGAACGGACATGATCAAGCCACTCCTCCTTTCCGCCGCCGCGCTGATGCTGGCGACCGGCCCGGCTGGCGCGCAGCAATCGCTGGAACGGCCCGGCAGCGCCTTCGTGCCGCAGGACAATCCCGGCAACTGGCAGACCACCATCACCCGCACCGCACGCGGCCACCAGATCGGCAATCCCGAGGCTGAGGCGCAGGTGATCGAATTTGTCAGCTACACCTGCGGGCACTGCGCCAATTTCACCGCCAATGGCGAACCGGCGCTGGAACTGGCGGGCCTTGCGCCCGGCAAGGTGCGGCTGGAAGTGCGCCCAGTGATCCGCAATGCGCTGGACCTCACCTTGTCGCTCCTAGCCGCCTGCGGCGATCCGTCCGGGTTCAAGGGTCGTCACCGCGCGCTGATGCTGTCGCAGGACGAATGGATGGGCAAGGCACGCTCAGCCCCGCAAAGCCAGCAAGCGGTGTGGGGACGCGCGGACAAGGCTTCACGTATGAATGCCGCGAGCGCGCTGGGTCTGACGGCGATGCTGGAAGCCCGCGGCCAATCGCGCAGCGAGCTTGATGCCTGCGTGACGGATGATGCCGCGGCCAAGGCGCTGCTCGCCAATGGTGAGGCCGATTATACCGAGTTCTCCGTCAGCGCGACGCCGAGCTTCGCGCTCGACGGCAAGCTGCTGAACGAGGTCCACAGCTGGGATGCGCTCTATCCCGTGCTCAACGCGCGGCTGAACCCCGGCGCGCCGGGCTAATCCAGTTGTTAACAACCACGCGCGTCAAACCTTGCTGCAAGGGCGCTCGCGCGGCTATTCTTGCCCCTTGCATCAAGGAATCCTGACTTATGACGATCTCTCGCTTCGCCAAGCTAACCCTTCTGGCCGCCGCGCCCTTCGCGCTTGTCGCGTGCGATGATGCGGCAACAACCGAAGGCGGCGTTGCTGCGGGTGAGCCGCTGCCTGCCATTGCTGCGCCTGCCGGGGCCAAGTGGGCCGATACGGTCACCGTGACGCCCGAAGGCGGCTACATGATCGGCAACCCCGATGCGCCGCTCAAGCTGGTCGAATATGCCTCGCACACCTGCGGCGCCTGTGCCGGTTTCGCCGCAACCGGCAAGCCCGCGATCAAGAACAAGTATGTCGCCAGCGGCGTGGTCAGCTTTGAATTGCGCAATCTGGTGCGCGATCCGATTGACCTCAGCATCGCCACGCTTGTCCGCTGCGGCGCGAAGGAGAATATGCAGCCGCTGTCCGATCAGGCCTGGGCCTCGCTCAACGAGATCTTTGCGTCGGTTAACGCCAACAATGCCCTGATCGAAGCCTCTGCCACCCAGCCGGTCAGCCAGCGCTTCGTCACCATCGGCCAAGCCGCTGGCCTCATCGATTTCTTCGCCGCGCGCGGGCTCAGCGCCGATCAGTCGCGCGCCTGCCTTGCCGATACGGCCAAGATCGAAGCAATCGCCAATGCCTCGAACGCGCAGTCGGAAGAGCTGAAGATCAACGCCACCCCGACCTTCATTCTCAACGGCAACAAACTTGACGTAACCCAGTGGCCGCAGCTTGAACCGCTGCTGCAACGCGCGGGCGCGCGCTAAGTCACGCAGGGGCGAAACAGCCACCTGATGCAGATCCACCGGCTCAAACTCAGCGGCTTCAAAAGCTTCGTCGAGCCGGCGGAACTGCGGATCGAGCCGGGCCTGACCGGCGTCGTCGGCCCCAATGGCTGCGGCAAGTCCAACCTGCTCGAAGCAATCCGCTGGGTGATGGGGGAAACCTCCGCCAAGTCGATGCGCTCGGGCGGGATGGAGGATGTGATCTTCGCGGGCACCTCCACCCGCCCGCCGCGCGACTTTGCCGAAGTGGTGCTCCACGCCAGCGACGATGCGGGCGATGAGTTGGTCGTCACCCGCCGGATCGAACGCGGGGCGGGCAGCGCCTACCGCGTCAACGGCAGGGATGTGCGCGCCAAGGACGTCGCACTCACCTTCGCCGATGCGGCCACCGGGGCGCATTCCCCAGCACTTGTCAGCCAAGGCAAGATTGCGCAGGTGATCGCTGCCAAGCCGGCCGAGCGCCGCGCGATGCTGGAAGAAGCCGCCGGTATCGCGGGCCTGCATGTCCGCCGCAAGGATGCCGAGGGCAAGTTGCGCGCGGCGGAGGCGAACCTTGCGCGGCTCGAAGACCTGATGGCGGGGCTCGACACACAGATTGCGACGCTGCGGCGGCAGGCCAAGCAGGCGGAACGCTACACCGAGCTCACCCAGGAGATACAGGCTGCCGAGGCGCGCTTGCTGTTTGCCCGCTGGCGAGAGGCGGCAGCAGCGGCGAAGGAAGCGCGTGCGGCGGCGGGTGCGGCGGAAGAAGCAGTGGCGGCGGCGCAAGCGGCTGTCGCGATTGCACAGGCCGAGCAAGCCGAGGCCGCCCAAGCGCTTGCCGATGCGCGCGAGGAACTCGCCGACCGCCGCGATGATGCGAGCGCGCACGGCCACCGCATGTCGGCGCTGGCAGAAAAGCTTGATGCCGCCGAAACCCGTCTGGCTGATCTTGCCCGCCAGCAGAAGCGGCTGGAAGAAGACCGCGATGATGCCGACCGGCTGACCTCCGCAGCGGTCGAAGCATTGGCGCGGTTAACGCAGGAGTTAGCGGCAACTCGCGAGGCCGTGGCCACCGCCGAGGCCGCCCGCCCCGCACAGGCGGAAAAGGCCGAGGACCGCGAGCGCGCCAATCGTGCCGCCGAACTCGCGCTCGCCAAGGCGACCGCCGATCATGCTGGGGTCGAGGCCGAATGGCGGGTGGCTGAAGCAGCGGTGGAACAGGCCGAAGCGCGCCTTTCCCGGATCAAGGCCGAAGCCGCGCGGATCGCCCGGCTGCGCGCCGAACTCGCCGCCAGCAGCGATCCCGAAGCCGATGTCCTCGCCGCGTGCGAATCTGCCGATGATGCCGCAGACGCGCTGGCGCGGCTGCGCGGCAAGCTGGTTGAGGATCAGACGCGCAAAGGCGACATGCAAATCGCGCGCGACGACGCCGCCAGCGCGCTCGCGGCGGCCCGCGCCGAACTTGCCGGGATAGAGCGCGAACACACCGCCCTCGCCCGTGACCGCGAAGCCCGCGCCAAGCGTGAGGCGGGACGGCAGGGCATGGCCACGGCGCTTGACCGGGTGAGCGTCGCGCCGGGATACGAACGCGCGCTCGCTGCAGTGCTGGGGCGCGATGGCAAGTCGCCGCTCGGCGCGCCCGCGGCGGCGCAGGATGGGCGGTTCTGGACCGGGGCGGACGCGCCCAAGCCCGTGACCGATAGTCTGCTGGCTCGCCTTTCCGATTGCCCGCCCGAACTCGCTGCCCGCCTCGCATTGGTGCATTGTGTCGACAGCGATGATGGCCGCGCCCTTGCCCCGGGCGAGTGGCTGGTCAGCCGCGCCGGGCACCTGCGCCGGTGGGACGGGTTCGTGGCGCGCGGCGAAGGCGCTGCCGAGGCGGCGCAGCTGGAAGCCGCCAATCGCTTTGCCGAGCTTGACGCTGCGCTCCCGCCCTTGCGCGACGCCGCCGCCCGGGCCGAGGCCGAAGACAAGGCAGTGCGCGAAGAACTCGCCTGCCTGCAAGCCGCGCTGGTGGCACAGGAACGCAGCATTGCAGGCGCAATCGAAGCGGAGCGGCAGGCGCTCCGGCGGCTCGATCAGGCCGAGGCAGCAAAGGAACGCCTCGCTGCACGCCTCGCCGAACTTGCCGCCAGCGCTGCCGAGATTGCCACCCAGATTGCCGCCGCCGAGGGGGAGGCCGCGGCCGCCCGCGAAGCGCGCGAACGCCTGCCTGCACGCAATGCCGAGCGCGCCGCGCTTGAGGCGGCACAGGCAAAGAACGCTTCCGCCCGCGCTGCCGTGCAGGCCGCGCTGGCCGATCTCGCCGCGCAGGATCAGGCCATGGCCGTGGTGCGCGAACGGCTGGCGGCGCAGCAGGCCGATCACGCCGGATGGCAGGCGCGTTCCAGCGATGCCGAACGCCGCATGGCCGAAACCACCCGGCGGCTTGCGGAAATCGCCGAAGACCGCGCCGTTCACGCCGCCAAGCCCGCTGCCCTCACCGCCGAAATCGAAGCGGGCGAAGCGACGCGCAGCAGGCTGACGGCCGAACTCGCCACCGCCGAAGCGACCATGCGCGAGGCTGAAACCCGCCAGCGTGCTGCCGACGCAGCGCTCGCCGCGCGCACCGAAACATTGGCTCAAGCGCGTGAAAGCCGCGCCAGCCTTGCCGCACGCGCCGAAAACGAAGAACTGCGCCGGGCGGAAATGGCGCGCATTTCGGGCGAGCGATTCCAGTGCCCGCCCCCGCTGCTGGGCGAACGCTTCGGCTTTGATGAGGCCAACCTCGCCCCCGCCGCCGCCGAATCCGCCGAACTGGAGAAACTCACCGCCGCGCGCGAACGGATCGGGCCGGTCAACCTCGTGGCCGCCGATGAACTCGCCCGGATCGAAGGCGAACATGGCAGTAGCGCGCAGGAACAGGCCGAATTGGTCGAAGCCATCGCCCGGCTGCGCGGATCAATCGGCAGCCTCAACCGCGAGGGCCGCGAGCGGCTGCGCGCCGCCTTCGAGGAAGTTGACGGCCATTTCCGCGTGCTGTTCACGCGGTTGTTCGAAGGCGGGCAGGCGCATCTGGCGCTGGTGGACAGCGACGATCCCTTGGAAGCGGGCCTCGAAATCTACGCCCAACCTCCCGGCAAGCGCCTGCAATCGCTTTCGCTGCTGTCCGGCGGAGAGCAGGCGTTGACTGCCACGGCGCTGATCTTCGCACTGTTCCTGACCAACCCCGCGCCGATCTGCGTGCTCGACGAAGTCGACGCGCCGCTCGACGACGCAAACGTCGAACGCTTCTGCGACCTGCTCGATTCGATGGTCCGCACCACCACCACTCGCTACCTGATCGTCACCCACAACGCAGTGACGATGAGCAGGATGCACCGCCTGTTCGGGGTAACAATGGCCGAACGCGGGATCTCGCGGCTGGTGAGCGTCGATCTGGGAGAGGCCGCGCTGCTGGCGGCGGAGTAGACCTCACGCCTCCAGCGCAGCCGCCAGCTTTGACCGGATGGATTTCAGCGCCGCGATCGTTTCCGCCCGGTCCGGGCCATCAGACACCATCAACCTGATGCCCGGAGTCTCGGCGCTATTGGCCTCCGACCGGCGATCCCCGCTGCGGCGGTCATCCTTGCGGCGGTCAAGATCGGACTTGGCCGACGACCGCAGCACGGCCTCGGCACCCTTCAAGGTGTAACCTTCGCGGTTGACCAGCCGGTCAATCGTCTCGACCAGCGCCACATCGGCCGCGCGATAATAGCGCCGTCCGCCGCTGCGTTTCATTGGCTTCAGCAGCGGGAATTGCGCTTCCCAGTAACGCAGCACGTGAGGCTTGATACCCAGCGCCTCGCTGACTTCACCGATGGTGCGCAGCGCGCCATCATCCTTGCCGTCATCGAACTCGGTCATCAAACCTCACTTCTGGCCAATCGCTATTGCGCACTAACCCTTGGCGATCCGTTCCTTGAGCAGTTGGCTCGCCCGGAAGGTCATCACGCGGCGCGGGGTGATCGGCACTTCCACGCCGGTCTTGGGATTGCGACCGATCCGTTCATTCTTGTCTCGCAGCACAAAGCTGCCAAAGCCTGAAATCTTGACATTCTCACCCTTGGCGAGCGCATCGCTCATTTTGCCGAGGATGGCTTCAACCATTTCAAGCGATTCCGCCCGGCTGAAGCCCATCTTGCGATTGATGGTTTCCGCCAGATCAGCGCGGGTCAAGGTGCCTACCGAACGCATCATGCGATTCTCCTTCGAGGTGCGACCCGATCGAATGTGCTTAGATGACGATTTTTCACCGGCTTTGCAATGCGATGCATCACGCATTGTTGAGTTTTCAGCAATAGTGTTAGGTGCCGGGACAGTCGCGTCAGATCCGGATCAGGCTGGCGCCCCAGGTAAAGCCGCCGCCCATCGCTTCCAGCATAACAAGATCGCCGGATTTGATCCGCCCGTCCTTGCGCGCCACATCGAGCGCGAGCGGCACGGATGCCGCAGAGGTGTTGGCGTGGCGATCCACCGTCACCACGACTTTGCTGGGCGCAATGCCAAGCTTTTTGGCAGTGGCATCAAGGATCCGGGCATTGGCTTGGTGCGGCACAACCCAATCGATCCGGTCCGATGAAATGCCTGTCTCTTCAAGCACTTCATTGAGAACATTGGTGAGGTTCACAACCGCATGGCGGAACACTTCCCGACCCTTCATGCGCACGTGGCCGGTCGTCTGGGTGGTTGAGGGTCCGCCATCCACATAAAGCAGATCATGCTGCGCCCCATCGGCATGGAGCCGGCTGGCGAGAATGCCGGGACCATCGATCGCGGCATTCGGTGCCGGCGCTTCCAGCACCACAGCCCCCGCCCCGTCGCCAAACAGCACGCAGGTGGTACGATCGTCCCAGTCGAGAATGCGGCTGAACGTCTCTGCGCCAATCACCAGCGCGCGTTTGGCCATGCCGGTGCGCAACAGCGAATCGGCGACGGTCAGCGCATAAAGGAAGCCCGAGCACACCGCTCCCACATCGAAAGCGACCCCGCCATTGCAGCCCAGCGCATGCTGCACCTTGGTGGCTGTGGCGGGAAAAGTGTTGTCGGGCGTGGCCGTGGCCAGCACGATCAAGCCGATGCTCGATGCATCGATGCCTGCATCGGCCAAGGCCGCGCGCGCAGCGGCAGTGGCGAGCGTGGCGGTGGTTTCGTCGGGGCCGGCAATATGGCGCTGGCGAATACCGGTGCGCTCAACGATCCATTCGTCCGAGGTGTCAACCTGCAGTGCCAATTCGGCGTTGGTCACCACGCGGCGTGGCAGCGCCGATCCGGTGCCCAGCAATCGCGATCCGATCACGCCGAAGCCTCGCTATCGGTAGGATCTTCCGCGGCCGCTTTGCCACGGCCATTGCGGGTGAGCGCGCCTTCGCCCAGCGCGGCCAGATCATGCGCGATCCGTTCGGTCAGCTTGTTTTCCAGCAAGCGCGCAGTCACCGCGACGGCATTGGCCACGCCCTTGGCATTGGCGCTGCCGTGGCTTTTGACCACCACACCTTTGAGGCCAAGGAACACCGCGCCATTGTGGTTATTGGGATCGAGGTGATGCTTGAGCAGCTCGGTCGCGGGGCGTGACACCAGAAACCCGATCTGCGAGCGCAGCGATGACGTGAAGGCCCGCCGCAGCACGTCGGTAACAAACCGCGCGGTGCCTTCGATGGCTTTGAGGGCAACGTTGCCCGTAAACCCGTCGGTCACCACCACATGGGTTTCGCCGCGGTTGATCTTGTCGCTTTCGATAAAGCCATCAAATATCAGTGCCAGATCGCCGCTGGCGGACGCCGCGCTCAGCATCGCGGCGGCCTCGCGCAGCTCTTCGGTGCCCTTGATTTCCTCGGTGCCGATATTGAGCAAGCGGACAACCGGCTTATCGAATCCGGCAACGATGCGCGAATAGGCCGCACCCATCACCGCGTGTTGCACCAGATCACGGGCGTTGGCTTCGGTATTGGCGCCGACATCCAGCATCACCACATCATGCGCCTGCAGGGTCGGCATGAGCGCGGTCAGCGCGGGGCGATCGATCCCCGGCATGGTGCGCAGCGCAAGGTAACTGATCGCCATCAGCGCGCCAGTATTGCCCGCGCTGACTGCCGCGCCAGCCGCGCCGGTCTTCACCGCGTTGACGGCAAGGCCCATCGAGGTGGTTTTGGCACGGCGCATCGCGCGGCTGGGCAGTTCATCGCCCGCGATCACATCATCGCAATGCAGAATTTCGGACGCGGCGCGCAGGTTGGGATGGTTTTCGAGCGCGGCTTCAATCCGCTTACCATCGCCCACCAGCAGGAACTGGAACTTGTCGTGATCCCGGCGGGCGAGCGCCGCGCCTTCGATCATCACGCGCACGCCTTCATCGCCGCCCATCGCGTCAACGGCGATACGCGGCAAGGTCATCGTGACAATCTCCGGATGATCAAACTGGCCACCGGCAATCAGCCGACGGCAACGACCTGACGTCCGTTGTAGTGGCCGCAGCTGCCACAGATGTTGTGCGGACGCTTCAGCTCACCGCAATTGCTGCATTCACCGAAGGCTTCGACCTTCAGCGAATCGTGCGAACGGCGCATGCCGCGACGCGAGGGCGATACTTTTCTCTTAGGGACAGCCATGGTGGCACCATTTCCTGAAATAAATACGTCAGTTCGCGCCACCGGCCCAAAGGCTATCGACGCCGTGATTCTCGAAGGCCGCCCTTACGGCAAGGATGGCTGGCGCACAAGCGCGGGCAAGTGCGGGCATTCCTTGGCCAGCAGCGGCGGGAAGCCGGGCGCTATAGCGAAAAAATTGCGCGTTGCAACCCGCGTAGCGCGGCCCTAGCAACGCGGCCACTTGAACGAGGGGATCTCACACATGACAATTCTGCCCGTCACACTCGCTGCGGCGGCAGCGGCAGCGGTGCTTAACATCTGGCTGTCGCTCCGGATCGGAGCCATGCGGAGCAAACTTGACATCATGGTGGGCGATGGCGGGAACGAGGCGTTGCAGCGGCGGATGCGCGCGCAGCTGAACTATGTCGAAAACACGGCTTTCGTGCTGATGCTGATCGCCGCCATCGAATTGGCGGGCAAGGGTAGCTGGTGGTTGGCCTATGTTGCAGCAGCATATTTCATCAGCCGCGTGGCGCATGGCTTTGGCATGGATGGCGGCCGCTGGACCACCGGACGGCTGGTCGGCACGCTGACGACCTTGCTGACCCAACTGGGTTTGGCGATCGTCGCGGCGATGGTGGCGGGCGGGGTTCTTTAACCCACCCTCACCAGCTTATCCGCCCGCTCCGGCATGTCGGATGGCAGGCAGATGTCCCATGCCAGCCCCACTCGTTTGAGGGCGGCGATAAAGATGTAACCCCAGTCGCTCTGCCCCGGTTGCAGCCCGATCCGGGCGCTGCCGGGGTAGGCGTGGTGATTATTGTGCCACGCCTCGCCCATGGTGATCAGGCCCGCCCAGGGCACATCATGCGCCTGCACCCCGGCATCGGCCACCTGCCAGCTTTGCGGGCCGCGGTTGTGGGCGAAATATCCGACCAGCCAGTGGCCGTGCACCGTCAGCGCGACGCGGACACACACGCCCCACACCACAAACGGCCAGCCGTCCAGCGCATAAAGCGCAGCCGCTACAGGAAGCTGTTGCAGCATCCAGGTGCGTTCCAGCCAGCGAATGAACGGCGAGGCCTCCAGCGCCGACAGATCGAAGCGCGGCGGGTGCACCAGATCCAGCCGGCAATGGAGCTGCCACCAGGCATCGATCAGCATCGGGCGGCGGTGGGCGAGGTAATCGTGGCAGGCATCCTGCCGCTGCGCCCAATCGCGCAGATCATGTGTCTTCACGATCCACAACGGCCCGCTCATCCCCGCCACGGTGCCGCACCAGATCAGGAATGCGCGCAAGGCCAGCGTGGTCTGGAAGCTGCCGTGGATCAGCAGCCGGTGGAACCCGACCGAATGGCCGAGCAGCAGCATCGCGCCCGTCAGCCCTAGGCCGACCATCACAGCGGAGGGCGTCGTGAAGAACGGCGTCAGGGTGAGCGCCGCGAGCATCATGCCGCCGTTCCATAGGCTGTGGCCCGCATCCCACCGCACTGTGCCCTGCACCGGATCGGCATCGGGGGCCTCGACAATCCAGTTCACTTCGCACCGGTCGCGCTGTTCGCCCTGCCCCATCACCATCTCCGTAGGTAATTAATGTATCCCTTAAATACATAATCCACTGGCAAGCATTTAAGCAAGCGCTTATATGCCTCCCCATGCAGAAAGTGTTTGAAGCCCTCGCATCGACGGTGCGCCGCAAGATCCTTGCCTATCTCTCGGAGTCAGAATTGACTGCGGGGCAGATTGCCGAGCGGTTCGAGATATCGAAACCGGCGGTCTCGCAGCACCTTACTGTGTTGCAAAATGCCGGGCTGGTGGAGAGCGAGAAGCGCGGGCAGTTTGTGCATTACCGGCTGGTGCGGGAGAACCTTGCGAACACGCTTAACGGCTATGTGCAGGAAGTCTGCCCGGTCTCGCGCCCGCTCAAGAAGGAGAGCAAGGCTTTGAGCGAAGCGGCGAAGGGCGAGGATCGGGATCACTAATCCTCTCCCTTGGAAGAGGGGGACCGCGAGGCGCGCAAGCGGCTCGGGGTGGAGTGGCGAGCGCTGGTGATCCGAGCAGCAGGGGGTTTGTAAGGGGGGCGTGCCCCTCCACCATCCTGCGGATGGTCCCCCTCCCCTGAAGGGGAGGATCAGCTCAACGCGTAATCCGAAACAAACGCATTGGTCTTGCGCTCGTGCCCAAAGGTGCTGGTGGGGCCGTGGCCGGGGATGAACATCACGTCCTCGCCCAAGGGCCAGAGGCGCTGGGTGATCGCGTCGATCAAATCCTGATGATTGCCGCGCGGGAAATCGGTGCGGCCGATGCTGCCCTGGAACAAGACATCGCCGACAATCGCGAAGCGGCTCGGCGCATGGTAGAACACCACGTGGCCCGGCGTGTGACCGGGGCAGTGGATCACGTCGAGCGTCAATTCGCCCACTGTCACCGTGTCGCCATGCTGGAGCCAGCGGGTCGGCGTGAAGCTTTTGGCGACCATCCCCCAGCGCGGGCCGTCATCGTCGAGCTGCTCGATCCAGAAGCGGTCATCCTCGTGCGGGCCTTCGATCGGCAGGCCCAGCTCCTCGGCCAGCATCCCCGCCTGCCCGCAATGGTCGAGATGCCCGTGGGTGACGAGCAGCTTTTCCAGCGTAACGCCCGCTTTGGCGACAGCTTCCTTGAGCTTGTCGAGATCCCCGCCGGGATCGACCAGCGCGCCTTTCATGGTCTTGGTGCACCAGATCAGCGAGCAATTCTGCTGGAGCGGCGTCACCGGGATTATCGCTGCGCGCATAGGGGGGAGCGGTTTGGGGGTGTCGGTCATGGGGCAAGAAATGGCGGGGGGCGCCATCGATTGCAAGCACCCTGCGTGGTCCAGCTCAACCGGACGCGGCGATCCGCGTTTGAAGGAGCCCGAGATAGGTAGTCCAATGATGCTGAAACGACACCTGCTCGGCCCAATCCTTGTTCAGCCATTCAGTGCCGACGAGGGCAGTAGCACCGTTTGCTGGCTGAACGTAAGGCTGATCCGGAACCTTCCTAATCTTGCCTTCCATATCGTCAAAGAACTCCCTGGCAATAAAAGGGAAATCGGACGAATTATAAAGAGTTGGCATCGCGGCGAGGTCAGCCCACCAATAGGGAATTGCATCGAGGGTATTGTGGAACCGTCCCGCCGCGGGGAGCCAATGGTCGTAGAACTTAGCAAAAACCAGATTGCCCGCCGTCGGCGCGGCAAAGGTGCACGGCATGGGGTTCACCACGATCCCCTGCTGCTTGAGCGTGTCGAACAGCGTGAGCGAGAAGACGGTCGTGAGGCAACCGCCAAGGCTGTGGCCGGTTATCGCGACGGTCGGGGGCGGGCCGGCATGATTTTCCAGCTCCTGCGCCAAAAACTGAGTGATTGTCATGCCGTTCGACACCAGCTGATTGATGGTGCTCAAGCCCAAATAGGTTCCATCCGCGATCAGGATTTCACGTTCCGGGTCACTGCCGGGGAACGGCTTGCGCTCGCCAATAAACAGGTCCTCGTCCAGCTGATAGTCATCGCTCCACCAGCGGCTCGACTTGGTGCTGAGGTCGGTGCCGCGGATCGTGACCACATAGGTCGGCGAGTTGGCGGCTCCAGTTGGCGTAAATTTGGCAATCAGAGCAAGATTGCCGCGCTTTGTATTTAGCACGGGACCCCAAACGCATTCCCAAGACCCGGCTTGCCAATTGGTAATGGTTTTGCCGTCAGCAATATTAATGGGCATCTGGGACAGTTGATCGTCATAAGCGATGCCGCATAATTGCAAAAAAGCTAGTGCCCGCTTGAGATCGAACCCAGTATCCATAGCAACTCCCCCGTTATCGCACCAAATTGTGGGCAAGTTTGATACACTACATGACAAGGAGCAAGCCCTATCGGCAGGGCAGGTGAATTTTTTTACGCTCTCACACTCGCCCTCCCTTCCACACAACCCGGCCGATAATCGCGACCTCCTCGGCCGCAACCTCCACCGGCGGATAGGCGAGGTTCTGAGAGAGCAGCGCCACCCGTCCCGGCCCGGAGCTGGCAACGCGCTTCACCATCAGCGTGTCGCCCAGTCGCACGACGTGAATGCCGTCGCGGAACGGGCGCGGGCTGCAATCGACCAGGATTTCGTCCCCGTCATTGAGCAGCGGCTCCATCGAATCCCCCTCGACCGTGATCGCCGATAGCTGTGCGCGTTCCAGCCCCTGTTCAGCCAGCCAGCGGCGCGAGAAGCGGAAGGTGTCGAATGCGGCCTCATTCCCCGGCTCCCGGCCCGGCCCGGCTGACGCGCCCAGATCAAGCCGGGGCACATCCACCCAATCGCCCGATTCGCGCCGCATTGGGGCTTGTAGGTAGGAATTATCCTGCGTCTCGCGCAATTCCTCCTCCCCCACGCCGAAGAATTGCGCGAGTTTTGCGCGGTCCTGCTCCTCCAGCTTGCGCGGACTGCCTTTGCGAATGAATTGCTGAAGATAGGATGGATTGCGGCCCAGCAAAACCGACAATCCCGCCAGACTCACCCCCCGCCCCTGCGACAACTCCAGCAGCCGAGCCCGAGGTGCATCAAGCATTTCAGCGGCGATTTGTTGGGTTTCCTTCATGGGCACTTCCTACACGAAGGATTTTTCCTAGACAAGTCTGAAAAAAACTGGAACATTTCAGGAACATCGAGCGAATCGCCCGATGGCCGCCCAACTCGCAAGCACTCAACAGGGACGCAAACCAATGTTGCTTCGGACGATTGAAACCTTCTTGCGCGAGCATTCCATGCCCGCCACCAAATTCGGGCGGCTCGCTGCCCATGACCCTCGCTTCGTGCTTGACCTGCGCATGGGGCGCATCCCCCGCCCCGATACCGAGTTGCGCACCCGCGCATGGATGCGGGGCTATGCTGACCGCAGCGCCGAAGTGCTGAAGGAGGCTGCATGATGCTGACCGATTCCCTCCGCGATCCCTTCGCGCACCTGTTCGCCGATTTCGACACGATCGAGGTGAAGAGCGCCCACCCCGCCCCATCACGGTGCTTGCGCGCGCGCCGCTCCACCGCTGACCGCGTGCGCGCGGCCGTCCGGGCGATTGCAGGCGGCCATGGCACGCTGCTGGCGCATGACGAGAAGGCCTGGGCCTCGATCACCTTCGCCGGCACCCGCCACGAGATCGTGCTGGAATTCTGCGGCGCGGATGCTGTGGTGGGCGGAGAAGAGTTGATCGAGCGCCTGCCCGATCACGAATTCCGCATCCCCGGGCAGTTGGTCGCCGATGCGACGATCACCAAGGTCGATCACCGCTTTGGCGCGATGGAGCGGCTGGAGGTGACGGCATTGTTGCTGTTGCTGGAGGAGGGGTGATCCCCTCCCCCTCCCCCTGCGTCGTTAGCTGCGGATCACAATCATCTTCTCAATCGTCATCTCGTGGCAGGTGTAGGGGATGCCCCCAACACCATGCCCCGAGGTGCGCAGGCCCGCGAACGGCATCCAATCGGTGCGAAAGGCGGTGTGATCATTTACCATCACCGCCGAGGCATCAATATTGCAATAGGCGTGCATCGCGCTTCCCAGATCATTGGTGAAAATTGCTGCCTGAAACGCCACGTCCAATGAATTGGCCTGCGCAATCGCGGCGTCGATATCATCATAGGAATAGACGCAGACCGCCGGGCCGAACACTTCATTGCGCGAGATGGTCGCATCGGCGGGCGGGTTCAGCAGCACGGTTGGTGCATAGGTGGTGTCCGAAAGCTTCGCCCCGCCGCACAGCAGGGTAGCGCCGCCCGCGCGGGCTTCGTCGATCCACTTGGCGACACGCTCGACTTCCTTGGGGCGGATCAGCGGGCCGCATTCGGTGTCTTCGAGGATCGCATTGCCAACCTTGAGGGCACTTGCAGCCTCAGCCATCCGCGCGGAGAGTTCATCGACGATGGACGCATGGGCGAACACCCGCTGCACCGACACGCAGACCTGCCCCGAATGGTAGAACCCGCCCTTCACGATACTCGGCACCGCGAGATCAAGATTGGCGCTGGGATCGATGATCACGGGCGCGACCCCGCCATGCTCCAGCGCGCAACGTGCGCCGGGCGCGAGCTTTGACCGCAACGACCAGCCGACGCCCGCCGAGCCGATGAAGCTGAAGAAGGCTACGCGCGGATCGCTCACCATGCGTTCGGACACATCGCGCGGCGGCTGCACCGCCTGCGCCCAATCGCGCTCCAGCCCTGCCTCGTGCAGGATCGCGATGAATTCAAAGCATGATAGCGGCGTATCGGCCGATGGCTTGACGATCACCGGACAGCCGGTGGCGACCGCCGGGGCGACCTGATGGACGATCAGATTGAGCGGGTGGTTGAAGGCGGACACCGCCACCACCACGCCAATCGGTTCGCGCGTGGTCCAGGCCAATCGGCCATCACCCGCTGCGGTGAGCCCCATCGGGATCTCGGTGCCGCGCAGCGCGCCGATCTCGTGGATGCACAGCTCCATCCCGTTGATCGCGCGGTCAACCTCGACCCGCGCGTCGATCAGCGGCTTGCCCCCTTCATTGGCGATCTGGAACGCGAGATGATCCCGCCGCTCGCGCATAATGCCCATCGCCCGGTGAAGAATGGCGGCGCGTTGGTGCGGCTTTTTCCAACGGGTTCGGTCGCGCGCGAGCACGTGGGCGCGGGCTAGTGCCGCATCAACCGCGTCCCAATCATGCGTTGGCACGCTGCCGATGGGCTGCAGATCGAATGGATTGACCACTTCATGCATGGCGAAAATCCCCACAGGCCAGCGTGATCAAAGCTCCTTGCTCAGCCGCTTGATGTCGATGTTCAGTATCTGATCGTTCTCGGTGTAATCGACCGGGCAATCGATCAGATGCACGCCGGGCGTGGAGAGGCATTCCGCCAGCAGATCGGTGAGGTGCTCGCTTGAAGTCACCCGGTGCCCGATCGCGCCATAGCTTTCGGCATATTTGACGAAATCAGGGTTGCCATAAGTCAGCCCGAAATCGGCAAAGCCCATATTCGCCTGCTTCCAGCGGATCATGCCATAGGCATCATCGCGCAGGATCAGCACGGTGAGATTGAGGCCGAGGCGCACCGCGGTCTCCATCTCCTGCGAATTCATCATGAACCCGCCATCGCCGCAGATCGCCATCACCTTGCGGTCTGGATAAAGCATCGCGCTCATCATGGCAGAGGGCAGCCCGGCCCCCATCGTCGCCAACGCATTGTCGAGCAGCACAGTGTTGGGCAGGTAAGCGCTATATCCGCGCGCGAACCAGATCTTGTACACGCCGTTATCGAGGCAGATGATCCCATCCTCCGGCATCGCAGCCCGCACCTGCGCCACCAGATGCGGCGGGAAGATCGGGAAGCGCGCATCGGCAGCGAGCGGCGCGGTGTGCGCGACCTCGGCCACGCGATAATCGAGCATCCGGCGGAAATCCCACCGGCCCTGCGGCACAATGTCTTCCTTGATCTGCCAGATAGCATTGGCGATATCGCCGATCACCTCGATCTGCGGGAAATACACCGGATCAACCTCCGCCGTGCGGGTGGAAACGTGGATCACGGTGGGCCCGTTCGCCTGCATGAAGAACGGCGGCTTTTCGATCACATCATGGCCGATATTAACGATGCAATCGGAATCCTCGATCGCCCGGTGGACATAGTCACCTGCTGACAGCGCCGCGCAGCCCAGGAACAGCGGGTGACGTTCATCGACCACCCCCTTGCCCATCTGGGTGGTGAGGAAGGGAATGCCGGTCTTGTCGATCAGCTGGCGCAGCATCCGCCCGGTCATGGTGCGGTTGGCGCCCGCGCCAATCACCAGGATCGGCGCCTTGGCCGCTTCCAGCGCCAACACGGCATGGCGCACCGCCTTTTGCTCAGCCGAAGGCCGCCGCGCGAGGCTGGCGGGGATTGGACGGCTGGCGGTTTGCTCCTCGGCGATATCCTCCGGAAATTCGAGGTGGACCGCACCGGGCTTTTCTTCCTCAGCCAGCCGGATCGCTTCGCGCACGCGGCTGGGGATGTTGTCGGCGCTGGCGAGTTGGTGCGTGAACTTGGTGATCGGCTCCATCATCGACACCACGTCGAGGATTTGGAACCGCCCCTGCTTGGATTTCTTGATCGGCTTCTGCCCGGTGATCGCCAGCGTGGGCATCCCGCCAAGCTGCGAATAGGCGATGGCGGTCACCATATTGGTAGCGCCCGGCCCCAGTGTTGCGAGAAACACGCCGGTCTTGCCGGTGTGGCGGCCGTAGGTCGCCGCCATGAACCCCGCACCTTGTTCGTGGCGCGTCAGGATCAGCTTTATCTTGTCCGACTTGGACAGGCTCTCGAGCACATCGAGGTTCTCCTCACCCGGCACGCCGAAGATATATTCGACGCCCTCTGCCTCAAGACACTCGATAAACAGATCAGATGCTTTTTTGGTGTCGCTCATGCTCGCAATCCCCCCCGTGCCGCAGCAAGCCGCCAACCTGCCACTCTGCTGCCCCGCCGTCCATTGGCGATTAGCGCAGCGATATGACCGCCACGTGATGGGCCTGCCAGCGAGCAATGTATTGCTGAAAAGCGCCAAGCCGCTCGCGCGGTGCGATCAATAGCCCAGTTTCGGGTCGAACACCGGGCCAATGGCCTCGCCGCGCAGATATTTGCCGAGATTGTCGAGGAAGCGGTCGCCGGAGCGGATGAACATCTGGTTCTGCGCGCGGCCGGACAGGTGCATGCTTATGTGCGCATTTTCGAGCGACCACAGCGGGTGATCAGCCGGAAGCGGCTCGGGCGTGGTCACGTCGAGGAAAGCTCCGCCGATCGCCTTGCGGGTGAGCGCATCCACCAGCGCCGGTTGATCGATCACAGAACCGCGCGCGATGTTGACGATGACGGCATCGCTTTTCATCGCGGCTAGCTCTGCCGCGCCGATCATGCCCTCGGTTTCGGGCGTAGCGGGCACGGCGAGGATGACCCAGTCGAATTCGCCCAGCCGCGCGCGCCATTCATCGGGGCCGAGGGTGTTGGGGCCGGGGCTGCGGCGGACAACACTGACTTCGATGTCGAACGCCTTCAAGCGGGGCTCTATGAGCCTGCCGATTGCGCCATAGCCGAGCAGCAGCGCCTTTGACCCCGCCAACTCGCGCTTGCCGGGGCTGTCGAGCAGCCACTCATGCCGATCCTGCGCGCGCACAACATCGCGGTAGCCCTTGGCGATGTTGAGCATCCCCATCACCACATATTCGGCAATGGTGATGGCATTGATCCCCGCCCCGTTGGTGACAGTGATCCCGCGTTCGATCAGCACATCCATCGGCAGGAAATCGAGGCCGGCGTAGATCGAATTGAGCCATTTGAGCTTGGTCGCGGCGCGCAGCGTTTCGGCCATCGCGTCTTTATCGTTCATGTCGAACCAGCCAATTTCAGCGTCCGCGACGGCGGCCTGCGCTTCCTCGTGGGTCATGAACCAGCGCACATCGAGCCCTTCAGGCAAGCGCGCTTCGAGCATCGGGCGGATCAGGCCGGAAATGGCTAAGGTGGTCATGGGTGCCGGATTACTGCCGGAAAGCCAGCCACGCCACCCCTGCCAGAACAGGTAGCCCCAGAAGATCGACCTGCGCGATCTTGCGCAACGGCGTCGGCGATCCGGCCTGCCAATAGAGCACGAGGAAGCTCACCATGCTGATGCCAACGACGAGCACCGCCAGCCGCCGTCCCTCGGGCACGAAGGCCGCCCAGATGCAGGCGACGAACACCGCAAAGAACAATCCCGCGCGGTGGTGCATCAGCAGGAACAGCGGATTATCCGGCTGGAGGCGGTAGAGGGTGGTGAGTGTCGCAGGCCGAAACAGCGCCAGCGCAGGCATGGCGTGGATCGCAGCGAGGATCAGCCAGAGAATCGGTTGCAGCATGCAACTGGTTTAGCTTTGGCGTGGCTCGGCGCAAGCTAAATTTCCCCGCCGCCCCGGACTTGATCCGGGGCCCCGCTTCTTTTTGGGGTGGGCAAAGGCAGCGGGGCCCCGGCTCGGAGGCCGGGGCGGCGTGGTACTATTTAGGCGAGCTTCCACTCCCACCCGAGCGGATCGCCGTCCATGATGAGAATGCCATCATTATAGAGTTCGTCGCGCACCTCGTCGGCCTCCTCATACTGACCCAAGCTGCGTAGCTGTCTGCGGTGTCCGAGCCGATCATCTATGAAGGACGCGTCGATGTGCATGCGATCCGTGGGCTGAATGCGTAGGCCCGCGCGGGTGAGGTTCATGAGGTCGAGGCCGAGGACAGAGTCCATCGCCGCGATAGCTGCTAGCCTGTCTTGGGGAACAAGCTTCCTCTTGTTCGTGATTGTTTCTTCAATCGCGATCAATGCGATTGGCGTGTTTAAATCATCGCACATCGCATCTGTAAAAGTGTTGCCAACGAGCCGCTGCACGACCTCTGCATGATTAATCTCATCCTCGTTGGGAATGCCTGCTTGGCTCCCGAGAGAGGATTTCAACGCCTCCACCGCCATCACCATTCGCTTCAACCGTGTCAGCGCCGCGCCCAAGCCCTCCCACGAGAACTCCAGCTCGCTGCGATAATGGGCCTGCAAGCACATCAGCCGGTACGCCAGCGGATGGTAGCCCTTATCGATCAGCAATTGCAGCCGCAGGAACTCGCCCGAGGACTTCGACATCTTCCCTGATCGTTCGACGAGGAAGTTGTTGTGCATCCAGATATTCGCGCCCGAATTTCTCGGATCATCTAGCCCATTGGTGCAGCAGAACGCCTGGTTCTGCGCAATCTCGTTGGGGTGGTGGATTTCGCGATGGTCGATCCCGCCGGTGTGGATGTCGAAGGGAAAGCCAAGCAGCGCCTCGCCCATCACCGAGCATTCCAAGTGCCAGCCCGGCGCGCCCCGGCCCCATGGCGAATTCCACTCCATCTGCCGCGTCTCGCCCGCCGGAGTCTTGCGCCAGATCGCGAAGTCAGCCGCGTTGCGCTTGCCATCGACGCTTTCAATGCGGCCCTCGCCGTCTTCGGTAACAGCGCGGGCCAGCCGCCCGTAATCCGCCACGGTCGACACATTGAAATAAAGCCCGCTCTCCAATTCGTAGCAGTGCTTGTCGGCAATCGACTTGCCCCACTCGATCATCGCCGCGACATATTCGGTCGCGCGCGGGTGCTGCTTGGGCTGCACATTCAGCCGCGCCAGATCGCGCTCGAATTCTTCTTGATAGAAGCGCGCAATGTCCCAAGCCGACTTGCCCTCGCGCGCCGCCATGCGCTCCATCTTGTCTTCGCCTTCATCGGCGTCAGACGTCAGGTGGCCGACATCGGTGATGTTGACGACATGGGTGAGCTTGTAGCCCTTCCATTGCAGCGTGCGCCCCAGCGTATCGGCAAACACGTAAGCGCGCATATTGCCGATATGCTGGTAGTTATAGACCGTCGGCCCGCAGCTATAGACGCGCGCCTCGTCGGGATGGACGGGCGCGAACACCTCGGTCTGGCGGGTGAGCGAGTTGAACAGTTTCAGAGGCGCGTCGGTCATGGTGCGGTGCTTTGGCCAGCGACGCGCCCGCCGTCAATTATCTCGTCATTGCGAGCCGCAGGCGAAGCAATCCATGGACCGGTCTCGCCGTCGGTGAAAGGTCACATCATGGATTGCCGCGTCGCCTTCGGCTCCTCGCAATGACGAGGTGAAGTCAGAACCCGATGAACCGCACGTGCTCGTCGAGCGGCACCCGCTCACGCGCGAAATTGTTCAGCGGCGCGTCCGGGTCGCGGTAGCCAATCGCCATGCCGCAGAAGAACATGTAGCGATCGTGATCAATGCCGAGGAAGTCGCGGATCACATCGGCATAGAGCGCCATGTATTCCTGGAAGCAGCTATCCAGCCCCTCCTCGCGCAGCAGCAGCGCGACCGTTTGCAGCCACATGCCGACATCCGACCATTGCGGCTCCTTCATCAGGCGCGGGAAATAGACGAACATCACCGCGGGCGCATCGAAGCTGGTGGCGTTGCGCATCATTGCCGCCATCCGCCCGGCGCCATCATCGCGCGCAATCCCCATCGCGCCGAACATCCCGGCGGACACGTTGTTGAGGCGTTCCTTGTAAGCCTCCTCAGTCCCAGGCGCGGCCCAATCATACTCGGCGGCCTGCGGCGGGGTGGTGGTGAGGATCGCCTGCAAGTCCTTGAGCGGCTGGCCCGTCAGGATCGTCGCCTCCCACGGCTGGTAATTGCAGCCCGAAGCCGCCCAGCGCGCGGTGTCCATCACGCGGCGAAGGGTGGCGAGATCAACCGGCTTGTCGAGATAGGTGCGGATCGAGCGGCGGGTGGTGACGGCTTCGGTGACGGTCATTGGGCACTTCTCTATCGGTTGTTGGCACGCGCGCCATTGCGCGGCAGGCCTGACACGGGATCAGCCGTCCATCGGGCAAGCAAAGCCGGGCCGCAAGCACCAGTTTGGCTAGCGGCCCGGCAGGATTGGATGACCAAGGTCAGAAGTTATTGCGGATAGTTCATCGCCTTCACGGCGTCTGACATATCCTCGGCATCAACCAGCTTGGGGTTCTTGTGACGCTTGCGGAACTCAGCTTCGGTGCTCGGCGCGATATCGGCGCGGCCCGACAGGAAGCCCGATTTGATCTTGCAGCGCACGAACTGAGTTTCATCGGGCTCGATCTCAAGCGCCATCGCATCCTTGGTTTCCAGCGACTTCACGGTGAAGCTGCGCGGGCCGGGTTCGGACACCAGAACGAAGTACTTTCCCGAGCCAAGCGAGCTGAGCTTGTCTTCCGCGCCAACATCAAACACCGCGCAGCCCAGCGCCGCACCGCTCAGGCCGCCGGTGCGGTAGAACAGCACCTGACCCTTGCCCGGCGGCGGGGTGGGGATCTTCAGTTCGGTATCGGCTGTCTTGTCTTCCTGCGCCATCGCGGCAGGGGCCGATGCCGTCATCGCCATCGGCACTGCTGCGGCGATCGCCAAAGCGGCAAAAAACGTCTTCATTGCATTCCCTCCTCAGTTAACTCTGGCGCGCTTGGCGGTGCTTCACTGGCCCGTTCAAACGCTTCGTCATTGCGCGTCTTGGCCGTTGCCACGGTGCCAGGCGCGATGATGGTGTTGCCGCCGCCGATCAGGAAGCCGAGCGGCCCGATGACCGCATTGGTCGCCGATGCAAGACCGACATTGTCCTTTCCGCGCGTGAGACTTTCATCGCCCGCTTCGATGAACTTGAAGCTGCGCAGCTCAATCCGCCGTCCGCCATGATCCAGATAGCGCGCGGCCAGCAGCAATTCGCCCGCAGCCCCGGCCATGCCGCCCTTCTTGGCGTGAACCACCTGGCCCTCGCCCGTAATCCCGGCGGGCAACAGCTTGACCCCGTCAACCACCACCGGCTCTGCCAGCCTGATCGGAAAGACGTCGCCGGTGGCGCTGACCTTTGATCCCACTTCGCGATCGATCGCGATCAGGATCGTGTGCCCCTTGGGCAGGATCAACGCAGCAGGTGGGGGTGTTTCGGCCGCGGGTTCGGCAGGCGGTGATGCAATCGCGACGTCCTGTGCTGGCGGTTCAGACGCAACCGGCGCCGCAGCGGAGACCTGCAATAGCAGGACGAGAAATGACGATAACAAGCGCATGCCCCTCTATTGCTTGCAGACCCCAGCAATCGAACAATCGCGCGTTTGCGTCAACCGTGGCGCAGACATGTTGGACAGCTTTTGTGGTGACGCTGGGTCGCGAAAGTCACACTCCGCCGCAGCTGTGTCGGTTCGGTGGTGGCATATTCGACCGGCGGGTTGTGGGGGCCCGGGTGGCGATCAAAGTTATCTCATTCAAAGCAGGTTGGGAATATCTCGCGCGCCGTGGAAAACGCGCACAATCTCAACATGATCATCGGCGACACGAAACACGATAACGTAGGGTCGATGCAAAGCTGAGCGCAAGTCAGAGTGCCACTCCTCCCGCGCCGGAAATGATAATGGCCGATCTGCCACGAGGCGGAATTTCGCCGTCAATTCATCGATAAATGACAAAGCCCGCCCAGGATTATCTTGCGCGATGTGCTGACCGATACCGAAAAGGTCGCGCTGCGCCTCGTCAGAGATTTGGTATTTTCGCTGGAGGCGTATTTAGGGATACCTCTAGCGTAGACTTACCGAGTTATTGCAATGGCTTATCTACGCTATCGTTTTCGTCCCTTGGCGGCAATTTCCGCCTCGGTGCTTACCCGGTGATTGCTGGGTGATTGCTGGACGCCGGGTCTGGAGGCGAAAAAATGGCGAGTGGAAAGATAACGAAACGGTCGGTTGATGCCCTGATAGCGTCGCGATCAGAAGGCTTTCTGTGGGATGACGGGATCCGGGGGTTTGGTGCCAAGATCACCAAGGGCGGCGCCGTATCCTATATCATGCAATTTCGGATGGGTGGGCGCGAAGCAATTACGCGGCGTTATACCATTGGCAGTCATGGCTCCCCCTGGACACCGGCAACGGCCCGAGAAGAGGCGCAGCGCCTTTTCCTGCTCATCGCCCAAGGCATCGACCCAGTTGAGGTCGAGAAACAGCGTCGCCGCGAAGCGGTCGATCTCGCGTTCGGCAACTATGCCGACCGCTTTGAAACGTCGTGCGTTGGCCGTGGCTGGAAGGTTTTGGTCGGTCGATCGTTCCGGATACATGTGAAGCCGGTGCTCGGCAGCAAGCCATTGCCGAAGATTACCCGGTCCGATGTCGTTGCTGTCTTTGATCGAATGACCGAACATCAGGCGGCCAATCGTCGTAATGTTTTCGAGGTGCTCCGGCGGATGTTCCGTTGGGCGGTCAGTCGCGGCGATATTGATCGCAGTCCAATGGAAGGCATGGAGACGCCGCCAGCAGTCAAGGCCCGCGATCGATGGCTCTCGGATCAAGAACTGGCGCTGGTTTGGAAACATGCGCCCGGGACCCACCCGTGCTTTGGCCCCATTGTCCGACTGCTGATCGTGACCGGGCAGCGACGCGAGGAAGTTTCATCGCTCGCTTGGGAGGAACTGGACCAAACAGGGCGCTTGTGGACCCTGCCCGGCGATCGCGCAAAGAATGGTGAACCCAATCGTGTTCCACTCAATGACCTTGCAATCTCTGTGCTTGATTCGGTTGCCGGAAGACCAGTTTGGCCACGGCGAGGCAAGGTCTTCGCGACTTCAACTGGTGGCAGCTTCACTGGCTATCACAAGGGCAAGGAAAAGCTCGACAGGATGATTGCAGAAGATTGCGGCGAAGCCTTACAACCCTGGAGGCTGCATGACCTCCGCAGGACACTGGCAACAGGTTTTCAGCGGCTCGGAGTTCGCTTTGAGGTGACCGAGGCTGTCCTAAACCACGTCGGCGGCTCGCGCGCGGGCGTTGCTGGCATCTATCAGCGGCACGACTGGAAGGTCGAGAAGCGCCAAGCTCTGGATCTTTGGAATGACCACCTCGCCGGTATCGTCAACCGAGATTTCACGTCGCCCATCGGGTAGAGTAATTCACAAGTGCTTCAGATAATAAATCTCAATGACAAAGCGAGGCAGACCACCCCATCCAGATATACTTACCCCAGCCGAATGGCGGGTCTTAGAAGGTGTCCGGCACGGACTGACCAATCCGGCGATCGCCGCCCGTTGTGATCTCACTCTCGACGCTGTGAAGTTTCACGTTAGCAGCGCTTTGGGCAAACTCGGGCTGACTTCGCGACAAGAGTTGCAACAATGGTCCGGTGTCCGTGCCGACAGCGCCCTTGCGAAGACCAGCCATCGGGATCGATTGGAAGTTTGGTCGTTGGGCCAGGTGTCCCGGACAACGCGCGACATGCCAGCGATGGCCGATTGGTTTCGCGATGTCGTTGGGCTGACAGAGATAATGCGCTTCGAAACTGCTGCATTTTTCGATTGCGGCGGCGTTAGGCTATACCTTTCGGCTGGGGATCCGGCGCACAACTCCCTGCTGTATTTTCGCGTGGGGGACATTGGGGCCAAGGTGGAGGCACTGCGCAGGAGGCGTGTAACGATCAAGAGCGCGCCGCATCGTATACATGTCCATGACGATGGCACTGAAGAATGGATGGCATTTTTCAATGATCCGGAGGGCGGTCCCCTTGGCTTGATGAGCGTCATCTCGAGCGAACAAGGAGACGAAACATGAGAAGCTGGATGGCTATCCCCCTGCTGTTGGCACCTGTGCCGACGATCGTGACAGCCCAGAATGCGACCACGCCGGTGCTCAACGAAGCCCGCTTCGAGCAGGTTGCGCTAACGGTGAGAGATGTCGATGCGGCTCGGACCTTCTATCGTGATCGTCTCGGGCTGCGCCTGATGTTCGAAGCAAACAACATGCTGTTTTTCGATGTCGGCGGGACGCGGCTGATGATCGCCAGAGATGAGGCGCGGCAACGGCCGGCACGGCCAGGCGGCATCCTTTACTTCCATGTTGAGGATTTTGCAGCTGCCCTTGTCCGACTGCAAGGCACCCGTGCTACGTTGATCGGTCCGGTCGAAACCGTCCAGACGACGGCTGTCGGATCACTAAGACTCCAGCAGTTCGCGGATGCCGACGGCAACATGCTGGCCATCATGGGCTTTATGCCACGCTGACTGCGGGCCTGCCCTCTTGTCCCGTTTATGCATCGAGCAAAAACTGTGCGGCAATGGCTTCATCGAAACCATTGACGATCAAGTCGCCGGACAGCTTCAGACGTTTGTACTCACTTGGTGAAATGCCCGTGAACCGCCGGAATTCGCGACTGAAATGCGCATGATCGGCAAACAGGTTGCTTGCTTCGCTCATTGAACCTGTGTCGTAGAGCGATATCCAGCCTTGCTCGATCCTTAACAGGTTCAACAGCTCTTTGGGTGCCAGGCCGATCTCGTCACGCATGATCGTGCGAAATTGCCGCTGACCCAGATCGAGGCTTTCGGCAAATTGCCCAATCTCGCCAAAAGGCAAGGCGCGCATGGTGCCGTGCAACGCGGACAGGGCTGAAATCCTTATTCGCGATGGAGATCGGGCTACTCTGGTTTTGGCCCATTGCTCAAAAATCAGCAGGCGGCTGTGAAAGTCGCCAGCTTCCTCGATAGAATCGACAAGGCCATCGCTCTCGGCGAGCACGTCGCCAAGGTCTGCGTCCGAATTCACCAGAGCAGCGACCGGGCAGTCGAGCAAGGTGCGCGCGCCCAAGGGAGTGAGCTGAACTAGAAACCAATCTGTCACCGCGCCGACCCGATGTTGGTAGCAGACAGTCTTTGGACCAAAAACGGTAGCTCTTCGAAGCGGACAGAAATCGTCTCCGAGTGATGTATTTACTTCATGATCGCCGAAATTGAAGAATATCTCGCAGTTCATGTTTGGAAAAATGCGGTATGTGGTCGGATCATTATGCGAGCTTCGACCAATAGCGTTAATCACCCAAGGCCTAAGCCAACGCTGCGGCGCACTTCGTTCATTTCGTGGGTTGATTGCCGATTTGTTCAAGACTGGACGCTCTCGCTTGGTCTATGACATGCTATGGTGTTATGGCTGGAAAGCAAACAATATGATCCTGAGCTTGGTCCTTGCCGCAACGTCGTTACCGGCTGAGTCACTCATCCCTTTCGATACTCTTGCAAGGGGGCCTTCTATCTCGGCGGTTGCGGTCTCTCCGGATGGTGCGAGGGTTGCGACGATCGAAATGAATGACGGTCGTTCTTCCATCTATGAAGGTGAGATTGGGAGCACCCGCCGGCTTCTTTACCGTAACCCAGCAAGGTCCATCGACAATGTGCGTTGGTCGGCCGATGGACGTTGGCTGTTCTTCCTTCAGGACAGCGGCGGAGATGAAGGGTATCACCTGTTTCGATTGGATCGCGCAAACCCGGGTGAGGCTACCGATCTGACCCCGTTTGCGGGCGTTGCCGTAGAACTGGTGTCGACGCCAAGAGGATATGCAGGGCCGATCCTCGTCGCCATCAATCGCCGCGATCCGCAGTTTTCAGATGTCTTCTCGGTTGATCTGACAAACGGACAGATCACTGAAGTCTTCAGGAACGAGGCGCAATACACCGAGTTCTTTGCCGACGCGCAGGGCCGCATCCGTGCTGCCGGACGGATTGTGGCCGATGGGTCACTCGAGCTTTGGGGCCGGGCCGACGGAACGAGCAGCTTGCGCCGCCTGTACACCGCACCTGCGAATGAACGCTTCAAGGCGTTGGCGGTGCATGCCGACGGGCTGTCGATTATCGTAAAGTCCAATCGTCAATCCAATTTCGAGCGGGCGATGCTGATCTCGCTCGCCGACGGAAGGCAGCGCCCGCTGAGAAACGGAACTTGTGGTCGATACGACGTCGACGATGTTCTGCAGGATCGAGGCGGGCCGCTGGCTATCGTCTGCACTCGCCTCGCAGGCGAGCTCGATCCGCTACGTGGGAGTTTCGCACGCGACGTGCGGGCCACCCGCTCGCTCGTTGGCGCGGGCAGCCTCAGTTTCGAGTCGCAATCCACAGATGGTTCCACGACCATATTTTATAGCGATGCAAGCAATCGCGCCGGGCGATTCCTGATCGTTCGCAATGGCAGCGCTGCTGTTTTTGCCGAAACCCGTCCAGAGCTTGCGAGCTATCGGTTTGCGCCGTCCGAGCCGTTCCGAATGCGCGCGCGCGACGGCATGCAACTCCTCGGCTACGTCACCCGTCCGCTCGGCCAAACAACCGCAGGCCCAGCGATCGTCGCGGTTCATGGCGGACCATGGACGCGCGATGCTGGCAGCTTCGAGCGCGAAACCCAGTTTTACGCCAATCGCGGTTACACCGTCATCCAGGTCAATTTCCGCGGCTCGACCGGCCTCGGCAAGCAGCTGTTTGAAGGCGGCATTGGCGAGTTTGGCGGCAGGATGTCCGACGATGTCGACGATGCTGTGCGCTATGCCGTTCGGCAAGGCTGGGCCGATGCCGACCGGGTGTGCATCATGGGCGGATCCTATGGGGGCTTTGCTGCGCTGACCGGGATCTCGCGCGAAGGCGGTTTCGACTACCGTTGTGCGGTCGCCTATGCTGGGCCCGCAGATCTCGAAACGCTTGTCCGAGCGTTCCCGCCTAGCTGGCAGCCCTTTTTGCCCAGGTCTTGGTATCGCTTCGTCGGTCGACCTGACCGGCCAAGCGATGTGACGCGAATGCGTTTGCGATCGCCTTTGACAAATGCCGCTAACATGCGGGCACCACTGCTGATCTTTCAGGGCGCCAATGACCCTCGCGTTCGGCAGGACCAATCCGACCGCATCGTTTGCTCGCTTCGTTCACGCGGCGTCGATGTCGACTATCTGTTGGCGAACAACGAAGGGCATAGCTTTGCCAATGAGGAAACGTCGCTCGCCATCACGCGCGCGACCGAGGAATTTTTCGGACGTCATTTGGGCGGAAGAGTTGGTGATGGAACCACGCAAACAGCCAACGACGCGCTTCGTGTCTTCCGGACTGCCGGACAGCAGATTGGCTGCTCAGGATAATCGATGTCGAACACGGAGGAATGCCGAATGCTGTGACAGAGTGGTTAGCTCCCCTGAGCGAATTCACGCATTACCGAAAATAACTCGGGATGAAATTGACCGACGTTCTGCAACCCCGCTTGGCATACATCTGAAGCGGAAAGCCCCAAATGCTGGGCTCCTGATATCACCCGGACGGTAGCGTTCGACCCGCGCAAGCGCCGTACGGCATTCGTGGTGGGGGTTGCGTCATCCAATGTTCCAAACAGCATCACCGTTCGGCCCTCGAACCGGCGCCACACGGGCAGAGGTTCATAGTCGGTGGCCAGCACATTGAACCACGAGCCATCGGTCCGATTGACGCTGCGGCTCCCCGGGAAAATCCAATCCGTCAACGCGGGGACGGCCTGCGCGCGTGCCGTGAGGCTGTCCAGCGTAGTGGCTGTCGATGGTCGCGCCAGAAAATCGAAAAACGCCGTTTGCTGGGCCAATGCCAACCGCCGATGGGGCGCCGTGATGCCCGCACAGCGCATCTGCACGTCGGTATTGTAGAGGTTCTGCTCACGCACCGTGATCGCCGAACCAGCCGCGCCGAGCAAAAGTACATCGCTGGGCTGGGCACCAAGCTCTATGGCGCGGGCCGCCACCCATCCTGCCTGACTGCTGCCACCCAGCCCAATCCGGGTCGGATCAAGGCCCGAGCGTGACCGCAAGAACTGCATCGCGGCCATCGCGTCTGCAGCCAGCACATCGAATCCCGCGCGGTCACCATCACCGCTCGAACCGCCGCTGCCCCGTTTGTCATAGGCCAGAACGGCACGCCCTTCTGCCGCCAGCGCATCGGCCATAACGGCGATGATCGAAGCATAGCCGTCGCGGTCCTGTGGGCCTGACCCATGGATCATCACTGTTGCCGCCGACCGCGCACCTGACGAGGTCGGACTGTATAATGTGCCAGTGAGCCGCGTGCCGTCAGCGCTTGTGAAGGTAACGTCCTCCGTCCGGTAGTTGTTAGTCCGAACTGCGTTGACTGTTGTGTCGTTGCTGTCGGTAAAGCTCAGTGTTGGGCTCGCGCCATCAACGATAAGTGCGAAACGGTATCGACTGACAACAGTCGGATCAATAACCCGATTTCCTGCGGTCCACTCTCGCCCACTGACGCGTGTGAGCCCCCGCCACTGCTGAGTACAGCTATTGCGCACGAACAGGCGGGTAATTGAACGTGTCACCACCAGAGAGCAGCCGTCAGGCAATCGATATCGGCCAGCCAACGCGGCGTAATATCCGCGGTCCAGATCTTCCATGTCCGCTGCAAAGCTCACGGGACCCGGCGCGTCTTCGAAGTCATCGCGTGTCGCGCTGCGGCTTTCGTCGAATATGATGCGCCCGTCTGGGCCGAGCGTGGCTGCAAAGCGGCCATAAGCGCGAGTGCCACGACCGACGCTCAGCCGATAGAATCCTCCTACTCTGTCGCCGTCGCGTTCCGTGAAACGGAAATTGAGGTCGAGCGGCTCGGTCGGGTCAAGGCTGCCGAACAGACTGGCAAAGCTCGCTTGGATTGCGGCGCTGCCCCGATAGCGTTCTTCCGGTGCGCCGTCGTAACGATAAAGAACTTGTGCGTCGCCACTGTAGGCAGCGGCAGCCATTGCGGGATCGCGGCGAGCATAGGCGTCTCGCAGAGTTGCGAAAGGGTCAGGCGGTGCCGCGGATTGTGTCGCCAGAGACAAGAGCAAAGCAGCAAACATGGTAACGCCTCAGACAGTGTTAGGCACGCAATACACTAGTGGCCAATTATGGGCAATTGCTATGACGATTGTCCTCGCAGATGCTTCACCGGCGCCGAGGCATCAACACACGCCTTAGGAAGGCAATTTTGCCTTCATAAGCCGCATATTCTGCTTGTCCCTGAGCGTCGATATCGGGCGCAAAGGACGAGGTGTTGTCCTCCTGCCAGGCTCGGTGCGGATATAGCCCATCGCCACAAAGGAAATGCCCGCCGGTCGGGCTAATCAGGCTTTCCACTTGAGCGCCCCTACCGACAGCATCCATCGCATTAACCAGGCTGCGCGTCATGGCACCGCTGGCCCATGTCCGGTCGCGCTCGCCGCCAATTAAGTATAGTTGAGCGCGGGTGCGTTCGATAGGTATCCGCGCAGCACGAGCGGCTCGTGCGAATTCTCCTCGTGCCCGATCGTAGCGATCAGTGTTGTCAATGAACCCCTCGCGGCGATCGGCATAAGTCGGAATGTAAGCGAGCGGCGTGCCTCGCCAGGACCAGCTCGAGTAGGTTCCGGCGTCCGGCAAATTTGCGACCGTTTCTCCATTCCATGATGTTGCTCCATACCCCTCCCAGACGACGTCGCTAGGAACGCACCCGACCGCAGCGCGAACCCAAGGATAATAGGCGGCACCGACCATGGCGAATTCGCCGCCCTTGCTGTTGCCAACCAGCGCAATCTGCCGTGTATCGGCTTCAGGGCGTTCGCTGAGCCAAACCCGAGCACGGTCCAGCAATTCGATAGGGATGTTACGATGTTCTCCCGGAACAGGAAGGCCATTGGCTTCGTAAGCCCAAGCGAAATAGGTGATCGCTAGTGTCGCAAAGCCCGCTTCGGCATAGCGCTGGGCAATATCGCGCGCCTTTGCGGTACTGCCACCCTCGCTGCCATGAAGGTGGATGATGACCGGTGCACGTCTTGCGCCAGCTGGCGCAGCGAAGTAGCCCGATAGCTGCGGGGTGCTGATCTCGATACGGGTCATCTCCGGCCGCTCTGCGTTGATCCGGAAGCGGTGCTCCGCGATAACTTCGGCACCTCGCGTGACCCGAAGCACATGCGTGTTGTCATCACGCAGGGAAATGCCAGTTCGGGCAAATCGTTGGTCAACCAGCAAAGGATCAGTGCCGCGCCTAGCTGACCAGAACAGCGTAACCGGCCCGATCGCGCGGCTGGTTCCGTCTTCCGGGATCGCCGTGGATAGGGCGATCCTCCCTGCCGCATCGGCTCGATATCGCGCCCATCCTTGCATCGGGGTCGGTTCTCTACGCCAGCCACCATTGCCATCCGGCAGCCAGCGATCCACAACGCGGAACAGGTGCACCGAGACCCGCTCATCGGGCTGAAGCCCGGTGATTGTCATGCGCGGCGTCTCGCCCAGATAATAAGTATCTCGCGCTTCAATGTTGACGCGTGCAGCCGCTCGGTCTGACACTTGCGCTTGCGTCGGCCATGCAGTGGCCACTGCCGCAGGTAGGCCAAGAAACGCCGACATTAAAAGGACCCGCGTTCGCATGCTCATTCTCCGCATAAATGAAGGAGGCGGCAATTGCGCAGTTTTCGAACAATCAGGCAAAAATGCAACGAAACGACATATTTGGCCAACCAATCGACAGGCTGAACGCACTCAAATGGCTTTTTCGCGCACCAGCTTAGCGCCGTCACGGCTGGTGATGACCTGGTCGCCATTGCAAAGGGTGAGTTGAAGTCTGCCGTTCCCCGCTGACTCAGCCCTGATAATCGCGTCGTTGTGGACAAGGTGAGAGCGATGCGCCCTCAAAAACGGATATGACGCCAAGCGTTCCTCGCATTCCCGCATACCGATGCGTGACATTATAGTTTGCCCCAGTAAGACGAGGCGCGAGTATTCGCCGGCCGCCTCGATCCGAACGATGTCGGCTGGATCAACGGGTATGATGCCCTCGGGCGTCTTCACTAGCCATCGCTGTGGCTTTTTCGGCTGCGGCGACTGTGCGTGTTCCGACGCCAGAAGCCGATTGCGCGCGTCGAGCCAGAGACCGGACATGATTGCAAGACTGCCGTAAATGCTGCCTTGGAAAATCTGCCAGGGCAGTGCCGGGCCGCTAAAAAAGCGGATCAATATGCCATCGGTCCTCGCCCCGCCCGTTGCCGCGAGCAGAAAGATCGTGGCGCAATAGGCGGCGAGTGCGTAAATCATGACGGCAATCGCCGATAGCACCAATGCGGTCAGCGCCCGTAGATCAGGCAGGCGCGGTGCCCATCGATCCACAAGCGGGACGGCAAATGCTGTATGGGGCAAAGCGTTGCATATGGCCCACAATGCTATGTCGCGCGGCAGAACTAAGGTTTCGGTGAGCGCAAACACAAGGGCATAGAATGCCGATAGCCCAACGAAGATCCCAAACCAGATCCGGTAGCCATGCGAATGGGGTATTGGACTTTCCGGCAATGGTTGGGCGGGTTGGAACACCTTCGCACCATATGCGCGGAAATGCCGAGGGTCATCAACTTTGTCCGGGATTACCATCTTCAATGAAAGCGGCACGACGATGTATTAAAGCGGTCGCAACTTGAAAGCTCCGGCCCTCATGGAATCAAAATCTTCTTCGGAGAGTAAGATCAAGTGCCGATCGCGGCCCTCAAGTCCGGCTCCATCTTTGTCGCCATCTTTGTCAGTTCCCGAATATCTGCGAATAGGGCTGGGTCTGATTTCTTGAAATTGAAACATGTTTTGCCCTGGCGGCGTTTTTCTAGGCTAGGCGAGACAGCGTCATTGAGCACGGGGAGCGAGTAAAGCGGCATGACATGATAGGCAACGTAGGATTTTTTGATCGCAATCCAGCCAAACCATGCCGGCTCGTTAGTCCGCGCCTCGATCCATGACGTTTTCAGCGTAAAGTTGGTTGGCGTGTCGTTGGTGACGACCATCCCCGGCGCCGACTCTATCATGAGGCTGCGCAATTCGGCAAAAATCGCAGGAAAATCGTCACTCACTTCGCCGCCTCTCCTCGTGTTCTCATAAAAAATCCTGCGACTGCGGACAGCAGAATTCCGAATATGAACGACCCCATGACCACCGCAACCAACTGGGTCGTCACGTTAACCGCTTGCCCCCTCGCCCGCATCAGATCGAGGAACGCGGGGTTGATCGAAGAATAATAGATATAGAAGAAAATCACTCCAATGGCAGCACTAATCGCGGACACTGCGATGCCGCACATCAACGCCTGTTTCAGACTCAGCTGGTCGCCATAGGAACGTTTTGTGGCGCGTAACGCCCAAAGGATGGCCGCGATTGGGAAAATGATGGCGATAAAGCCAGTCATGGCACCCGTTTCGAGATGCTCGTTGTGCCATCCCATTGCGTATTCGAACATCGTCCAGAGCGCCGCTCCAACGCCAGAGAATATCCCGGCATAGGTTGTGATGGGATTAAAGCGCATGGCGGTCCTTTCAGTCATGTGGGCGGGCAACGGGGACGCAGCAAAGCAGATCGAATTCGGTCCAGCCGATGTCCTCCGGCAATTTGAGGTAAACCTCTTCGGCGGGCTCATCCCTCAGATCGAGTCCTGAAGCGGGTAGCCAACTTTTGAACAGCATCGACCAGGCGCGGTCGACAACTTCCAGCCCACCAGCAACCGGCGCAACTGCCCAGAAGCCTGCCGTTCGCTCGGTGATCGAAAAGTGGGTGGGTGGAACGACACCGTCGGGCAATTCGATCAGAAAGTCGTAACGGCATCGGGACAAAGGCGTGAGATCCGGATCATCGCGCGACGCGCCCGAGATTTTACCGCCCTTGGCCTCTATCCCTACCTTTTCTGCCCAACCGCGGAGGCGGTTATAGGCCCCGACCAAACGCTCAGGGTGAAGATACCCGCCCCAGGCTCTGGAAACCGCGAGGCGGACATGAGGCCGTTCGACGACGTCCACCTTGAATTCGGGATCGAGAGGCGGAGCGGGCCGCAAGAAATAGGATGAGACCTTCAATGCGACATCGCGGTCACCGCGCTTGTTCCACCATGCCGCTAGGTCGAAATCGGAAGGGGGCACGCTAAACACACGTTTGAACGCCCTCGTGAAACTAATTGGCGAATTGAAACCACATGCGGACGATGCGGCTTTCCAAGACCTTCCCTTGTTGGCCAGAGCAATGGCGTGCTCAAGTTTTCGACGTTCGACGAACTCGCGAACGGATTCACCAGTCAACGACCTGAAGACTCGATGAAAGTGAAAAGGTGAAAGGCAAGCAATAGCGGAAAGGCTTTCCAAGGATATTTGTTCTGATTGGTTTGCATCGACAAAAGCGATAGCACGCGCAATTCGCGCTTCATACCTTTCGCCAAACACTCCCCTCTCATTCATATCAATATGACTCGTATTATTCGCATTTCTGATCGCAACTGACCGGCATGACGTCAAACGCCAAGACCAAACACATCTTGCTTATTGGCAAGCATGGGCATGATCCAGATTCCGGACACCATACATTTCTTGCTATGGCCGCTGCTTGCATAGGCAGAAAAGGCGAAGGGGCGCATGTGAGAAGCATCAATGACTGAGCGAGTCGAACTGCGCCAACTACGTTATGCCGTGGCCACCTCTGATGCCCAGAGCTTCTCTCGTGCAGCCGCTGCTGACCTGCTCCCCGTTTTCAGGCCGCTGATAACTTAGCTTCGGTTTCCATATGCCCCTGGCGGGGGCGGTTCGTAAACTCGGCGGGTGCCAACCCGCCAAGGCTGCTGTGCGGACGCACGGTGTTGT